>LFRM01097443.1_pt2 | contig 24587 bp, 20 predicted proteins | sample 618341 | NCBI WGS metagenome assembly LFRM01 (sample SAMN03654438, study PRJNA283298) | anaerobic digester metagenome | isolation source: pool of bioreactors CSTR01a, CSTR02a, and CSTR03a thermophilic anaerobic... | place: Denmark: Kgs. Lyngby | collected 2014-05-21 | reverse complement strand
TTCCTTAGCGAAAACCGAGGATGGTTGGAAAGTATCCCTCTAAGGTTTGCTCGATCAGCATGCTCAACACTCTAGCCAGGCTCAAACAACAGCCACTGCGGATTGCGCTATTGATCAGCGCAATCCTCGGTTTAGTCATGCTGTTGTATATAGCGCCGACGCCAGCAGTGCGTGCTGCTGTTTCAACAGCAACGCTACCGTCATTAGCCGTCGGGGACTGGGTGTTTCGCGCGGGTACATCAGCTGAAAGCCAACTGATTCAAACCTTAAGCAAGGGTGAGTTTTCACATATCGGCATGGTGGTCAGTCTGCAGCCCGAACCACTGATTGCGCATGCCACAACCGATGATGACCCGCTGCGCAGTGATCAAGTATTAACCTCAACACTGACGGAGTTTATTGCTCCTCAATTGGCATACAGTTTTGCCATGGCTCGACCTTATTTCGTCACCCAACAGGAAAATCAGCGCGCCGCCCAACGCGTCCTGCAGCAGTTGCAGCAGCCCTTTGTCTTAGCCGAGCGCAACATGGAGCATTTATATTGCACCACACTGTTAGCCGATGCGCTGCAGCATACTGCCATTCCTTTTCAGCCAGAGTGGCAGCAGGTCAATGCGCCCTTTTTCAGCGGCGAATATCTATTTCCCAGTGCTTTTGCTGATTACCCTGAGATTGAATGGCTGTATCACTCAACCGATACGCAATAGCCTGATGCGGGCTTTGCGGCATGCTGAGCACACCGCCCGTTAGCAGCCAGCCTTAACGCATTTGGAAGTATTCTTTATGAAAGTTACCTGCGGGACTGCCCTGCGCTTGCATACCCTGTTGTAACGCTTGAGCAAACTTTTGTGGGCCACAGAACCATATATGCGTATCCGCAGATTGACCCTGCAGCACCTTATCAGCCGTTAAATGCCCATGCTGATCACTGTAATGCAACTGCAAAGTGATAGTGGGTAACGCAGCACATAAACGTTGTAACTGTGCAGAAAACTGGTCTTCTTGAGCATTTTTTACACAATAATATAAGGTCGCCTGCGGTGCTTGCTCAGGATGAGCCTGTAAAGATTCAAGCCAAGCGATAAAGGGCGTGATACCGATACCAGCACCAATCCATATTTGCTCACTACCACTATCTTGCTGCATATCAAAGCAACCATACGGCCCTTCAATAGTGACCGCTCGGCCCACCTCTAACTCAGTCTGCAAGCGCGTGGTGTAATCACCCAACGCCTTAATTGCAAAGCGCACTTGACCGTCACCGCGACTGGCACTATTGACTGTAAAGGGGTGTGCACCTTCAAAGCGGTCAAAGGTTATAAAAGCAAACTGCCCCGGCTGATGCTGCCATTGTTTAGGTAACTGACAAGTCACTTCAAGCACATCACCTGGGTGCTGTTTCACACTCTGTACGCGACCTTGATAACGACGTGTATGACCAATACGGCCACTCAGTGCAATCAACGCACAATAAACACCTACAACCGTGACCACTGCCAGCAATAGGCCTGCAGGCTGTAACCACCAATCAGCCGGTGCCAATACGACACCGTGAAAGGCCAAAGCAATATAAACAAGCGCTAAGGCTTTATGTGCATAACGCCAAATATGGTACGGAAAGCGCTGCCATAAAGTAATCACCAACATAATGGCCAGAATCCAAACCGTCCATTCACCAATATCTTTAGCGGCACCGCGAAACATCTCTAAAAAAGTTTCCAGACGCGGCTCTTTAATACCGCGCTCAAAAAACACTTTCAGTACATCTTTCGATAGCTTCAATAAATAATGGCTGACAGCCAGTCCGATCGCCCAGATACCCGCCCATTTATGCAGGCGATACATTTTATCTAGCCCATGCAGTGGCTTTTCTAACCAAAGTGGACGCACAGCCAACAGCATAATCAGCGACATCAACACAAAAGAAGCCAGCCCTGTTACGTAAATCAACTGCTTACGCCACCACCAAATATCAGTGGGCGCAGTCTGCCCCTGCAGGGTGATCACCCACACTGCAACAATCACTAGAGCAACACTGTATAAAATATTTTTCATAACCTTCGTCCTTTAACATCCTGTGCAGGAGCTTAATCTACGCGCCTTAACTGAACCTTAATCAAGACATCAGCAAATTCTCAACTACACTGAATAAGCACTTATCACTCAGCAAGGATGCTCAGTATGTTTCACTTTAAATTGCCTGTCCTCGTATTCATCAGCACGCTCTTGATCGCACCTTTGACTATGGCTCACTGCCCACCATGGACGACTGAGCAAGCTCAGCAGGAAATCAGCACTTTACGCCAGCGCATCGCCGCTTGGGATCGCAGCTATCATCGCGACGCCACCTCCCCTATTGCTGATGAACTTTATGATCAAGCCCGCGAGCAACTGCAGACGTGGCAACAGTGCTTTGTCGATGCTCACACAGCAGAACCGGCAACCACGGCACTTAAATCAGCCCGCGGTCAGCTTGATTTACCTTTTAGCCAAACGGGTTTAAGAAAGCTCAGTGAAAGTGCACTGAAGCAATGGATGCAGCAGCGCGAAGACCTCTGGGTGCAACCTAAAGTGGATGGTGTTGCAGTCACCCTGGTGTATAGCGCTGGGCAACTGACGCAGATGCTCAGTCGCGGTAATGGCTTGGTCGGGCAGAACTGGCTAGCACATGCCCAAGTAATTCAGGCCGTACCTCAGCAACTGGCAACGCAATACACCACGGTCACCTTGCAAGGCGAGCTGTATCTGAAGCAACCCCAGCATATTCAACAGCAAGGTGGCGGTAGTGATGCGCGCAGCCACGTCGCAGGCTTACTTAACCGCCGTGCGTTGAGCGCAGCAGAGGGTGAAAGCATCGGTGTATTTATCTGGGAATGGCCCGATGGTCCAGCCACTATGCTGGAGCGTTTACAGGAATTACAAGCGTGGGGCTTTAGCCACAGCAGCACCTATAGCCAACCAGTCACAACATTCAATGAGGCCAAGCAATGGCGTGATCATTGGTATAGCTCGCCATTACCCTTTGCCAGTGATGGTGTGGTTATTAAGCAAAGTCAGCGCAGTATCAATCATCCTCGCAGTGCCTACCCACCCTTTTGGGCTGTGGCGTTAAAATATCCGCTGCAACAGGTCCTCACTTCAGTCACTGATGTCACTTTTAATATTGGTCGTACTGGCCGTGTGACCCCGATCGCACACCTCCAAGCGGTCAATCTGGATAATAAAACCATTCGTAAAGTTAGTTTAGGCTCGCTCAACCGTTTGCAAAAACTGGAGCTGAGCAAAGGCGATCATGTCGCCATCGCTTTATCTGGGCATGCGGTACCCCAACTCAAAGAAGTGGTGTGGCGCAGTCCGCAGCGTCAGATAATTGCAATACCCAACGCTACGAACTATCACACACTCAGCTGCTGGCAGGCGAGCGCGCAGTGCCAACAACAATTTCTCGCACGCCTCACTTGGCTGGGGGATAAAAAAACCTTGAATATGCGTGGGATTGGCTCACACACTTGGCAAGCATTAATTGATGCACAGAGAATCAGCCAAATCACTGACTGGCTGGCACTGAGCGCAGAAGATCTAGCTGATATCCCCAGCTTTGCAAAAAAACGCAGTGCACAGACAGCGCAAGCCTTTGCTCAAGCCAAGCAGCAACCCTTTAAACTGTGGCTCAAAGCGTTGGGCGCACCACCGGCTATTAGGCTAAAACCAGCAGATACTTGGCGCTTACTCGCGGAGCTAACAGAACACGACTGGCAACAGCAGCGTTATTTAAGTCGCAATCAGGCGCAACAGGCTTATGCTTTTTTTCAGCACGCTGAAGTGCGTGCTATCGCTGCAAATCTACAACAATACGCCATTGATGGCTTTGAATAACCTTGCACAGACCTGACTCAAATAACCCTTGGCCCCCACTTAAGGGATCAGCACCATACAAAAGACCTATTGCAGTTACTGCCATCCATGTCCAAGATAGTTCGGTTTAATTGAATTGCGACTCATAGCAGTTCAATCATTTGCGCTGATGCGCCCCCTCATAAAAATAAGAAACATTAGTAAAGACAGATCATCCATAGTGTGAATGCACAGCAACCTTTGGCGCCTGTCTTTTTGTTTGAGGCATATATTAAAAGAGCAATAAAATGGCAAATGATGATTCTCAAAGTTACCGTGCATTGCACCGCCCACAAAGCGAGTTTGCATCGCGTCAAGCGTACCTAGAACACGAACTCAGTATTATGTCGCCACGCCGTTGGGGCATAAACTTACCTTTTCGTGATTACCGATTTGAAATAGAAGACTGGGTGCCAGCTATGGCGGCCACCATCGGCAAGATTGTGATGGTGGCTGCGATTGTTGCCGCCTTTGCTGAGCCTTTAGGCTTACCTCAGTCCTTTGTAATTGAAAACGCCCGTTATGAAATGCTGATTGCAGCTTTATTATTTGTGGTGCTGTTTTCAGGTTTTCTAATTCCAACTGCTAACTTAGCCGGTACCCATGGACCACTGATTCCGCTCGTCCCTATTATTGTTGCATCAGGCGGTCACCCCATGGCGCTGGGCATTATGATTGGCGTACTGGGCTTTACTCTAGGTATTTTTAAAGGGGGAAGCTTACTCGGTAGGCTGACCAGCGACGGAGTCTGTGGAGGGTTATTACTCTTCCTAGGCTTTATCGGTATGACCTCGCAAATCAAATACCTCTATGCCTGGGCAGAAGGTTTTGATGCAGGCCATATCGCCTTTGTGGTAATTTTGGCCACTATTATTATGTATGCTTATTTAGAGCATTTAGGTAAGCGTTGGCTGGCGATTCCATTGGGCGCAATACTAGCTGCCACCCTGGCCTTTGCCATGGGAGCACCCTTTGAGTTCAGCACTGAACCGGGTTTGCCGCATATGAATCCTGCGTACTGGTGGGGTGAGGATACAGGCTGGAAACTCGGTTTACCTGAGATGCATCACTTTATTGCTGCCGCTCCTTTTGCCGTACTGGCAATCGCTATGTGGTCACCCGACTTTTTGGGACACCGTGCATTCCAGTATCTAAACTATCCAAAAAACGCTAAAAAAGTCGTGATGAATATTGACGACACCATGTGTGTGGCTGCTGCGCGTCAAGTCGTGGGTACAGCTCTCGGCGGTGCAAATATTGCCTCATCTTGGGGTACCTATATCGTACCTGCGGCGATTGCCAAGCGTCCAATTCCAGCTGGTGCTGTGTTAACCGGTCTGCTCTGTGTGGTTGCTGCAGTATGGGGTTACCCAATGGACTTAGCGATTTGGCCGCCCGTACTTAGCGTGGCACTGATCGTCGGAGTGTACTTGCCACTGCTAGAAGCAGGTATGCAAATGACTCGTGAAGGTAAAACAGCACAGTCAGCAGCGATTGTAATTTTTTCATCTGCTTTGGTTAACCCAGTATTTGGCTGGTCATTAACCGTGCTATTGGACAATATTGGCATTATTGGTGACAAAGAACGTGGTCAGCAAATGACCCGTACAGACCGTTGGATTATTCCTTCAATCGTCTTTGTTCTGCTGTGTACTGTGATGGCAGGTGTTGGTATGTTCAAAGGTATTCCAGCGCTGATGGAATCCTTCCGCGCCCTGCATTAAGTCTGTCGCAAACCTCTCAACGCTCCGCACTTCATGTGCGAGTGCTGAGAGGCTTTGATGCGAATCTATTAATACGCACGAAACTCAGCATGGCATGATTCGCAAGCATCTTCGACTGCTTGTACACGCTGAGCTAAAATACTTTTGTTGAGTCGCGCATCAGTGGTACTGAGCACTAGACGCGCTGTTGTGCCCTCTAACGCTCGTGCTAATTCTTGAAAACGTTCTTGCTTCTGCCAGACATCATCACGTGCTGAGGTTTTTTCATCTTCCTGAATCGTTGGAAAATGCTGCCATGGCTCTTGCGCTAAAGTATTGAGCTGCGCGGCTTTCTCAATAAATAATGGCTCATCATAGGCCAGACGACCGCGTAGCATCCCACCCATATCTTCACTGACATTAAGCATTTCCTTAAAGATGGCCTGACGTTTACCTAAAGGGGAATCCGGATCCACACCACCACAGGCGGCTAAACTCATCGCCATAACCAGCACTACACTAAGTTTTAACACACACTCACCACTTCAATAAATATAAAATAATTGAACTCAATCGCAACTTAACACAGCACAAAAAACTCACAGCAGCGCTGAAAAAAGCTGATAACACGCCTGCTACATTAAGCTGAAATTACGAATAAACTAACGATAATACCCAAGCCTAACGCCCATATCAGCGAACGCAACAGCGCCCAGTCCGCAGCATAACAAATAGTATACAGCACACGACTGAGCACAAAAACGAGTGCTAACTGATCAATCAGCCCTTGTTCAGCCACTCCCACCACATGCGCAATAATCACCGCCGCCGCAAAAGCTGGAGTGATTTCAAAACCATTTTGCTGGGCATTATTAGCGCGTCGAGCTAAACCTTGCGCACCGGCTAAAAATGCTCGCGGATCACGATTATGCTTGGGACTGAAGCCGCCAGCACTGGCTTTGGCCAAGACGGTTGCAGTGTAAGGTAAGAAAATTGCTGCTAATACACACCAATATGCAAAGGTCATAACCACTCCTACTGCGCTAGTTGTCATCGATAAGCTCTGTACTTTAATACAAATTTACGCCAACACAGCAAATTCTTCCCGTTTTACCCCTTTGTCAATTGGCAAAGCCTCGCTATAATCACCCCGCGCTATGGCCAAGCCATAGTGACCAACAGATTCGAGGGGCGCTGCAGCAGGTTCTCCTGTCAGGCTCGAACAGGTTGCCTTCCAGTTGTTGATACGACTGCATATTTGTAAACGGCGCCCATTCGATTATTACGAATGGAGAACTCATTTTATGAGCGCTGTTGCTGATTTTACTGATTACAAAGTTGCGGATATGTCACTGGCTGATTGGGGCCGTCGTGAAATTATTATTGCTGAGTCTGAGATGCCTGCCTTAATGGGTTTGCGCGCTAAGTACGCTGGCGAGCAGCCACTGAAAGGTGCAAAAATCCTCGGCTGTATCCATATGACCATTCAAACTGCAGTGTTGATTGAAACACTGACTGAACTGGGTGCAGAAGTGCGCTGGTCGAGCTGCAATATTTTCTCCACGCAAGACCAAGCCGCTGCGGCTATTGCTGCTGCAGGTATTCCAGTGTTTGCTTGGAAAGGTGAAACCGAAGAAGAATACGAATGGTGCATCGAGCAAACCATCCTTAAAGATGGCCAGCCTTGGGACGCCAATATGATTTTGGATGACGGTGGCGACTTAACCGGTATTCTGCATGAGCGTTTCCCACAGGTTTTGGATAACGTCCACGGCGTAACTGAAGAAACCACCACTGGTGTACACCGCTTGCTGGAGATGTTAGAAAAAGGCACTTTGAAAGTCCCTGCCATCAACGTGAATGACTCAGTGACTAAAAGCAAAAACGACAACAAATACGGTTGCCGTCACAGCCTCAATGATGCCATCAAGCGCGGTACCGATAACCTGTTATCCGGTAAGCAAGCGCTAGTAATTGGTTACGGTGATGTGGGTAAAGGTTCTGCTCAATCACTCAATCAAGAAGGCATGATTGTTAAGGTCTCTGAAGTTGACCCCATCTGCGCCATGCAAGCCTGCATGGACGGTTACGAGTTAGTGTCGCCCTATATCGACGGCGTCAATGATGGCTCTGAAGCCAGTATTGATAAAGCCTTACTAGGCAAAATCGACCTGATTGTAACCACTACGGGTAACGTCAATGTCTGTGATTCGAACATCCTTAAAGCACTGAAAAAACGCGCTGTCGTCTGCAATATTGGTCACTTTGACAATGAAATCGACACAGCATTTATGCGTAAAAACTGGGCATGGGAAGAAGTTAAACCACAGGTACACAAAGTTCACCGTACCGGCGCTGGCGAATTTGATCCACGTAACGATGACTACTTAATTCTGTTATCAGAAGGTCGTTTAGTGAACTTGGGTAACGCCACTGGCCACCCAAGCCGCATTATGGATGGCTCATTTGCTAACCAAGTCTTAGCGCAAATGCACTTATTTGAGCGTAAGTTTGCTCAACTCAATGCTGAGCAAAAAGCAGCAGCATTGACCGTTGAAGTGTTACCGAAAAAACTCGACGAAGAAGTTGCTCTAGAGATGGTTAAAGGTTTTGGCGGCGTCATGACCCGTATGACCGATGCGCAAGCTAACTATATTGGCGTTCCAGTAGACGGCCCTTACAAACCAGAAACTTACCGCTACTAAGTTGCCAGAAAGGGGTAGCGCTGCTGCCCCTTTTGCATTTCGGCTGCCCATACACTTTGATATTTAGGGATGTGTTCTATGAGCAATCAACCTCCTATTAGTTTTGAGTTTTTCCCCACTAAAACTGCCGCTGGCCATGAGAAACTGCTAACTACGGCAGCACAACTGGCCACCTATAATCCTGAGTTTTTCTCTTGCACCTATGGTGCCGGTGGTTCAACGCGTGACCGTACGCTCAACACTGTTTTACAGCTCGACGGCGAAATCAAAGTACCTACCGCACCGCACTTATCATGTGTGGGCGATAGCAAAGAAGATTTACGCGAACTGCTCAATCTCTATAAAGATGCAGGTATTAAACGCATCGTTGCCCTACGCGGCGACCTGCCATCCGGTATGGGTATGGCCAACGGTGAATTACGCTACGCCAATGAGCTGGTAGAATTTATCCGCAAGGAAACTGGCGATCACTTTTATATTGAAGTCGCAGCCTATCCTGAGATGCACCCACAAGCGCGTGACTTTGAAGTTGACCTACAAAATTTCGCTCGTAAAGTGCATGCTGGCTCCGACAGTGCTATCACTCAATACTTTTTTAATGCCGATTGTTACTTCTATTTTGTCGATAGAGTGCGTAAACTAGGCATTGATATCCCAATCGTGCCCGGCATTATGCCGATTACCAACTACAGTAAGTTGGCACGTTTTTCTGATTCTTGTGGTGCTGAGCTACCGCGCTGGATACGTAAACAACTGGAAGCGTACGGCGACGACTCAGCAAGCATCCAAGCCTTTGGTGCAGAAGTTATTACAAACATGTGTGAACGCCTACTTGAAGGTGGCGCTCCTGGTTTGCACTTCTACACACTTAACCAAGCTGAACCGAGTTTAGCTGTTTGGGATAATCTCCAGCTTAAACGCTGAAATCAGGCCTGCGGGCCACTCTAGCGATATACCTCCATTCAGTTTGATGCCCAGCGCAGGACATCATTCGTGAATGGGGTGCATATTTTATGCACTTGTATGGAGCATTTATAATGTTGCGCCCCAAAGTCGGCGGGTCGCCGACACACAGGAAGACTGCATGTCCTTTTCCGCCCTAGGTCTATCTCAGAACCTGGTTGATGCCGTTGAAGCTGCCGGCTATACATCTCCATCGCCAGTGCAATTACTGGCGATTCCACCGGCTGTACAAGGCCGTGACCTCATGGTTGCTGCACAAACCGGTACCGGTAAAACTGGCGGCTTTGCTCTGCCTATTTTAGAGCGTTTATTTCCTAACGGTAAGCCGGATCGTGAGAATCGTCACCGTCCACGTCAGCCACGTGTTCTCGTATTAACACCAACACGTGAGCTCGCGGCACAAGTACACGAGAGTTTCAGACTCTATGCCCGCGGCCTACCTTTTGTCAGCGCCTGTGTGTTTGGCGGCGTGGGTATGAACCCGCAAGCCAATGCGGTTGCTAAAGGTTTGGATGTTTTAGTTGCCTGCCCAGGTCGTTTATTAGACATGGTCAATCAAGGCAAAATTGATTTAAGCGGCGTCGAAATTTTAGTACTCGACGAAGCTGACCGTATGCTGGATATGGGCTTTATTCATGATGTGAAGAAAGTCTTAGCTAAATTACCCAGCAAGCGTCAAAACTTATTGTTCTCAGCGACCTTCTCTAATGACATCACCAGCTTAGCCGGTCGTTTATTGCACAACCCTGAGCGCATTGAAGTTACGCCACCCAACACCACGGTTGAGCGTATTGAGCAGCGTGTGTTCCGTATTCAAGCGTCACACAAGCGTGCATTGTTAGCGCACTTAATTACCTTAGGCGCATGGGAGCAGGTGTTAGTTTTCACCCGCACCAAACATGGCGCCAACCGTTTAGCCGAGTATTTGGATAAAAACGGCCTGCCTGCTGCAGCCATTCACGGTAATAAAAGCCAGAATGCCCGTACTAAAGCTTTAGCTGAGTTTAAAGCAGGAAGTGTGCGTATTTTAGTTGCCACCGATATTGCAGCTCGTGGTTTGGATATTGATCAGTTACCACACGTGGTCAACTTTGAGTTACCTAACGTTGAAGAAGACTATGTACACCGCATAGGCCGTACCGGTCGTGCGGGCCGTACTGGTCAAGCCATATCGTTGGTAGCGCCTGACGAAGAACGCTTACTCAAAAGCATTGAGCGTATGACCCGTCAAACTATCGAAGACGGCGATACTATGGGTTTTGATCCAAGTAGCGTGGTGATTGAAAAAGCTGAGCCGCGTGCTCCACGCCAACCCCGTAGCAATTCAGGTCGCAACGCCCCGCGTACCGCTGATAAAGCCAGAGACACAGACAAGCCAAGAGGCCGTCGCCCAGCAGAAGCACGCACTAACGAACGCACTGAGGGTACTGGCTCAGCTAAACCAGCAACGCGCTCACGCAACCCGCGCAACACACGTAATGAGCGCACAGCCTCTGCACCCGTTACTAGCGCTCCAGCGCTACCGCAAAATCGTGACCCAGAAGTGTTTTTGGATGATGCCATTGATAACTTCGGTAATAGCGTTGATTACGTCAGCCCTTATCAGAATAAAGGCCGTGGCCGTCGTCCAAATAGCAGCGCACCCGCTACCGGTACGCAAGCGCGCAGCACTGCACGCCCTGCTGCTCGCACAGAACGCGGAGCATCACCTGCAGCAACTGCGGACAAACGTCGCGCGCCGAAAAAGCCGCGTAATGCACCACGTCGTGAAGATTCACGCTATGCAGGTGCCAGCAATACCGCAGCCAGCCGTGAAACACGCAGTGCGCCACAGCCATTAATTATTCGTAAAGGTGAACGCTTGCCAAGCCTTGAACAGCTAGAGCAATTAGATTCACGTACGCGCACTAAAGAACGCCCAGCGCTACTGACGTCACGCACTGAATAAACACCAGTAACAGTTAGTCTGCAAAAATATGCCCCCATTGGCTGAATAATCAGCGTTGGGGGCTTTTTTTACGCAAAATTTATATCGACTACCATCCCGAAAATTGACATTTCATAGGCATTCTTTATAAGTACACCCCGTAAAATCACTGTACTGTAATAATATGTACACGGTTTCATCAAGGAGTTCACATGGAAACACCCACTAAACACAGCACAACTATAAGCCCTCCGGTGTTTTATACTTCTGCTGTTCTTATTGCTATTTTGGTTATATTCGCTGGCCTTTTTCCAACCACAGCCCAATCTTTTTTTGGTGACTTACAAAGCTGGATCGTAGAAAACGTCAGCTGGTTCTATATTTTAGCTGTTGCTCTCATTCTGTTGAGCGCGATGTTTCTCGCCTTTAGCCGTTACGGTGATATCAAACTCGGCCCCGATCACAGTCAGCCTGACTATAAAAGCACCAGTTGGTTTGCCATGCTGTTCTCAGCAGGTATGGGTATTGGCTTGATGTTCTTTGGTGTGGCTGAGCCGGTGATGCACTTTATTGCACCACCCGTAGGTGACCCTAATACCGTGGAAGCGGCTAAAGAAGCGATGAAGTTAACCTTCTTCCACTGGGGTCTACACGCTTGGGCTATTTACGCGATGGTCGCCTTGATTCTGGCCTTCTTCGCCTATCGTCATGGCTTACCGCTGACCTTACGTTCAGCACTCTACCCCTTAATTGGTGAGCGCATCTACGGCCCAATCGGCCATGCTGTGGATATCTTTGCGATTATCAGTACAGTTTTAGGTATCGCCACCTCGCTCGGTTATGGCGTACTGCAGATCAATAGTGGTTTTAACTACTTATTTGATTTGCCGATTGGTACCAATGTCCAAGTTATGTTGATTATCGGTATTACCGCCTTAGCCACGCTCTCAGTAGCGACCGGCCTAGATAAGGGTATTCGTATTTTATCTGAGCTGAACCTATTGCTCGCGGTGATTCTGTTGACCTTAGTTTTAGCATTGGGGCCAACGGCTTTACTGCTGAAAAGCTTTGTCGAGAACACCGGTGGTTACCTATCAGAAATCGTTAATAAAACCTTTAACCTCTACGCCTATAATCCAACCGACTGGCTGGGTGGCTGGACCTTGTTGTATTGGGGTTGGTGGATTTCTTGGTCACCTTTTGTCGGTATGTTTATCGCCCGCGTATCGCGTGGCCGTACCATTCGCCAGTTCCTCACCGGTGTACTGCTGGTACCTACAGGTTTCACCTTTATGTGGATGACAGTCTTCGGTAACACCTCCATCTACCTGATTATGAAAAAAGGGATGACGCAACTGGCCGATACGGTGAATGCTGACTCCTCGTTAGCCTTATTTGCCTTCTTAGAACACTTCCCGCTCTCGACTTTACTGTCGATGGTGGCGGTTTGTATGGTGGTGTTGTTCTTTGTCACCTCAGCAGACTCAGGTTCACTGGTGATTGATATGCTGGCCTCCGGTGGTAAAACTGAAACACCATTGTGGCAACGTGTGTTCTGGGCTTCATCAACAGGCATTGTAGCCATCGCTCTGTTACTGACTGGTGGTTTAGCTGCGCTGCAAACCCTCACTATTGCCAGCGCACTGCCCTTCTCAATCATTCTCTTGATTGCAATTTGGGGTCTGTTAAAAGCACTGCATATTGACTCCACTAAGCGTGTGCTCAGACAGCAAAGCGCCACCCACCACTCACGTCAACATAAAAGCACGGGCGGCTGGCAGCGACGTTTACGCAGCATGGTGATGTTCCCACGTCGCTCGCACGTCAACCGCTTTATTGATGAGGTGGTATTACCTGCCTTTGAAGAAGTCGCTGCCGAACTGCGCAAGCAAGGCTACAGCGTTGCCGTAGAAAGTCGCGACGATAAGCGCTGCAAGCTCGAAGTGCAGCACAACGTTGAAGTGAACTTTGTCTACGAAATTCGCCCACGTGCTTATGTTCAGCCGGACTTTATTATGCCGGATGAAGACGACACTGAGACTGAAGAACGTGAGGAGCGTAAATACTTCCGCGCAGAGGTTTACCTGCTCGAAGGTGGGCAGGATTACGACATCATGGGCTGGTCACGTGATGAAGTAATTGACGATATCCTCGATCAATACGAGCAACATATGCACTTCTTGCATGTGGTTCGCGAGTAATAGAGTCTAAGTAACAATTAAGGCGCTCATGATGAGCGCCTTTTTTATCGCACACAGCATACAACACTCGAATGCGCTCAGGGCAATACTAGTCGCCTAGCCGCGCGTGCTATTGCTCCGCACCACCCGCGCTTCAATGCTAGAATAGTTGCTTTTACGATTCTGGTTTGATGCATGTCTAAGCTTAATCCCCGCCAACAAGAAGCAGTCAATTACATCAGCGGCCCAATGCTGGTACTGGCCGGTGCTGGCTCAGGTAAGACCAGCGTGATTACCCGTAAAATTGCCTATTTAATTCAGCAATGCGGTATTTCTGCCCGCTATATTGTTGCGGTAACCTTTACTAATAAAGCTGCGCGCGAGATGAAAGAACGCGTCTCATCTTTATTACGTGGTGCAGAAGGCCATGGTTTAACCGTCTCAACTTTCCATAACCTAGGCCTCAATATCATCCGCCGTGAGCATGCGCTGCTGGGTTATAAGCCAGGTTTCTCTATCTTTGATGACTCCGATGTAAAAAGCTTACTCACCGATATTATGCAAAAAGAATACGCCGGTGATGATGGTGTTGATGAAGTTAAAAACCTCATCAGCAAATGGAAAAATGATTTAGTTCTACCCGACGAAGCGCTTGAGTTGGCGCGTGGCGGCAAAGAGCAAACCTCAGCCATTGTCTACAGCCATTACCAGCGCACACTCAAAGCCTACAACGCAGTGGATTTTGATGATTTGATCTTTCAGCCGGTAAAGCTGTTTCAAAACCACCCTGAAGTGCTGGAAAAATGGCGTAACCGTATTCGCTATATGCTGGTGGACGAGTATCAAGATACCAATACCAGCCAATACTTACTGGTCAAACTGCTGGTTAAAGAACGCGCGCAATTCACCGTCGTAGGTGATGATGACCAATCGATTTATGCCTGGCGTGGCGCACGCCCAGAAAACTTGATGCAACTTAAAGAAGACTTTCCCTCACTAAAAATTGTGATGCTGGAGCAAAACTACCGCTCCACCAGCCGCATTCTCAAATGTGCCAACACCTTGATTGCCAATAACCCTCATGAGTTTGTGAAAGAACTCTGGAGTGAAATGGGCCATGGTGATGAAATCCGCGTAATTAAGTGCCGTAATGAAGACGCCGAAGCCGAGCGTATTGCTTTAGAAATCCTTACCGAACATATGCGCACCCAGCGTCCGTACAGTGATTTTGCCATTTTGTATCGTGGCAACTATCAAGCCAAAATCATGGAACTCAAACTGCAGGTGCATAAAGTGCCTTATCGTTTATCCGGTGGCACCAGCTTTTTTGGTCGGCAGGAAGTCAAAGACCTGATGTCGTACTTTCGCTTATTGGTCAACCCAGATGATGACAACGCCTTCTTACGAGTGATTAATGTGCCGCGCCGTGAGATTGGCTCAACCACGCTGGAAAAACTCAGCGGTTATGCCACTCAGCGCCAAGTGTCGATGTATGAAGCTTGTGCAGAAATTGGCTTAGGCGAGCATTTAAGTGCGCGCTTTACCGAGCGTTTAGCACGCTTTAAGCACTATATGGATAAACTGCGCCAGCGCTGTTTTACTGAAGACCCAATCGATGCGCTAAAAGAAATGATCCTCGATATTGATTACGAGAACTGGATTCGCCAAAACAGCTCCAGTGAAAAAGCCTGTGAATTTCGCATGAGTAATGTCTGGTTCTTAATCGAGGCATTAAAAAACACCTTAGAGCGTGATGACGAAGGCAAGATGACCATCGAAGAGGCCATCGCCAAATTGGTTCTACGTGATATGCTCGAACGCCAAGAAGAAGATGAAGACGGTGCTGATGGCGTACAAATGATGACCTTGCACGCCTCCAAAGGTTTAGAGTTCCCTAGCGTCTATATTATGGGCATGGAAGAAGAGATCCTACCGCACCGTTCCAGCATTGAAGCCGACACTATTGAAGAGGAGCGACGCTTAGCTTATGTAGGTATTACCCGTGCTCGGCGTAATCTAGCCTTTACTTTTGCCAGTAAACGCAAGCAATATGGCGAAACCATTGATTGTATCCACAGCCGCTTTCTGGATGAGCTGCCTAAAGAAGATCTGCAATGGGAAGGCCTAGAAGAGGCCCCAGTGGAAGTGAAAGCAGCCCGTGGCAACAGTGCCTTAGCCGGTATTCGTGCCATGTTAAAAAAGTAATGTCCGTATCATCTTTATATCTGCAATAAGGAATAGCGCTATTACCCGAGCATCTGTAAAAAGTCCACTCAGCATGCAGCTGATTATTCTCCTCGCCTCGCTCAGTGCCCTAGTGGCTGCGGCGATTGATATGTACTTGCCCGCATTTCCCGTGGTCGCCACTAGCCTAGATATTACTGAAGGCCAAGTACAACAAACCCTGACTGTATTTATAATTGGTTTGGGTATTGGTCAGGGCTTATATGGACCTTTTTTAGACCGCTTTGGTCGACGGCCACCGCTGTTGATTGGTATCGCTTTATTTACCATAGGCTCATTAGCCGCAGCTATGACCAGCAGTTTTGAAGGCTTGCTATTTGCACGATTTTTACAGGCAATTGGCGCTGCTGCAGGTTCAGTAGCTTCGCGGGCAGTCGTCACTGACACCTGTGACCCGCAAAGCTCTGCACGTATTTATTCAATGCTGATGCAAGTGATGATGATCGCTCCGATCACCGCACCCATGCTCGGCGGACTGATTTTACTCTATGGCGAATGGCATCTGATTTTCTGGGCTTTGGCCTTATTTGGCGTGATCAGTGGCTTTTTTACTATACGCTTGCTGCCGGAAACCTTACCGGTAGAACGCCGTATACCGCTATCAATGCGCAATATTGTGCGCAATTACGCGATACAAATCAGCAATCCCAGCTTCTTGTTCTACACCTTGGCCACCAGTTGCACCTTGGGCTGCCTATTTATTTATATTAATAACTCGCCTTTTATCTTTATCAATATGTTTGATCTGACACCCACTCAGTTCAGCTATATTTTTGCCGCTAACGCCATGCTGATGATTGCAATCAGTCAAATTAACTTACGCTTATTAAAATTTTACAGCATTGCTCAGGTTCTATTTATAGGTCTAGGCGGCTTTATTGCCATTGGTTTACTGCTATTGGCTTTAGTACAACTGGGCTGGGAAGCACTCTGGAGCTATAGCATTCTGTTGGGTTTAGGTATGGCTATGCTGGGTCTAATTACCGGCAATCTGACTGCCATGACCATGGCGCATACTCAGCAACATGCTGGTATTGCTTCAGCACTGATGGGCTTAATCCAGTTTTTACTGGCGGCAGCTATTGGTTTTATCGCCAGTATCCTTGCCGCTCCCTCGCTCTACACCTTACCGGTAGCGCTGCTGGCAATGGGCCTTATAGCTATGGGTTTATGCATGATAGGTCGACGTTTTGCCCAGCAGCCAACACCTGATCCTTAATCAACTGATACACAAGCTCTGCGTGCTGCACTTTAATCTTTAGAAAATAGCTATCGAGCATGTTTTAACTGTATAACATGCTGACTGACGCAGCTAAAAATGACGCAGGATGCTTATGACACTTGAAGTTTTTCTCGTTTTGTTGATTACACTATCGGCTATGGTGCTGTTTATCAGTGAAAAACTGCGTATTGATGCCATTGCTATTCTAGTTTTGGTCAGCTTAACTCTGCTGGACCTAATCAGCCCCAGCGAAGCGCTCAGTGGCTTTAGTAACCCCGCCACCATTACAGTGGCCTCGATGTTTATACTCGCGACTGGACTGCAAAACAGTGGCGCTCTAAGTGGCATTCAAAGGCTGCTGGGTTCCGCCCGCTCGCCGCTACAATTTATGCTGATGCTGTTTGGCTTAATCGTCCTCATCGCACCCTTTGTCAATAACACTGCGGTAGTGGCGATTTTTATTCCCATTGTGATTGCTGCCAGCTTAAAAGTTGGTTTAGCACCCTCGAAAACACTGATTCCGCTTTCCTATGTGGCACAAATGGCCGGCGTCTTTACCCTGATTGGTTCTTCCACCAACCTGCTGGTCAACTCAGTGGCTAAAGACTTGGGGCATACGGGCTTTAGCATGTTTGAGTTTTTGCCTTTGGCGGCGATTTGCGCCGTGGCCGGTTGCCTGTATCTACTCACTTTTGGGCGCTGGCTATTGCCGGATGTGCGCAGTGCCGACTTGGAAAACCTCTATGAGTTTGGCCATTATATTAGTGAATTAAAAGTCACCGCAGACTCGAAACTACTGGGTAGCACTGTCGAGCAAGCTCATCTCAGTAAGAACTACAACGTCTATGTGCTGGAGCTGCTGCGTGACGGTGAAAAGTATTGGTCACCGCGCTCTGAAGAATTACAAGAAGGTGATATTTTACTCACACGCGGTGTCTGGTCTGATATTGAAACCCTTAAAGATGAGCAAAAACTCGAATTCAATACACAAACTGACTTTCAGCTTAAAGGGGCAAAACAAGATAAATCCGTCTTAGCGGAAGTGATGATCGCTCCGCAATCGCGTGCTGCTGGACGCTTGCTGGCTGTGTTGAATCGCAGTTGGCGCTATAACGCTTCAGTGATGGGCGTGCAACGCCGTGGACAAGTGGTGCGCAACCAACTCAATAGTTTACGCCTGCGCATTGGTGATATTTTGCTGCTGGCGTTACCCGAAAAAGACTTGGCAGCGCTGCGTAAAGATAAAAGTATGATTGTGATTTCTCAACGCGAAGCACCGCAGGATTATGGTTGGCGCGCACCCTTTGCCGTCGCCACTATGGCTGCAGTGGTGGGTATGGCTGCACTAGGTTGGCTGCCAATCGCGCTCTCAGCACTAACAGGTGCGGTTGCCATGACGCTAGCCGGCTGTATTCACGCTGATGATGTCTATGAAAGCACCGACTGGTCGATTGTGATCTTAATCGCAGGGCTGTTACCGCTAGGGATTGCTATGAGCAGTAGCGGCGCAGCACAGTTCTTAGTGGATAACAGCATCGGCTTGGTCAGCCATCTGGGTCCGCATATGGTGTTAGCCGTGCTCTACTTAATGGCGTTGGCGCTGGGTGAGCTGATGAGTAACTCGGCGGCAGCGGTACTCTTAACGCCGATTGGATTTTCTACCGCGCTGCTGATGAATGCTGATACGACGCCGTTTTTAATTGCCATTACTTTCGCTGCTTCAACCAGCTTTATGACCCCAGTCGGTTATCAAACTAATATGATGGTCTATAGCGCCGGTGGCTATAAATTTAGCGACTTTATTAAAGTGGGTTTACCACTGAATATGATTTTCTGGATCTTGGGTGTGATTTTTATTCCAATTTTTTGGCCGTTTTAAATAGATCAATCAGCTCGGCAGTGTTGCATAAAAAAACCCATACACTGCCGCTGATGATTACAGAGCAAACTCTAATCCACTAACTCAATTCCCAAGCCTTCAAGCAAGTACACCGCTTCATGCTTAGAGAACTTCGCACCTTGCACTTGGTTTTCTAAGATATTGATCGAGTACTGCGTCGCTTCGGCAAAATTTGCGGATTGTAAATTAGTACGCATAAACAGGCTGTGGGTAAAATCGCTATAAGTCATCACTGCATGGGAGAAATCGCCTTCGCGAAAATCCACGTCCTGCACTTTGCACTCATCCAGCACCAGCGCTTGCAAAGTCAGGCCAAAGAAGGATGAATCATTGAGGATGGATTGGCGAAAGCTGATTTCAAAATCTTTGTGATAGGCCGACCAATTGGCACGCGTCCAATCAACGCCAAGCACTTTGCACTCAACAAAACTGATCGCAAAAAACCTTGTATAGGGCACGCGGATTAAACTCAATTGGCAACGCGTAAAGCTGCAATTGATAAAATTACAGTTTTCAAAAGTGGCGCTGGTGAAGGTGCAATCAATAAAGCTGCACTCTTCAAACTCAGTGCCGATGCAGACTAAATCCGGCAGATCTAAACTCTTAAAGGATTCTTCAAAATATTGCTGCTGACTTTCTATGATTTTCAAAACAACCTCAACTTAACTGCACTGCTCTACAGGGCATCAATTAAAAGGGTAAGACACTGGCATCCCAATTCAATAATGCGCCACTGAGCTCAGGTGTCAGTGCATCACGCACCTTGAGCAGGCGCTGTGCGGTCTGCTCAGCTGTTTGTAGCTGACCTTCTGGTACATTCCTTTGGAATGGCTCGGATAGCGGTGTATCGGTGGTACCCGGGTGCACAGCAACGATACAGGCGCTGGGATTGAGCCGCGCCACTTCAAGACTGAGATTTTTCACCAGCATATTCAGCGCAGCTTTACTCATGCGATAGCTGTACCAGCCGCCCAAACGGTTATCCGTGATGCTGCCAACTTTAGCGCTGAGTACTAAGACTTTAACCTCGGCTGTACGGGTTAAATAACGCAATAAAGCACGTAAATATTGCGCGGGGATAATCACATTAGTATGCAGTCGTTGCGCTAATTGTTGGCTATTGAGCTGGCGAATGGTTTTTTCTGGCATACCATTGGCATCATGCAAGACGCCATTGCAGATAAAAATCGTATCGGGCTGCTGCTGTAAAGCCTGCTCAATACAGTACTGGCTGCTCTCTTCGCTTTGCAGTGCATCTTGATACCAGAACCATCCACTGCTCTGTGGCGCAGACTGGCGAGTGATCACACTGACCACAGCACCATCAGCACTGTACTGTTGCGCGATGGCTTGGCCGATACGGCTGCTACCACCAATTATTAGCACCGATTGCGACATGGGCTTATCCTCGCTTGATCACTTGGTATACAGCGGCTATATAGACTACTCGCAGCTCAAGCAACCGAGTTTGCGCGCTGCATTTGCGCAACATACCCATGCAGGCAGTCAACAGAGCTCACCCAATCAGTACTGACAAACCATGAAACAATAAAAAAGGCGACTGTTGAGAGTCGCCTTTTAAGTCACCCGCAAGATATCAATTACGCAGCAATACTGCCTTTGATTTTCTTCATGGCATTTTTTTCCAGCTGACGAATACGCTCAGCTGATACGCCATATTGCGCCGCTAGCTCATGCAGTGTCACTTTTTTATCGGATAACCAGCGCTGCTGCAAAATATCGCGACTGCGCTCATCCAATTCACCCAGCGCTTCATACAAGCTATTGCTGGCATTTTCAGTCTGATCAGAGGCTTCCAACTGTAAAGCTGGATCGTAACTGTGATCTTCCAAGTAATTGGCTGGCGACTGATAAGCACGCTCATCGTCATCATTCTCGGCCGGATCAAAAGACATATCATGGCCAGTTAAGCGGCTTTCCATCTCACGCACTTCACGTGCTTCCACACCTAAAGAGTCAGCCACTGCAGTGACTTCATCATTGGTCAGCCAAGCTAAGCGTTTTTTATGGCTGCGTAAGTTAAAGAACAATTTACGTTGTGCTTTAGTGGTAGCCACTTTAACGATGCGCCAGTTGCGTAACACATATTCGTGAATTTCCGCTTTAATCCAGTGCACAGCAAAAGAGACTAAACGCACACCCATTTCTGGGTTAAAACGTTTAACAGCCTTCATTAAGCCAACGTTACCTTCTTGGATCAAATCGCCTTGCGGTAGGCCATAACCTGAATAACTGCGCGCGATATGCACCACAAAACGTAAGTGGGCCATAACCATTTGGCGAGCAGCATCTAAATCTTGGTGATAATACAAACGCTCACCTAAATCACGCTCTTGCTCAACAGACAAAAGCGGGATTGTATTAACTGAATGCACATAAGCCTGCAGGTTCGCACCTGGGCTGAGCATCTGAGAAACCTGTAATGCGGTCGTGGTGGTCATTAACTATCCTCCAACGGGTGACAATGTCTTAAATATGTCTATTATATATAAGATGACAATAACGCCCAAAAGTTCCATTTACTGCGCTGCATCAATATGCGCAAACCCTTATCCTATAACGCTTTGCTACTAACGCGGTGATAATTCCCGCAAGTGTCGTGCTACAGCTAACCAAGCACCAATGTAACCCAGTAATACTGCACCAAGTAATAATGAAAAGCCATCCTCGATTGGTACGCCGGATAAGCTGAATTCACTGCCGTACAATTGCGCCAGCTGCACCACTGACTCATTCAGCCACTCAAAGCCAAAGGCCAGCAGCAGCCAAGCCAATACACCGCCGACTAAACCGTATAAAACACCCATATATAAAAACGGCCGACGGACATAGCCATCGGTACCGCCAACCAGCTTAATCACTTCGATTTCAATGCGGCGGTTTTCAATATGCAAACGAATGGTATTGCCCACCACCAAGAGTAACGCAGCAATCAGCATCACTGATAAAGCAAAAATAAAGTGCTCACCCATCTGCAAAATCGCCGCTAAGCGCTCAATCCACATCAGATCGAGCTGTGCTTGCTGCACCTTAGGCATGGCTTTGAGCTCATCGAGCAAGGCCACTAAAGTGTCTTTATCAATCACTTCGGGCGTGACTAAAATACTACCGGGCAAGGGGTTATCAGGTAAATCACGCAGTGCATCACCTAAGCCAGACTGCTCTTGGAACTCGCTCAATGCCTGCTCACGACTGATCCACTGTGCTTCAGCGACATGTTGATGCTCGGCAATTTTATCGCGTAGCACCTCACCGTAGGTGTCACCCGCATCCAGCTCTAGAAACAGCGAGATTTGTGCTGCGCGCTGCCATGAGCCTCCCAGCTGACTGACATTTTCCAGCAACAATGCCAAGCCCATCGGCAAGCTTAACGCCACAGCCATCACTAAACAGGTAAAAAAACTACCCAATGGTTGGCGAACTAAACGACTGATACTGTCGCTGCAACTGGCTCGATGGTTTTCCACCCATGCACGAAATTGATGACGAAAACCGCGGGTATCCGACAGGCTACTGGCTACTTGATTTTTATTGGTAGCGCCAACGCGCTCGCCAGGTTGATCAGGCGTTACTCGGGCAGAACACATTAAACAGCCTCTCCATCGCCAATTAAACGGCCACGCTGCAAGGTCAGCATACGCTGACGCATACGCGCAATTAATGCCAAATCATGACTGGCGATTAATACGGTAGTGCCGAGTTGATTAATATCTTCAAATACAGACATAATTTCTGCCGCTAAACGCGGGTCTAAGTTACCGGTGGGCTCATCGGCCAGCAATAAAGCCGGCTGATGCACAATAGCACGAGCAATACCGACACGCTGCTGCTGGCCTGTGGACAAGTCCGACGGAGCCTGCAGCGCTTTATCTTTTAAACTAACGCGGTCCAGCGCTAAGCTGACGCGCTGGTTAATTTCTTCTTGCGGCAAACCAAGAATCTGCAGTGGCAATGCCACATTGGCAAACACACTGCGATCAAACAGCAACTGGTGATTCTGAAACACCACACCAATTTGGCGGCGTAAAAACGGAATCTGTGAGTTACTGATTTTGGATAAATCTTGTCCCGCTAACAGTAGCTTACCGCTGGTCGGGCGCTCCATGGCAAGGAGCAAACGCAGCATGGTACTTTTACCCGCCCCCGAATGACCGGTGACAAATAAAAACTCACCGCGACGCACGCGAAAACTTAACTCATGTAAGCCGACATGACCGTTGGGGTAGCGTTTTTCGACCTGCTCAAATCGGATCATTCAGAATCTTTCTCGGCAAACAGTGCTTGAACAAAATCATCGGCAACAAAATCACGTAAATCATCAATGCCTTCACCGACACCAATATAGCGCACGGGAATTTGAAAATGCTTAGCTAAGGCAAAAATAACTCCACCTTTGGCTGTGCCATCCAGCTTGGTTAAGGCTAAACCCGTCACGGGAATGGTTTCGTTAAAATGACGGGTTTGGTTAATGGCATTTTGTCCGGTACCGGCATCCAGCACTAATAACACTTCATGCGGTGCGCTCTCATCCAGACGGCCCATCACCCGCGCGACTTTGCGCAGCTCTTCCATCAAGTTGTCTTTAGTGTGCAAACGTCCGGCAGTATCCGCAATTAACACATCCATACCGCGCGACTGTGCCGCTTGTACCGCATCAAAAATCACTGACGCAGAGTCGGCACCGGTGTGCTGAGCAATCACTGGAATTTTATTGCGCTCACCCCAAACCTGCAGTTGTTCAACTGCGGCTGCACGGAAAGTATCACCGGCCGCCAACATAACTTTTTTGCCTTCGTTTTGCAGGCGCTGGGCTAATTTACCAATGGTGGTAGTTTTACCCGCACCATTCACCCCTACCACTAAAATCACATAAGGTTTGTTACTGGTTGGCACCACCATCGGCTGCTCAACCGGACGCAGTAACTCAGCCATTTCCACTTGCAAAGCTTGGTACAACGCACCGCTATCAGCCAACTCTTTACGCGCCACACGGCGAGTAAGGTTATCCATAATTGCGGTGGTTGCTTCCATACCGACGTCAGCCATCAGTAAGCGTGTTTCCAGCTCTTCCAGCAAATCGTCATCAATTTCTTTTTTGCCAAGGAACAAGCTGGCCATGCCTTCACCCAGGCTGGAGCTGGTTTTAGCTAGACCTTGTTTGAGGCGGGCAAACCAACCGAGTTTATTGCCTTGGGGTTTACTTTGTCCGGCTAAGTTAGCGGCTAAGGCTGGCACATCAGCGCCTGCGTCGACCTCAGGTTCTGGCTCAGACTCAACTTCTGCAACTACAACAGCTTCAGACTCTGACTCTGCTACAGGAACAGGCGCTACAACATCTCGACTCGCAAAGATATTAAAGCGTGACCGCTTAGCAACAACCTGTTCAGGCTCAGCTTGCGCAGGCGGCTCAGATATAGAGACAGCTTCAGGCTCGACTTCAGGTTCAAGCACTGCTGCCACAACTGGCTCTGCGCTTTCTACCGGCAACTCTGGCTCAACAGCGGGCGCAGTTACTTCTACTGGCAGCTCTGGCTCAACCACAGGTTCGGGCTCTGGCTCTGGCTCTGGCTCTGGCGCAGAAATGATAACCGGCTCAGCTTCTTTAGGCTCAGCAACTGGCGTAGGCTCAACAGCAGGTGGCTGCTCAGTTTTAGGCTGCGCTTTTTTGCGGCCAAACCATGAAAATAGACCTTTTTTTACAGGAGCTGCAGGTGCAGTATCATCCTGTTGGTCTGTCGATAATTCAGAATCAGCGTCAGGCGCTGGTTGTTTTGATTTTTTGTCGTCGCCGGAACCAAACATAGAATAGGCTTTCTCAGCAGTTCACC
>LFRM01144199.1_pt1 | contig 24591 bp, 19 predicted proteins | sample 618341 | NCBI WGS metagenome assembly LFRM01 (sample SAMN03654438, study PRJNA283298) | anaerobic digester metagenome | isolation source: pool of bioreactors CSTR01a, CSTR02a, and CSTR03a thermophilic anaerobic... | place: Denmark: Kgs. Lyngby | collected 2014-05-21 | reverse complement strand
AAGCGAAACTCTCAGCTGCGTCATGATGCCTGATGAATTTACACACAATTATGGACTTGACTACAAAGGCCGGTACCCGTTACAGGGTGCCGGTCTTTGTTATGTACAGAAATCGCGTGGAGAAGAACGATGGCCCCGGTACTCTATACTTTTGCCCCGTATCCTTCGGGTTATTTGGCAACCAATCTGTTCATTGCGACGGAAAAATCACAATCTCACTCGCGCCGGCAACAAGCCCATCTCCCCCCGCTTTCGCGTTTTTCGCGCATTTCGCCATCTTCGCGGACCTTTCCGGCTTTATCACGGCGTAATGCCCAACTCCTTTTTGCCCATTCACAGGCCCGACACCCTTGCGCGCGATGCTGCTGTCAATTACCGTACACGAACGCGTGGAAAGCTTCTTTGACCGCGTCCGCGTCATACTCGATGACGCTGGCGCCGGCGGAGGTCGTACTGAACGTGTACGCGCCTTCCTGAGGCAGGCTGAGGGTATCCATGGTGTTCGCGTCCTGTATCACGCTGGGCAGCAGCGCGATCACTTCAGAAGTGGTCAGGTTGGTCGCGATGGTTTGGAACCCGGCCGCGACCGCATCAATGATTTGGTCGAGACTGCTTTGTTTTGTTTGCTCCAGCACCGCCGACAAGAACTTGCGCTGACGCTCGTTGCGGCCAAAATTGTTGTCCAGATGGCGGATACGCACGTACATAAGAGCCTGCTCACCGGTCAGCAGCTGCGCCTCCTCTGTGCGGCGCGCGTTGACTGTGCCTGCCTCGGCAGACGACAACACCATCGATACGCCGCCCAGGTAGTCCACAACATCCTCAAAGCCGCTGAAGTTGATGGAGCAGTAGCGCTCGATGTTCAGCCCCAGCACCTCGTTGACTGTCTTCATGGCCAAAAGCGGGCCCCCGAAGGCGTTGGCCGTGTTGATGCGGTTCTTGATGTTGTAGCCGGGGATGCTGACCAGCATGTCGCGCACCAGCGACGTCAGCTTGATCTGCCCTGTTTGGGTGTTGATGGACAGCACCAGCATAGCGTCGGTGCGCCCAAAATTGAGCCTGATGTCGCCGGTATCCGTGCCCATGAGGAGGATGTTGAGCCAGGCTTTGTCCAGGCCCTTGGCCTGGGACAAATTATTAGGCTCCACATGAACGCGGAACTCCTCATCGATGGGCAAGTCCTTGTTCTCATCCTCCAGGGCGGCGTTGATCTGCATGATCTGCTGATCATCCAGTGTCACTTCGGCCTGCTGGCCCTTTGCGACTGTGGGAAGCATGACCCCTGTGAGCATCACCAGCAGACAGGAAATCAAGATGATTTTCTTGAGCATTTTATACCTGCTTTCGTTGGGTTCCAAATTGTGCCGCAGCGAATATCAGTGTGGCAGTGCGAAACTGAGTCGATCTTAAGTATCCGGGCGGGATGTGCAGTCATTTATCGGTCATTGTTGCCGCAGCGGCACTGTCCAAAGCGCTTCATGACAGCCATTGCATTATACCGATGATTCGAAAACTCCGCAATATTCTCGTCAAACCGCAGTTGGCCGGCGCAAAACGTCAAGCGTACAGCCCATGGCTGTGAACCGCCTCATGCGCCCTGCGCGTCAACGCTTAAAGCCTTTGGCTCCGTACGATTCCAGATATTTGGCGACCGACCTGCTCATTTCAATAGAGAAATCAGAGTTGTACTTGCGCCGGCAAAAAGCCTGTATCCAGGCGTCAAAATGCCCATCCTGCCCATCTTCCCGCAGCATGGTGACCAGCTCGTCCTTATCCATGCGGCGATAATGATTTTCATGCACGATGTGTTTGAGGGCGCGGCGATGAGGCTTGGGCCGGGCCAGCTGCTGCGCGGTGGGGTATCCAAACACCAGCATCGCCGCGGGGAAGACATAGTCCGACAGGCCGAGCATGGCGCGGTGTTCTTCGCAGCGCTCCATAATATCGCCAATGTAGCAGGAGCCGACGCCCAGGCTCTGGGCGGCGATGACCGCGTTTTGCGCTGCGATACAGGCATCTTCCACGGCAAGGATGAAGTCTCCCGGGCCGGGATCGCGCGGCGTACAGCCGCCATAGCGGTACGCGTCGATCCACTTTTGCTGGTCGGCGAGGAAGATCAGCGCCATGCGCGCCTCCGCGATGAAGGGCTGGTTGTCGCACGTCACCGCGAGCTTTTCCAGCAGCTGCCTGTCCGTGATATCCAGGATGGTGTACAGCTGCTGGTTGCCCGCGGTGGGCGCTGCCATAGCCGCCAGGAGAATGACTTCCTTGTCTTCAGCGCTAATGGGGCGCGGTTCAAATACGCGCACCGATTTGCGTTCGTGGATGGTCCTGAGTACGTCATTCATGGGGTTACCTCCACAGGTTTCTTAATGCCCGCGCGGTCAACGAAAGTTCCGCGCGCTTTGATTTTGTCTGTTTAAGGGAATTCTACCTGTTTTTGCATAATCAGGCAAGGAGGGGCGAAAACAGTGCCACAGGCCTTTGTTTCCGCCCGGTTCGGAACAGCCGCGGCTTGCGACAAGTGGAAAGGGCCCAAAGCCCGACTTACGCAAACGCGTTCGGCGGTGTGGCCGGTAATTCGGAAAGATTGTGCCTGTCCTTTTGATTTTTCTCCAAAATTTCTTCAGCACAATTTGGAGAATTCTGCGGGAGATACGTAGAAATGCATTGAAAACCAGCCGTTTTTTGGATGGAATGTTTTTTTAGTAAGGGTGTTGACAATGAAATGGAACGGTAGTATTATCATGTCACTGAAACGGTTAAGTAATAGCGAGGTCTCATGAAGAACGCAAGTATCAAGGATGTGGCAAAAGAAGCCGGCGTGTCAAAAGCAACGGTCAGCTATGTGCTCAACGACACGCCTCATCAGAGCATCTCTGAAGAAACCGCTGCTCGGGTCAGGGAAGCGGTCAAGAAACTTGATTATGTGCCCAATCTCAATGCCAGAAGCCTCTCAAGCCGCAAAACCAAACTGATCGGCGTGGTGATACCGCAGACGGAGCCGGGCAGAGAATTCTTGTTCTCCAACCCATTCTACGGCGACCTGCTTTCCTCCGCGGAGTACGCGGCGCGCCGGAATGGCTATCACCTTTTGCTGTCGGGTTCTGAGTCAAACCAAAGCTATATGAGCATCGCCCGCAACCGCGGCGTGGACGGCATCATTATCGTTGGCGCCTATCCGACAAAATGGCTGGATGAATTACATGAACTGTCCATTCCGGTGGTGCTGGTGGATACCTACGTCAAAGACCCTGTCTATCACACCATTGGCATCAATGACCGGCTGGGCGGCAGAATGGCGACTGAGTACCTCATCAAAAATGGACATCGCAGTATTGCATTTGTGTGCGGCCAGATCGAGGACCAGGGCGTCGTGCAAAAGCGCTACCAGGGCTATCGGGACGCTTTGGAGGGCGCAGGGATCAAAGTAAAAGAGGAGCATATCTACTCCGGGAATATCTCCTTTGAGTATGCGCAGGCTGTTGCCCAAGAGATGCTTAAAAGGGGCAAGAAAGAGACGGCAGCGTTCGTCTCGGCGGATATTCTGGGGATGGGACTGATCAAAGGCCTGCGCCGCCTAAACCTTCGCGTCCCCAGGGACTTGTCCATCGTTGGCTTTGATGACGTGTATTTGGCAAAAATGTGCGACCCCTCGCTGACGACTGTTCATCAGGATATTGCCGCAAAAGGCACGACAGCCGTGCAGTTTATCCTGGATGCTTTGAGCGGTGAACCCGGCAAGCAGGAGAAGATCCTGCCCATCGAGCTGGTTGAGCGTGAATCTGTGCAGAAAATTTGATTATTTAGGTACTGAACCGTTTAAGTTGGGGAGAGAAGCAAATGATCAAGCACTTGGGAGAGGGGCTCGTCCCCTTCGAGGATTGCGGCTTTGCCCGTTACCCCGAAATACCCTGTGTCGGCGTGGAAGTCATTGTCCGCTGCCGCGTGGACTACAGCGACGCTCTGCCTGTCTTGACAATGCGCAGTGAAGAAGGTGTTTTTTCGGTTCAGCCGATCCCGGAAAAACCACACCACTATCGTTTCCCGCTGGGGATTTTTAACGCGGCGCAACAAGTCTCGTACCAGATAGCAACGAATGAAGAAAAGACGCGCTGGCATACATTTGACGTCGTTACAAAAGAAAGCTTTTCCACGTTTGAAAAGTGCCAAAGCATTGACGACAACACTGCGCTTGCGGCGCTTTCAAAAGACGTTTTTCTCACCGTCAAGGCGTGCGAAAAGCTTGAAATGGCCCTGGCGCAAGGGTCCTGTGATCCGAGCGGAAATGGCGAATGTGAATTGACGCTTCCGGGCGGTTTCCGTTTCACCTGTGGCTTAGGGAAATTATGGGCTATTGAGAGATCCGGTGTGACGGTCTGTGAAGCGACCGAATATGAGTTCCGGCGCAACAAACAGGGAAAGATACTGAAAGCCGCGTTAAAAATGCGCCTCTGCAGCGAGCATATCCTGGGCACCGGCGAACGGTTTGACGCGGTCGACCAATCCGGCCTTGGCAGCAACGGGCGCGTCGTTGAAAAATTCACCCGCCAGGGCGCGCAAACGTATTTGCCTGTACCGTTCTTTATGACGGAACAGGGGTTCGGCTGGTTTCGTGAGAGTGATATTCCGGTTCATATGACATTTGAAGATCAAACGGTCATAGCGCAGGAAACGGAAGGCAAATGCCTCACGAAAGACATCCTTCTCTTTGGCGAGCCGGCCGATGTACTGGAGCAGTACCTAAGCTTGACGGGCGACAAGGTGCTGCCGCCGGAGTGGGCCTTTGGCACATGGATCAGCGGCAACGGATGGAACTCCCAAAGCGAAATCGACGCTCAGCTTGCCTTCCTCAAAAAGCACAATTACCCCGCCTCCGTCATGGTTCTGGAGCAATGGAGCGATGAGCGCACCTTTTACAAGTGGCATCAGGAACGCTTTGCGCATCCCGAAAAAACCGTCAGGCGAATAAGGGATGCGGGACTGCACCTGGTGCTTTGGCAGATCCCCGTTATCAAGCACGAGTGGGACGGCGTACCGGGTGAAGACCTTGAAAATGACACGAAAGAAGCCATCCAAAATAGATATGCCATCCAGAACGAAGACGGAACGCCCTATCGGATAACGGAAAACTGGTTCCACCACAGCCTTTTGCCTGACTTTACAAACCCCGAGGCGCTTGCCTGGTGGTTTGATAAGCGCAAGTATCTGCTCGACATGGGCGTTGAGGGATTTAAGACCGATGGCGGTGAATTCCTCTTTGACAAGACTGCCCGCCTGCACGATGGGACAAGCGGCCTAAGCGGGCATAACCTTTACCCCATTGAGTATGCAAGAGCCTACCACGATTTCATGCGCGCCCACGGCGTGCAGGGCGTGACGTTCAGCAGGGCAGGCTGCGTCGGCGCGCAGTCCGTTCCGATCCATTGGGCCGGCGACCAGGCGAGTGAGTGGAGTGAATTTCAAAGCCAGCTGCGCGCAGGCATATCCGCGGGTTTATCCGGTATTCTCTTCTGGAGTTTTGACATCGGCGGGTTCGCGGGACCCCTTCCGGACGCGGAATTGTACTTGCGCGCGACGGCCATGGGGTGCTTCTGTCCCGTGATGCAGTGGCATTCCGAACCCCGCAAAGGGCAGTTTTCGGGCGGCGAGGGGGAAGCATACAACAACGACCGCAGCCCCTGGAACATGGCGGAAAAACTGAACGACAGCAAGGTACTGGACATCGCATGCCGTTTTGCCCAGCTTCGGGAAAGCCTGCGCCCCTATTTATGGCGGGAGGCGCAGCACTGCGTTTCCGCGGGGCGTCCCTTGATGGCGCACCTTTGCCTTGATTACCCTTTTGACACCAAAGCATGGACAGTACACGACCAGTACATGCTGGGACGTGACCTGCTGGTTGCCCCCGTTACGCAGGAAGGCGCAAGCGGGCGGCTTGTTTACTTGCCGCAAGGAGAATGGATGGATTTCTTTACGGGCGAAAAATGGACCGGAGGACAAGAGATCACGGTTGACTGCGCACTTAACAGCATCCCTGTCTTCAAAAGGGGGATAGATGCCGATATCTGACATCAGAATTGAACCCTGGGTCATCTCAAAGTCGTCCGGGATAGATGATTTTTGTGAGTCGATCTTCTTTATCGGCAACGGTTATCTGGGAATTCGCGGGTTTCAGGGTTGGCAAAAGAAAAAGCAGCCCAACGATCACGCGATATTCCGCGCCGGTTTATTCAGCCATATCAGCCACCATATTACGGATATGGTGCAATTGCCAGACGCCACAACGCTCTGCCCGGATACGCCGGAACCGGACACTGTCAAGCAAGAACTAAACCTCCGCACGGGCGTAGTGTCCTGGGAATGGGAAACGCCCGGCCTCCGTTTCCGTATGGAACGTACCGCCGCCATGTCCGACAGCCAGCTGATATTGGTCAAACTGACCGTGACAGCCGTGAAGGATACGCACCTGAATGTACAAGCCATTGCGGATGCCGGGGTGAGAAATCTCCCCGTTCATGACGACCAGATGGTTGAAATAAACGACCTTGTCAAGCTGCTGGACATTGACAGCCTCGGCGCGAATGAGCTGAAAATGAGTACCCTGGCTGAAAGAACACCTGTAACCATTTGCTGGCAGCTAAAAAGCGACCGCGCATTCACACGCATCCAGCACGTAACACACGACACCGCTGTGACCACGCTGTCCGCCGCCCTCAAACAAGGAGAATGCTGGACCATTGAAAAGCATGTCAGGATTCTTGTGGGGAAAGAGGCGCCCCATGCGACTTCCGCTGACCCATGGGCAGACAGCATAATGGCATGGGAAGAATTGTGGGAAAACTGCGACATCCGGATCCAAGCGGACGACCGGCAGTTGCAGGGAGCGATCCGGTACAACATCTTTCAGCTGTTGTGCAGCAACGCTGCGGATGAACCGAACATATCGATTGGCGCGCGCGGCCTGACGCACGGACGCTATAAAGGCAACACATTCTGGGACGCAGAGATCTTCCTTGTGCCGTTCTTCACGTGGACACGCCCGCAAGCGGCAAGAAACCTGCTGAAGTACCGTGTCAACAGGCTATCTGACGCCAAATCACTGGCAAAAAAGCAGAACCTTGAAGGCGCCAGATTCCCCTGGATGTGTTCTTCAGACGGAACAGAACAGTGCGAAAGCTGGGATATCGGCTTATGCGAAGTCCATATCACAGCGGATATCGCTTACGCGATGGACCGTTATGTCAGGGCCTCCGGCGATAGTGCATTTCTCCGGGATCACGCAGCCCAAGTCTACCGCGAAACCGCCCGCTATTGGCTCAGCCGCCTGACTTGGGAGCCGAACAGGGGGTGCTTCAGCAGTTTCTTTGTAAAGGGCCCGGATGAATACTGCGGAGCGACGATCAACAACACCTACACCAACTGGATGGCGCGCCACAATATCGCGCTTGCGCTTGAAAACAGCCGGTTGGACGCCGCCGAAAACAGCAGGCTGTCCTTTGCCAAAGAACACATCACCCTTCTATATGACCTGGACCGTGATCTCTTTTTGCAGGACGAGCAGTTCGAACGCCTTGAACCGGCGCCCTTCCTGAAAACCGATGATGCGCCCAGCTACAAAGTCGTGTGCTTTGACAGGATGCAGCGTTATCGCGTGATCAAACAGGCCGACCTTGTATTGCTGATGACGCTGTTTCCCAAAGACTTCACGCTCGCGATGAAGAGAAATGTCTTTACCGCTTACGAGCCCCTGACGCTGCATGACTCAACGCTGAGCTGGGGCATCCACGCGTTGCTTGCCGCGCGCCTTGGCATGTGGGAAAAAGCCACGTCCTACTTTGAGCGGGCAGTCTATCTTGACCTTAAGGACCTGATGGGCAATACAGGACATGAAGGGCTTCATATGGGCGCATTGGGCGCCGCATGGCAGGCCGTCGTCTATGGCATGGCAGGCCTGTGGACGGACGGGGACGGCTTGTCCCTAAACCCTATGCTGCCGCCCGGTGTGGAGCGTCTGCGCTTTAAGGTATGGTATCAGGGAGAAAGATTTGATATCGACATCGGCCCAAGCGCCCACAGTCTACGAAAGGAGGAGAAATAAATGTATCTGCCCAAATCATCAGGGCGACGAACGGCGGCGGCCGTTTTCCTGATCCCCTCAATGATCGGACTGGTCGTATTCAGCCTGATACCGATGGTATCGTCCCTCTTCTTTTCGTTTACCGACTATGACCTCTTGGCCGGTACCATGGATTTCATCGGGCTGGACAACTATACAAGGATCCTGTCCGGGCGCGAATTTCCGCAGGTTTTGACCCACACATTGACATACCTGGGGCTTTACCTGCCGCTTATCCTTATGACGTCAACGGCGCAGGCGATGGTACTGAACCGCTCCTTTCGCGGGCGCGGGATATTCCGCACGATCTTCTATACGCCGGTCATTACCTCATGGGTGGCCGCGGCCGTCGTGTGGACTTGGGTACTCAGCGGCAAGTATGGCCTGCTCAACCAGATGCTTGACGCCATTGGCATCAGCGGCCCCGCCTGGCTGAACAGCCAGCAATGGGCGATGCCGGGTGTAGTGATCGCGGCCATATGGAAGGACACCGGATACTACGCGCTGATGGTGCTGGCCGCCCTAAAATCGATCGACCCGCAATACTATGAGGCGGCCTCGATCGACGGCGCCGGCGGTGCCCGCAAATTCCTGAGCATCACGCTGCCCCTTCTCTCGCCCACATTGTTCCTGGTGGTCGTCATCAATATCATCTACGGCCTGCAGGTCTTTGATTCGGTGATCATCATGACAAACGGGGGGCCCGGAAACGCCACGACCGTGTTTTTGGAGCGCATCTTCAAGTACGCCTTCAAGCAGTACAAGATGGGGATGGCCTCCGCCTACTCGTGGATCCTGTTCATTATGATATTTGCCTTGACGATCGTGCAGTTCAGGCTTCAAAAGAAGTGGGTGAACTATGATGCGTAGGTTTGGGCTAAATCGAAAGATCCTCTTATGGGCAGCCTTCTACCTGGTGCTTTCCGCTATGGCGCTGATCATCCTGCTGCCCTTTGCCTGGATGGTTTCATCGTCCTTCAAGGGGAGCGAAACCATCCGCACCATTCCGATCAGATGGATCCCCGAACAGCCGACGCTGGAAGGCTACGAGCGCGTCTTCAATATGCACAGTTTCTCGTTTGTACGCGCTACGTTCAACAGCCTTTTCCTGGCCGTCGCGTGCACCATTGTCCAGGTGCTCAGCGCCAGCATGGCGGCCTTCGCATTCACCAAAATCCCTTTCAAGGGTTCAGGCAAGCTGTTCAGCGTGTACCTGGCGACCATGATGATCGCAGGCTCTGTCACAATGGTGCCCAACTATATCATTCTGAGAGTCCTTGGCCTGCTGGACTCATACACAGGGCTGATCCTGCCATCGCTGTCCAACGCGTTTGGCATNNGATGGGGCGTCATTGTACAGAATATTCTTCTCGATCGTGCTTGAGATGGTCGCGCCGACGCTGGCGACCATGACGCTGCTCGCCTTCATGGGCAGCTGGAACAACTACCTGTGGCCGCTGATCGTTTTGACCAGCAACGACAAGCAAACGCTGCAGGTCGTGCTGGGCAACATGAACAGCATGTACAAAAACAACGAACATGTCCTGATGGCGGGCGCGGTGCTGACCATACTCCCGATCCTCGCCGTTTATCTGCTTTCCCAGCGGAAAGTGGATGCCGGCATCGCCCTGGGCGGGCTGAAATGAGCGCTTCACGCGTTAAAACGCGTGGCAAATATAAAGGAGGAACCTGTCATGAAAAAGATGCTTTCCCTGCTTCTGGCCCTGACGATGCTGTTGAGCCTTGCATCAACAGCGCTTGCTGAACCTGTCACGATCACCTATGCCACCTTCTCAGCTTCCGGTGCACAAGAAGAAACATTAAAGAAAATGGTTGAGGTTTTTGAGGGCAAGAACCCCGATATCAAAATTGATGTTCAGCTCATCGGATACAATGACTACTTCACTGCCCTTGCGACCAAAGTCGCCGGCGGAAATGCGCCGGATGTCTTTGAAATGAACATGGAGAACTATCTGTCTTACATGCTTCGCGGAACGACCGCTGATCTGAGTGACCTTGGCATTGCAAAAGAGAACTACTCACAAGGCACACTGGACGCGGTATCCAACGACGGCAAACTTTACGCGGTGCCGATGAGCTTCTCTACCTGCATGATGTTCTATAACAAAGATCTGTTTGACAAAGCCGGTATCGCGTACCCGACAGATGACTGGACATGGGCCGACGCGCAGACCGCCGCGGAAGCCATTGTAGCGGCTGGCGGCGAAGATATCTGGGGCTATTCCCAGCCTATCACCTACAATGAGTTCTATAAATCGATCGTAGGCAACGGCGGCAGTCTCTTGAACGCGGACTTCACCCAGTTCACCGTGAACAGCCCTGAAAACGTGGCTGTTCTTGATGCCATGCTGGCCCGTGTCAGGGGAGAAAACAACGTCATGCCGACAGCCGAGCAAATGGCGGGCCGGGGTGACTGGGATCTTTTCTGCGAGGGCAAGCTGGGCATGATCATCACAGGTATCTGGGCCTTCGCGACCTTTACCGAAAAGTGCGCGTTTGACTGGGACATCGTCGTGGAGCCGGGCTTCAAGGACAAGGCTACATTCTTCTTTGCCAATGTCAACTGCATCTCCCCCGACAGCGAAAAGAAGGAAGCTGCCGCGAAATTCGCTGATGCCATGGGTTCTGATCCCGACATCGTGCAGCTGCGCCTGGATGCCAGCTGGGAACTTCCCACGATCGCCGACCAGAGCAAGCTTAGCCAATACATTGAGATCACGCCCCCCGCAAACCGCGCTGCCGTATTCGCCAGCATGGATTACGTCGTGGCGCCTCCCGCTTTGGCAGAATCAGGCGCAGCCAGCGAGATCGTCAACAATGTGCTTAGCACCCTGGAAATGAACGACATGACCGCACAGGAAGCGCTGGACGAGATCCAGGCGCAACTGGATGAAGCGAACCTGATCAAGTAAAACTATCGAATGTACGTGCAAGGCACGGGGGAAGTCACGCTTCCTCCGTGCCCGGCTCTTTAAGTGAGAGGAGCTAAGGATGCAATACCAGGTTACAGGCAATGAGTATGTGTCTTTGCCGACGATACGCCAGACGGACGGCGCCATTGAGGGCGTCACCTTTCTGTATATGCAGGCAAAGGGGATGCTTGAGCTGCGCGGCAAGGATGGCTTGATCAAGCCGTACGTTTCCATTGACGGGCGCCGCATGTCTCAAACGCCTCAGTGGCACAGGGAGCACTGTTGGATACCCTCGATGCGGCGCCACTCCCCCGTGGCTGCGTTTGAGTGTGTTTATCTGACTCCGATGGGTGAAAGGGGATTCAGCATCCGGATGACCGCGGAAAATGTGTCCTCCCGAACGGTCCGAGTCACAATCGGGATGGACGGAGACTGGGACAGCACCTTGCATGAGGTCAACGAGTCAACAGCTATCGACGCCGGACGGGAGGTCCGCACATCCGGCTGGAACCATATGTTTGTGTGGCTTCAAAAACCGGGCCTGCCCCTATTTGCATTCGCACCGATCACGAGCGACAACCAACCCTTCAGTCAGATCGACCAGGGGGCCGTCTGGTCCTGCGAGGGATACAGCTATGACATCCACAGATCAAAAGACCTTGCGCCAGGTGAACGCCTGTCGCTTGATGTGTTCTTTGGTATTGGCTACGAAGAAGTCGCGGCGGCGACTTCGGCAAAAGAAATGCTGCGCCGGGGGTATGACAAATTGCATGACCTGAGCCGCCAATGGCTTGCTGCCAGGGAAAAGCATCTGCCCGACGATCATATCCAAACCCTTTTGAACACCAACCTTTTCTTTGCGTTCTTTTACGCCTCAGGGCGCACGATCGACACGGAAGAATTGTGCATGATGACGTCGCGCAGCCCCCGCTATTATGTCAGTGCCGCGTATTGGGACCGGGACAGCCTTTTGTGGGCGTTTCCGGCCATTTTGTCTGCCGACCGGGAATATGCCCGGGAATTGCTGCTGGCGGTATATCAAAAGCAGGGCCGAAACTTTGGCGTTCACAGCCGGTTCATTGACGGTACCGTGCTGGAACCCGGCTTTGAACTGGATGAGCTTTGCGCGCCTGTCATTGCGCTTCATCGCTACGTTCAGGCAACGGGTGACAAAGCCTTTGTGCGCTTGCCCCAGATCCTGAGCAGGCTGGAGCAGATCATCATCAAGCTGGAAACGCACAAACACCCCGACGTCGCCCTATATGATACTTTCCTCCAGCCGACAGACGACCTTCACAGGTACCCCTATCTCGCGTACGACAATGTTCTGGCCTGGAAGCTTTTCATGTCTCTGGCAGTTTTGCTTGATCAGCCGGCGCTTGCGCAACAGGCGGATCGTGTGCGTGAGGCTGTTTACTCAAACTTCGTCGTAGAAATTACCGGGAAGAAGGTCTTTGCATGGTCCATCGATCTTGAGGGACATTGGGACATTTATGATGAACCGCCCGGCAGTTTGCAGCTGCTGCCTTTTTACGGTTTTTGTGCTTTGAAGGATGAAATTTGGAAGGCAACGGTCGCTTTGATTCGCGGAGATGAATACGAGTTTTCCTTTTCAAGCCACGCCATCGCGGAAATCGGCTGCAAGCACGCGCCCCACCCTTGGGTTTTAAGCATATGCAACAGTCTCCTCAGCGGCCATCAAAAAGAGGCCGTCAAACACCTGAAACATGCAAAGCTGGACAACGGTGTTGCCTGCGAGAGTGTTCATGAAGACACGGGTGAGTGCACCACGGGGTTTGCTTTCGCAACGTGCGCGGGGTTTCTTTCGTACGCACTGCTGGAGGGGATGAGATAGAGTGCCCGGCACGCTTCTCATGACCGACGGCGCTCGTCTTCGTCATCAATTCATTTATTGAGTGCCAAGCCGCTTCAGGATTCGGCTCTTAAAAGGATGCCTCACCGTCGGCAAGTGGCTTTTTCAACACTATTCAACCGTACTATCAATCAAAATGACCGGCGCCCATCGAGGGTGCCGGTCATTTTGCGTGTGTGGAGAATCAAACGCGTTTGAACCACGCAAGTAGGTTAATTGGCGTAGTTGTGGTCGTTGACCAAATCCATGCCGGGTACGGGATCCATCATGGCCAGCATGGCGCCACGCTCCGCGGTGCGGGCTTGCGATTTGGGATAATTGCGGCTGAGCATCTTATCAGGCATGGGGAAACGGTAGTAGGACAGGATATTGCGCACAAACATCAGCACATTGGTATCACCGCCAAGGTCGTTGACGATGCTGAAGGGCCTGCCGTAGGTAAAGCTGTTACCAAGTTGTTTGTAGTCCACCGTTGAAACGGAAGAATAATCCCTGAAGAAGTGAAGGAATTCATCGCCGCGCTTGATCTTTTCGGTCATTCCCTCATAGAAGTAATTGTAGGATACGGTGACCATATCGCCGGCCACATCCACATGCACTTCCCCCACTTCATACATATTGCTGCCCACCAGGGTGAAGGTCTGCCTGCCCTGGATGCCCAGGTTAATGGGGGTGAACATAAACCATTCCTTGGTCAAACCGGGCGACAGTACGCGAAACTGCGGGCCGAAGGATGAAACGGTGTTGCGCGGCAGGTAGGCATTATGAACCTCCACGTAATAGGGCTGGTTGGTGGCCTTGTCGGTATGCCTGGTTTGCGCGGCATAGAAAGTCTCCCTGACGCCGTTTGGCGTGGTGACGCGGTAACGATAGGTATTGATCTGGTCGTTTCTTTCAAGGTGTTTGTAAGCAAAGCCATAGACTAGAAAGGGTTCAGTTCCCACAGGCAAAGTGTAAGGCGTGGCAAACATGGTTTGCTTCATCAATTCATCATACACTTCCACCGTTACATACACTTCATGATCGCTGCGATTCACGATACTGAGGACCGGCTGGCCCGGCGTTTCAACGGTATAGGTTACTTCGCCCTTTGTCTGGGTGATTTCAATGGCGTCTACTGTCGCGCCGGACACAGGCAGCGCAGACACCAGTAGCGCGGCGAAAAGCCACAGGGAAAGGATTTTTTTCATCGGGATACCTCATTTCTGTACTCAAAAGAATCAATTCATCCACTAAGATGATACCCATATAACGCACAAAATGACGCTTTTCTTGCATGGGGAGGAATGCCGGACATGCAAATTGCCTCGCCTTGTTTCTGTGTCCCCCGGCACTTGCCTTGAACGTCGTTCCGGATCTTCGGATGATCCCGCGGCGAGACTCAAAGCAACGAAAAAGAAAACCGAGGAACGATCCTATCCGGGAAAAAAGCAAAACGGACGGCGGCCTGCCTCATACCTTTGTTTCCGCGTGGAACCATTCCATATAGGCGTCGTCAATTTTCCTAAACAAAGCGAGGTCCTTTCCTCCCACGGGCTGCCGGTCAATTTCGTGCACGCGGCTCAGGAGGGTGAGGGAAGCGGTAACGATCACTTCGTCCGCTCCCATCAATTCGTCCACTGTGTAGGGACGTTCCTCCACCGGGATGCCCAAACCGCGGCCCACCTTAAGCAGGTGCTTGCGCGTAATGCTGGGGAGGATCCATTCGCTCAGCGGCGTTGTAACGATACTTCCCTTTGCCAGAATAGACAGGCCGCTGTGCGAGCACTCCATCACACTGTTCCCCCTGACAAAAGCGCATTCGTCCGCCCCTCTTTCCACCGCGCGCTGGGTCGCCAGCACATTGGGGATAAGATTCAGGGACTTGATATTGCAGTAGCCAAAGCGTCTGTCTTCGGCAGTGATCAGACGGAATTCCTTGTTCAGCATATTGGGAAACGCGTGCGCGTAGATGAGCAGATTGGGCGGCACGGAGGCATCCGGGAACGCGTGGGAGCGCGGCGCGGTACCCCGTGTGCAATGGAAGTACAGGTATGTGTCCTCCATGCCCCTGTCCAGCTTGCCGATCAGTTCCCCGAGGAGACCATTCAGGACTTCCCGTTCCATAGGCGGCCGGATCTCCAGTAGCCTTAGGCTGGAAAAGAAACGGTCAAGATGGTCTTCCAGAGCAAAAAACCGGCCGTTGCGCACATAGACCACCTCATACACCCCGTCGCCGAAATAGACGGCGCGGTCGTTCATGGGGATCATCATGTCGTCAAGGCCCGTCAAGCGGCCGTTGAAATAAGCAAAATCTTTCATTAGGACAGGGCCAGAATGACACCATCGATCACGGCCCGTACCTCCTCTTCCTTAAGACATTGGGGATTGAGGACCAATTCGTCGCATCGTGATGCCGCGAAAGTGGCGGGGTCTGCCGCCTGCGGCGACACCTCATAATTATCGGCGTCATCCTCTTGCTTTCATTGCGTGAGCTTGATTTAGCGAACGTGTTTGCGGTAATAATATTCAGGTGTTTGAATAAATAACCTGACTGACACGATTTTAGCGCGCCATCGGCTCGTCTGTCAAGCGGCGAGGGCAACCGATGCACAATTTAAACAGCTGACTAAAAATGCTTCCTCACGCTCCTGTATCGTGCGGGTCATTTTTCCACTTTATGATTTCTTCCAGCCGTTCTTTTACCTTGGCCTCCAGCCCTTCCCCGGTCGGCAGATAATAGCGGCGATCTTTTAGGGAGGGCGGCAGGCACTGCATCTTGGTCAGTTTCTCAATTGAATCGTGCGCATACAGATAGCCTTTGCCGTAGTCCAGTTCCTTCATCATGGAAGTCGGCGCGTTGCATATCTGCAGCGGCACAGGCTCGGCAGGCATATCATGCACGTCCTTCTTGGCTTCTTCGCAAGCCACATAGAGTGCGTTGGATTTGGGCGCCATGGACAGGTAGACGACGGCATGGGTCAAGTGGACGTCGCATTCGGGCATGCCCAGATAATGGCAGGCCTGAAAGGCGTTAAGCGCCACCTGAAGCGCATTGGAATCGGCCATGCCGATATCTTCACTGGCAAAACGCACCAAGCGCCTGGCAATGTACAACGGCTCCTCGCCGCCGTCAAGCATGCGGCACATCCAATACACCGCCGCATCCGGATCACTGTTTCGCATGGATTTATGCAGGGCGGATATCAGATTATAGTGCCCGTCGCCCTTTTTATCATACAGTAGCGATCGCCGATTCATGCACTGGGACAGCACCTCATCCTGAACATGCACAGTGCCATTAGCGTCCACTCTTCCGTTGAGGACAGCCATTTCCAGGGTATTCAGCGCCGTTCTGGCGTCACCGTTCGCGAACCGCGCGATGGAATGCAGCTGCGCGTCTTCGGTGACGACCTTCGTATCGCCAAAGCCCCTGGGATCTTCCAGCGCGTGGCGAAGCAGTGCGAACAAATCTTCCTCTGCAAGCGGCTTTAGAATAAACACCTTGCAGCGGGAGAGCAGCGCGGAAATGATCTCGAAGGATGGATTTTCCGTTGTCGCCCCGATGAGGATAATGCTGCCTTTCTCAACAAACGGCAGAAAAGCATCCTGCTGGGCTTTGTTGAAGCGATGGATCTCATCGGCGAACAACAATGTGCGGATACCCATGCGGCGGTTTTCCTCGGCACTCTTCATGACTTCCTTGACTTCTTTGATGCCGCTGGTCACCGCACTGAATTCGACAAATTCGGCTTTCGTCCGATTCGCGATGATGCGTGCCAGCGTTGTTTTGCCAACGCCCGGTGGTCCCCAGAAGATCATCGAAGAGATCTGATCTTGTTCAATCAGGCCGCGCAATATCTTTCCTCGGGCGACCAGATGCGTCTGGCCGACAAATTCGTCCAGCGTCTCCGGTCTGAGTCTGCTGGCCAGCGGGGCCGTTTGTTTCCGGTCACCAAACATATCGATCTGTTCCATCTTCTGTTTCCTTTGCTTTGTAGCGGCGATTGCTCTTTCGTTCATGGTGACGAGGGGAGCCGGGCGTTCCCATGAGCGGCACGGAAAAAGCGCTGCATATCCATGCCGCTGTTTTCTCCATCGCGGGCGTTCCTCGAGCGGCATTTCCAGCGGGTATCCGTAAATTCATTATAGCATAATAAATACAGGATGCTTACCAATATACGGCACAAGGGCGCCATTTAATGGCTTCGGGAGTTTGGGTGCCCATGGTGTCCGCCAACGCATCATACGGGCAAGATGAATGTGCGGCTGTCTTGCTGTTTGCACAAGATACTGAGGCTTCCTGGGAAACAAGGCCGAGGGTATAGAATCGCATATCAGGAACGCCGCGACCGCCGTATTTGAGCAGGGCCTCCGCGAAGGCGGTGCATTGAAGATAGCGATCGCCAATGGTATCATGAGAGCATGTTTTGGGCTTCTTTGGTAAATCAGGGCAGCGCTGAGGAGCGAACCAAGCATCGGCTGCGAGGCGCTGCAGATAAAATGACGCACGGGGCGTAATATATTAGTTAAGGAGTAACTGAATTGAGAATCAAAAGCCGTCCTCTGTCTGTCCTATTTAAGCTGCTGCTTTGCGCGGCAGCAACGCTGGGCGTCCTCATCCAGATAGGAGTTTTCACGGGCGTAATTCGGTGGTCAGTACTCAACTACTACACACTTATGAGCAATGTGCTCTGTGCGTTGTATTTCTTCCCCGCGATGCTGCATGAGAGCAAAGGCAGGGACACGCTGCTGCCGATACTCAAGGGCGCGGTGGTGACGGGCATTACGATCACAGGCCTGATATACCATTTTGTGCTGGCGGGTTCCTTTGAGATGCAAGGGACGCTGTCCTTGTCCAATTTCCTGCTGCATTATGTGGTGCCGCTCATGGCTGTGACAGACTGGCTGCTCTTCAGCAGCAAGGGCAACTACCGCTTTACATCCCCTTTTATGTGGCTCCTCCTGCCCGACGGATACTTCCTCTACGCCGTCATTCGCGTGGCGCTGGGGGCCACCCTCGGCTACGATGGCAACCGCTATCCCTATCCATTCCTCAACGCGGATGCACTGGGCTGGGGACGGGTGATCGCCAATGGGCTGGCATTGAACCTGTTCTTCCTGGTGCTGGGCTTCCTGTTTGTCATAGTTGATCGGTTGATGGCAAGAAACGGTGCTTTGAGCAAGCCCAATGCCTAAGCGGGAAGTACCGCCATTAAGCCGGTATCAGAGATATTGGAGAAATGCGCGCTCAACTTTCGCGGCGCGGCAAAACCTAACATAAAAGGAAGGCCAATCTTCTGTGTGACATTTTTATTCTATGCTTATTCCGCCCGGAAGTCTTCTTTGGGCCCACCCCAGGGGGCCCAGACTATGGCCGTTCCAGCCGAAATAGGTCATGCAGGTCGTGCGGACAGGCGCGATCCCGCGGATGCGCTCCTCAATGCTCTTATGGTCGTCCAGCAAGCTTTCATCCATCAGCAAATTGTGGATCTTGCACAGGAAGACCTCTCCGCCGTTTGTTTCCATGGATCTGACGGCTTCAAGCTCAAAGGTCACCGGGCTGTCTTTGAGCGTAGGCACATGAAGCACATGGCCCTCTTCTACGGCGAGCGGCAGCGCCGCCTTCTTCCCGTCATAACCCTCGGTGTTGCCCAAATGATCGGCAAGCGGCAGCAGTTTTTCCGTGACAAGGTTCGCCGAAAAAAACTTTGTCTCACGGATCCTGTCGCGCGTGAGCTTCTCTCCGCCGATAGCCGCCATCACACCCAGCCCCTTGTCATAGCAGTAGCTGAACCAGCAGAACAGCCCGAAATTCGCCTTTCCGTCACTCATGTAAGTGCCGTACAGAAACAAGGTCTGCGGACAAAAGTCGTTGGTTATGGTTGCGCTTTTCTTACTCATTTATGAATGCTCCTCCGGTTGGTCGGTCAGCACATGCGATACCTCTGAGCACAATGATACCGCCAATGCAGGCATTATTGAAGCGCCGCCGGGCAATGCGCACATGCGGGCGCCATGGCTGAGCGCCGAGCGTGGCTTGTGATATACTGTGGGCATAGAGGCGTATGCATGAGGGAGTGTGAGAATGGCTCTGTTGTTTGACTCCGGATATGTGGCGGACAATGTGGCAAAGATCCGCTTCCGCATGGAGAAGGCGGCTGCGACAGCCGGCAGGCGTCCGGATGAGGTACTGCTCTGCGCCGCGTGCAAGGGCCGCACGTACGAAACCGTCAAGCTCAGCGCAGAATTGCCGGTCGATGTCTTCGGCGAAAACCGCATGCAGGAACTGGATGCCCATCTGACCGCGGGTGCCTATCTGGGCAAGCCCTGCCATTTCATCGGCCATCTGCAAACCAATAAGGTGAATAAAGTGGTCGGCAAGGCAGCTCTCATCCACAGCGTTGACAGCCTGCGGCTGCTTGATGCCATCCAAGCGGCGGCTGCCCGGCAAAAAGTGATCCAGGACGTATTATTTGAAGTCAACATCGGCGGGGAACCCAGCAAGCACGGTGTCGCAGCCGATGAAGTCTGGCCGCTTTTTGACGCCGCAGCCGGCATGTGCAATGTCCGTGTGCGGGGGCTGATGGCCATCCCGCCTGCCTATGACAACGGGTTGGAGAGCCAAAGGTACTTTGCCATGATGCGCCGGCTAATGGAAATCGCCAAAGAACGGCGCTTTGAAAACACGGTTCTTGATACGCTCTCCATGGGGATGACCGCCAGCTTTGAAGCCGCTATCCTTGAAGGCGCCACCGTCGTGCGCATAGGAACTGGTATTTACGGCGCCCGAGAATGAGAGGATGAGTGTCCGGGCTTCTTAAGCCCGGATGCCCCTATGAAACAGGTGTCAAGCGCGGACTGCATTCGAATGGTCGCCCTCATGCGGACGCCAAATCGGGCGGCTCATTTGCACCAAATGACCGCTTAATAAGGCCTTTCCACCAACGGATAATCCTCCAAATAGTCCTGAAGCAACCCGCATTCATCGATCAATTTGAATAACGTGTAACGCGTGCGGTAGTCCTTGGCGCAATGCATGGAGAGGTTCAGCAGATTTTCATCCACACCCAGCTCTTTTGTCGTTTCAGATGCGCCCAAAGCCTTCATGGCTTCTAAAATGCGCGCGAGATCCGGCAGGTCGTCAATAACCTTTTTGATCTCCACGAACCTTTCCTGTGCCCTCAGGATACGCCGTTTCTGCTCTTCCCAGGTGAGAAAGTCGCCCTGGTTATCATGCATGATCGCTTTCCCCGCCTCTTCACCAAAGGCATGCAGCATCCATTTGACGCGTTCTTCACGGCTGATGCGCCTTTCACGAATCTTTGCCATATCCAGCCGGGTCAGGTCTTCTTGGGCAAAACGGGTAAATAGCGGCCAGGCCAGCAGTGTGGCGACCCCGACGGAAGCGCCGTGGGCCGGCGGATGGTTCCCATGCAGCAGCTGCATCATTTCCCAATAATGGGCGATATTGTGTTCGACTGACGCTACCGCACGGGTGTTCCCAATGATCATGATCGTCGCTCCTGCCAGGAGCAACGCTTCTATCAGGATGCGAATGCCTTTTTCGGTTATTTCGCTGATCTCATCCACGTTGTCAACCAATTTGTTGACTGCATCGGTCACGATCTCTCCGCAGACGGGGCAGTAAGGTTCGTCGTTAATGATATTTCCGATCATCCAATCCGCCTTGGCAATATACTTGCCCAGCACATCGCCTACCCCTGATTGGACCATATCAAGGGGCGCGGTACGCAAGATATCGATGTCGCAAACGATGATTTCCGGGCAAACAGCCGCGCGATGGATCTTCACCCCCCGCAAAAGCAACGGAGCGACGATCGAAGTATATCCGTCCATGGAAGCGGCGGTGCCGACGCATACGAAGGGGAGCTTTGTGCGCATGGCATTGACACGCGTTGTATCGGTGATGGAACCGGAGCCTACACTGATAAGAAACTCCGTTTCCGGCTGGATGGACAGCAGCACTTCACCGCAGGCCCGCTCATCCGGATCCATAGGCTGCTCCCGATGGATGACACAGGGGATCACGTGAAATCCCGCCTGCAAAAGCGAATCTTCCACTGCCCGTCCGGCAATTTCGTAGGTGATATTGTCCGCGACCAGCACGCAATGCTTCCCCAGATCACGCTTCTTGATATAGTCCGGTATTTTTGGCAGCAATCCCGTGCCGACATAAATATCTTGCGATGGCAGCGAATGATCACACGGGCAATCACATTCAATACCGCTGATTTCTAACCTGCTGTTTTGGTCATAACTGATGGACACCGGCATAATAATCACGTCTCCTTTTTTAGTAATACCCGAGTGACTCGTCAACATCTTTGGCCCGGAAAGACAGTCTGTTCCAAGTTCGCTTTATGCCCTCGTATTCACCATTTCCATTGGAGTGGCATACCGCGCGATCACAGATCGTCCTGTGCGCGGGGACATGATCCAAGCATACTCGCCGGGAGTGTTCCCAATCAGACTTGCATATCTCCCCGAATGTGGCCGGTTATTCCTAAATCAAACTCAGGATTGTCAGGAAAACGGGACACCAATGGCCAAAGGTTCATGGTGAAACACTTATGGTTGGAGCATAACATAAAGCGAGAAAAAAGGAAAATCACCGGTTCGGCAGGACGCGCCGTTCTTAAATCAAGCCCGCCATGGCGTGTGCATTCGTTTGGCATTATGAAGCCGCTAAGAGCGAATTTCATCAGATTGCACGGAAAATCATGCGAAACAAAAAAGAATGTGCGATAATGGGCATTATTACAGACACGAATCGTCACGAAAGGAACAGGTATGACCGGCAAAGGAAATCAGTCTCCCCCACCTAAAAATCCTTCGGCCCTTGAAGCAGCGCGGGAAATCCTGCTTCAAAGCAACAACATCGTTTTTCTGGGCGGAGCCGGGGTATCCACTGAAAGCGGCATCCCGGATTTTCGATCAGAAGACGGCATCTACTCGCAATCCTTCGCCTATCTGCCGGAAACCGTGCTGAGCCGAAGTTTTTTCCTTCGTCATCCGGATGTCTTCTACGATTTTTACCGGCAAAGATGTCTATTGCCTATGCTCACTTCCTTGCCCAACCCCGCCCATTTGAAACTTGCTCAGTGGGAGAAGGAAGGACGGCTGCGCGCAGTCGTCACACAGAACATAGACGACCTGCACCAGAAAGCGGGCAGTCAGAACGTTCTGCAACTGCACGGAACGGTCTATCGCAACCAATGCCTCACCTGCTGGCGGGAACACAGTCTGGAAGAAGTGCTCAAAATGGAAGGCCCTGCCCGGTGCACTTGCGGCGGCCTCATCCATCCCGGCATCGTCCTGTTCGAGGAAGCCTTGGATGAAAAGGTCATGGCCAAAGCCATAGAATATATCCGCACGGCCGACGTCCTCCTTGTTGCCGGCTCATCCATGAGCGTTTACCCTGCAGCAGGCCTGGTAGACTATTACTCCGGCCACCGCTTGATCCTGATCAACAAGGACATTTCGGGCATCGACCGGCAGGCAGACATCATCCTCAGAGGCAAAGTCGGTGAGATATTGGGCGCAATGTGATGAACTGTCGGGGCCGATAAATATCGTCCACCAATAGCGCCGCAGCTGTGAATACGTCAAATAAGAAGATTTCACAGCAATACTCAGCCATGAAATAATGTTCTTCTTTTCTGCACAACATTATGTATCAAGCATTATAACGCTTGTTGGCGTCTGATTTCTATTTGGGACAGCCAAAGCAAAAAAAGACCGCGACCCGGCATACGCCCAATTGCGGAGTGTTTAACGACCTTGATTCGCAAAGGTTTTCTGGTCATGCTGCGATACGATCATCGTTCTTACTTGTAACAAATTCGTAATATAATTTTACAGATTCGAAATTATCTGCTATATTACTACCCATGAATGATGGGGAGGTTTGATATGCGACTCTTAAGGCGGTTAACAGCATTTGTACTCGTATTGCTGCTGCAGGCCGGAGTGCCGCAGATTTCTGCAATGGCTGCAGGCTATGCGACTTTGAAGATGGGAGATTCCGGTACCGAAGTCACAAGAATGCAGACTGCGCTGATTACGCAGGACTATCTTTCGGACATTGCGGACGGTAAGTTTGGCCCAAAAACGTTTGAGGCTGTCAAGAGCTTCCAAAGGGGAAACAGCCTGAAGATCGATGGCCTGGCGGGAAATCAGACATTGACAGCCCTCTACCGCGTGACAGGATCAAGCAGCAATACTGCGGCAAGCACGAACGGCACGCTGGTTTATGGAAACAGCGGAAGTGCCGTACTAAGCATGCAGGTTGCGCTGACAGGCCTTGGATACAGTACCGGGGGCACCGATGGAAAGTTTGGTAACAAAACGCTCAATGCCGTTACAGCGTTTCAGCGAGCCAATCGTCTGACCGCGGACGGCAAGGCCGGCACTGTGACCCTCACGAAACTGTACGCACTTGCGGGTAACGCAGGCAGTACGGAAGGCAGCTCTTCCTCAGGAGACTCACCCGCCACGCTGTCGCGTACGCTGCGTCTCAACTACACCGGCAGCGATGTCCAATTACTGCAGACGAAATTGATCGGACTGGGCTACCTCCAAAACGTAAGCGGTACTTATGACCAGGGGACAATCGCAGCGGTAAAAGCATTTCAAAACCGCAATAATCTGACCGTGGATGGAATTGCGGGAACCAAAACATTCAGGGCGTTGCAGTCCAATTCCGCTGTAAAAGCAGGCGGAGCCACGGACACAGTCAATGCGCCCGGCACTTACCTGACCTTGCGTTCAGGGACGTCAGGAGAAGCCGTCCGGACGCTGCAAAAACAATTGGCTTCGCTGGATTACAAAGCCGAGGTAACAGGAAGCTACGACAGTCACACGATTCAGGCGGTCAAGAGTTTCCAATCGCGCAACAGACTTGCGGTGGATGGTGTGGCAGGGATACAAACACAAACGCTTGTGTATTCGGGCAATGCCGTCAGGTACTCTGCTCAATCTGACACTTACAGTGTTCCTTCCGTCGGCCAGATCAAACTCATGCAATGGTTTTATGAAGTCAAACCCGCGCTCAGGGGAAAGAACTCCATCTACGTTCACGACCCTGCATCCGGCTACGGTTTCACACTGCACCTGTACTCTCTGGGGAACCACGCGGACGTGGAGCCAAAGACAGCCGAAGATACGGCAAAAATGATGGCCGCCTTTGGAGGCAAAGCCTCCTGGACACCCAAATTCGTTTACGTTCGGCTTCCCGGCGGAGAATGGACGGCAGCCACAATGCACAATGTCGCGCACGGGGGGCAAAGCATCGCGGACAATGATTTCAACGGCCAGAACTGTGTTCACTTCCTGCGCGATATGGACGAAGTCACCAGAAATGATCCCGATTACGGTGTCACAAACCAAGTTGCCCTGCGCAATGGCTGGCGGAATTTGACAGGCAAAACCGTCGATTAATTCGATCAATGGGCTGAGAAGGGTTTAGACTAAGTTAGAAACCCGCTTGACTCCCCGGGTACTTCATATAATGAATCATGAGAGGCCTCCGGCCGGGCAAGCGTCCGGTTCGAAGGCCTTTTTAGCTGAATTCACGCTGTTCAGAAAGACCGGGAATGTTGGCAACGCAAAGACTTCCGCTTTCCATCTCTTTTCTTGCCGCAACTTCAAACAGAACCGTAATGCCC
>LFRM01059289.1_pt1 | contig 24605 bp, 23 predicted proteins | sample 618341 | NCBI WGS metagenome assembly LFRM01 (sample SAMN03654438, study PRJNA283298) | anaerobic digester metagenome | isolation source: pool of bioreactors CSTR01a, CSTR02a, and CSTR03a thermophilic anaerobic... | place: Denmark: Kgs. Lyngby | collected 2014-05-21 | reverse complement strand
CAAGCACTGATTCCTTATTCTAACCAACGAAAGAGAATAAACGCATGAGTATTTTAAGTGAGTTCAAAACCTTTGCTGTAAAAGGCAATGTCGTCGATATGGCTGTCGGGATTATCATTGGTGCCGCTTTTGGTAAAATCGTCACCTCATTTGTCGGTGACGTCATCATGCCGCCACTGGGCATTCTTATCGGTGGAGTCGACTTTTCAGATCTAGCCATTACCCTTAAAGCTGCAGAGGGCGATTTACCAGCGGTAATGATCGCTTACGGTAAGTTCATCCAAACAGTTATTGATTTCACCATTGTTGCTTTTGCTATGTTCATGGGCATTAAAGCCATTAACAAGCTCAAGCACGAAAAAGCAGCTGAAGAGCCCGCTGTAGACGAACCAGCCGCTGAGCCAGAAATCACCGCGCAAGAGCAATTGCTGACCGAAATACGCGACCTGCTTAAACAACAACATCGACCCTAAGCAAACACCCCCACAACTTGTAGGTTGACGCGCAAGGCTGGACTCGCCCCCTTAACCGGTCGACCTACAATGCACAAGCACACGCATTCGCTGCTGTGCTTTTTATTGTGCGTAATAAGACTGTTATGCAGAGTTAATGGAAATGCGTCAGCCTTTATTGATAAGACGATCAAATTGCTTGATGGCTCGGCGCAAAGCCACTGTCTGGCCTAGCTGTTCTGCATAAACCACATCAGCCATTTCCGCAATAGCCGACTGGCTTGGCAAGGCGACTTGTTTTTCTAGCACGATCCGCATCCGCGGCAACAAAATCCATTGCAACCATTGCTCGAACGTCAGCGTATCGATACAAAACGGCTCTTGACTGCACAAGGCTTGCTCACTGGGCGGGCATTGTGTCCACCAACCCAGCTCGCGCAATTCTTGCTCAATACAGTGTAAGCAATCTGCTAAAGAAGATAACTCACGCATTACAGACTAATCCGTGCTCTTTGGCGTGCTTGTGCAGCACCTGCTGCATCACCGCGCTTTTCACGCGTCTCGGCAATCAGATCCCACAACCCCGCCTGCAATGCTGGGCGTCCTGAACTGAGGCTTAGACCACGCTGTGCAATCTGCTCTGCTTGCTGCGCATCGCCTTGTGCCAAGCGTACTTCTGCTAAGCGGTATAGCACTTGCGGCTCACGCGGTGCGATACGCTGAGCACGCTCTAGACTGGCAGCAGCGCCATTAAGGTCACCCTGATTTTGTTGCTGCTGCGCGGTGCTGAGCAACGCCAACACCGGCGGATCAATTTGCGTCACCACAGCACTCGTCTGCTGCTCAGCCGCAATAGGTGTGGGCGTAGAGGGCGCGGTGCTCTCATAGATTGACTCGGGCGTATGCAAGGGCGCATCAAACTCTTCGCCAAGAATCGGCGCGCTGGGCGTGTAAACGGTTTCAGGTTTCACATACTGGCTTTCAGGAGCACCGTAAGCTACCGGCGCCTCATTGCGCGAATCAGTAACCACTGCACCCTGTCGTGCATCCCTATCACGCATAACCCCAGGCGTAACCGGCGAACCTGAATCAACCACCGGAATCGACGGGCGTAATGTTCCACAACCAGACAGCACGGTGGCTGCCAACAAAAAAACTAAACTTTTATTTTTCACGCAAAATAATCCTCTGCTACCTGTTTAACCAACCTTTGATCCAATCTTTAAAACCACTTTCGCTTTTCTGCTTTACCTCTTCAGCAGGTTCAACCACCTCACCACAGAAATCGCCCAGCGGAGGCTCACTGCCTTTTAGGTAAGGCATTTTAACCACGCCAGCACAGCTACGGCTGACCGCAAAGCCCTGCACAGGATCAATTAGCACCTCAACTACGTTATCTGGCGGCACGTGCGCCAATGACGTCGGGCGCGCACTCTGCATAAAATTCGTCCATAACTGCAAAGCACCTGAGGCACCGGTTAACGAGGTCTGTCCGTTATCATCACGTCCCATCCATGCCACGGCTAAAATATCTTGCCCGTAACCGGCAAACCAACTGTCACGCAAATCATTACTGGTACCGGTCTTGCCAGCCAAGCGTAAATTCTTCGGCAGCTTATTATACGCAGAACGCCCTGTTCCTTCAGTCATTGTTCTGCGCAACGCTTCTTGGGTCAGATAAATAGCACCCGCATCAAAACGCTGCTCCACTTGCAGCGGATAACGCCCTAATGGTTCACCCTCGGCATTGAGCACGCTACGAATAGCACGCAAGGAGCTATTAAAACCCCCATTGGCCAGTGTTTGATACAGATGCGCCGTTTCAAACGGGGTCATACTTCCCGCCCCCAACAACATGGACGGATAAGCAGGCCAATCACGCTGCAAACCCAAACCTTTGAGTGTTTGCAGCACTTTTGGTAAGCCTAAATCCAAACCCAATTTGGCCGAAGAAAGGTTGTGGGAAAATGCCAAGCCTTGGTATAAAAATATTGTGCCGTGCTCTTTACGATCATAGTTTTGCGGTGACCAAATCCGCCCTTTGGCATCCTGTACGGAAAACGCCTCATCCTGCAAATAACTGGTTAGCGTATATTTTTCTGGTTGTTGCAAGGCGGTTAAGTAAATCGCCGGTTTCACCAAAGAGCCAATCGGCCGTAGTGCGTCTAAAGCACGGTTAAAGCCTGCATAGCGCGGCTGGCGACTGCCTAACAAGGCTTGTACCTCACCTGTTTCCGGGTGAGTGACCACCATAGCAGTTTCAATCGCCTCAATACCCTTGCGTCCTGCTAATCCCTTAAACGTACGTTGCAAAGCATCTTCGGCTTTACGCTGTAAAATCGGATCCATACTGGTAAAAATGCGCAGACCTTCCTCGGTTAAATCCTGATCGCGGTAGTCTTCACGCAACTGGCGTTTAACCAAGTCCAAAAAAGCGGGATAGGTCGTATTGGCTAAACTGCCTTTTTTACTAACCCCCAAAGGTTTTTGCTTGGCCTGCTCGGCTTCTTGCTGGCTAATAACATCCTGATTGGCAAGCAAGTCAATCACTAGGTTGCGTCGCTCCAACGCACGTTCGGGTTGGCGCCGCGGGTTATAAAAAGATGGCCCCTTCACCATGCCGACCAACAAAGCCACTTGATGCACCTGCAACTCGGCTAAGGGCTGACTAAAATAATACTGACTGGCCAGACCAAAACCATGGATAGCGCGCTCACCGTCTTGGCCTAAAAACACCTCGTTTAAATAGGCTTCCAGTATTTCGTCCTTGTCGTAATGCATCTCCAACAGCAACGACATCAAGGCCTCGGTCGCCTTACGCTTTAAGCTGCGCTCACTGGTAAGGAAAAAGTTTTTCACGAGCTGTTGCGTGAGCGTACTGCCCCCCTGACGCAACCCTCCAGCACTGGCATTCACCCACACCGCACGGGCAATGGATTTAGGTGACACACCCCAGTGCTGATAAAACTCTCTATCCTCGACCACCACCAGCGTTTGCGTTAATAATTCAGGCACTTGATCCAAACGCACCAAGATACGGTCTTCTTTATGCGCCGGATACAAACCGCCAATAAGCAAGGGTTCAATGCGCACCACCGCAACAGGCTGCCCCTGCGCATTGGTCAGTTTGGTTATATAACCATTGGTAAAACTGACACGCACACGCTGCGCGGATTCAGTCCCTTCATAAAAACGAAAACCGCGGCTATGGAACTCAATGGTGTTGGCATTTAACGAATAGGTACCAATACGCTCGGCGCTTCGTTCACGTTGATAGCCCAAGGCATTCAACTCGATCAGAAAATCTTCCTGTGCCAGCTTGCCGCCAACATACAATTCAAGAGGACGCGCATACACTCGCGCCGGAACAGTCCAGCGCTTACCTGAGAAGCGCTCCTGCACCACAGCATCCAAATAAACCATGACGGCTGCTAACACCAGCAGTGCTACCACAGCTAATTTAAACAGGAGCTTTAGCCAGCGACCTGAACGCGGTGATGGTTTTTTTTTGTTCTTTTTACTGCCTCTGGTTGGTCGGCTTGTTCTGTTTTGCTGACTCATAACCGACCAAACCTGTAGATGTTTTGCATAAATACTTTATCTCAATGCTTGCGCTGACCATTCTAGTTGCGATAATGGCGCTAATTATAAATTGTAAAACAAGGAATTCCCGTGACTGACCCTTTAATTTGCGCGTTAAAAAATCCTGAATTCTACCCTCATCCGGTCGATAGCATCCAGGTCATCGAAACCCATATTTCATGGGTACTGCTTACGGGGCCTTACGCGTACAAAATCAAAAAACCCGTTGATTTTGGTTTTCTTAATTTTACCTCACTCGAGGATCGTAAGCACTTTTGCCATGAAGAGCTACGCCTCAACCAACGCCTTACCGCCGACCTATACCTTGAAGTACTGCCTATTACCGGCACTATCCAAGCGCCACAGCTCAACGGTGATGGCCCTGTACTTGATTACGCGCTAAAAATGCGGCAGTTCCCGCAGAACCAACTGCTTAGCGAAATGCAAAAAAACGGCGAGCTTAACGCCGGACATATTGATGCGCTCGCGCAGCAAATCTCCCAATTTCATTTACAAGCGCCTCAGGTTTCAGCTTCACACCCACTGACTGAGCCGCAAGCCATCATGGCACCGGTAAGGCAGAACTTCGAGCAAATCCGCGCCATGCTCAATGACAGTAACGATTTGCAGCAACTTGATGCACTAGAGGCTTGGGCAGAAGATAGCTTCGCGCGCTTGCTCCCCCTATTAGAGCAACGCAGCCATAATGGTTCCATCCGCGAGTGCCATGGTGATATTCACCTAGGTAACGCCACCGTGCTGGACGGTCAGGTCACTTTGTTTGACTGCATTGAGTTTAACGAGCCTTTTCGTTTGATTGATGTGGTTTCAGACGCTGCTTTTCTAGCCATGGACTTAGAGGACCGCGGTTTACACAGCTTAGCCAACCGCTTTATTAATACGTGGCTTGAGCAAACCAATCAGTACCAAGCCTTGCCGCTGCTTAATTTCTATAAAGCCTACCGCGCCATGGTACGCGGCAAAGTCAATCTGTTCCGCCTCGGACAAGAGCAAGATCCCACTGAACAAGCAGCGATTTTGCAGCAGTATCGCAGCTACGCCAATTTGGCTGAAAGCTACTGCGCCATTCCAGCGCGTTTTCTTGCCATCACCCATGGCACTTCAGCCATTGGCAAAAGTACTGTCGCCATGCAACTGGTTGAATCTTTAGGCGCCGTACGAATTCGTTCTGATTATGAGCGCAAGCGTTTATTTGGCGAACAGGATGCCGCACAGGGCAATGCTGTCGGCGAAGGTATTTACAATGCCAGCGCCAGCGCAGCAACCTATCAGCATATCCATGAACTCGCCAAGCTTGCCTTACAGTCCGGCTACGCCGTGGTGTTGGACGCAACCTACTTGCGCGCCGACTCTCGTCAGCAAGCCGGTGACGTGGCACAGGCGTGCGGTGTACCTTTTCTTATCCTAGATTGTCACGCACCGGAAGCAGTGGTGCAGCAGTGGCTAAGCGAGCGTCGACAAGCTGGCCAAGACCCTTCTGATGCCACTGCAGAAGTCATTGCCGCCCAGCAAGCCAACCGAGAGCCGCTGAGTGCCGAAGAACAGCTACAAACCCTCAACGTGCAAACTGACGACGCCAGCTCCATGGCTGGGTTGGTTGGTTTGCTCAAGCAACGGCTACCGGGCTTTTAAGTAGGACATCACCCAACGCTAGCCTGCAACAATTTAGGCTTAAGGCTGTTGCTGCAGGCTAGCTTTGTTCATTGCCAACCATTGCAGGGTGATAATGCTGGCGGCGTTGTCGATTTTACCGGTTTCCAGCATGTGCATCGCTTGAGCAAAACTAACCACCCGTGCGCGAATGTCTTCGCTCTCTGCGGCCACACCCATGACTCGCCCATCCACTCCTTCCGTTGAGCACAGACCCAAATAAAGATGCACGCGCTCATCAGAGCCGCCGGGGGAAGGGTAATACTGCATGATGGGAATCAGCTGAGTAAACTCCAAGCCGACCTCTTCCTGCGCCTCGCGTGCTGCCGTTTGCTCAGGTTGCTCACCCTCATCAATCAGTCCTGCAACTATTTCAAGTAACCAAGGATGCGTGCGATTATCTAACGCGCCGATACGAAATTGTTCCAGAAACACTAGGGTGTCGGTCTGCGGGTTATAGGGCAGCACACACACAGCGTTACGGCGAACAAAGAGTTCACGGCTGATTACGGGTCCCATCGCACCGGAAAATAGCCTGTGACGTAGACTGAGCTTTTCTAGCCGGTAAAAACCCTGATAACAGACTTCTCGTTCGAGTATTTGCACATCTTGCTCAGACATGATTATCCCTGTTGTAACGCGAGAAGGGTTTGCGGTAATTGGCTGAGGCTATGCACCTGTGCATCTGGGGCGCGTTCGCCTTGCCATGGCTGTTGTTGTGGGTTAAACCAAATGGTACGCATGCCAACGCGCTGCGCACCAAAAATATCATCAAGGGGGTTGTCGCCTATATGCACGGCACGCTGGGCTGTGACCTGTGCTCGCGCTAACGCGGCTTGAAATACACTGGGATCAGGCTTGCTTACACCCAACGCATCAGCACTCAGGGCAAAGCTAAAATACTCTCCCAAGCCCACTCGACGCACATCGGCATTACCATTGCTGAGCGCACCTAGAACAAAATTTTGTGCTAACTGACCCAATACGGGCTTGGCATCCGCATACAACTGCACGTTTTGGCGGGCGCTCAGAAACACCTGAAAGGCGGCCTCAGCCGTTTCCTGCGCTACAGGCAAGGCATCACCTGCCTCTAGGCAGGCGCTTAATAAAACCTGGTATCTAAGCTCACTGACGCGGTGTATCAGCTCAGGGGTGTGTCTCAGCACGGCCGCACGCAGGCTATGCAAGCGTGGCACATCAACCACACCCAGATGCGGCGCTTGTTGTGCCAGCCACTCCTGTAGCAGCTGTTCAGCTTGGGCAATCACTGGCTGCACCGACCAAAGGGTGTCATCCAGGTCAAAGGTAATTAATTGAATACTCATAAGGGTCTCTGCACAACGGATACAGTCGATGTTGGCTGCGAGTTGTTTACAGGTATAGATATGTGTTGCAGCGTGGCTTATTCAAGGCTGGTTTAGCCCTTTAATGCAAAAGGCCACCCGAAGGTGGCCTTTTATTTCAGCGTTAAGCTTGTTCGGCTTGTTCGGCCTTAGCCGCCGCAACATCCTTAATTGACAGTTTGATACGGCCGCGGTTGTCCACGTCCAGCACCAATACATCAATCATCTCGCCTTCTTTCAGGTAGTCAGTTACTTTTTCTACACGCTCATTGCTGATCATGGAGATATGCACCAAACCGTCTTTGCCGGGCAGAATGTTTACAAACGCACCAAAGTCGACAATACGCTCAACCTTACCGTGGTAAATTTTACCAATTTCGGCTTCAGCGGTAATGCTCAACACGCGGTCGCGTGCAGCAATAGCGTCTTCTTTCGTGTCACCAAAGATCTTGATGGAACCATCGTCTTCGATATCGATAGAGGCATTGGTTTCTTCACAGATGGCACGAATGGTTGCGCCGCCTTTACCAATCACGTCACGGATCTTGTCAGCATCAATACGCATGGTCAGCATGGACGGTGCGTTTTCAGACACTTCAGTGCGTGATGCTGCCAATACCTGATTCATCTGATTCAGAATATCGATACGTGCAGTGTGTGCCTGATTAAGGGCAATTTCCATGATTTCTTCATTGATGCCTTCAATCTTGATGTCCATCTGCAGTGCAGTTACACCCAGCGCGGTACCAGCAACCTTGAAGTCCATGTCGCCCAAGTGGTCTTCGTCACCCAAGATATCGGTTAGGACGGCAAATTTATCGCCTTCTTTCACCAGACCCATAGCGATACCCGCCACTGGACCTTTCATTGGTACACCAGCATCCATCAGTGCTAAGGACGCACCACACACAGAGGCCATGGAGCTAGAACCGTTGGATTCGGTAATTTCAGACACTACGCGTACGGTGTACGGGAAATCATCAGCGCTTGGTAGCATCGCCGCCAAACCACGACGGGCTAGACGGCCGTGACCAATTTCACGACGACCCGTAGCACCCATACGACCACATTCACCTACAGAATAAGGAGGAAAGTTGTAGTGCAGCATGAAGTGATCACGCTTCTCGCCTTCGAGCGTATCTAAGAGCTGTGCGTCACGGGCAGTACCTAAAGTTGCCACCACCAGTGCTTGTGTTTCACCACGGGTAAACAAGCATGAACCATGGGTTTTACTCAGCACACCGACTTCGATATTCAGCGGACGTACCGTTTGGCCATCACGGCCATCAATACGCGGCTTACCGTTCACGATGTTTTCACGCACGGTGCGGTATTCGATCTCACCAAACGCATCTTTAACTTCTTGAACGCTTGGACCTTGTTCAGCGTCTTCGTTAACCAGCTGAGCAATCGCCTGTTCGCGTATCTCGCCTAAGCGAGCATAGCGGTCAAGTTTGATTGTGATGGTGTATGCCTTGGAAATTTCTTCGCCAAACTGATTGCGAATCGCATCCAACAAAGCAGTATTTTCTGCTTTTGGCTGCCAGTCCCAAGTAGGTTTAGCTGCCAGAGCAGCGAATTCTTTAATGGCTTGAATAGCAACCTGTGATTCTTCGTGGGCATAGAGCACTGCACCCAGCATTTGGTCTTCGGTTAACTCCTGTGCTTCTGACTCAACCATCAACACGGCATCTTCAGTACCAGCAACAACCATGTCGAGCAAAGATGCCTCGAGTTGCTCGTAGTTTGGGTTAAGGATGTAACCGGTCTCAGGGTGGAAGCCTACGCGTGCAGCACCAATAGGACCTTTAAACGGAATGCCTGAAATAGCCAGCGCTGCAGAAGTACCAAGCATAGCGGCGATATCTGGATCGGTCTTTTTATTGGTGGATACTACCGTACAGATAACCTGTACTTCGTTGTTAAAGCCATTAGGGAATAATGGACGGATTGGACGGTCGATAAGACGCGAGGTCAGCGTTTCTTTTTCTGATGGACGCGCTTCACGCTTGAAAAAGCCACCAGGGATTTTACCCGCTGCGTAGGTTTTTTCTTGGTAGTGCACGGACAGCGGGAAAAAGTCTTTGCTGGGATCAGCTTGCTTAGCGCCCACTACGGTGACTAATACTGATACGTCGTTATCTACTGTTACCAGAACTGCACCAGACGCTTGACGCGCGATGCGGCCTGTTTCTAAAGTTACGGTCGATTGACCAAATTCAAATGTTTTAATAACCGGATTCACGGTAGTTTCCTTCTCTTATGTTGCCTTTGGGGGAAATCGCAGACCTGTTGGGTAACGGCCCAAACAGTTCTAGCCAAATACTTACTGTTTCTTAAAAAAGAAAAGCTGGTGCCCGAAGCGCAACGGCATACAATACTGCCGTACTCCAAGTCACCAGCTTTTGTATCACGTCACTACAACTTAGCGACGCAGACCCAAGCGGGCAATTAATGCCGCGTAGCGAGACAGGTCTTTACCCTTCAAGTAGTCCAACAGCTTACGACGTTGGTTAACCATACGAATCAGACCACGACGTGAGTGGTGATCTTTTTTGTTTTCTTTGAAGTGTCCTTGTAGCTTGTTGATGTTTACAGTCAAAAGTGCAACCTGCACCTCTGGAGAACCTGTATCACCTTCAGCTTGCTGGTACTCGCTAACGATTTGGGCTTTTTCTTCAACGCTTAGTGCCATGATTGGCTCCTTAATATGGACAGGCCGGGAAAATCCCGTACTAATAAAATAGGTATGACCGCGCCTGCCAACAGCCACCCTTATATTTCTACTGCATTTACTGCAATTAGAAAGACGCTATTGTGACCGAATTAGGCGCCTTGGTGCAACCTGTCCGTCATCATCAATTTCTGCTACGCCAATAAACTCATGTTTGTGGTTGTACACCCGCACCAAACCACTGCTGGGTGCGCTGGGCGAGCGTACTGGTTGACCATTCTGCCAAAAAAACGCTGTATGTTCCGTCAGCTCGACTTTAGGCCAATCCAGCAGTCCTGCATCAGTGGGCAACAAGTACTGATCTAGAGCTTCGCTACCCGATTCTTCTTGCAGCTTGATTAGCTCGTCTAAAGTCACCGTTTGTGCCAGCGAAAAAGGACCTGCACTGGTGCGTCTTAACTCAGCCACATGAGCACCGCAACCCAGCGCGTTACCAATGTCTTCAGCTAAAGTACGAATATAGGTGCCTTTACTGCACGCGACATGCACACGCAATAGATCACCCTGCAAATCCAACAACTCCAGTTCTGCTATGTGCACAGGACGTGGCTTGCGTTCAACCACCTCACCAGCACGGGCCAACTTATACAACGGCTGGCCGTCTTTTTTCAGCGCTGAATACATGGGTGGTACTTGCATAATGTCGCCACGAAACTGCGGCAACACGGCTTCCACATCGGCCTGCGTACACTGAACTTCTTTTTGCTCCAGCACACGACCTTCACCATCTGCTGTGTCAGTAGTAACACCGAGACGAATCAGCGCTTCGTAACTTTTATCCGCATCCAGCAAATAACGCGAGAACTTGGTTGCCTCACCAAAACACAAAGGCAAAACACCGGTAGCCAACGGATCAAGGCTGCCAGTGTGGCCGCCTTTCTCTGCGTTGAGCAGCCAACGAACTTTTTGTAACGCGCCGTTGGAGCTAAAACCTACAGGTTTATCTAATAATAAAATACCGCTGACGCTGCGGCGCTTGCGTTTAACCTGTTGCGTCACTTACTCGTCTCCACCCGCGGGTTCATGACTGCGGTCGCTGGCGACAGCTTTTTCAATCAGTGCAGACATATAAGCACCACGACTGATACTTTCGTCATAACGGAAATGCAGCTGCGGGACACTACGCATCTTCATGGATTTACCCAGCAACATGCGTAAATAACCCGCCACTTCGCTCAGCACCTCTAGGTTTTGCTCAATGTCTTCTGCGCTGTCGTTATTCATCAGGGTGATAAACACTTTTGCATGCCCCATATCACGACTGACATCCACACCTGTGACAGTGATAAAACCTAAGCGCGGGTCTTTAACTTCGCGCGGGATGAGCATCGCCAGTTCTCTTTGAATCTGATCGCCCACACGCTGGGCACGGCTGTATTGCTTTGCCATAGATTTACCTATAAGCGGCAAACGGCACGCTCAAAAGAACGTGCCGTTTTGGTTTGGGGTTGTAACTTAAAGTGTACGAGCGACTTCGATTTTTTCAAAGACTTCGATTTTATCGCCTGGACGTACGTCGTTATAGCTCTTCACTCCGATACCACATTCCATACCGGCACGTACTTCGCTGACGTCATCTTTAAAGCGGCGCAAGGACTCCAGCTCGCCCTCAAAGATTACTACATCGTCACGCAATACGCGGATTGGACGGCTACGCAAGACGGTACCTTCGGTCACCATACAACCGGCAATTGCGCCAATTTTTGGTGAGCGGAACACGTCACGTACTTCTGCAATACCAACGATTTGTTCACGTACATCACTGCCAAGCATACCGGAGAGCGCCTTCTTAACGTCTTCGATAATATCGTAAATAATGTTGTAATAACGCATATCAAGACCTTCGGTCTCAACAATCTTACGCGCACCGGCATCAGCACGAACGTTAAAGCCGAAAATTACCGCATTTGAAGCCAGTGCTAGGTTTGCATCACTTTCGTTAATACCACCTACACCGCCAGCAACAATGCACACTTCAACTTCGTCGTTACCCAGCTCAGTCAAGGAGGTCTGCAGTGCTTCTAAAGTACCGCGCACGTCAGCCTTAACCACGATGTTAAGCACTTTCTTTTCATCTTGGCCCATGTTTTCAAACATGTTTTCTAACTTGCCTGCAGAGGCACGCGCCAACTTAACTTCGCGGAACTTGCCTTGACGAAAGAGTGCAATTTCACGTGCTTTACGCTCGTCCGTCACTACAGTCATTTCATCACCGGCTTCCGGGGTACCGTCTAGACCAAGAATCTCTACAGGAATAGAAGGACCTGCTTCTTTAATTGGCTTACCGTTCTCATCGAGCATGGCACGCACGCGACCAAAGTTAACACCCACTAACACCATATCGCCTTGGTGAAGCGTACCGTTCTGTACTAACACAGAAGCCACTGGACCACGCCCTTTATCTAGGCGCGACTCAATCACCACACCACGACCTGAGGCGCTTGGAATAGCTGTTAGCTCTAATACTTCAGACTGTAGCAATACCGCTTCAAGCAGCTCATCAATACCCGTACCTTGCTTAGCCGATACATGGACAAACTGGGTATCACCACCCCACTCTTCTGGAATGACACCGTGGACACCGAGGTCATTTTTAATGCGATCGGGATCAGCTTCTGGCTTATCAATTTTGTTGACCGCTACAATGATAGGTACGCCCGCAGCCTGTGCGTGCTGAATACCTTCAATAGTTTGCGGCATCACGCCGTCATCGGCTGCTACGACCAGAATAACGATATCGGTCGCCTTAGCACCACGTGCACGCATAGCTGTAAAGGCCGCGTGACCCGGGGTATCCAAGAAGGTGATCATGCCGCCTTCCGTTTTAACGTGATACGCACCAATGTGCTGGGTAATACCACCGGCCTCACCAGTTGCCACTTTGGCGCGACGAATATAGTCAAGTAGAGACGTTTTACCGTGGTCAACGTGACCCATCACTGTTACTACAGGTGCACGCTGAATCGCCTCACCTTCCAGCATGATGGATTGAGCTAGCTGCTCTTCGAGCACATCATCACTGACGCGCTTAACCTTATGACCCATTTCTTCTGCAATCAGAATGGCGGTATCTTGGTCCAGTACTTGGTTAATGGTTACCGGCGAGCCAAGTTTAAACATAAACTTAACCACCTCAACGCCTTTAACCGACATTTGCGCGGCCAGTTCAGCAACGGTAATGGTCTCGCCTACACGAACTTCGCGCACTAGCGGGCCCGTTGGTGCGTGGAAACCATGCTCATTGCGTTTCTTGGCCTTACCGCGACCACGTCCGCGACCACGAGTGCGTCCGTCTTCATCATCATCGCGCAAAGCTATTTTAGGCTTAGCCATACGCGGCGCAGGTTTACGATCACGACGCTCGTCTTCTTCGCGTTTGGCAGGACGACGTGGCGGTTCTTCTTTTTTGCGTTCAGGCTGCTTGGTAGCCGCTGGCTCTACGTCAGCCGGCTTCGGCTTCACCTCTGCCGTCGGCGTAGGCTCAGCAGCTGCTTGTGGGGCGGCAACTTGTGCTTGAGGCTCTGGCTGAGCTTCTTTTTTTGCTACAGCGGCCACAGGTGTTTCTGTTTTCGCAGGCACTTCAGGCGCTACTTCAGCTTGTTTCGGGCTGGCAGCCGCTTGCGCTGCTTGTTGCTGCTCGAGTTCTTTCTGCTTTTCAGCTTCCAGTTCTTCCGGGCTGCGTTTTACATAGGTGCGTTTTTTACGCACCTCAACACTGATCGTTTTGCTACCTGGCGCACGAATTGTTGTGGTCGTTTTACGCTGCAGGGTAATTTTTTTAGACTGTTCGGACTTCTCTCCAGCACCGTGCTGCAAATAAGCCAATAATTTTTGTTTCTCGGCATCACTAACAGTCTGATCCTTATCCGTGTGGGGCAACCCAGCTTCTTGCATTTGCTGTAGTAACCGCTCAACTGGGGTATCAACTGTAGTAGCCAGCTCTTTAACTGTGACTTGCGTCATGAACTTCTCTCCTCAAGCCGCAACGTGCTTATTCAAACCAATGGGCGCGGGCGGACATGATTAACTTGCCGGCATTTTCTTCATTCATACCGCTAATATCTAGCAATTCATCGATGGATTGCTCGGCAAGATCTTCACGATTCATTACACCACGTGCTGCCAATTCCACCGCTAGCTCTTTTGTCATACCTTCCAAATCAAGTAAATCTTGCGCCGGTTGGTTATCCGCTAGTTTTTCTTCGGTAGCAATTGCACGTGATAGCAGCCTGTCCTTAGCGCGAGCACGAAGCTCTTTAACGATGTCTTCATCAAAACCATCAATTTCCAACATCTCTTCCATGGGCACATAAGCAACTTCATCAAGGGTGGTAAAACCCTCTTCAACCAAGACCTGTGCTACGTCTTCATCAACTTCTAACTCATCAATAAACATACGCAGGGTGTCGCCTGCTTCTTGTTGTTGACGCTCTTGGATATCTGTATCCGTCATTACGTTAAGCGTCCAGCCACTGAGTTGCGAAGCCAAACGTACGTTTTGACCGCCACGGCCAATGGCCTTAGCAAGATCATCCTCACTCACAGCAATATCCATCGCGTGTGCATCTTCATCAACAATAATGGCAACCACATCTGCAGGGGCCATCGCGTTGATCACAAACTGTGCTGGATTTTCATCCCACAAAACTATGTCTACCCGCTCACCATTTAGTTCAGTGGTAACCGCTTGCACACGAGAACCACGCATACCAATACAAGCACCCTGTGGATCAATACGCTTATCCTTGGAGCGTACCGCAATTTTCGCACGCGAACCTGGGTCACGCGCCGCGGCCATGATCTCAATTAACCCCTCAGAAATCTCAGGCACTTCAATACGGAATAGCTCCATAATCATTTCAGGTGCTGTACGCGATAATACCAGCTGTGAACCGCGATTATCTTGTCGTATTTCTTTTAGGTAAGCACGTACGCGTGAACCAACGCGAAAATTTTCACGTGGAATAATATCTTCACGGCCTAAAACAGCCTCGGCGTTATTACCCAAGTCAATAATCACGTTATCACGAGAGGCTTTTTTCACTGTACCTAGGATAATTTCGCCCAGCTTACTGCGGTAAGCCTCAATAATCTGAGCACGCTCAGCTTCGCGCACTTTTTGTACAATTACTTGCTTCGCTGTTTGCGCGGCAATACGCCCAAACTCTATGGACTCAACCTGCTCTTCAATCACATCACCAACAACCTTGTCCTGATATTTCTCAGGCAGCATATCTGGCGTGTATTGGAAAGCTGGGTCATCTAAGTGCTCATCATCAACGACATGCCAAATACGAAAGGTTTCGTAATTGCCGGTTTGTCTGTCGATTTCTACACGCAGTTCAACTTCATCTTCATAGTTCTTTTTGGTTGCGGTTGCTAATGCAATTTCTAATGCCTGAAATATATCTCCGGGCGGTACGCCCTTTTCATTAGAAACCGATTCCACTACCAGTAAAATTTCTTTACTCATCGCATGCCTCACACGCTTTAGCCTAAACAGCTAGACCATTTTATTAGTCAAAATTAGGGACGATATTTGCTTTTTCAATTAACTCAAAAGGCAACAGGTATTCGTAGTTGTCTACCTGAATAACCACATCATCCTCTTCAATCCCGCGTATCAATCCTTGAAAGTGGCGCCGCTCTTCAATAGGCGCTCTTAGCTTTATTTTTGCGTTCTGTCCTATAAATGCAGAAAACTGATCTAGGGTAAATAAAGGACGGTCCATGCCAGGCGAAGAAACTTCCAAAGTGTACTCACCACTCACTGGGTCCTCTACATCCAATACCGCGCTAAGTTGGCGACTGACGAGTTCACAATCGTCTACCGTAATGCCATCTTCATGCTCAATATAAATGCGTAAAACGGAGTGACGACCCTGAGATAAAAATTCAATACCCCAGCACTGAAACTCTAACGCTTCAACAATTGGTGCCAACAAATCCTGCAATTTTTGCAGCTTAGTCATCCGGCCTCCGCAACTAGCCATTAACCAAAAATAAAAAAAGGGCACTAGGCCCATAATTTCAAGACACCAAGCTAAGAGGTAACAAAAAGCCCCTATGCAGGGGCTTTAAAATTCATCTAGCTTTGTGCCAACTGGATTGGCTGCAAACGCGCTAGCCAACTTCTAAAGTCGGCGCAAATTTTACCTCTGCACGCTTACTAAGTCAAGCAAACAACAAAGCCCGCTAGAGCGGGCTTTGTCTTAATTGGTACCGAGGAGGGGACTCGAACCCCTACAGCCTTTAGGCCACTACCACCTCAAGGTAGCGTGTCTACCAATTCCACCACCTCGGCAAAACAATTAGTCCAACTGCGGAATACTGTCTTCACTCTTTTGTGCTTCTAGCGCAGGAATCTCAGCAGCCTCGTCCCCAAGCTTGGCATCCTTAGATATTTCCTGCACAGCTGGCGGCAAACCGAGGGTATCCAAACCCTTAGCCTGCTGTTTTGCATAGTAAGCCAAGCCCAAGCTTGTCGCAAAAAAGATAACCGCTAAAACCGCTGTGATACGGCTAAAAAATGTCCCTGTACCCTGCGCACCAAATACAGTCGCCGAAGCACCCGAACCAAAAGAAGCACCCGCCTCTGCACCCTTACCTTGCTGAATCAGCACGAAACCAACAATTGCAATAGCAACTACAAGGTGACCAATAATTATAACCGTTTCCAGCATTTTATTTACCTGCGGCGCGACAGATCGCACCAAATTCATCTGCTTTAAGTGAGGCGCCGCCAATCAGCCCGCCATCGATATCTTTCTGTGTAAAAAGCTCTACTGCATTAGCCGCTTTCACACTACCACCGTACAAAATTCTTAGCTGTTGGGCTATTTCTGCATCGTAGCCTGCTATGTGCTCACGCAAGGCCGCATGCACTTCTTGCGCTTGTTCTGGCGTAGCCGTTAAGCCTGTACCTATCGCCCAAACTGGCTCATAAGCCAAAATAGCATCAGCTAAAGCCTGCACACCAGCGCCTGCAATTACTGCATCGACCTGTGCCGCCACAGTGCTTACTGCTTGGCCTTGCTCACGCTGAGCCAGAGTCTCACCCACACATAAAACGGGAGTCAGACCTGCTGCTTGCGCGGCAATAAATTTGCGGCATATTACCTGATCATCTTCAGATTGCAACTCTCTTCTTTCAGAATGACCTACTAACACCAAATCGCAGCCTACATCACGCAACTGCATAGCTGATGTTTCACCAGTCAGCGCACCTTCTTCTAGCTGTACCGCACAATCTTGTGCACCAAGCTGAATCCTTGAGCCTTGCACGAGCTGCTGTGCAAGCTGCAAATGGGGCAAACTTGGGAAAACCGCCACATCAATGTTCTCAGGCAATTTCTCGCCCTTTAAAGCATTTAGCAAATCTGCAACGCTCTGCAGGGTGCCGTTCATTTTCCAATTACCAGCAACCATCGGACGACGCATAAAAGACCTCATGTTCTAAAGTGGGTGCAGATGTTACTCAAGCAGCGCATTTGATGCAAGTAAAATCACTGGCAGACACGCTCTACCACCTGCGCAAGCTGCTGTGCATAGCGCATTACCTGCGCCTCATCCTGCCCTTCAACCATCACACGCACTAACGGCTCAGTGCCTGACTTACGCAACAGCACGCGACCGCTTCCTGCCATTGCTTTAGTCACCTGCTCACAGGCTGCTTGCACATCTGGATGTTCAACGGGATCCTGTTCAGCACTGACATAACGCACATTGATTAACGTCTGTGGCAATTTTTTCCAAGCCAAACGCTCTTTTGCCAAACTTTGTCCACGACGCTTTAACGCTAAGATAACCTGCAATGCAGCAATAATTCCGTCACCGGTCGTATGATGCTGTGTGCAAAGAATATGCCCTGAACTTTCGCCACCTAGAATCCAGTTATGCTCCTGCATCTCTTGCATAACATAGCGGTCACCTACTTTGGCGCGCACAAAAGGAATGCCGCGTTCTTTTAATGCCAACTCCAGACCGTAGTTACTCATTAACGTACCAACTACACCTGTGCCTTCCGGCAGACGATCGCGCTCCTGAACATCTGTGGCAATGATAAACAGCAAATCATCACCATCAAGAATGGCACCGGTATGGTCTACCATTTGCACACGATCACCATCACCATCAAAAGCAATGCCGAAATCAGCGCTGTGCTCGACCACTGCCTTTTGCAAAGCACCCAAATCCGTTGCACCAACACCGTGGTTGATATTCACGCCATCGGGCTGATTGGCAATGCTGATAACTTCAACGCCTAGCTCACTAAACACATTAGGAGCAATCTTGTAAGTCGCACCGTGAGCGCAATCTATTACCACCTTTAAGCCTGAAAAATCACTACTCGTCGGCACACTGCTTTTACAAAACTCGATATAACGACCTGCGGCATCGTTCACCCGAAACGCTTTACCTAGATGCTCTGACTCCACAACCTGCATGGGTGCTTCGATTAGTTCTTCGATCATCTCTTCAAGCTCATCGGGTAGTTTTTTACCATCGGATGAGAAAAACTTAATACCGTTATCATAATGCGGATTATGTGAAGCACTGATAACGATGCCTGCCTCAGCTTTAAAGGTACGTGCCAGGTAAGCAATGCCCGGCGTAGGCATAGGACCCAGCAACATAACATCGGCACCGGCGGCCGATAAACCCGCTTGCAGTGCTGACTCGAACATATAACCGGAAATACGCGTATCTTTACCTACTAAAATCCGGCAACGCCCTTGTTTCCGAAATGCCATACCGGCAGCCCAGCCAAGTTTCAGCATAAATTCCGGGGTAATGGGGTGCTCCCCGACGCGACCACGAACTCCATCGGTACCAAAATATTTTCTGCTCATTGTATTCTTTCCTTAGCTGTTCGTACTGCTTGAAACATCTTAACTGCATCTATAGTAGCCGCCACATCATGCACGCGTAAAATATTGGCACCACGCTCTAAAGCCATCACTGCTAAAGCCAAGCTGCCATACAGGCGCTCTGTTACAGGCTTATCCAATACTTGGCCTATCATGCTTTTACGTGACACCCCTACCAGCATCGGCAACTCTAATTGTCGCAATTCAGTTAAACGATTAAATAATTCTAGATTATGTGACAGGTTTTTCGCAAAACCAAAACCGGGATCAATCAGCAGCTTATCACTTGAAATACCGGCTTGATTACAACTCTGGATTCGTTCGCGCAGCAAGGCAATCACCTCGGCAGCGACATCCTCATAATGTGGTGCATCTTGCATATTGTGCGGCTCGCCACGCATATGCATAAGGCACACTGGCAAACCCGTTGCTACCGCTGCTGACAACGCACCCTCACGACGTAAAGCGCGCACATCATTGATAAGACCTGCACCCAGCTTGGCGCTTTCACGCATCACTTGCGGTGTAGAGGTGTCAACAGAGACAATAACATCCAGCTCTTTGGTTATGGCTTCAACCAACGGAGCTACACGCTCAAGCTCTTGCTCAACAGTTACAGTCTGCGCGCCGGGGCGGGTAGATTCGCCACCAATATCAATGATACTGGCACCCGCTTGCACCATTTCTCGGGCACGCGTTAGCGCCTGCTCAAAATGGTTATAGCAGCCACCATCTGAAAAAGAGTCGGGGGTAACATTGAGAATGCCCATCACATGGGGCACGGAGAGATCTAGGCTATGCTGACCGCAGCGCAAAATTCGGCTGTGCATGCTATTCCTTAAGCAGCGCCCCCCGGATGGAGGGCGCTCTGAACGATTAATATTCGCCCGCAGGACCACCTATAGGTGTTTCAGGACGTGACTCTGGTTCGCTCGGCTTTTCAGCGTTAGCGCTAGGTGGTGGTGTACTATCATCTTTCCAACCCTTCGGTTCACGCACTGTACGACCGGACATGATGTCATCAATTTGATCGCTGTCGATCGTTTCATACTTCATCAGCGCTTCAGCCATAGCATCTAACTTGTCACGGTTTTCGACCAAAATACGCTTGGCTGTTTCGTAGGATGAATCAATGATCTCACGCACTTCCTGATCGATAAGCTTAGCTGTTTCACCAGACACCTTACCAATATGGCTGCTGCCACCACGACCCAAGTAACTTTCATTTTCATCTTCGGCATACAACAAAGGACCTAATTTTTCTGACAAGCCCCACTTAGTTACCATATTGCGCGCTAACTGTGTGGCGCGCATAATGTCATTAGAAGCACCCGTTGTTACACCCTCAAAACCTAGCGTCATTTCCTCAGCAATACGACCGCCATACAGGGAGCAAATTTGGCTGATAATACCGCGCTTGGACAAACTGTAGCGATCTTCCTCAGGCAAGAACATAGTGACACCCAAGGCGCGCCCACGAGGAATAATAGACACTTTATACACAGGATCATGCTCTGGAACTAAACGACCCACAATGGCATGCCCGGCTTCATGGTATGCGGTATTAAGCTTTTCTTTTTCCGACATCACCATGGATTTGCGCTCAGCGCCCATCATGATTTTATCTTTCGCCAACTCGAACTCTTTCATGCCCACCAAGCGCTGATCAAAACGCGCGGCAAACAAAGCAGCTTCGTTAACCAGGTTAGCTAAGTCTGCACCTGAGAAGCCTGGCGTACCACGAGCAATAACCGCCGCGTCCACATCCTCATTTAGTGGCACTTTACGCATATGAACTTGCAGAATTTGCTCACGACCACGGATATCTGGCAAGCTCACCACCACTTGACGGTCAAAACGACCTGGGCGCAGCAAAGCAGGGTCCAGCACATCAGGACGGTTGGTCGCGGCAATCACGATCACACCATCGTTGTCTTCAAAACCATCCATCTCAACCAGCAGCTGGTTCAGGGTTTGTTCACGCTCATCGTTACCGCCGCCCATGCCTGCACCACGATGACGACCGACCGCATCAATTTCATCAATAAAGATAATGCAGGGTGCGTTTTTTTTCGCTTGCTCGAACATATCGCGCACTCGCGAAGCACCCACACCGACAAACATTTCCACAAAGTCTGAACCGGATATAGTAAAAAACGGCACTTTCGCTTCACCGGCGATAGCCTTAGCCAACAGGGTTTTACCGGTACCGGGTTGACCTACCATCAATACGCCGCGAGGAATTTTACCGCCCAAGCGTTGGAATCGACTTGGATCACGCAAAAACTCAACCAGTTCACCCACTTCCTCTTTAGCTTCATCACAACCGGCAACATCGGCCAGTGTAGTTTTAATCTGGTCTTCAGCCAGCAGACGCGCTTTGCTTTTACCAAAGCTCATCGGTCCGCCCTTACCGCCAGCGCCACCTTGCATTTGGCGCATAAAAAACATGATGATGGCGAAAATTATTAAAATCGGAAAGCTGGCAACCAATAGCTGCATCCAGATGCTTTGGCGTTCTGGTTGCTTACCAACAATGGTCACTTGGTTATCTATCAGGTCGCCCATCAAGCCGTTATCCTGAATGGCAGGACGCACGGTTTCGAAACTCGAACCATCAACACGACGGCCTGAGATGGTAAACCCATCGACCGTCACTTGCTGCACCTTGCCTGCATTAACCTCTTCAATGAAGGTGCTGTAATTTAGCTTGCCGGTATCTGGCGATGCGGAGAAATTATTCATCACGGTCACTAAGACAGCAGCAATCACCATCCACATCAGTAGGTTTTTGGTTAAATCATTCACTTCTATCTACCCTCTGCTGCTCAACCCGCAACACTTAAAAACTTCACTACAAAGTTACACCACTTATTTCAACTTCGCAGAATCAGTTGTAACTATACATGAAATTGCATTAATGAATTATGAAACTCAGGGACGGAAACCGCGTGCTAATAAATACTGTTCGCGGGAGCGATCTCTTGATGAAGCAGGCTTGCGCATCTGCACTTTTTCAAACTGTTGCCTCACTTCTTTTAGGTACTCATCAAAGCCTTCACCGTGGAAGACTTTAATTAAAAAATCACCACCAGGACGCAAAACCTTAATGGCTAAATCAAGTGCAAGCTCACACAGCAACATCGCCGCCGCCTGATCAGCTGTCCTTATACCACTCATATTGGGGGCCATATCGGAAATTACAAGATCCACTGGTCTATTATTTATGACAGCCATTATTTTATCGAACACCTCCTGCTCGGTAAAATCACCTTGAATAAAAGCGACATCGGCCATACCGTCCATGGGCAAAATATCGGATGCAATCATGCATCCTTTTTCACCCACGATGCGACTGGCTACCTGCGACCAGCCTCCTGGCGCACTGCCTAGGTCAACCACGGTCATACCGGAGCGCATGATGCGATCTTTTTCTTGGATTTCTAACAGCTTATAACTGGCGCGGGATCGATACCCATCTCTTTGCGCCATTTTGACGTAAGGATCATCGAAATGTTCCTTTAACCAGCGTCCGCTACTTTTCGATCGTGCCACTGCTTACCTCTTAGCACTCACTAGGGTAAAATACCCAAACTTTATTATTCATTTCGACTCAGAGGTCGCCCATTATGTCGCTCACGCAAGAGCAAAAGAAACACTTTAAATCCATTGGTCATCACCTTAAGCCCGTGGTTACTGTCGCCGAGCAAGGTTTAAAAGAAAACCTAATGGCTGAATTAGATCGCGCGCTCAACGATCATGAGCTGATTAAAATTCAACTGCGTATCGCTGAACGCGAAGACCGTCAGACCATTTTAACCGAACTGTGCCAGCAAAGTAGTTCGATCTTAGTGCAAAGCATCGGCAAGATGGCGCTTATTTACCGCAAAAACCCAAAAGCCAACCCTAAACTATCTAACCTGCTGCGCTCTTAAAAATTCCTGCAAGTCGGGCTTGCGCCCGACTGCTCAGTTTTCAAGACAGTCTTAAAGTGAACGTTCAGGCGCTTCAGGCAAGGGCTGGATGAGCAACAACAAGCCCATACTCAACAACCCACCATAAGCAAGTCTTGCCCAAGGCGCTGCCGTTAGCTGCATCGACTGCGCAACGAGCAAAAGTAGGCACAGAGCCACAGCCATCACGACTAACAGCCCACGCAGCTCAGTAATCCATTGCATTAAAGGTTTGCTACGCCACAGTGCAAGTATTTGTATGCCCAGAGCCATCAGCGTTAACACCAACAACCCCGGGCGCACCACAGCATGCACTTCACTAAGCAACAGCGGCGCCAGTCCAATTTGCTGCAAAGCTGGCATAAAAATCAGCAGATAACTGGCATGAGCGCCCACCCATAGGGTTTGCGCCAACATCCAAATCACTGCCGCGGTATGCAGCATGCGTAATTTAAATATGTTTCACCTCAAGGATTTCGTACTCAACCACCCCCGAAGGTGTTTGCACTGCAGCGATTTCACCCTCTTCCTTGCCAATCAATCCGCGCGCAATGGGTGATGTGACTGATATTTTATTTTGTTTAAAGTCAGACTCATCTTCACCAACAATCTGGTAGACCACGGTCTCATTCGTATCCAGATTGCACAGCTCTACCGTGACACCGAAAATAACTTTTCCAGTGTAAGGCAGCGCAGTAACATCAATAATCTGCGCTGCGGATAAGCGCCCTTCGATATCTTGGATGCGCGCCTCAACCATGCCTTGCTGCTCGCGGGCAGCATGGTATTCAGCATTTTCCTTTAAATCACCCAATTCACGTGCCGTAGCAATGGCATCAGTAATCTGTGGGCGCATCACGGTTTTTAAATGTTTTAGCTCCTGCTCTAGGGCTTTCGCTCCTAGAACAGTCATAGGATATTTACTCACACACTCATTCCTGCATGTAAATCTTGCAGTCGGCGCACAGTCCGCTCCGGACCGAATTTGAGCGCCTGACACACCGCCTGTCCTGCCGCCATAGTGGTGGCAATATAGACTTTGTTCTGCAAAGCGTTACGACGAATCGAGAAGGAGTCAGCAATGGACTGACGCCCCTCGGTAGTATTTATAATCAATGAAATTTCTTGGTTTTTAATCATATCCACAATATGTGGCCGGCCTTCGGTAACCTTGTTGACACGACGAACCTGTAAATTCGCCGCTTCAATTACCTTAGCCGTACCTGAGGTAGCAACCACACTAAAGCCTTGTTCTAACAGTTCTTTAGTGAGTTCGGCCACATCGGGTTTATCATCATCACTAACACTGATAAAAGCACAGCCACTGGTAGGTAAGGTCTCACTGGCACCCATCTGGGCTTTGGCAAAGGCTTCAGCAAAACTGTCGCCGACACCCATCACCTCACCGGTGGATTTCATCTCAGGCCCGAGAATAGTATCAACCCCGGGAAATTTAGCAAAGGGAAACACTGCTTCTTTCACACTAAAGAACGGCGGAATGATCTCTTGAGTGAAGCCAATTTCAGCCAATGTCTTACCCGCCATCACCCGTGCGGCTACCTTAGCCAAGGACTGACCAATGCACTTGGACACAAAAGGTACGGTACGTGAAGCGCGCGGATTGACTTCCAACACGTAGATATCTTCGCCCTGCACCGCCATTTGCACGTTCATCAACCCCAGCACGCCTAACTCAAGCGCCATACGGCTGACCTGATCACGAATTTGGTCTTGCACGGCTTGCGACAATGAATAGGCCGGTAAGGAGCAGGCGGAGTCACCCGAGTGCACGCCAGCTTGTTCGATATGCTGCATAATTGCGCCGATAACCACTTGTTTACCATCACAAATTGCATCAATGTCTACTTCAATGGCACTGTTCAGGAAGTGATCCAGCAACACCGGGCTGTCGTTAGAGACTTGCACAGCATCACGCATATAACGCTTGAGCTCTTCTTCATCATAAACAATCTCCATGGCTCGCCCGCCTAACACATAGG
>LFRM01211311.1_pt2 | contig 24632 bp, 21 predicted proteins | sample 618341 | NCBI WGS metagenome assembly LFRM01 (sample SAMN03654438, study PRJNA283298) | anaerobic digester metagenome | isolation source: pool of bioreactors CSTR01a, CSTR02a, and CSTR03a thermophilic anaerobic... | place: Denmark: Kgs. Lyngby | collected 2014-05-21 | reverse complement strand
ACATCTTTTAACGTTCTAATTTCATCTAAAAGAAAGTTCACTTCACTCTTGAGAAAATCTACGCGGTTTCTAAATTCATGGTCTTCATGAAGATTTTCAAGTAGTCCTTTTTCTGCGATTTCAAGGGACTTCGTAACAATCTTAACACTTTCTAAGATTTCCTTGCTGGTGGCTCTTTTTACTGCTTCAGAGTAGCTCACCACATGAATAATATCAGGCTTTAGAAAACTCCCATAAAACATAGTGGAGGCTATGAGCCCTTTAGCCTTATCCATATCTGCTGGATAGGCGAGAAGCCCTGTCCTAACCATGCGGAAAATCTTAAAGGTGTCATCTTCTAGCTCTCCCATAAGTTCAATCTTAGCTTGCATTTTAGCCAAGTCCATCTTAGGAGAAATAGAAGGGGGGTTAGCCAGCATATACTGCATGACCATATCCTTCACGCCCAGATGCTTAGCTACTTCTGCTGTGATATATGCAATGGCCACCTCAATCACATCAGAGCAATACCTTAAAGCCCATTGATGAGATTCATTCATCTCCACAGGGACTCCCATTTTAGCATTATAAGCAATAGCTTCCATGTTCTCTTTAATAGCTTGGTGTAATTCTCGATTAGATCTTCGATCAAGGGAAGAATACCAAGTTAATGGTATGGCTGCCCAGGCATTATTTACTGTATCCTTTAACACCTTTGAAAAAGGGTACAGATCTCGGGTTCCAGAATAACATCTCATAAGAGGCAAATTCCCAAACCGAGTCGCTTGGTACATTAAACGTAGATCGTCTTCATTTCTAATGGGAACTCCACCAGCTCCATCTTCTCCCTTAGGCATTTCTTCTTGATGGTAATAGTATTCCTGACAATTCTGGTCAGGAGCTAAAGAAATCACATCTAGTAATTTACTCTCTGCTAGAATCTTTATATCGTCATAGGTCGCTTCTAAAGTTTCTAATCCAATATGGTGGCGAATAATCGGATAAGGCTTTTTCCACTCTATTCTTTCTCGAAGGGTTTGTGGAGGCGAAATATCTATATCCACACCTTTTTCTAGATTCTTTAGATAAATAGAGACATCTTGAGGTTCTTCCGAACCATCGAAAACCTTTTCGATATAGGCAAATTCTTGAGCTACTGCTCCTGTTTCAATGGTTCCTCCAAATATGTAGATCAAATCCTCTTTACCATATTCTTTAATCATACCTTCAAGTTCTTTAAGTAAGTAATAGGCTCCATCTTTTGAGAGCCTGTAACTCACGGCTACGATATCAGGTTCATACTCGATAATCCCACCCATTAGTTCCTTTAAAGGTACCGCGGAACCCAAATATTCAACATCATAACCTTCTTTTCGTGCCATCACACTAAAATTATAGATTCCAGCGGCATGCACGCAGTTCCCAATGGAGGCCACAATCATTTTCTTATTCATTTTATCCCTCTACTCTCTATGTTCTTCAATATCTTCAACTTTTATGCCTCGAATTAAATTCGTATAGTCAAAATTAAGTTTATTCGCTGTTCGCCCCATAGCTCTAAAATCTTCGTCCAGAAGGCTATTAGCCATATCAATAATAAGACTGGTATTTTTCATAGGCAATCCTAAATTCTTTCCCATACTCTCTAAAGGTACTAATCCAAAAGGTATATCTTCATAAATATAGCGATAGGTGAGACTTTTAGGTGCAAAAATCTCATCGTAGGATGGATTATTTTGAATACAGCTGTATAGATCATCACAATCTAGATTGTAAGAAATTTGCATCCACTCTTTGATGGAGATTACAGGATGATTTAAATATCTAGCCACCATAAGTCTTTCGTCGTCTATTTTTTCGATAAACCTGGCGATGGTCTTAGATATTCCATCTCGATAATAGCGAAAGGGATAAGATGACTCTACCCATCCCGCATTTAAAATCATAGGTGCACAGTGCAAAATCATCCCTACATTACCAATGGATGTTTCCACCATACTAGAAATCGGCTTATAAAAACGGTTAAGTTCATCAGGGATTCTCTCTAAGATTTCTTGGATATCCACACCTCTAAAAGTAGCAATAAGGACTTCTCGCTTTAGAGCTAAAATATTAACGTCCACAGGTGAGGTTTTTCGGCAAGTATAAATAATGGTTTGAGTCTCCAATATTTTTATATCTTCTGTATTTGAACAATTCATTAATTCATTTTTAAAATCAATGGCTCCGAAGGTTCTACCTGGATTTAAAACGACAATGTGATGTTCCTTAAGGTATGGTGCCATGATCTTTGCCAACCCTCTGTGAGATGTGGCTGGTGTGGTAACTAAAATCACTTCACAGGCTTCTAGTACCAGTTGTACATTCGTGGTGACTTCTGTAAGAGGTAACTCGCCTACGATAACGCCCTTACTCTTCACAATTTTTGTCCGCATCAATTCTTCTATTGTTGTTTCTGAGCGATTCCACAAATATATAGAATGCCCAACAAAACTTAAATGACTGGCCATGGCCAATCCTGAATTGCCTGCTCCTATAATTCCTACGTTCATTCGTTTACCCCCCTCTTTATAACCTCTTAGATATGATCTGTATTATTTCTTTTTGTTAAAAATAATCCCCAACAAAAAAGCAAAACTTCTTTGTATAGAGATTATTAAAATATTCCTACAATTCATTATACGTTAAATCTGATTAGATTTGTTCAGAGTAAGATGTAATTTACAAAACATTTGTTTTTAAAATTCCGCTAAGAAGGTTGAGTTATCTGAGTCCGCTGAATTCACAGATTATGTTCAGATTTATAATATCTTTTCATTAGTTTTACTTAATAGCTTTTTATAAGATAGATCAATAGCCAAAGCTCCCATAGGCGCTGTAATAATAATAGAGAGAACTGCCCCTGTTAAGATGACATTACCACTGGCGAGTCCCATACTAAGGGGAATAGACCCAATAGCAGCTTGCACGGTGGCTTTAGGACTATAAGCAAACATACAAAATAATCTCTCTTTCTTGTTTAAATTAGTTTTGACCATGCTTAAATAGACTCCTAGTATCCTTAGAACTAATCCAAAAAGAATAACTCCAGACACTATTATTCCTGAAGAAAGGGCATATGAGATGTCTACAGTGGCTCCCACGAGAACAAAAAGCAGAACTTCTGACGCCACCCAGAGCTTAGAAAATTTCCTTTCTAAACGCACGGAAACTTTTGTTTTTTTTCTATTTAATGTGGCGCTTAAAGCCATAATGGACAACAATCCGGAAAAAGGGACTAAACCTTCTACTGATTGTTCAAGGGTTACAAGTAAAAAGGAAATACTGAGGAGAATCAAGATTTTCCCCGTATCTCTTACTCTAAATTCGGTAAAAAATACGGATAATATAATCCCTATGAGAATTCCCACTGCTATGCCTGAGATAATGGATACAGGAATTCGCAGAAAACTCATGGCGGTTATTTCTTGGCCTTGTGTCAACCCTAACAATGCCGTAAATAAAACAATAACAAATACATCATCTACAGATGCTCCTGCCATAATAAGTTGAGGTATGGCCTTATTAGTTCCATAGCCCTTTTTTATTAGTTTTAACATACGTGGAACGATAACAGCTGGAGAAACTGCCGCTAATACTGTCCCCATAATAGCCGCATCCAATATGGAAATATTTAATAATATAGGAGCTATGATGATAACACCTAAGATTTCTAAACATGCAGGGACAAAACACATAAGGATGGCGGGTCTACCCACTTTTTTCAGTTCATCTAAATTTAGAGCTAATCCCGCTCGAGTCAAAATAACAATTAAAGCGATTTGTCTAAGATCTGCAGAAATGTCAAGTAATGTGGGGGTAAATAAATCTAGAGCATAAGGCCCTAAAATAATCCCAGTTAGGAGCATGCCCAGTAAACTTGGTAGATTAAAACGCTTGAAAATGGACCCCAATAAAAGACCACATAAAAATATCAGTGCTAAACTAAATAACATGGAAATACCTCTCTCTTTCATAAAAATGCTCAAAAAAAGCTGATGACTCTGCAATTAAAATACTGCAGAAGTCATCAGCTTATTAAGCGGTTTAGGCCAAAAGCCAAGGGAGTACTTCATTCCCTAATTCTTATCTAGATTATCAGAATATGGGTATGAAGTCAATCTGATGCTATATGTCTTCTTATCCATCAAAAATGTTTCTTATTATGCTTCTTTATTTCTTTCATTTTAGCTTTACTTCCAAACATTCGATTGTTTTTTTCATTTTCTAGCTCTCGATGGTTTAATCCATCATAGGACATTTCTCGTTGGAGCTTTACATAACTCTCATAACGTTCTACTGATATAGTTTCATCCCTAATTGCTCTCATTACAGCACATTTTGGCTCACTGTTGTGTGTACAATCATGGTATTTACACTGCAAAGCCAGTTCTTCAATATCTTCAAAAACTTTGGATAGATTCCCTGAAGCGATTTGTAATTCACGCATCCCTGGGGTGTCAATCACAATGCCCCCATCTGGAAGTAAAATAAGCTGTCGATAGGTTGTAGTATGTCTCCCTTTATCATCATTCTCACGGATAAAACTGGTGGAAAGCATTTCTTCTCCTACAAGATGGTTAATTAGGGTTGACTTACCAACACCGGATGATCCTACAAATGCTATCGTCTTTCCCTGACTAATGTAGGACACAATATCCTCCAAACCCTCTCCATTATTAGATGAGCAAACCACCACATCAACGCCCATAGTCACGATTTTAACTTCAGTTAATCTGTCATTTAGTTCATGACATAAATCTGATTTAGTTAATACGATCACCGGAGTGGCCATACTATCCCATGCAATGGTTAAATAGCGTTCCAGACGTCTTAAGTTGAAATCTGCATTTAAAGACATACAAATAAAGATTGTATCGATATTTGAAGCAATAATCTGCTCTTCATTTCCAGTACCAGATGCCTGGCGTGAGAGTAAGGTTTTCCGCGATAGAATGTGGTGGATGATAGCATTCCCACTGCCTTGAGTGTCTCTATCTAACATGACAAAATCTCCCACTGCAGGGAAGTGAGCTTTAGTGACAGCATTAAAAGCTAATTTCCCTGCCACTACTGCATCTAGCCTTCCATTTTCAGTAACTACTCGATATAAATCACGATGTTGCTCGTAAATCCGTCCTATGAATAAATTCTGATAGTTTGTTGCTTGAGAAATAAACTCATCATTGAGACCATATTTTTCCATTATATTATACATTTTTCCCTCCAAAATATTTTCATAGTCATTTCTATTTGGAGCGCAATTGATTTATAGTTTTTCAATTCCCTCCATATTCATTACAATATCCAGTGTACATTTATTTCTCATAGTATTTATCTCCTTCGATTAATTTCGTAATTTTATTGGCTTCACTAAAGTATATAAAAAGATTCTTAAACCTCACCTAGTAAAAGCTCTTCTAAATAATGAACCATAATTTTAGCGGTGGTGGTATTTGTGGCGATGGGAATTTTATGGACATCACATAACCTAAGAAGCGCCTGAACATCAGGTTCATGAGGCTGAGAGGTTAAAGGATCTCGCAGGAAAATCACAAAGCTCAGCTTATCCTCTGCAATTAAAGCTCCAATTTGTTGATCACCGCCAAGGGGTCCTGATTGCAACCGATGAATATCAAGCTGGGTTTCATCGATTAATCTCTGCCCAGTGGTACCTGTGGCATATAGATAAAATTGCTCTAATACCTCTTTATGTTCCCTGGCAAAGCGAACCAAGTCATCCTTCATGTTATCGTGGGCTATCATAGCACCATTCATCATTTTCTCCTCCAATATATTAAAATTATTTTGGCTTCTATTTCCTTTAATTATATCATAATCTATAATAATCTCTTCTTTCCACTCCCTACTTGCTGAAGACACATCATTGTTTTAAGGAAATTTAACACTTCCTTCATTTGAAATGCTTCTTTTAGTCTATAATAGAAAGTAAGGAAACTATAACACCTTTAAATAGAGGAGGACTATAACTAATGAGTAAAATACCTATGTGGACTTTGAATAATGGCATTGAGATCCCCAGTGTCGGGTTTGGTGTATTTCGTATCGAAGACGGTGGCGATGTTTACGATGCCGTACTTCATGCTATAAAATCTGGATATCGTCTAATTGATACTGCAGCAATTTATGGTAATGAAGAAGGAGTAGGTCGAGCAATTAAAGACAGTGGAGTAAAAAGAGAAGACCTATTTATCACCACAAAGCTTTGGAATTCAGATCAAGGTTATGACAAAGCTTTTGATGCTTTTGATCTTAGCCTTAAAAAATTAGGCTTAGATTATGTGGACTTATATCTAATCCATTGGCCAGGACCAGACAACAATCTTTTCGTAGATTCTTGGAAAGCCCTCGAAAAACTTTATAAAGATAAGAGAACTCGGGCGATAGGCGTATGTAACTTCCATGTTCATCACCTAAAACATCTGCTAGCAAATAGTACGATTGCACCTGTGCTCAATCAGATTGAACTTCATCCCTTGATGAATCAAAAAGAGATTAGAGATTACTGCGCTGAGCAAAATATCCTAGTTGAAGCTTGGGGTCCTTTAATGCAAGGCAAAAAAGATTTAGATGCTCCTTTATTCGTTGAGCTTGGCAAGAAGTATGGAAAAACCCCAGCTCAAGTCATATTAAAGTGGCATCAACAAAATGAAGTTTTGGCTATTCCCAAATCAGAGACACCATCAAGAATTGAAGAAAATATTGATATCTTTGATTTTGCCATTTCTCCAGATGATATGGAACGTATCGATGCTTACAATAAAGATGAGCGTTTAGCTTCAAATCCTGATACCTTAACAAGTGGATTCTAAGTTATTAGAATAAATTCATTATTAAAACGGCTCCAAAACCTTTGTAGGTTTAGAGCCGTTTTTCTGTTTTAATTAATTCTCAAAAGTTTCCATGTAGAATTTTTTTAGTTCTTCTTTAAGTTGGACTTTAGCTTCACGATAGACTTCTATACCTTCGCCCTTAGGATTTTTTATGAAATCCCATTCAACGATATTATCCGCGAAAACTAGAGGACATCCCCCTTCGTCGCATCCAACAATAAGCGCATAAGGTAGATCAAACTCCATTTCAAACAGATTAGTTTGAGTAATCCCATCCAAGTTTAATCCGTCTTCTTCTAGTACTTTTAGAGTTAATTCATCTGGTGTTTCTCCCTCTATACTTCCCACAGCTATAATTTCTGTGTCTTTAAAAATATCTTTTGCAAGGGCTGCACCAATTAAAGCTCGAGCATAGCTTCCATTACATACTAAGGCAATCTTCATGTTTTTTCTCTCCTTTTTATGGTCATTTATACTTATTCTACCATAGGATTAAGATTTAGTTCATATGTCATTCTCCGTTTCTTCCTCTGATGGTAAATCATGATAGAACTCTAAGAAATTTCTTTTTTCCTCATTAACATCTTTCCAACCTACTACTGAACTAAGAATGATATTTTCTTGCGCTTTAAAGATATTCTTATCAATATAGTCATTCTCTTTTTTTAAGTTCTTGATAAGCTCCCGAATTTCATACCGCTTATTTCCTATTTTTTTCGCTGCCACCATACAAGCACAATTCAGTGGCCAGATACCGGCATTTTGGATCCAAGCTTTAATGTGATCTTCCTCAATTAAATACAGAGGACGAATAATTTCCATGTTTTCAAAATTCTGAGCCTTTAATTTAGGCATCATAGATTTGACGGATCCACCATAAAAAAGATTTAACATGAAGGTTTCGATCACATCATTATAATGATGCCCTAATGCTAATTTATTACACCCTAAACTTTGAGCATACTCATAAAGAGACCCTCTCCTCATTCGAGCGCACATATAACAGGGATAATCTTTTGCAATTTTATCGATAACTTTAAATATTCCTGATTCATAAATCTTTACAGGAATTCCCAAATATGCGCAGTTCTCTTCCAATAAAGTACGAATCTCCTTGTGGTAGCCAGGATCCATAGCAATGAATTCTAGCTCGAAATTAACCTTATTATGCTTTTGAAGTTCTTGAAAAAGCTTGGCTAAAATTAAAGAGTCTTTTCCTCCTGAAATAGCAATGGCTATCTTGTCTCCAGCTTCTATGAGTTCATACTCATTTATAGCTCTAATAAACTTCCCCCACATTTTCTTTTTATATGTGGTGGTAATACTTCTCTCTATTTCTTTTAGGGTTTTTCTTTCACTAAAAGGAACGAGAATTTCGCATCCTTCTCCTGCTATACTCATGGCCTTCACCTCTCTCATTTCCATCATCTCTGATGAATATAGTTTTTTATTATAGCATAATTCGAATGTAAAAAGTAGGGCTGTCATCAGGCTAATTTTATCACTAAATCCGATTCATTCTACTTCTTTCGTATTTTAGGTTAAATTATTATTAAAAACAGCACTTTATTAATAAGATTGTCTATAATTAAAACATAGAAGTATTAGGAGGAATAAATTATGGTCATTACAACAACAAATTCCGTAGAAGGAAAACAAATTGTCGCCTACAAGGGAATCGTTTTTGGGGAAGTCATCTCTGGAATTAACTTTGTTAAAGACTTTACTGCTGGTATCTCTGATTTTTTTGGTGGCCGTAGTAAAACCTATGAGAGTGAGCTTATTGATGCAAGAATAAACGCTCTAAGAGAACTAGAAGAAAGAGCGTATGGCCTAGGTGCTAACGCTGTAGTTGCCGTAAAGCTAGATTATGAAACCCTAGGACAAAACAATGGCATGCTTATGGTAACAGCTTCAGGCACTGCTGTAGTGGTTGAATAAACAAATAGCATTCATTAAAAAGAGGTCTTCCTAGTAATAGGATTTCCTCTTTTTTAGCTTTAAGCCTTAATTTTATCTTCAATTAATTTTTTATTCGTAAAAGCTCTATCCCTTAACCCTTTAAAACTTTCATTTTATATTTATCTGATTTATTAATTCTTTTCCCTCTTCAAAAAGTATAATGTTCCTACTGATGAGCTCAATTGCTCTCTCATTACTCAAATCACTAAACCCACCCACGTGTGATGTAATGATAACCTGTTCGAAATCCCACAAGGGATTATCTTCGGGAAGAGGTTCTCTAGAAAAGACATCTAAACCCGCTCCTTTAATCTTCTCTTCCCTTAAGATTTTTATCAGGTCTTCCTCCACCACTAAAGGTCCTCGAGCTAAATTTATCAATATCCCTTCTTTTTTCATGCATGAGAGTTCCTCATATCCTATCAGACCACGGGTTTCCTTGTTTAGAGGGGCCAAAATCACTACAAAATCAGCCGTCGGAAGGGCTCTTTTTAGATTATCCATAGATTCAACTAGGTCAAAATTCTCTAGTGGTTCCACAGTTCTCTTTAAACCGACTACCCTCATATCAAAAGCTTTTGCTTTTCTAGCCACCTCAGCACCGATACTTCCTGCACCCACAATAAGAATTTCTTTTTGACTTAACTCTTGAACCGGTAGTTCTGGTCTCCATTTTCTTTCTTTTTGAAGACGGATACTAGGTAAAATCCCTCTGGAAAAGGATAATATCATTCCCATAATGTGTTCTGCCATTTGTGGGCCATGAATACCAGTGGTGTTTGTCAGCACAATGCCTCTTTCTTTTATTTTCGCCAAAGGATAGGTATTAATTCCCGCGCTAAAACTTTGTATCCACTTTAAATTAGGCAATCGATCAATATCCTCAGACGTAACATTCCAACCTGGAATCACTATTTCTATATCATTTAAGTATTCCTTCACATCATCTAAACTTCTAGCATCTACAATTTTTGTCATCACTTTATCTCGCATCTGATCAGCAGATGCTTTTGAGAAAACTTTTGTTGGCATCATATTTAAAATCAATTTCTTCACCTCTATTTTATTAATATCTTTAATTTTAACACAATCCTTGATAGAAACTTTCATTATCAGAAAACGTTGACCCAATCTTCATAATCCTTATGAAATAGCACTTCACTTTCTCTTACATATTGTCTATGATAGTTACAAAGGGGGTTGAAGAGGTCTATGCAGCAATCAATTACAAAATCTTATCTAGCGGCGCTTCTAATGGCTATTATTGTTGGGTTTTCTTATCTAGCCACAAAGTTAGGTTTAAGAGATGGAAATCCTATAGAAATATTAGCCCATCGTTTTACTTTTGCACTCCTTGGACTCATTATATTATTTATTTTTGGATTTTTTCGTTTCAAATTGGAAAAGGGTGATTTTTTAAAAATACTTCCCTTATCTCTCTTAAATCCCATCCTTTTTTTTGGTCTTCAAATTCTGGGGGTAGCTCGGGTGGCTACATCCGAAGCCGGTATTATTCAAGCCTCCACTCCTATCTTAACTATGATACTTGCCTCTTTCTTTCTCAAGGAAAAAACCAATAACCTACAGAAGTTCTTTGTGTTTTTATCTTTATTTGGGGTGGTTTATATTTCTCTTATGAAACCTATGAGTGGAAACCCTGGTAGTCTTTTAGGTGTATTTTTGCTTTTTCTCTCTAGTTTGAGTAACGCCATCAATCTCGTGTTCATACGAAAATTAGTTCCGAAATATGGTTTTCAAAAAATAACATCTATCGTAATTTTCTCAGGTTTTGTTTTTTTTAATGGCCTATATCTAGCTAATAAAATCATTCAGGGAGAGGTCTCTACTTATTTCCAAGGTATTAGCCACAAGCCTTACTTGCTCTCTTTACTATTTTTAGGGGTATTCTCCACATTAGGATCGTCTCTTCTAGCCAACTATGCTTTAAGAAGTCTAGAAGCTTCAAGAACTAGTATTTTCAATCATTTGGCTACAATAATTTCTATTTTTGCCGGTGTCATAGTCCTAAACGAAACCTTGCACGGCTATCAAATTCTAGGTGGTCTCTTTATCATTCTTGGTGTTGTCGGAACGAATTATTTTGCAAACAAAAAGAGCACCAAGAATCTTTCAAAGAGTTAGCCATTCGTAAGCCATGTATCTGATTGAATCTTAATGAAATCACATTTTAACACAAAAAAAGGTATCAATATAAACATTTTTATTTTTTATATCGATACCTTTTAATATTGAATTTAGAGAATCTAAGGATAAGACTAACCACTAAGGATATTAATAAAATTCCACACCAGATAACCCAAGCAAAAAGATTATAGGATGTGCTTTGCAACATTCCCATGGAGTTAAATCCCATCATTGTAAAAGAGCTAATCAAATAACCTGCTAAGATAGAAATTGGTATTTCCTGACTACCTATAAGAATGTTTATCGTAACGATTAGCATCAGCATAAGTAATATAGTATTTATAAAAATAATCGGTAGAGCCAATTCTATAAACAGAGGTCTAAAATAATAATAACCAACACCAGATAAATACAATGGAAATTGCCGTAAAAAAAGTTTGCTTGCATCCGGATATTTTTTAATTCTGTACTCCTCCCTATTATGATCACATAAGTGATATTAAGTATATTACTTATGCAATCAATCGATCTAAGAAATTCCATATCTGCTAAATATTTTATTTTTATTTCGATGATAGGACAATTATCTCAATCGTTTTATCTTTATTTAAAAAAGGTAGTTGAAGATTTCACTCTTCAACTACCTTTTTATTAAATTTATTTAGAAACACTCTGCAATAGTTTTTAAAATCATATAAGAGGACATAGCTCCTGGATCTTCATGCCCAATACTTCTTTCTCCAAGATAAGAGGCTCTTCCTTTTTTAGCGATGATAGTCTTTGTGAATTCAACCCCCGCCTTAGCTGCATCTACAGCTTTGTCCATGGCTACTCTAGTAGAATCCCCATTTTTTATAGCTTCTTCTAATGCGTGAAAAGCAGGTTCTATGGCATCAACCATGGTCTTTTCTTCTACCACAGCCTTACCTCTAGCTTTTACCCCGTCTAGAGCAGACCCTAGCATGGTTTTATAATCATCTAATGTTAGTTCTTCTTTTCCTGCTATTACTTTGGATGCATTTAGAAATGCAGTTCCATAAAGTGGTCCTGCAGCTCCCCCCACCTTGGAGATTAAAGCCATACCCACAGCTTTAAGTAGCTCTCCTGGGGTTTCAAAGGTGCTTGATTCAAGCTTTTCTTTGGCTGCGCCAAATCCTTTAGCCATATTTAATCCGTGATCACCATCACCTATGGCAGCATCAAGTTTGCTTAAGAAAAGTTTTTGTTCCTCTAAAACTTCGCTGATTTTTAAGATAATGTCTCTTGTCTTTTCTGTATTGGCCATACTAAGTAGCCCTCCTTATTATGTCTTATTCTACTCTCAATGCTGGAGTATCTGCTGGTGCGTCAAGTAACTCTTTAAGCTCATCATCAAGTTTTAATACAGATATGGAGAATCCTGCCATTTCTAGCGCTGTCATATATTCTCCTACCATAGTTTTATAAACTTTAATTCCTTTTTCTTTTAGAATCTCATGTACTCTCTTATTAACAATATAAAGTTCCATTAGAGGTGTGGATGATAATCCATTAACCATAACAGCTACATCACTGCCAGAATAGTCGATATCCCCTAAGATTTTACTCATTAGATGATCAACAAGTTCGTCAGCAGATTTTAAAGTTTCCCTATGAGTTCCAGGTTCACCGTGAATTCCCATACCAATTTCAATTTCATTCTCACCTAGAGTGAAGTTAGGTTCTCCAGCAGCGGGAACGATACAAGATGTTAGAGCTAATCCCATGGATCTCACATTACTAATTACTTTTTCTGCAACTTTTTTAACGTCTTCGAGTTCTGCACCAGTTTCTGCTTTTGCTCCTGCAATCTTATGAACGAAAACTGTACCTGCTATTCCTCGACGCCCTGTAGTCCAAGTAGAATCTTCTACAGCCACATCATCATTAACAACTACATAGTCTACTTTTAAATCATCAGCTTCCGCCATTTCTTTAGCCATCTCAAAATTCATTATGTCTCCGGTGTAATTCTTTACGATAAGAAGAGCACCTTTTGGTCCTGCTGCAGCCTTAACCGCTTCATAAACCTGATCCGGAGTAGGTGAAGTAAACACTGCTCCTGCTACTGCAGCATCAAGCATACCTCTTCCTACAAAACCACCATGAGAAGGTTCGTGTCCTGATCCTCCACCACTAACTAAAGCGACTTTGTTATCCACTGGTGAGTTAGTTCTTACGAGAACTTCCAGTCCATCAAGTTTTCTCACATGTTTAGGATGAGCATAACACATGCCCTCTAATAGTTCCCCTACCACGTTGTTCGGATTGTTAATTACTTTTTTCATGACAACCTCCTAAAAAAATGTTGTAAACCTTTACCAATTAAGTAAAAATAAAATCTGAAAAGTTCAGACGTTATACTTATACTATAATACTGTCTTGAATTCGTCTTCTTGTCAATATAGATTAGGTAAATAATTCATGAAGAATTAACTCACTTTAAAATTTGTTTATAAAGGATGGCTGATATACTCATATTATCTTTATTTCAATCTAAAAAAAAGCAAAATAAAATCAGCTAGACGCATATATCTTGCATCCGCTGATTTTTTTACTTTTTCATTAAATAGCTATATTCAGCTATTTAATTAACGTCTTCTTCTAGCCGCAGCCACTTCAAACTTAGCCTTACGCCCAGATAATTTCAATCCATTACATTTTTCTGCAATTTCTTTTTCTGTACCTGCCAACACGTCTACAAAACTAAACTTAGTAAGAATATCTACAGTTCCAATAGCATCTGCTTTAAGACTTGTGTTTGTTACAACAAAATCCACTAGCTTTTTAGCCGTTAGTTTATCCATAGATCCTACAGTAATAAATAGTCTTACATATTTTTTACGTGTTTCTAGTTCATTAACCTTATAATCAAAACTTAGTTCTTCTTTATAAAGCATTTGCATAAGTCCCGCAGCGATGTCTTCCACATTAAAGGTTTCTTTCATCTCTTCAATAAGAGGATAGAACTTCTTATAATCATTGGAGGATAGCTCTTTGACGACTTTATTCTGAAAGATACTATTTTTAGACTTAAAGATGTCTTCCATAGTAGGAATAGGTCTTTGAGTAATTGTTCCTTTAGTTACTTTTTCAATCTGTTTAAGGAAACCAGATTCTCTTGGGTTTACTAAAGAAATGGCAATACCTTCTTTTTTAGCTCGTCCTGTTCGACCAATTCGATGTACATAAGACTCGATGTCTTGAGGTAAATCGTAGTTGATTACGTGAGACAAGTTATCAATATCAATTCCACGGGCAGCTACATCTGTGGCTACTAAGAATTTCAATTTACGTTCTTTAAACTTCTTTAAAGTAGCAATACGGATATTTTGACTCATGTCTCCATGCATACCTGACGCATTATAGCCTCGGTTAGATAGGTTACTAACAAGATCATCCACATTACGTTTTGTTCTACAGAATACTAATACCGATTCCATATCTTCAGTGTCCATGATTCTGCATAAAGATTCAAATCTAGATGGCTCTCTAACTTCATAGTAATACTGAGTTACGGTAGAAACCGTCATGGACTTATCCGCCACTTTAATGTGAACTCGGTTGTCTCTCATATATTTCTTTGAAAGTCTCTTGTATTCTGCTGGCATGGTCGCAGAGAATAGCATGGTTTGTTTGTCTTGGCTAGTTCCTGCCATGATGGTTTCGATGTCTTCAACAAATCCCATGTTAAGCATTTCATCTGCTTCATCTAAAACTAGAAAATCTACCTGGTCAAGTTTTAAAACTTTTCTTTTCATCAAGTCAATTACTCGCCCTGGAGTTCCTACTACAATATCAACACCACGTCGAAGTGCTCTTATTTGTGTATCTATGCTAGATCCACCATAAACTGCCAATAGTTTTGTATCTGTATATCTTGCAATTTTCTCTACTTCTTCACTAACCTGAATAGCTAGCTCTCTAGTAGGAGCCAAGATAATAGCGCTAACTGATTTCTTATTTTCAATCATACTAAGCATGGGCGCTGCAAAAGCCAGTGTTTTTCCTGTTCCTGTCTGAGCTTGTCCTATCGCATCGTTACCTGCTAGAATTACCGGGATAACTTCACCTTGAATGCCTGAAGGAGTATCGTAGCCCATGGCTGTAATCCCCTTTAGAACATCTTCACTAAGACCCAGTTCAATAAATTTTTTTTCTTCCATAAATACCTCTTTACTTTCATTATTTAGATTAAAACTTCCCATAAAAAAACCTCGCAGTGTTTGTGCTGCAAGGTCTGTTGATTAAAAAGTCTGCATGACTTGTGTCATTTCCTAAACCACTGATGAATTATAGCACTAAATCCAAAGAAACACAAGGGTTTTCTTGATTTTAGAATTATTTTTATAGCCTACGGATTTTATGACTTTTTATGAATTACATCATTTAGATTAATCTGGCCACTTCATTAGCTTCTGCCACAGCGTTTAGCGCACGTCTTGCCTTAAGAGCATCTCCTATGATGTGCATAGGTAGAACATTTGCTTCACAGTAGGCTGAAATCTCATCCATTTGTCTGGATTTTGAACCCACAGCTACTACTACAGCGTCAGTAGGAATTTCTTGCACTTCACCTTGAACATCTATTAAAACAGATTTCTCTTTAATTTCCATGCACTTAGCAGATGTAATACTTTTAATCCCTGAGTGGTACATACTCTCCATGACACAAATCTTTCTAAGTTGCCCTAAATCTTTTGCCACTTCATCTTGCATCTCTACTACAGTCACACTGTCCGCAATTAAGCTCACATGTTCTGCTACTTCCAAGCCCACGAGTCCTCCACCGATAACTACGACATTACCCATGGGTTTTCTTAGCCCAGCTAAAACTTCATGAGAGTTTGATACGTGAGGAAGATCAGCACCCTTCATGTTCATTTTAATAGGTGAGGAACCAATAGCCATAACTAATTCTTCTGGCTGAATTTCTTTAAGTAGTTCTACCGTTAATGGTGTATTAAGTAGCACTTTTATCCCCATGGCTTTAGCTTGTCTAGCCATATCCATAGCAGCCACATACATTTCTTCTTTTCGTGGAGCCATGCCTGCTAAAGCAAATTGCCCACCTAATTTTTCTCCAGCCTCTATAATAATTGGATTATGACCTCTCTTTTTTAAGGTCATGGCGACTTCTAGACCGGCAATACCACCACCGGCTACTAAAACCTTCTTAGGACATTGAGTTTTTTCCAGTTGATACTCTTTTTCTCGACCTAAAGCTGGATTTCGTAGGCAGGTGATAAATGGAGCATTCTCATCTACGAAACTATCGTAGCACCCCTGATTACAACCAATGCATCGAACGATATCTTCTACCTGACCCGCTTTTGCCTTATTGCAAAATTCAGCATCTGCTAGCTGACCACGACCAATGACCACCATATCTACTAAGTCGTCTGCAATTAATTGGTCTGCTTGGGCTGGATCATTAATTCTACCTACTCCCACAGTTAACATACCGGTTTCTCTTCTAATTTTTGCTGCATTTTCAATATTAAAACTTCTGGGAATATCAATGGGTGGAACTTCGTACTTAATGGCCGCTGATGAGAAGTTTCCTCTTGAAACATCTAGAACATCAACTCCAGCAATTTTTGCCATCTTGCAAAATTCGATAACATCTTCAATGGTCATTCCTGATTCTAAATAATCATCTTGAGCATCAATTCTCATAAAAAGAGGCATATCCTCTGGAATGTTTTTTCTAATAGCCTCAATACACTCAATTAAGTATCGTGCTCTATTTTCTAGAGACCCACCATATTCATCATCTCTTTTATTAAAAGCGGGGCTTAAAAAAGAATGAGGCGTATAGTTGTGTCCTGCATGAAATTCAATGGTATCAAATCCAGCTTCTACTGAACGCTTAGCCGCCTCACCAAAGGCTTGAGTTGTAGCTTTAATCGTATCAAGGGAAGCACCAGGAATTGTGTATTCTGTTCCTGGAACTGCCACAGGTGAAGGAATAACCATCTGCTGAGTTGGATCACCATGAGCAGCAGCCATACCACCCAACCAAAGTTGGATTCCTATTTTACCTCCTGCTTCATGAACTTCATCAGTCAGGTCTTTTAACCCAGGAATAAATTTATCTTCCGCAACAGATAAGAATTTTCTTGGCGAAGAAGGTGCATACACCGAGCATACTTCTGTGAAATTAAGCCCGTTTCCACCTTTTGCTCTGGCCACTTGATAGTCAATTATTTGTCTTGTCACAAACTTATCCTCTGAACCCATTTTTGTTCCCATAGCAGGAAACACAACTTTGTTCGCAAGTTTTAAACCTCTGATCTGAATCGGACTAAATACATGATGAAAAGCCATAATATAATTCCTCCTTGAATTATTCTTTGTTAAGTTATTAGCATAACAAGATTATAAACCATGAATAAATTTAAATCAATATGTTTCAAACACTTTGTTTGATTTATTATTCGACATATTAAAACCCCTGACTAATTATCTCCACTTCTAACTTAGAGATCTCCAATCTGGGGTTTATTTTTCTATATTTAACCTTTAAGAATTTGGATCAAGTGATGAATATACGCTTTTCTTGTTACTTCATCATAAAAATCAATATCCTTAGAATAGACTACTTCGCTGTTTTCTAAAGGGAAAACCATGGAAGAGAGGAAAAACAACTTTCTAAAAATAAAATTTTTCTCATCACACTTAACAACTTTTCTAAGTGCCATCTCTAAGTGATCATGGAGATTCTTTGTAACGTCTACGATTTTGGCTGACATTTCATCGGTGTCTATCGTTTGCTCAGCATATTTAAGAATCACCGTAACGCCAGGAAATCGCAAATTATATTCCATAATTTCATTTGCGAAATAGGCTAATTTAGTTTCATCATCCATGGTCTCATTTTCAAAATACTGCAATGTAGCATTGGAATTATCAATGAAGAATTGTTTAATATGTCTAAGCATTTCATCTTTCGTTCTAAAATAATAATTTACAGCACTAACATTTACGTCTGCCTCTTTAGCAATGGCCCTAATAGGAACATTCATGGAACCTGTTTTTCCAATTAGATATAATGCCCGGTCTAAGATTTTCTCTTCAACATTATTTAAATCTCTCATTTTCAAACTCCTTCTTTGAGCCCTTCACTTCACGTTATTATAGCACTTAATACCATGATAATGAAGTATGGCGACCTAAAGGTTAGTTTGAAACCTCCAAAGATTTAATCTAGGAACTACTCTAAAATTCCGAAGCTATAGCCTCTTTCAATGAAGCCATCAATAACTCTTCCTAAATATTCTGGTGTGACCTCTTTAAGATCATGCATTAAGACTACGGCCACATTGGTGTGATTGTTCTGGTCTAAAGTCGTAAATACAAATTCACCCATAGCTTGGGCACTTCCTGGCCTTCTGTTTTTAGGTTCAGAATCTCCTGATAAAGAATTCCAATCCACATCTACCACTCCATTCTCCATTAAAGCCTCTTGAGCAGCTGGTATATTTTTCCAACTCATGGCTCCACCAGGAAAACGGAAGACCTTCGTATCAAATGTTTCACCTAAAGTTTCTCTCATCAAGTCTCGTGTCTTAACAAACTCTTCCACTATTCGGTCTGGAGAAGCTGTACGATTAGGGTAAAGATATTTGTAATCATGACTATAGCTATGAATTGCAATGGCATGACCTTCATCAATATATCGATTTAAAATGGTTTTATCATCATAATTCGCCAAAGCATTTCCTGGAATAAAGAAATTCCCTGGAACATTCTTTTCTTTTAGAACATCTAGTACTTTCACTGTATTATAAACAGGTCCATCATCAAAGGTCAAAAAGGCAATTTTCTTATCTTCGAAACTTCCTTCACCTTTCATCCATTGTTTAACCTCTTCTAAAGGATAAGCATATGATGAGGCTTTAATGGAGTGATTTTTGCCTGGCTCTATGGCACTAAAATCTATTTTTGGCGGAAGAGTTGAGGCAAAGTCAATGGCCACATTGCCTTCTCCCTTTATAAACTTCACAGTATCATTCGCAACTGCCTCTTCAGTAGGAGTTTCCACTGCCAATGATTGTGCGGGCGAATCTGTTTTTTGTAGAATCCCCATAACATAGTCTCCTGCAAAAAAAAGACCTACGGCAAAGACCAACCCCGTGACGGTGTAAAAACCTGCTCTTCTACGTCTCATTTTCCTACTTTGTTTTATTCGATACTGACTTTTATATAGTTCCTGACGATTATCGTCATTAAAATTATTCCGCACTAAATAAACCTCCTTAAAATCCACACTATTCATTTCTATATTATACTATTCTTTCTCAATTACCACAGATTATACGATAATTTGTTTTTTAATTCTTACTTCTTTAATTATACTTCATTTTCCACTTATCAAAGTGACAGCCTCATTAACAAAGATTAACAAATCGGTTACGAAATTCGATACAAATTCTTGTTATGATGAATGTATTAGACTAAAAAGGAGAAGTGTTACCCATGAAAAATTATAAAGGATTTATAGGCTCCTACACAAGAGACAAAAGTAGGGGTATTCGAAAGTTCACGTTTACTAATGACAGTTTTGAAATTGAAGATTTCTACGCTGTAGAAAATCCAACCTATCTTGCTTTAGACAAGAACAAGGAATTTCTTTATTCGTCCATGAGCAAAGGAGATACCCAAGGGGTTATGTCCATGGATTTAAATACTCTTAACGTTAATGAAGTGCTGTTTAGCCATGAAAACACCCCCGCTCACATCTCTGTTTTAGAGGATTATTTATTAGCGTCTAATTATCATGATGGGCATCTGGACCTCTATGGACTGAGTAAGCACATGGTGACTAAGAGGCTAGATTCCAAGACTCACACTGGTGAAGGACCAAACAAAGACAGACAAAAAAATGCACATATTCATTTTGCTTTAAAGAATCCTCATAATAATGACATTTTAACTTGCGACCTGGGATCGGATAAAGTCTATATTTACGAGATTAAAGATGATACTTTAAACAAAAAAGGAGAGATTATTTTTTCTCCCGGCAGTGGACCTAGGCACCTATGCTACGCTATGGATAAAAATATAACCTATGTTTTCTCTGAACTAACCTCTGAGATATTCGTATTAGAGTATAAAGATCATAAGTATCATCAAATCCAATCCGTTAAAACCTTACCTAAAGATTTCTATGGTGAAAATACCGGTGCTGCCATACGAATCCATCCTAATCAGAAGTTTATCTATGTTTCTAATCGGGGCCATGATAGTATTTCCACCTTAAAAATAGATGACCAATATAAGTTGAAATTGCTTTCTACCATATCTTGTGGTGGTGATCACCCGAGAGACTTTAATCTTACCCCTGACGGAAAGTATCTTTTGTCCGCTCACATGACCTCTAATGATTTAACGCTCTTTAAAGTCAATGAACTTACAGGTGAGATATCCCCAATTAAAGAAAAGATAGCATCTCCTGAACCCGTCTCTATCGTATTTCTTTAAAAAGACAAAAGGTGCTGATATACAACGCTAGTAATCTAGCTTTAAAGTATATCAGCACCTTTTCTCCACTATATATAGGAAGACTCAAACATGGGGTGTTTTAAGTCTTAGACGATGGCATTTAAAATGAAAGAGAACATAAACAAGATTGTCACCACATACAAAATAGGATGAACTTCTTTTCCTTTTCCTTCAATAATCTGAGCAATGGCATAAAATAGGAATCCAAAGGCAATTCCATTGGTGATGGAGAAAGAGAATGCCATGAATGCAATAACCATGAATGCTGGTACAGCAATGCTTAGATTAGTCCATTCAATATTCATCAACCCCTCTGCCATAAATATCCCTACAACAATCAGCGCAGGGGCCGTAGCAGCTCCTGGGACCATTAAAGCTATGGGTGAGAGGAATAGAGCGACAATGAATAAAACTCCTGTGGTGACGGATGCTAGCCCTGTCTTAGCCCCTTGAGCAATACCCGCTGAACTCTCCACATAAGTTGTGGTGTTACTAGTTCCTAAAAGAGCACCAATGGATGTGGCCGTAGCGTCTGCGAAAAGAGCCTTCTCCATTTTTGTAGTAAGCCCTTTAGAATCTTCTACACTATTCGCATCCGCTTCAGTGAAGATCCCAGATTTTCGTCCAGCGCCTAAAAATGTTCCAATAGTGTCAAAAGTATCTGTAAGAGAGAAAGCAAAAATCGTCGTCAAACTAATTAAAAGCTTTCCTCCCGTAAAGATTCCTGAAAAATCAAGTTTCAAAAAAGTAGGGGCAAGACTCGGAACTCTAAACATGTCTGCACTTAAGGTAGGTAGAGTGGTTACACCAAAGAAAATACCTAACACTGTGGTTGCAATAATACCGATTAGTATGGCACTCTTCACTTTATAAAGAAGAAGAACAATGGTCAATATCAATCCTATTAAAGCTACCTGAGACACAGGATCTGCAAAGTTGGTAAGAGCAGGAATAATATCTCCAAACAATCCGCTTCCATCTCCATTATCCGTAATACGATTGGGGGTTTCTGCTGTAAAGGTTAAAAATCGTGCTTGCTTAATCCCAATGTAAGCAATAAATAATCCTATACCACCACTAATGGCATATTGCAGTGATTCCGGAATAGCCTGAACAATCATTTTTCTAATTTTAGTTACCGTTATAAACACATTAATAAGTCCGCATATAAAAACTAAAGCTAAGGCTTGTTGCCAAGTGTATCCTAATCCAAACACTACTGTAAAGGTAAAGAATGCATTGAGTCCCATGCCTGGGGCCACTGCAAAAGGTACGTTAGCGACAAAGGCCATGATAAATGTCCCGATGACAGCTGCCAAAATAGTTGCCGTAAAGACAGCACCTTGATCCATTCCAGTTAATCCTAGAATTTGAGGGTTAACGAAGATAATATAAGCCATAGTTAAAAATGTAGTGGTTCCTCCAAGTATTTCCGTCTTAATGGTGGTTCCGTTCTCTTTTAGTTTAAAAAGTTTTTCCATTTTTTGCTCCTCTTGTTGTATTAATTTATGATTACAAATTGATTTTACACGAATGATATCCCAAAAGCAATACTTTTAATTCGCTAATCTTAATCCGTAGAAATTAATAATTCAATAGCCTTATATTTATTGCATTTCGTGTTATAATGAAATCAACTAGAGAATCAATGGATTCCAATGTTAAGTAGATGGTTACAAGAACGTCAATCATTTCAAGCATAAGAAATCAAATATAATTTTTTAGTTTTAATAAAAGATAAATTATCGTAATATTTCGTAATATTTAGTAATAAATGTTCGTAATATGCACCCGAAAAAGGGGTCTTAGGAAATTTGCTTCCTAAGACCCCTTTTATATCTTTATTTTAAAAATAGTTAGACCTTGTAAATTGTAGAAGCCGTAGCTCCTCCTTCTCCACTCCAGTCATGATGGAAAAACTCTCCTCTTTCCTTATCAATTCGCTCAAACATATGAGCTCCAAAATAATCTCTTTGAGCTTGAAGAAGATTAGCGGGTAGATTTTCTGTGTGATAACCATCGTAGTATGCTAGAGCCGAACTCATGGCTGGCATGGCTACACCATTTCTAATTCCTACGATTAAAATTTCTCTTAACCCTGTAATGGCGTCTTCTAATTCTTTATGGAAGTAGTCATCCATCATGAGATTTTTTAGCTTAGAATTTTTCTCATAAGCCCTCATGATATCATCAAGGAAACCTGAGCGGATGATACACCCCCCTCTCCAAATCGAAGCAATATCGCCTAAATTTAGCTCCCAATCATTTCGATCTGATGCTGCTTTCATCAGGGAGAACCCTTGAGCATAGGAAACAATCTTAGATGCGTATAAAGCTTTCTCTAGATTCTTTAAAAGATTTTTGGTGTCGTCTACTTTTTCCTTAGGTAGCGTCACCAGCTTAGAGGCCAAGACTCTTTCGTCTTTCATAGAAGATAGCACTCGGCCATAAACCGCTTCAGTAATTAGAGACAACGGCTCTCCCTCTTCTAGCGCTGAAATCACAGCCCATTTGCCCGTTCCTTTTTGCATCGCTTTGTCTAGGATGAGATTCACAAGATAATTTCCGTCTTTGTCTTTTTCTCCCAAGATTTCAGAAGTAATTTCCACGAGATAACTCTCTAATACCCCTTGATTCCACTGTCCAAAAATAGATGCCATTTCATCGTTGGAGAGATTAAGCACATCTCTTAACACAGCGTAGGTTTCGGAAATTAGTTGCATGTCCCCATACTCTATTCCATTGTGCACCGTTTTAATATAGTGGCCTGATCCTCCATTTCCAATCCATGTGGTACAAGGCTCATTGTTGTTTTTTCCGGCTTTAGCGGAAATAGCTTCGAAGATTTCCTTGATATCACTCCAAGCCTCTTTAGATCCTCCAGGCATGATGGATGGACCATACAAAGCTCCAAGCTCCCCACCAGAAACTCCTGAGCCCACATATAGAATTTCTTTTTCTTTAAGTTCCTTAACCCGTCTCTCTGTATCTTCAAAGTTTGAGTTTCCACCATCAATTAAGATATCTCCTTTTTCAAGGAAAGGAATGAGTTCTTTTATTGTCTCATCCACGGTAACCCCTGCCTTAATCATTAACATAATTTTTCTAGGTTTCTTTAATGATGCAGCCAAATCTTCTAGGCTAGACGTGGGTATAAAATTACCTGTTTTTCCAGTACCCTCCATAAAATCTGTAATTACTGAATTTGTTCTATTGGCGATGGAAACAGTGTAACCATTTCTCACCATATTTCGAGCTAGATTCTCTCCCATAACTCTATATCCGTAAATTCCAATATCTGCTAACATGTTTACCTCCTATGGTTGTGCCCCACGATAATTCATGGTGTATTTCATTTTAGTTTTGATTACTCCTATTATCATGGTATTTCTTCTTTAATTCAAGGGTCCTCTTAAGACTTCATGGTTTCTTCACATGAATAAAGATCAAGGCAGCCACCTTGATCTAGTATAACTAACGATAATTAATCATTCTGTATCTTGGAGTAATTCGATGTAACTGATTTCCAATGCAGTGGCAATTCTTTTTAACGTTTTGATGGACGGATTGGTACGACCCACCTCTAAGTCGGAGAGGTAAGTATTTGAAATTCCTATAATAGCCCCTAAGTCCTTTTGTGTCATCTTCTTCTCTTTTCGATAGTGACGAATATTTGTTCCAATCGTAATCATGATACATCTCTCCTTTAACTCATTATACGCCATTACCGAAATTCCTCAATAATTATTACGCTTATACCGAATTATGTTCAAAGATTGCTCTTTCTTATTTCAATTGCAACTAAAACTTGATAAACTACACGTATTAACGTAATAAAGGAGAAGCCATGAACATCGGATCAAAACTTAAAGAAGCTCGACTTGACTTGGATCTTAAATTAAAAGATGTGTCTAAGGCATCCAATCTTTCTCTTTCTTACATAAGCGACATTGAAAACAATAAAAGCATTCCACCTCTACTTACTTTACAGACCCTTTGCAATGTATTAGACATTGAGCTTTATGACCTGTTTAAAAATGATCACGTCATAACTCTAAAGACATCCCAAGATAACAAAACACTTCATAATTTACTTTTAGACTTCGAGACCTGGCCTCAGGCTGATAA
>LFRM01348440.1_pt1 | contig 24649 bp, 32 predicted proteins | sample 618341 | NCBI WGS metagenome assembly LFRM01 (sample SAMN03654438, study PRJNA283298) | anaerobic digester metagenome | isolation source: pool of bioreactors CSTR01a, CSTR02a, and CSTR03a thermophilic anaerobic... | place: Denmark: Kgs. Lyngby | collected 2014-05-21 | reverse complement strand
TCATGGATAATGACTAAATGGATAATGATTAAAAAATGAAATTAAGAAACTATCAACAATGGTTGATTGACGATTTAAGGCGTGCGACATTAACGCACAAGCGACCAATAGCGGTGCTACCTTGTGGCGCAGGTAAGACCTTTATATTTACATTTATTGCACGCCAACATGTCTTACAGGGCGGTAAAGTACACTTTTACGTACACCGTAGGGAGTTGCTTGACCAAACTTATGATACATTTAAAGAAGCTAACATACCAACTGACAATATTTACATACAAACTATACAAACGCGTAAAAAACCACCATTTGAGCCAACAATGATTATATTTGACGAGGCGCATCATGCTGTAAGTGCAACATGGAAGCGTATAATTGATAATAATCCTGATGCATACATCATTGGTTTAACAGCTACACCAAAACGTACTGATGGTCAATCACTAGGACAGGTGTTTGATACAATAATTGAAGGTGTTGATGCTGATTGGTTAATTGATAACAACTACTTAGCTCCATACGATTATTACGCTCCTGTTCTATCAACATTAAGCCGTCATGATATTTACATCGAGCGTGGTCGTGATTACGACGGTGTGGCTGTCGGTGATGTAATGCTTAGGAGCAAAATATATGGTGATGTTAAAAAATATCTTGACCCTAACCGCAAGACGATTATATACTCACCATCAATTGCATTTAGTGAGTCACTCACGGATCTCGGTGTAGTGCATCTAGACGGTAACACACCTGATAAGGAACGCAGGCAAATTATAAGTGATTTTAAATCAGGTAAAATTATGTGGTTATCTAACGTTGACCTACTAGGTGAAGGATTTGATGTACCTGATTGTGAAGTTGTAATATTGCTTAGACCGACCAAATCAACGGTGTTATTCATACAACAAACAATGCGTGCTCTAAGATATAAAAAAGGCAAACAGGCGACAATTTATGACCTTGTAGGTAATGTTTACACACACGGTATGCCTACTGATTACAATAATTGGGTGATGGAGGGGTCAATGAGACCAAAACTCAATCAAGCTGACGAAACAGTTATCCGTGTATGTCAGGATTGCTTTAGGGCTTATAAAGGAATACACCCAATTTGTCCTTACTGTAATTTTAATAACGGTAAGACACAGGCACAAATACGCGAGGATAAAGAAGCTGAGCTAAAACGTATTAAAGAAATTAAAAGACGTGAGCGCATCGCTGAGGAGTGGCAAGCTAGTACACTTGATGAGCTTATACAACTTGGTGTAAGGCGTGGTTATAAAAGTCCGCGGATATGGGCTACTAAAAAATGGAATGCAAGAATTAGAAAAAGGGGGAGGATTTAGTTGAGAGATACTGACTTTCGCAAGTTTATAAGTAACTTTTTACATGAGCATAATTTAACAGTTACTGAGCTTGCAAATGGCATTGATGTAAAGCGTCAATATTTGAGTTCTTATCTTAAAGGTGATATTGACTCAGTTGATGTTGAAATCAAAGCAGTTGATTGGATTAAGCAGTGGGTTGTTGATAACTATCCACTTGTGAATAAAAAGAAGGTGATTAAATGATTTCACAACTAAAAGTAAAAACAAATAGTGTTGATAATAAGTTTTATGCAATTAAGCGCAAAATAAAACAATTATATGGTATTTTTCATACAATTGACAAATATATAGCTGAGTATTTGTACGGAGTTAAGTATCAATTTAGCGACTTAATATATGATATTGATTGTAAAAAAATGTTAATGGTCGTAAATGGATATGGTGACTTAGGTGTATCCATACTTGGGGAGGAGTTTATTATGGAAGCAAAAAAAAATGAAATTAAAAATCAAATAAAAGATTTACAAGAGCAGTTAAAGAAACTTGAAGCAACTGATGCTGAGAAGGCGCTTTATGATTTAGGGTTTGAAAAACACCCTGAGGATAAGTTTTTATACATTACTGACAAATTAGAAATTGAGTTCCGTAGTGATGAGGTAATTTTAACCGACTATACGGGTGATTGCATTTACTTATCGTATGAGATCGTTGATGCGATATTATTGCGTGGGAAGGAGTTACAAAATGACTAAAGCAATTTTAATTAGTATTAGACCGGAGCATGTAATAAATATATTACAGGGTAAAAAAACGCTAGAGTTACGTAAAACAGCACCTAAAGGATTTAAAGGTTGGGTATATATTTACGTAACTAAAACAGGCAGTAACTTGATTTATAACACATATAATTGTGAACGATACATACTTGAACCAGGTAAGCGACTAAATTATGACCTTAACGGTAAAGTTGTAGCTAGATTTTGGTATGATGAGTCTTTGGATATTTATATTAATGACGAACTTAATATTTGTACTTGGGATTTATCAACTGAGCAGTTGATGCAAAAAGCATGTGTTAGCTATGATACACTACATGATTATTTTATGTTAACAACAGGTGATATTAAAGGTGTCGTGTGGGTGATTAAAGATTTAGAGATATTTGATACACCAAAATTGTTGGTTGAGTTTTTTGACATCAACGCAAGCAAAGATGTGCCATTCCCGATTAGATTAAAGCGACCGCCGCAAAGTTGGCAGTTTGTACATGTAAAGGAGTAAATAAATGAAGCATATTAGCAAAGTGAAAATTAAAATCACGCCTAATGGCGATACAAGAACGATTGAAAAGTTAGATAAAGTTTTAGTTTATAAAGATACAATCAATCATATTGAAGCAGTAAAACATGTATCATTTGAATTAGCTGACCTTTTAACTAGAAAAGGTATAGAGCACGATTTTACTAAAATAGGTAAATATTATGATGGTTTTTTTGAAGCAATTAGTAGCGGTAAAGTTGGTGACGAATTTTACAAACTTGAATGGTGGGATATACATCGCACTAAAGAGCGCCATCATTTAGGCAAAGGTGGTTTTGTACCTGACGATGTTAACCTATTAGATGTGCTAGAGATGGTAATTGATATAACTGTTGCAGGTTTAGCACGTAGTGGTGTTGTATGGGATGTTAAATTAGACAACGAAGTTTTACAAAAAGCATATAAAAACACCGTTGAACTAATAAAAGGGTTTGTTGAAGTGGTGCAAGACGATGAGTAAAAAAATAACTCATGAACAAATGGAGGATAATTTATGATAGTAATAACTGATTATTGTAGGCAGCTTGGAGCATACAGGCACTCGGTGGGTAAATGTGTGGTTGAACTTGAAAATGACGAAACAATTGACGATGTAAAAGCTAAGTACATCATACCGCGTCAGTGGTTTGAAGTGAAATATAGCAACCCTAGGTTAATTGACGAGTACGAAGGGCGAAAAGGTCGCTTCGTAATAATGGATACAATGCAGCAGTATTTAGATTAAAATATGTGCGAATTTGTTGATTATATTAAGGAGGTTGTAAGCGGTGAAAATAGCTGATGCAGTATTAAAAATGGTGTCGCATGGTCATAACGCAAGTGATATGGTTATTGTAGTAAGCGAGCGTTACATAAATGAAATAGAGAACGACATTGGCGACAGTGTGTTAAGTGTTGATGTTGTAGTAGTAAAAAACAGCAACATTAAATTCAAAGTCATATTAAAACAAGACCTAGAAAAGCACTTAAAAGAAATAGAACATTACAACGAAGTGTCAATTGCTTATGACGAATTTAGCAAACTGATAGATGCAAGAACAAAATATGACAAAGCAATTGACGAGTATGTAGCTCTTAAATATGGGTATAAAGGAAATCAATTGATGCTTTATAGATTTCTAACATTCGCACTTATACTGTTAATAATAATTATGGCGGTTGCGTGGAATCGGAAGTAAAACTATGAAGAATAAACGTGATGGCTCTATTGTTGCAGCTTTATTTATCATAGTATTGATGTTGTCATTTGTAACAACAATAACCATCATAACTGACATGATTTTAGAGTTTGCAATTGATATGAATGAGCATATAAGGTTTTTTATAGCAGCAGGATTTGCTAACTTTATATTATTTTACATGTTATTAAGAATATTATTGTTTATACGCAAATTAAGGAGTGATTAGCTATGTTATTTGCAGCATCAATGGTTGTTATATTAGTTATATTATTAGTGTTTATTTTAGCATTTATGCATGACAGGAGGGATTAGTTATGGGTTACAATGAAGCAGAATTGACCCGTCGTATCAAATTATGGTGTGGTGAAAATGATGCTATTTGTTTACACGTTAACGTAGGTGGTGGTGAATTAAAGCGTGGTGGTTGGTTTACAACAGGACTACCCAAAGGCTTCCCTGACCTTCACATTATTGGCAACGGTTTTGTATTTTATTGTGAAACTAAGATAAAACCACGTAAGCCTACCAAAGAGCAAATTGCATGGATTAAAAGGTTAAGAAGTCGCAATATTGTTGCAGGTGTTGCTTACACTTTAGACGAATTTATTGACCTTTTTAATGAGGCGAAGCAGGGTTGTTCATAGTTATTGGGTTTTTTGACAAACTTTATTTAAAGCGATTAACTTTACGGTTGGTCGCTTTTTTTATGCTTGTTTTTTTATTTATGCATGGTTGAGCATAGTTATTTGATTTTTCTATAAAGCCTCGTGAGAAATAATACAATATAATAAAGTTATAGTAAAACGGCAATAACTATGCATAACCCTGCATAGATGCCATTTAATCAAAGATTTGCTTGCAAAACTATGCATAGTTATACTATTATGAAATTAGCAAGGCAAAAGGGGGTGTCAAACATAGGACGTTTATCCGCAGTTAAAGATATACCATCCGTTAAAGATACCGTTACAGCACTGTTATCAACACCGTTAAGTGATGAGCGTATTGCTTACTATAAAGATCGCGGCATTGAACTTGACGACGACCAATATACAATGTTGCTTGAGGTTGTCATGGGTCAAGTTGCGCTATCAGGTACAAACGCTAAAGCATTTGATAACGTTATTGGTATCTTGCGTGAAACTGAAATTGAAAATCAAGTTAGAACTTTTGAACTCCCTGCATCTAAATTAGGTCGTGCGTTTGTTGATATTAACCGCTCAATCACTAATAGAGAGTATCGGGAGTACTTATTACGTGGAGGGCGATATAGTTTAAAGTCGTCTTTTAGTGCTTTAAAACTAGTTGAGCTAATAAAAGCTAACGCTGACACTCATGCTTTAATTGTTAGAAAATATCAAAACACATTACGTGATAGTGTGTTCGCTCAAATTAAATGGGCGATTAGTGAACTTAACGATGAGCCTAATTGGCACTCAACAACCAACCCTATGCAAATTACTTACAAGCCAACAGGTCAAACAATTTACTTTAGGGGTGGGGATGAGCCTGAGAAAATCAAATCCATCAAACCTGAGTTTGGTTATATAGCGTTTGTATGGTTTGAGGAGGTTGACCAATTTAGGGGTGATGAGGATATACGTAACATCTTACAATCCGCAATACGTGGTGGCGACGATGCAGTAGTTATTAAAACATATAACACACCACGTACACGTGCGCATTGGATTAACAAGTATGCATTACAACCTAAGCCTAACATGTACGTACACCATTCAACTTACAAGGATGCGCCTAAAGAGTGGATTGGGTCATTTGCTTTGGAGGAGGCTGAAATATTAAAAGAACTAAACCCTAAAGCATACCAACATGAATTATTAGGTGAGGCAATTGGTGATGGTGGTGCTGTATTTGAAAACTTAACCATTAGACAAATTAGTGATACTGAAATTGATAACTTTGATTATGTGTATCACGGGCAGGATTGGGGATGGTTTCCTGACCCTAATCATTTAGCAGGTATGTCATTTGATGCTAACAGGCGTATATTATATATTTACTTAGAGCATCGTGGTAATAAGTTTAGTAATGAGCGTTGGCGTGACACGATTGAGTACTTGCGTGAATGGACTATTGTAGCTGATAGTGCTGAGCCTAAATCAATTGACGATTTTAAGTCATGGGGATTTGACATGCGGGGTGCTATCAAAGGGCCAAATAGTGTACATGAAGGTATTAAATGGTTGCAATCACTTAACGAGATCGTGATTGACCCGATTAGGTGTCCTGAAACAGCTAAGGAATTTATGGGTTATGAGTACTTACGTGACAAAGAAGGTAACCCAATAACAGCATACCCGGACGCTGATAATCATAGTATTGACGCAGTAAGGTATGCGTTAGAAGTTGTATGGCGAAGGAGAGGTTTATAAAATGATAAATACATTGATAAAAAAAATAAAAGGTGCTGAGTATGTAATACCACGTGACAATGCGGACGTATCAATATGGAATGAGTGGTATAACGGTAACGTAAAAAATGTACATGACTACTCAATATATAATGGTAAAAACCATATACCGATGCGCATGTTGTCGTTACAAATGGCTAAAAAAGTATGTGAGGATTGGGCTAATATTTTAATAAATGAGCAAACTGACATCATACTTGATACTGACGATGCAAATAATAAGTTGCATGAAATATTACAAGATAGTAATTTTTGGGTAAAAGCTAATGAGGGTGTTGAGTTATCATTTGCACTTGGTTATGGTGCATTTGTTATCAGTGTATTTGACCTATTACGTGATGTTAATGATGGTCGCTTAAATAAAGATAAAGCTAAGATTAAGGTTGATTTTGTTGACAGGCATAAAATAACACCAATATCAATCGTTGATAAAAACATTGATGAGGTTGCATTTACGTTAACTGATAGCCATACCGAAACGTATATCCTGCATGTTAGGGATGATGCAAGCGGTAATTACATCATTTATTCATACATTTATGATAAACGAAACAAGACATTATTAAATGAATATGACTTCAACACCGGTAGTGATGTGCCATGGTTTCAAATACTTAGACCGTTTGTATCTAACAATAGAATTACAAAGGGTATTGATGCAGTAAGTGGTGTGTCTATATTTGCAAATTCACTTGATACACTACATGCAATTGATGCAAAGTATGATGGCTTCCATATAGAGTTTGTGCTAGGTCGTAGGCGTTTATATGTAACTGAGGAAATGTGGCAGGTACATAATAAAAAAGATGGCACACAGGAAAAGACATTCAATCCGCACGATGCACTGCATTATGTGCTGCCATCAACTGACGGTGAGCAACTTATTAAAGACCCGACAGGTCAATTAAGAGCTGAGTCTTATGTATCAGGATTAAATACTGAGCTTAATATTTTATCAAGTAAGGTCGGTATGGGTGAGAATTATTATAGATTTGACTATAAAACAGGTACACCTACCGCAACGCAAGTTGTAAGTGAAAATAGTGCATTGTTTAGAAGTAAAACTAAGCATGAGATTTTAATTGAGTCAGTTTTAATTGGATTAACTAAAGCTATTATATATGCATCAAATACATTTACTAATAATACATTTAGTGATGTAAAGTTAATTAAGATTGGTTTTGACGATAGCATTATTGAGGATAAGGCAACAATGCTAGAGCGTGATAAAGAATTAGTTAACGCAAAGTTGATGTCACCGGTAGAGTTTCGTATTAAATGGTTAGGTGAGCCTGAGAAGGAAGCTGAAGCTAACTATCGTAAGTTATTTAAAGCAGTTATTATAGCTGATTTATTACAACCATTGGTACAGGGTGCAATTACACCGACACAATTTGTTAAAGAAGTTTACGGTGAGGAGTTGCAAACCGAGATCGATTATATTACTGAAAAGCTAAAAACAGGTGGGTTTGACGACTTTGCATCATTATATGGTGGTGACGAGTAATGATAAAGCATAAATCAGTTGACGAATTAAGTGATGCGATGCGTGAAATATTTGAAGTTGTTGAAATGAACTTAAAATATATACCAGCTAAAGGGCTTGTACGTAATACACCACTTGCTGAAATTAACAAACAGTTAAATAGTGCCACACGCAATTTAATAACAAAGTCAACTGATATTATATCAAACGTTGAAGGTGCGTTACAAATTGATTTAAGCGGCATTAAAAAGGCTAACGCGAGTAACATAAAGCAAGTATCAAGTCAGGTAAGGTTAAAGCGCACTGATGTAAAGCGTCAGGAGCTTGTAAAAGCAATATCGCAAGGCATAGAGCATCAAACAACAGTTACAACTAAATCAGGGCGTAAGTGGGGTTATAAAGAGTATATGGAAATGTCAATCCGGACTGAATTAGCACATGAGATGGGAGAAATGATGCTTGAAGCGGGTGCAGGTGCAGGTGTTGTGTTTTATTTATGTAATGAGTTTGAGGATTGTGCTGACGACCACAAAGAATATCAAGGTAGATATTACTATGATATGAACTTCAAACAATATGGTTATGATAATAAAATGATTGAAAAAATCATTCGTGATAAGAAGGTTTTGCCATTACAATATATGCGCGAAAATAAACCTTATATTACAACAAGACCTAATTGTAGGCATACAATGACTCCGGTATCAATAGAGCAGGTATCAGGTGTTAGTCCGCGCAAGATGTTAGACGATTTGAAGCTAACAACAGGAACTTACAAAGATACAAAAACCTTAGCAACACAGGAAATGCGTTATAATGAGCGTCAAATCAGGCATTATAAGCAACTTGGTATGATGTATGAACGATTGGCAAGTGAAGCAACTGATGTTGACAGGGCTCAAGAACTTAAAGAGCTTGCAAGACATAATAACCGACTAACAAGGCAGTGGCAAGCACGCAGGCGACAATTGGTTAAAAATAATCCACACTTAAAGTATGATGTAAGACGTGAAACAAGCGGTCGCATACTTCCTAACTTGGGTGTAGAGTATAACTTAGAGTCATTATTAGATGTTGCAGCTGTTGAAAATATTGAAAAGACAGCTAAAGCGGTTAAGACAAGAGTGTTTAATAATCCGTCAATTAGTAAGACAGCTGAACAAGTACTTGACATTGACGATGTTAAATATACAGGGTTTGTGGATGGTTTTAGAAATAAAGCAATTCGTGATTGGGCTGAGCCTGCTGTACAATCAATGGTTAATACATTCCCTGATTTAGCTGATGCATTAGGTAAGCACATTAAGTTTGAACGTAAAAGTATCCGCAGTCATATTAACGGTCAGTTTGTTAGAAGTTATGGCTTGGCATATCAAGTTAGAGATGGCTTTAAAATAAAAGCTGATGTATCAGTGTTGTTTAACACTAAGGAGTTTTATGATTTAGATCATTTAAGGCATAAAAAAGACAGGATGTTTGAAATTGGTTGGAGTTCAAGTGGTCATGAGCAGGGGACAATTATACACGAGTTAGCACATGCTTTTGATTACTTGATGTCCGCAAAGATGCTTGGGCTTGATTTGAATGACTTAGATAAAACTTATAAAACACGTGAGGATGCTATGGTTGTTGTTGGAAAGTATCGCCGTGCATCAAATCTGTTGTTCAGTAGAGGGATACGCGATGATTTTGATGATATGGATATTAAAAAGGAAATTGGCGAATATGCAACAACAAATTATCGTGAAACATTTGCTGAAATGTTTACAAAGTGGTTTTTAAGTGATAATCCTGATGGTGAGTTTGAACAGCGATTTGGTAAATGGTTAGGTGATAAAATTGAGGAGGTTAATGAAAATGCAAATAAGTAAAGACGTTAAAAATGCAAAAGAAATTGTTAACATGATTTATGAAGGTTATGACAAAATAGCTGATGGTATAAGCATTGAAAACCTTAAAGAATGGTTACGCAAAGAGTGTGACAAGTATGAATTTGATTATGACGAGGCACTATTATTACTTGGTTTAAGTGATATGTGAAGCGTTTATAATAAAAAAAAGTTACTGATACTATAATCAGGGAAAGGAAGTAAAAATATGGATTTAAAAGTATTATTTATGCAGGAGCAAGGTGATGTTATTACAACAGGTGGAACTCCGCCACAAGAAACTTCGGAGGGTAATGAAACACCACCAGCGGTAACTGCGCCGCAAAAACCACAAGAGCCGGTTGACCCTAAACCAACAGGCGAAGGCGAGCCTGAAGTTAAAACATTAACAGTAGATGAGGTCAATGTGATTTTTGATAAACGTTTTGCTAAAATTACAGCAAAGCATGAAGAAACAGTTGCTGAAATACAAAAGCAATTGGAAGAAGAAAAAGCTAAGGCTAAAGCCGCAGCAAAAGAGCGTGATGCAATATTACGCAGAAATAAAGTGAAGGAGCTTGGCGTTGACGACGAGTTTATTGATTATGTATTAGCGACAGTTACTGACGATGCTGAATTAGAGGAGTTTATAAAATCAAGACCAAGATTTTTGAAAGCAAACTATCAAAACGTACAAAGTAACCCATCGTATCAAGGTGGTGCGCCGACAAAGTCGGTTGAGATCGTTGATACTAAAGATAGCGGCTCATACGTACAAGCAAGAATCCAAGAAAATCAAAAATAATAAAAGGAGAGATATAAAATGGGTAACACTTTAAAAACACCACAAGCGATTGCTAATATCGCACTATATCAGTTACAAAATACTAGGGTTATGACTGATTTAATTAACAAGAATTATAGCGACGAGTTCGTTGCAAAGGGCGACACTGTAAACGTACGTGTACCGGCTGTTTTAGTTGGTAAAACGTTCTTAGGTGAAGTAGAAAGACAAGATGTAACGGAAACGACAAAGCCGGTTAAATTAGACCGTATTGCTGACGTATCGGTTAGGATTACATCAAAAGAAATGGCTCTTGATTTAAATAATTTTGAGGAGCAAATTGTTAAGCCTGCTGTTATTGCATTAAATGATAAGATTGATGGCGACATCGCGAACTTCATTTTTGATAACGTAGGTCATACAATTGCAGGAACTGATGCAACTGATTTAAGTGACATCGCTAAGATTGCAAATTATCTTGATAACAAGAGGGCGCCGTTACTAGATAGACATTTAGTATTGTGTCCTGACCACAAGTACAAGTATGCGTTGAAAGAAAACTTAACAATTGTTAATTATGCAGGTACAAGCGAAACTTTACGCGAAGCTTTACTTGGTAAGCTGTATTCAATTACAACTTACATGTCACAAAACTTGCCATATTCACTTGCTGATACGGCAGGTACAGCAACAACTTATAAGGTAAATGACCATGCCGACGCAGGTTATGTAGTTTTATCTAGCGTTGACCCAGCGACAGGTACAGTTGCTGAAGGTGACGGTTTTGTTGTTAATGGTAAAGTATTTTACTTTACTGAAAGCAAGACAGCATCAGGTGGAAATATCGCTAAAATCGGTATTACTGAAGCAACAGGCTTAACTGAAGCTACTGATGTTAAATTATTAACTAAAAAAGAGTCAATCGCGTTCCACCGTGACGCATTCACTTTTGCTACAAGACCACTTGACGAGCCACTAGGTGGCGCTGACAGTGCAATTGCATCAGGTGAAGGCTTTTCAATCCGTGTAACATTTGATTACGACAGCAAGACAAATGAAAACTTAATTTCATTTGACGTGCTTTACGGTATCAGTAAGTTACATGATGGTTTATCAGTAAGACTTAAAGGATAGTAGTTGTTAAAAATAAAGGGGTGGGGTTTTATACCCTGCTCCTTATTTTATAATTGAAGGACGTGATTAAATGGTTAAAATAACAAAAAATGATTATTTGAATTTTAGGGGTATTGACCTTGACATTGAATTAAAGCACAACCCTACTGATAATGTATCAAGTCAAGTTGATATATTTATTAAGGGTGTAACCGAATTTGTGTATGATTACATGCGCGAACATTTTGTAACACAAAAGATTATGCCTAAAAACAAAGACGATGTAATTAAGCGTGCTATATTGCATCAAATTGAGTATGTACTATTACATGGTGATATAACTATGTATAACCCTGATAGAATGCCTTTGCTAGCTCCAAATGCATTACGTGTACTAAAAAATGCAGGTTTAGCTAACATGAGGTCGTTATAAATGGGTAGAAATATAAGACTAAGCCGTGCGGAGTATCCGTTCCGTGCGATGTCAATTATGAAAGAGTACGTAAAAAATGAAAGGTTGGTTGAAGGCGCTAAGTACAGGGATGTATTTTATGTCAAAGAAATTGAAAATACCGATAGTAATTTAGTTGTTGGTGGTAATGCTAAAACAACAATAAAGCAATTACAAATTGAAACGCCTGATTATGTCAATGTCCGTCCTGACGATTTTGTATATTATAAAGGTCATGTTTATAAAATTGATACTTTATTTAATAAAATTGTAAATAAGCGTGGTCGTGACTTTAAGTACACAACAATTAATATGTCAAGGAGGGTTGATAATGAATAATAACATAGAACAACATTTTCACCAAGTATTATTTGCGACATTGATTGCGAATATGCCTGTTGATACGAGAAATATGGTAACATCAACCAGCATGATAGGTATTGGCGATAATGGCACACATTGGGTTATAACAATAACCGGTCCATCAAAACATGGTGATTATGCACGTCACGTTAACTATAATAGACAGCGCGGACCAAAAGAAATCAGGAACTTTAAATACGTTGAGCGTTGTATAAATCATGTAAGTCAAATGTTCGGGGGTGTTATGCGTGAAATATAAAGAATATTTAAAAAATACAATATTGGGTGATTATTTTGATACAATAACCGATGAGGTTGATTATAACTTGCAAGGTAACACTCTTGTTATTAAAAAATTAACCGGTACTATTATGGCAACAAGTAAGTTAATACCAATACAACTAATTGCACACACTGACGATGTAAACGGTGTGTTTAACTTGTTAACGGAATTTTCTGTAACACATGCTAATGTTTCATTTAGAGATGGTTTAGAGTATGTTAAGCAAGATTATGGTACGCCAATGACTATGCAAAACTTCTTCTCAGCGGGTCACGAATATATGCATCTTGTAATTGTTACAGGTACATTATTAGTTAGCGACAATATAAGCGAGATTAAAAGTATAAAAATAGACGGTGAAGAGGTGGCATTTAGTAATGCAACAATAAATTATGTAGCGATCGCTGATACGCAAAAGTTTATCAATCAACCACTATCAAAAAGTGTTATTAGAAATGGTCACAATCGCTTGCAAGTTGATATGTTACATCGTGCGACCGGTTTAACACAAAAGATTAGAAACGTGCGCAGGGGTCAAATTACAGCTAATACAACGTTTGAAATTGAAGTTCAATTTTATGAGAATGATTTAATAGAAAAATACACAATGAGTATGGATAGCTTCGCATTGACATCATCGTCGGTGACAATGCCAATAGCTGTTGTATCATTTGTAGAGTAAAGGGGTGATTGTATGAGTCAACCAATGGAAATATTAATTCATAAAGGTATTGATGGTGCTGACGGTGCAACGCCAAAAGCGAAAAGTCCGGAAGAACTTAAAAAAGAAACAGCGGCAAAAAAACGTAAAGAAATTGAATCAACAACTAAAGCAGTAATAACAGCCGGTGTACATTTTGGAAAACAAGCGTTGTTAATGAGTGTGCGTAATCACGGCCGTATAACAGGTGATAGCCAAAGACAACAACGAATTGAAACCGCAATAAATATTGCAAGTTATGGTATTGCTACATTAACAGGTGGATGGATTGGAATAGCTTATGTTGGTCTTGATTTAACATTAAAAGCTATGAATGAAAAATCAAATAATGATATTATGAGTCGCGAATTAGAAAGACAAAGAGCAAGATTAGGAAGGATTGTGGGTTATGGTCGTTAAAATAAATGGTATAACTATAAATAATAATGTTAATGACGATATTTTTTATCGCAAAGAATTGACCGAAGCGATTGAGTATGCCACAATAACAATTGGTCATCAACCAAAATTAGATTTAAAACCATTTGACGAGATCGTTGTTGATAATGTTAAATGGTATTTATTAGATTATAAATGGTCAATTGCTGAGTTTGATACGCCACTTTATAATTATGAACTTAGACTTGCAAATCCATCAATAAAATTAAAGGGTATTATATTGCCTAATAGGTCGTTTACAAGTTTAGCAGGTGGTGGAGTTGATTTAACAGTTAAAACAGGTTTAGAGCAGTATTTAGAATTGTATGCTCCTGATTTAGTATTAAGTCAAGAGTTAAGTGATATTTTAGATGGTATATATACAGGTGATATACAATGGAGTAAAGCATCTTTATTTGATGTTATTAATTCATTTTTGATAAGGTTTGAAGCAGTGGTTACTATGATTGATTATAAAACAATACATTATAAATTGTTAACAGGTGCAGGTAATAATATAAATGTTGATAATATTGTTAATATTGAAGGTGAAACTGATTTTGAAAATTATGCAACAAGCATTAAAACAACAATAAAACATGGTATTGCATCAACTGAAAATATGCCAAAGTTAGTTGAGTTTGTAAAGTTTACAACACCAGATTCTTATTTACGTGATAACTTGCACTATTTAACTGAATTAACTTATCCAATTTATAAAGTGCATGAACTTGAATTGGTCTTTATCAATCCCAATTATGACCCTGAAGCTGAGTCGGGTTTATCAAGCATACCGTATAAAGAAATTGGCGGCGCTTATGCAGATATTGATGGAAGGCTTGTTATGCATTTATTTGACAAGCCAATTTATGATGCGTTAAAAGTGACAACTGATGAGGATATATTTACAACAAAACTCGATAATCTTTATTATGAAAAAGGTAGTAATGTTATTGGAGGTTGGGATTTTGATATAAGCATTTTAGGTATATCTTCTATAAAAACTTTATCAAGGATTGTGTACAATGCTGATGAGGATTTTTGGAATTTAGCATTCTTGCCGTTTGGTCAAGGTTTTAATATTGACGATTATATTGTGAAGGTTACTTATACGCCGATTATTGCTGATGTTGATGTAGAAGTATCAAAAGATGCAGTTATTAAAAAATCAATAACTTATGGTCAAGATGAGGGTTTTATCAATGTTGAGCAATTTGGAAAAAAACAGCAACGAATATTAGATAGAGCAGGTCAAGAAATTATCACTATATATGGTGTAAATACACCGCCTGAGCTGCTTGATTATTATGAGGAGTATAATGTTTACGCCGTTGAAACAATGGTAAATACGACACAGTATGATTGGATAGCTTATGCACAATATAATTATGCGAATGTTGTTTTATCAAGTGCTATTGAAGTTGAAGCGCGCAATTATGAATTTGTTGAAAAAGAAAAAGCGTTCTTGTTTAATCATTTAGTTAATGTGGATTTGACTTTTACAACAGATTATAGTTTGATTGACGACACGTCTAAAGGGGGCGTTAGAACAGGTATGTTTGATTGGGCAATTGGTATTGATGCCGATACATCAGGTTATTTTTATGCAAATGTTAGGTTTTCAAACACATTAACGACAGGTCAATTAGGTAGTTTTTTAATACCAATTAACTTTATGAAACTTGGCAATTCAATAATTATGCACTATCACATGAAGGATAATATATTAGCAGGCACTGAATTAGCTTATGAAAGTGTAAGCTCAAGTAAAAAGGCATATATACAAAAACCATTACAATATGTGGATAATATAGGTCGTGCAAAATATGTAGCAACAGCTATTTATGCAGGTGTGTTTTTTGACGATTATATGTATCAAAATAATGCGTTAAAGGCAAAAGAAATTGTTTGGCAATTGCCAAGACGTGATAGTGCATCAATATCACCACCATTAACTTTATCGCCGATGTTATATACAAAACGAACTAAGGATTGGCTAATATATAAAGATAATCGTGAGATCTTTGGTGAAACGCTTAAGTTTAATTTCGTTGATAGCGATGAGGTAATATTTTATGATGGTTTTATTGATAACATTAACTTGAAAGCTGACACAAATGAGCCACAATTGTATGATATTTATATTAGTTATGGCAAATTATTTACAAAAAAAGAGCCTTTTAAAACACAAACTAAAAGAACAAGCCTTACTGTTGTAAAAGGAAATAAAACATTTGCGCTAGAAATTAACGCTCCTGTCGGTATGCAAGCATGGATTGTTTATAAACGTGGAACAAATATTCCATTATTTGCAGTAAATTCAAGTGTAAATAAAATATATGGAAAGGAATTGATTACAAATGAATGATAAAAATAAAATAAAGTATAACTTTACTACAAATCAAGTTCATGAGCTTATCTTTGAACAGGTATTTAATCAAGGTCAAGATAACGACGCAACTTTTGAAATCACATTTGTGGAGCAGCTTTATGATTTTAATTACTGGATTGATAAGTTTGATCCAACATGGCAAGTGTTGTGTACGTTTGAGCGACCTGATGGAAGTAAAACAAATGAAATGCTAGCAACGTTAACTGATGGTAAGTATTATATTACGTTGCCATCATGGATTACTGATATTGAAGGTAATGTACAATTAACAACAACGATTTTATATGACGACGGTACGCGTCAACCTTTTGGATTGGTATATATTACAGTGCTAGAGGGTGTTGAGCCAAGTACAAGCACAATTGAGGAGGCGTTATACAATGCGTTGTTATCAACAGTAAACAATATTAACGCCAAAACTGAAGCAAGAGTTAAAAAAACCGGTGATACAATGTCAGGTGATCTTGATATGGATGGTAATCACATTGATAACGTAGGTACTTTGCGTGTCCTTGAGGTAGTAGGTCATGATGCAACTGTTAGTGTTAATTCTAATATTGATATGAATGATGGTGAATTAAGACAAGTTGGAAAAATAACAGGCATAACAGGACATGGTTTAACAATAGACGATAAACTTAAAATGAATGGTAATATTATAGATTTAGATAATGGCAATATATTAAATGTTGCTTATGTTGATGCTGCTAATTTAATAGTTCAATATATTGATAAGCATGAGTTGGCATCAAAAATATATATATTAAGCGAGTTAGACATGTCAGGAAAATCAATTCAAAACATCAATCAAATCAATATCAACGAAATCGCGTCAGTTAGTGGCGAAGTAACAGTTGATGGGGATTTTATAATGACAGGTCATAAAGTTTATGATGCAGGACATGTTGATATTGACGAAGGACGTCAAGACACATTAACAACAGCAAAAAGTGTTAAAGATTATGCGGTGCATCGTAAATTAACGATTGGTGATGTTGAACTTGATAAAGCAATAAACTTCTTAAATGCAATATCAAGTGCCGAAATCACACAAACTTTAAATGAAGCAACTGAAAACTTACAGGGTGCATTAAGTGCTGACGATAAAAAACTTATTAACAGGTTAAGAGATTTATTAGATGTAGATGCAGAGTTTGTTGATACATTACAAGAAGTTTTAGATGTGTTTGCTGATTATCCACACTCAACCGATTTATTAACCATGTTTTCGACAAAAGTTAATACAACAACTAAAATAAATGATATTCCTATTGGTACAGGTATGACAATTAAGTCAAAAGATGTACCATTCTCAACAACAAATGTTGAAACTGAGCTTGAAAGGCTTGAGGGTGCAAAGGTTAATATAAGAGGCGATGCTGACTTATTACTTGATACTGACAAAGCTAAGATTGATAAAATACGTGATAATGGTGATGGCGACGAGTTTTTAAATGATAAGCAAGAGTATCAAATAATTAAAGCCAACCAGGTAAAGACATCAATTGGCGGAACTTATGAAGGTAAGGGTGTGGAAGAAGCGCTTAATTTTGTTAAGCAAATCGCAGGAACATTAGTTTTAGATTTTGGATTTTTCACCGATGACGAAGACAGCGTTCCAATTTTTGATTTAGGAGGGTTTGTATGAGATTAATAATACGAACGGGATTAAGAGCCGAGCTTGAATTAATAACGTTACTGGACGGCGAATTGGCGTTCTGCACCGATACAAATGAGCTATTCATTGGGCTAAATGGTAGAAATGAAATTATAGGAGGTTAATTAAAAAATGGGTATAAAAAAATTACAATTAAGGCGAGGCAAACTTGCAGATATACCAGAATTAGCAATAGGCGAACCTGGGTTTGCAACCGATACAGGCCAGCTATTAATAGGGACACAAAATGGAAATATAGTTATCAATGAATTAGGTGGTAATTTAGTTAGTCATAACTATTTAAAGTCAATCCTTGATAACACTGTAAAGGGTTTTTATGTAGAGGAAGGGTGGAATTTATCAAAAATTAAAGATTACGCCTTTTATAATAATGTGTTAGAGTCAATTAACTTAACACATTTAACTGAAATTGGTGAGCGGTCGTTTTATAATAATACATCCGCAACATCAGTTACGTTTGATATGGCATTGGAAATTATAAAGCCTTATGGTTTATATAATACGCCAAATGCTGTTGTTAGTGAGTTCCCAAAAAACATACAAGAGATCGGCGAGAATGCTTTTTATCGTCTAGGTAACCATAGCGGTCAAGCGTTTGATGTAGAGTTTGAGGATGCTATTGATGTACCTGCAAATGCGTTCCAAGAAGCAAAAATTAAGACGCTAACAGGTGAATTAAATAGTATTGGTGATAGTGCGTTTAGGGATTTAGGGTCAACGCTTGAGGAGGTTGACTTAAAAATCAATGGCGCTATTGGTAGTTATGGTTTAGCGGGTAATGCTTCAGGGATGTTTAAGTTTGATAAAAACAGTAATATAACTGAAATTGGCAGTTATGCGATGCAAAACTTTGGTGTAAATCGTCCTGACCCGTCAACTAATCGTATTGTATTAGATTGGCGCAATAGTACGTTTGCTGAGTTAGCAACATATTCAATGAGTGGTACAAATACATCAAATAGACCAAAACACTTTGATTTATACTTGCCTGATACAGTTGCTTCAATTGGTACTTATGCATTTAGATATGCTGAGAACTTTAGATTGTTTTTACATTCAGTACCGGCACTAGCAAATGTTAATACATTTAATAATGCACAAAATTATAAGATTTTAATTGATTATAACTTATTACATATCACAAGTGAGCCGAATTGGAGTTCACTAGCTGACAACATAATTGGTTATGCGGCAGGTATGGATTTTGGTGAAGGTTTTATGCTACCATCACACTCAAAAACAAGCGGTCGTGCCTTAGAGTGGTTTGACGATGTGGAAATGACTAATCAAGTTACTATGGTAACTGATGAGGAAACAATTTATTATGCGCGCGAAATTGGTGAGCGTGAAGTTTATTACTTAAGACTTGATGTAACTGAAGCTGATGTTGAAGTTTATAACATTGATTTAGATATTGAATATACAACATCTATGTTAGTGCCTATTGGTCATAATATTAGAATTACAAAGGCTGACCCAATCGGTGATGCAACAATCATGGCATTTAACTTAAATGGCGTTGATGTTGATGTGGGTGACGAGTTTGAAATGGACCAAGATTATACGTTAAAGGTATTTGCATTCAGCGGTACAATCAACTTTAATTTTGAAACAGCTGAGCCAATTGAGATGCAAATTGCTGCAAACGCAGGATTAGCTAATATGTTTCAAATTGGTGCAACCCGCGATGTTTTATTAAAAGATGGTGTAACAACGGTAACGTTTCGTGTTGCTGATAACACAAACACCCTTATAAAGCGCGAGGATGGCTCTTATGCAGGTTTGGTTATAGAGTTTGTACAAATACATCAAAACGCTACAATGAATGCTGACAGGACAAATGCTGGTGGTTGGGATGAGTCACGTATGCGTGTTGAAACAATGGAGGAGATCTTTGACTTGTTGCCTGATGAGTGGCAAGCAGTTATTGCAACAGCACAAATTAAGACGGCAAACAATGGTACAGGTACAATAAACATTGTTACATCATTAGACAAATTGTGGCTACCGGCTGGAAAAGAGTTGTTTGGTGTAGCGGCAGGGTCAGTTACAGCTGAGGCTAATGTGTTAGAGCAGTTTAAGTTATATGCTGATAACAATGAAAATGCATTTAGAATTAAGCAGTTTAATAATAGTAACGCAGCTCATTGGACGCGTTCGCCGAATTCGGGTATCAGTACCAATTTCGTTACTGTTACCGGTAGTGGTAGTGGTAATACCCTCGATGCGAGTAATAGTTACGGCGTCGCGCCTTGCTTTGCCATCTAAGCATCAAAGGGGTTTTTTATCCAGCGCGAATAGCGCGTTAAGATAAAAAATGAAAGGAGGAAAAGTAAATAATGTCAGTGCCATTTAATCAACGTCAACTTAGCAAAGTGCAATTTGTTGAAACTGCAAGAGAATTACATAAGCACACTTATACATACGCTTTAAAAATGCCTAAACGTATGCATCGTTACGCAGCGTATAGGTTGATGGATTTAGCTAACGATATTTACCAAAATGTCGTAACAGCAAATACTGTTAGACCGACAACTGAGTATAACGTAGCGTTTCGTTATGAGCATTTAATAAAAGCAAAAGGCGCTTTGGAGTCTATGAATGGATTACTTAGCATTTGGTATAACACAAAAGAAATAAAGTATAACAGTGACAATCCATGGGTTGAGTGGGGTAAATTGATAAGAAAAGAACGAAACTTAATAATAGGAGTCATTAGTAGCGATAGGAGATCGTTAGATGGTACAAAATAGGGTACATATTGCATATCACGCGTTCGCCGAATTCGGGTAACAGTAACAATTTCGTTAATGTTAACAGTAGTGGTAGTAATAATAACAACAATGCGAATAATAGTAACGGCGTCGCGCCTTGATTTGGGGTAATATATGAACTTATAAAAAGTAACTTTAAGTAGTGAAATACAAAAGTAATCACAAAGGAATGTGTATCCTAAACGTCAATGACGTTAAATAATAAATAAGAGCATGCAATCGTAACTATTGTATGTAACGACTTATTTACTAAAAAAATTAAATAATATGAATTATAATGATATATTTACTTTTCACAACCTTTCAAACGCTGCAAGCAAATGTTGTTTGGGCGTTGGTTGGAAGGGTAGCGTTCAATTTTTTAGAAATAATCAAGTTGCAAACATTGTTGCAATTATGGAAAAGTTAGACAAGCCGCTTTATAAATCTATGCCATTTTACGAGTTTACGATTTATGAACGCGGTAAAGTGCGTCACATCAGGTCATTACATATAAGCGAGCGGGTGATGCAAAAATGTCTTTGTGATAATTATTTGACACCTTTGATTGAGTCTAAGTTGATTTATGATAACGGTGCATGTCGTAAAGGTAAGGGCGTACATTTCTCAAGAGCTAGATTTGTTAAGCATCTAAGAGCTTATTGGTTAACACATGGCTTAGATGGTTATGTGCTGACGTTTGACTTTAGCAAATACTTTGACAGCATCAATCATGAAATACTGTTCAAGTTGTTAAGACCAATTATAAAAGACGATAAAGTGTTTAGGTTGATACAAACTTTAGTAAGTGATTTTGGTGACAAAGGCTTAGGGTTAGGCAGTGAAATATCACAAATGTTAGCTTTATATTATCCTGATAAAATTGACCGTTATATTAAAGAACAGGCACGGGTTAAGTATTACGGGCGTTACATGGATGATGGTTACATTTTGCATCATGATAAAGAGTTTTTAATTAAGTTGAAAAGTGATATAATAAAAGTAGCAAAAGAGTTAGACATTACAATAAATGAAAAAAAGACGCATATACATAAAATACAAAATGGTATTATATGGTTAAAGACAAGATATATTTTAACTGATACAGGTAAGATTATTAAAAAGCCATACCGTAAAAACATTGTGCGTATGCGCAGGAAAATGAAAAAGTTAAAAGCTAAAGGCGTACCGTATGAACAAATTGAAAACAGCTATCAATCATGGTTGGGGTCAATTAAAAAGACGGATGCATACAATACGATAAAAAGTATGGAAAAATTAAAGGAGGAGTTATTCAATGATTGTAACGGAGCAATTAAATGAAAGATTAGTTAAGATTTACAGTGATGAGGGTGTATTAATTCAAAGGGTTGATACAGGTGTGTTATACGAGGAGGTAATTGACCCTATTGATGCAGGGCGTACTTATCGTGAAACTGACATCCCTATTAAAGTTGAAGGTGATGAGGTTGATGCTGAAGCAGTGGTGGATTAACCTACCGCTTTATGCACAAATTATTTACGGCATCGCAGGTGGTTTAATTTTTATATACAGTATGTCAGCGATAATTAAGCCGGGTTTATTATTGCAATCATTAAAAGGTGTGTGGTTACTATTTAAAGAAGTAATCAAGCAACTTAATAATTGGCGCGGTTGGTTGTCGTTTGGTATTGTGTGGTTGGTTATGAGTGGTGTTGGTTTAATGGTCTTGGGCTTTATATTAAGGTTGCATATTTTGATTAGTGTTGGTATGACAATTTTGATATTTTGGACAGGACCTGCAACGCCACTTATACCAATTGTATTGATGCTTGCGATGGTAATACAACGTTATGTATTCCGTGATATTAGCGTAAAGCCTAAATTATTAAAGGATGAGTTTGTAAAAGGTTTTAAGGTCAAGACGTCATATATAATGTATGCGTGGGTTGATAAACGTATGTGGTTATAATAAGGAGGTTTAACATGCAAGTAAGATTTGATGTACCAAAAAACTTAAAAGATGGTGATATTTTGATTTATGAGAACGGCAAGTTTAAGGCTGTTAATTTCAATCAACTAATAAAACCATTACTGAATGATATAAACGGCTTAAAAGCTGAAATAGATGCATTTAAGTCATATATAGATGCGCAGGAGCGCAAAAATAAACGTATAGCTGAACGTTGGAAGGGAGTTAAGTAAAATGTGGGAAGATATTTTAGCACAAATAATTGCAACATTAGGTATGGTCATAGGTGGTAACACAATATTTTATTGGATTGCATCATTTGGAATTAAGAAACGTATAACTGATTTAGGTATATTAGATGCAAAAATGGTTAAAAAATATGATGCTACTGTTGACAGGCTTAACGAGGAGATCAAGTTGCGTAAAGAGCAAAACGAAAAAATTGTTGCGCTAGAAGCAAAAGTTGACCTTTTACTTGATAAAGTTACTGACTTTATGGAGTTAAATGAGAAGCGTGACAAACAGATTGGAGCGATATTAGATGAGCGCTAAAAAGTATAAAAGGAAATCATACTTATATCATTTTATATCAATCATGGCTTTGATACTTCCTTTTGCCGGATGGCTACTTGTTAGGCGTGACGAATATTTTAATGAAAATGCAACAGCAACAGCATTTGGTTTGATATTAACAATGTTAGTTGTTGGATTATTATTAAAGGGTGCTTTTAAAACCATGAAAAAGGAACTAGGCACAGTCATTATGTTGTCAGTTTTTATTGGAATTACAACATTATTAAAAGCTGTGTTATATGACTTACAGTGGATTTTAATTATAGCACTTGCAGCGTATGCTTTATATATACCGTTTAATAGTATCGCTGTAAGATATGGCAAAAAAGGTGAAATCATGGAGGATGAGGAACTAAGACAGGAGGTGCGCAGTGGCAGGGCATAAGAGTAATCAAAAAAGTGGCACACAAAAATTGTATGAGTGGGCAGGCTTTGCATTTGTGTTTATTGTATCAATTGTTTATGTGATATGGGGATTAGCTACTATTCAAAAGACAGGTAAAACAATCTTAGAAATTGTAGCTGATGCAGCAATTACATTTACGATGGGTATTTTAATAAGTAATTTACTCCTTATGCAAGGTATTATATGGGGTGAGTTAAATGATGGTTATGTTGCAACGCTTAATTTGTATGGTGACAAATTAGACGAAGCAGTACCACATTACGGTAAACTTGATGCATTTTGCGATTATAAAAATGATATTGCATATAAACGCGTGCGTGCGAACATGTTACAACGCGTAGGATTGCGTTACGGTGATTATTTTGACGCGTCAGGTGCTTTTATAGGTAAGTTGATAGAAAACCCAACTGACTATGAAAAGAAACAAAATGACGCAATTAAAGGCACACTTGAACTTGAGCTAACATTGTTGACTCCAAGTGATATTACAAGTGATGGTAATGAAAAAATGGATGACCCTAACGATCTCGGTGTGACAAAAGAGCGCTTTATGTTACGTAGTGGTGCAAAGCAAATATTCTCAAAGGTTATATTAGCTATTGCGTTTGCATATTACACGTTACAAATGGTTGAGGATTTTGATAAAGGTAATTTAATTTGGAAATTGATACAAGTAATATTATTTGTGCTAGCAGGCTTGGTACAATTATATGGTGCGTATCAGTTTATGACGGGCAGGTATCGTCAACGTATAATTAAAAAAGTTAATTTACTTGAGGAGTTAATTCAATTTGAAGTTGAAATTGATGCATAAAAAATATATAATTAAGTTAAGAAGTATAAGGCTTTTATTCCTTATTTGTACCTTATACATCTAAGGCGCGTTATCCTTTTGATAATTTATGCGCCTTTTTTTATTCCAATCATGCAGGGTTTGCAGGGTTTTTGCGAATTCTAAATACTTTATTATATGTTATTTTGTCTTACGTAAGTATAGGGAAAACATCAAAAACTATGAATAACCCTGCATAAGTTAACTGCTGATAAAAGTGCATATACTAAAGTATATGAAATAAAACAGTTGTAAACCCGATAAATGTTGTGTATAATGGTTATGTAGCAAATAAAAAACATTTTTTTTAATTAAA
>LFRM01020911.1_pt2 | contig 24671 bp, 15 predicted proteins | sample 618341 | NCBI WGS metagenome assembly LFRM01 (sample SAMN03654438, study PRJNA283298) | anaerobic digester metagenome | isolation source: pool of bioreactors CSTR01a, CSTR02a, and CSTR03a thermophilic anaerobic... | place: Denmark: Kgs. Lyngby | collected 2014-05-21 | reverse complement strand
GCTACGGATCATTGTCCCTTTACCAGAGAACAAAAAACTTGGAAGGGAAACTTTTTGGACCTCCCTTACGGCTTGCCCGGCGTGGAGACGGCTTTGCCCTTGATGTTTTCCGAGGGCGTCATAAAGCGACATTTGCCCGTCGGTCTGTTGGTAAAGCTTTTATCCGAAAATCCAGCCAAAATTTACGGCCTTTTCCCCAAAAAGGGTGCGCTTCAAATCGGCTCGGATGCGGACATAGTGATCTTAGATCCCAACGAAGAATGGACCATAAGCGCGAGCAATTTGCACATGAACACCGATTTTTCTCCCTTCGAGGGCTTGAAGGTGCATGGACAGATTTACGCAACTTTGTCACGGGGAGAAGTGATATTCGAAAAGGGTTCCTTTAAAGGACGTGAGGGGAGAGGCAAATTTTTGAGGAGAAGCTGTTAGCCGCGTTTTGGGTAGTTGGGAGGGATTGTGCCTCCATGGGTTCCTTTAAGCAGCTTTATCTTCTCAAATGCTGCAAAATCCAGGCGTACCATGGTCTTAATTTTTATTAGTGGGCAACTTGCCCATTATAAGCATCCAATCCTTGTTGAGGTTTCTTATCTCGTAGAATGTGTCACATTGGTCTAACATCGAGGTGATTTTGGCGCCAATACTGCAGCATATCTTTTATGGTAACAGCAAGGTCATATTTGGGCCTCCAGCCCGTGGCGGACACGAGCTTCGAGGAATCTCCAAGTATTATAGGTTCGTCTTTAAGCCGTAGCAGCGTTGTGTCTGTACGTACGTCAAAGGAGATGCTTGATTCCTTCTTTATGATATCAATTATTTCACATACTGCGTACGCTTTTTGGGCGCTGATGTTATAAGCTTCACCGGGTGTGCCTTTTTGGGCAAGCAATATAAGGGCAGAAATCAAGTCCCTTACGTCAAGTATGGCCCTGCGGCTTTCCCTGTTTCCTACTTGCAGTATCGGCGGGGTGTAACCCTTTTCTATCCGGACAGCTCTCAAGGTTAAGTCCGCGCATACATCGCCCGTCTTTCTTGGACCGGTGGTGTTGAATATCCTAGCCCTTATGCCTTTGATGCCATATGTGGCCCAATATTGATAGGTAAGAAGATCTTGGGCGGCTTTACTTACCCCATACGGATGCAGTGGAAGCAAGGCATGGCTTTCCGATATGGGAACTTCTCGTTCATTTACGTATCCGTAAGCGGCGCTGGAACACGCTACGATCACTATCGGGTCGTAAGGTTCCTTGGCCCTTATGAGCTTTATCGCCTCAAATAGATTTGCCGTGCCTATCACGTTGGTCTCAAGGGTTTCCTGTGGCTTTTCCCACGAGATGGCTGGGAAGCTTTGGGCTGCTAAATGATATATGAACTGCGGTTTGTATCGTTCGACTAGAGTGTATAAATTCTCAAAATAACGCACGTCCGTCTCCACGAACGTAGCTTTTCCCTCGATTTCTTTCATGTCGATCGTAGGTTTGTAATAAGAAGCTATAACATTACTTTTCCCTGCGAGGCAAAAGAGCCTGTCTATGAGATGGCTCCCTATCATTCCACCAGCTCCTGTGACTAAGATCATGGACATCGCACCTCCCAAGTATGTAAGCCTATCTCCGTGAACGAATAATTGACTATTTGGATACCTTCTTCTTGAAGCGCTTTGGTTACGGCGTATCTCTTGTCAGGTTTCGTAAAAAAGAACATGAACCCGCCGCCACCTGCTCCCGAGATTTTACCTCCCAAAGCGCCGGCTGATTTGGCTTTTTCGTATATGACGTCGATCTTTGGAGTCGTTATGCCTGCAGTGAAGTGCTTTTTGGACTCCCATGCCTCACCGAGGAGAAGCCCAAAATCGTCGAGATTGTCGGTAAGTAGCGCGGCCTTCATCGCTATGGCAAGCTCCTTGGCCTTGTGAAGTGACGTTAACGTTTCCTCGTTGCCAGAAGCCATGTTTTTTATCTGAGAGCCTAAGATCTTTGACGAATCGTGAGAACCGCCTACGTAGGCCAAAACTAATCTGTGGTTGAGCTCGCAAACTACATCATTTCGCAACCTCAACGGGTTTACTATCGTCTTCGTGCTGTTAAATTCTATGAAGTTAAAGCCGCCAAAGGCAGCAGCATATTGATCCTGCTTGCCGCCTTTGATGCCCAGCTCTTTTCTTTCTATGTAATAAGCGAGCTCGGCCACTTCATAGGGGGTCATGGGAAGGTTGAGCCAATGTCTAAATGCCCCAACGACGGCGACGCAGACAGCAGAAGATGATCCCAAACCTGAACCGGGAGGAGCATCGTTATGAATTCTAAGCTTAAAGCCGTGATGTACATCATAAGTTTTCCTCATGTAGTTGACCACGCCTTTTATTAGGTCGAGATGGCCATCATAGGCCAAAAATTGATCCACATCGTATTTCAGGGCTGCGTCGTAATCTATGCTTTCTATCTCTATGGTCTTGTCGCTAAACGGAAAGAGGCTCACGGTAGCATAACGGTCAATGGTGGCGTTCATGACAACGCCTCCGTATTCCTCGCAGTAAGGGGATACGTCAGTTCCGCCGCCGCCAAAGCTTATCCTCAAAGGCACCCTTGATCTTATCAACATGCTTCCTAACCTCACTTTAAAGCGGCTTTAAACTTACTGTTTGCCATCTGTGCTATGGCATAGTAATAATTTCTAACGGGAATGCCGTTTTTTCTTACAACCAGTTCTTTTGGACCTTCTACGTTCCAACCATCTTTTGTCAATTCGTCTAAACATAGACTTTTAGAATTTTGACCAACCAACAGGAGCACGTCGCTATAGGCGCGTAGACCTTTGTCTTTCGGAAACCAGTATTTGAACATAAGACTTTCGTGCCCAAAGAAGTTAGGACCAGCAGTGTATTTTACGCCTTCGTGGCAATCATGGCCTTTGCCGGCTAGCTTCGTTCTGTAGAAAGAAAGTTCGCTTGCAATCGTGTTTTTGTCCATGCCCAACACCAAAGGCTCATGTCCCGTAGTCTGTTCAAGCGTATCTTCTATGTCCTCGACCTGTCTTGCCAGATCGCTCCATCCAAGCAGGGGCAGATCATGCGGATAACCCACGAAGGGCAGGCCTAAAACAAAATAGTGCAGAGCTGTGCCAAAGATAAGATAGACGACTACAACCGTAGGAATCCAAGCTTTTCGTAGAAAATAGACAATTCGTGACGTTATATCGTTTTCAGTCATCTGATATGCCATTAGAGGGATGAGACAAAGCCAAGCCGGTCCTGTCCAATTCAACTTGACTTCTCGAAACAAACTAAAAGCCAAAAAGAAGCACACCGGTAAAAGTGCCATTACCATGCAAAACCGAGATCTTCGGTCGCCTTTTACACCTAAAAAAGTTCCTAAGACGGCAACTAAACCGACGGGTGAAAGGAGGGCCGCTACATGACCTAGAAATTGGGGCAGGCAAAACTCAAAAGAATCGTTTAACCTGCCAGGCCCCTGATAGACGAAAGATGCCCATCCGTGTTTGGCGTTCCAGATGATGACCGGTGAAAAGATCAAAAGAGCAAGGATAGCAACTAAGTATGGTTCCTTTTTCTTTAACCATTGGCGGGACATTGGGTCTATGGCCATGAACAATAAACTTGCCGGCGCTAAAAGCGTGATGGTGTATTTGGAAAGCAAACCTAGCCCGGCACAGATGCCAACGCCCCACCAGGATGAACGTTGTTTGCCAAAAAATACATTGGCCAGAAAATAAAGCGTACCCGCCCAGCAGGCAGCAAGTGGAGCGTCAGGGGTCATTAGCATGCCTATCCCGAAGAAAAAGGGAAGTCCGGCTACGAACAAAATAGAGGTGAAGGCGGCCCCCCTACCGTAAAGGTTTCGCGTAAGGGCAAAGACGAACGCTCCCATAACTGCCCAGGAAAGCAGTGCTCCTATCCTTACGGCAAATTCGGTGTTGCCTAAGATGGACGTGAAAAAGGCTATGATCCAGGCCACCGTGGGAGGGTGGTCCAGATAGCCTATATCTAGGTGCTGAGCGTAATTCCAATAGTATGCTTCCTCATAAATTAGCTCCATCACTCCCATATAAAACAGGCGCAACGCGATGGCATAAATGAGAAATATGACAGAGACAGCCCGCCAACGAAGCTCCTTGCACTTAGGCTTCAAGGGAAATACGAAAAAGGCATTCCCTACGTAATTTGAGACAGCGGCAGCAAAGATCCCTCCCATTACGGCTAAAGTCGGTGGCCAACCCAGCAGTTGGTTTAAAGTAGCAAGCACCCCTCCCCGCAGAAAAAGTGACATCAAAGCCAAAAGCAGGAAACGCCCGAAACTAGAGGGAGAGATCCGGTATGTCTTCCCCTGAGCAAATGACCATTTGGCGTTGCAGGTGAAGTTAAATATTGTAGAGGCAAAAAAGCTCATCACGTGTGATTGCCCTATGGGAAATTTCAAGGCAGTAAGAACAGAAAACACAAAAAGATCCAGAGCCATGGCAAGAAGACCTACGATACCGAAGCGAATGCCGCTTTTTGCCGACATGTTGCCTCCGGCCAAGGCAGCCAGCCGACACAGGTAAGACCAGCCCATCTTGATGAGATTGATCTTCGAATGCCCGCTCGCCCTGTCTTTGAAAATGATGGGGATCTCGACGACCCTCAAGGAAGGGCCTCCTGCTATGAGCGACTCCATGCACACCTTAAAACAAGCTTTTTCAGGGTCGAGTGAACGAAGCAATTGGGGACGCACGGCAAAGAAACCGGACATGGGGTCACGTACATCTACGAAGATCCTCGCTATGGCTGTGGCGATAAAGGACGCCAAACGTCTGTAAAAGGGCCATCCTGGTGTGGATCCTCCTTTTACGTAACGGCTTGCTATGGCTATATCGCATGTACCTTCCATTAAAGGCTTGACCAGGTCGGGGATGACCTCGGGCGGATGGCTCAAATCGGCGTCCATGACCACCAAGATGTCGCCCGTGGCCGCACTGGCTCCCGCTATTACGGATTTGGCCACGCCTCTGTCGCCATCGCGGGCAATGAGTCGTACGGGGTATTTTTCTTGCCATTTAAGGACGTGTTCGCGCGTGCCGTCAGTAGAACCGTCGTCTACTATCAATACTTCAAGGTCGTATGAAATCTCATCCATCAGCGCGACAATGCGGGAAAGAAGATCATCGATATTTCCTGCTTCGTTTATGGTGGGAACGATTATTGAGACCTTGGACAATTCTTATCCCTCCAAGTATTTATTCCAAAAGGTACAAAGCTGATTTTAGCTGCCCGATGATGAAGTTTTCGTGAAGATTGCTTCTTTCAATTGAACTGCCGTAATCTAAAAATGCAGGGACAACTTCCCATATTATTCTTTTAACAATCTCATGACGGTGGGGATACTAGAAGGTTGAACGATAAATTCGAATTTTATGAAGTTGCAGTTATGAATGGGGTAAAATTACATGACAAGTCATTGGTATATAATTTACTAACGTTAACATTACTCCAGGAGAGTGGCGTGATGAGGATTTTGATAGTAGACGATGATATCTCTCTACTTGAACAAGTTCGAGAGATCTTGGCCGGCGAGCGCTACATTGTAGATACTGCAAGCAGCGGAATCGAGGCCATGGACAAGCTTTATGACGCTGTCTTCGATATGGTGATACTGGATATCATGATGCCCCATATGGATGGGTTGAGTCTACTTGAGCAAATACGAAAAGGCGGGATCGATATTCCGGTGTTAATGCTTACGGCAAAAGGGGACGTGGAGGACAAGGTCAAAGGGCTTGATCTCGGAGCTGATGACTATTTGGCAAAGCCTTTTTCTATCGACGAATTGCTTGCTCGCGTGCGCGCGTTGTTGAGGAGATCCGGTGGCCAGCATAGCGCGATTTTGGATGTTAAAGGACTAAGATTAGACACTGTAAGCCGCAAGGTCACGAGAAATGGAGAGCCGATTGATCTCACCCAAAAAGAATTTTCAATCCTCGAATTTCTGCTTTACAACAAAAACAGGGTCGTATCGCGTTTTAGTTTGGCCGAACATGTATGGGGAGATGCCTTTGATCCCTTTACCATGTCTAATTTTATAGATGTCCATATTAAAAATTTGCGCCGTAAAATCGGTGATGCGGGGAACGATAAAATCATTCAGACCGTACGTAGCGTTGGTTATATGATCGAAGATGGTGAACAATGACCGTAAGAAGAAGGATTATGCTTCTCATCGTTGGAACAGGTTTGGTATCAGGCTTTCTCTTCTCCGGCGTAGTGTTTTATGAGTTTGTAGAACAATCGTTCAGGCTTTTAGATTCCATGCTTGAGGAGGAAGCTTATAAGGTTATAGAGTTGTTAGAACACACAAAAGGACAGCTCAATTCGCATATAGATGACAGATATTGGATCGTGATTTACGATCGACAGGGCAGCGAAGTCATCTTTCGCTCGAACATGGCCGACTTTGTCAGGCTTCCTTCGGTAAAGCCAAACTCTGCTGTCACCATAAGACACGTAGCCGTAAACGATGCCTCCGGTAAAAGTAAAGTCGAAGCGTTCAGGCTTAAGGCCTTTCCGATCTCCTCAGGCGATAAAAATTACATCGTTCAAGTCGGTCGTTCCTTAGGAAAGGTTGAAGAGGAGATAAGAGAGCTGGTTTGGGGTATTCCGCTGGGCCTCCTTTTTTCTGTTTTAATTTTGATCCTCATCAGTCGCTTCGTAACGGGCAAGATACTAAAACCCATAGGTCAAATGAAAGATTTGGCACGAGATATAAGCGAAAAGAATCTGGAGCAGCGGCTTCCTGTAAATGAACAGGGGGATGAATTTAACGATCTGGCGGTGACGATAAACCAGATGCTCGACCGATTGCAGTATTCTTTCATGAGACAGAGAAACTTTCTTTTCGATACTTCTCATGAGCTTAAAACCCCGCTTGCTACCATAAGATTGGCCATCGGCGAAATTTGCTCTTCGGATATGGAAAGCCTTTCCCCTTCGGTAAGAGATAATCTTCTCAGATTGAACGATCAAGTGTTGCGAATGGAGCGGTTGGTCAAGGATCTCCTCGACATGTCGTCACTGGAAACGCTTTCCGGCCTCGATTTAAAGCCGGTCCATTTAACCGAATTGCTTTCCGCTTTAATAGAGGATTACCGACTTTTATCCGACGCACGCAACATCATGATGGAGGTCCACCTCCCTGAAAATTTATGGGTCAAGGGCGACGAGGAGAAATTACGACGTGCCTTCTCCAATCTTTTAAACAATGCAATCAAATATAACGAAGATGGCGGGCAGATAGTGATAAGAGCCGAACGATATGTCGCAGAAGCTGCAGTAATTATTGAAAATACCGGTCCGGGAGTGCCGGAAGAAGACCTGCCCAAGGTGTTTGATCAGTTTTACAGGGTCGAGAAATCGAGATCCCTAGATTATGGAGGGTCAGGTTTGGGATTGCCCATCGTTAAAAGAATCGTTGAACTTCATAAAGGTAGGGTCGATATCGAAAGCAAACAAGGTGAAAGGACGCGCGTTATTGTGCGATTGCCCGGATATAATGCAAGATAAAGGGAATAACTTGCCCTTTGTTTCCCTTGGGGATTCCGATAAAGTCAAGCTGGGCGAGGCTATTTGCGTCATTGCTTCGCAGCCGTCTGCAGCAGGCCAGATAAGCACCGGTATCGTCAGTGCCGTTAGGGAATTAAAAGGCGGAATTAGGGCATTGCAAATTACGGCACCTGTTGCGAAGGAAAGCATTGGCGCACCGGTTTTTAACAAGAAAGCCGAAGTCGTTGGGGTGGCCGATGTTTACTCCATCGGAGACGGACAGGTCGTCAGCATCGCCATTCCTTCTAATGTCGTAAAGGAACTTTTAAAACAAGCCAAGGCCGAGGTGCAACCCTTGTCAGGGGACTACTTCGCACCCTTTGCCCATGTCGCTGCGCAAGCTGAATTGGATAAAACCTACAAAGAAGCCCTCCAAACGCCTCAGGCAGGTGAAGACGAGCTTATTAGGGCTCTTATAAAAATTGCTCAATCGATGGCAAAAGCGGGCCAGACTGATCGTGTCCTAGCAACTTTTAACATAGCTTTGCAGTTTTCACAGAAAATTAGCGATAGAGATTTGCAATCATGGGCAACGACAGAAATAGCCATAGGATTAGCAAGGGTAGGACAGTTCGACCAAGCGCTGCAAATTGTCCAAAAGGTTTCGGATGCCAGAATTAAGTCAAATACGTTATCCGAGGTAGCAATAACTATGGCCAGGGCAGGAAAGCTCGATGAAAGCTTAAAGGTCGCTCAAACGATACAAGACCCTCTGGCTCGCCTCGATGCCTTGGCAGGAATAATAAATGCCATTAATGTGCAGAAACAACAGTAAAGTGTGCCTAATAAAACGACTATAACCGAAGGCACAGGGACAACTTTGCACGTTATTCTTTTGACTATCCCATAACGGGGGGAAATTTTTGGGGTTAGCTGATAAAGTCGAGTGGTTGTTTGATGGCTTTAGGATTCCGCCAGTTGTGGTATGGGATAGATTAAAAAGTCATAAAAACATTTGGCAGGAACGAATATCTCTTATTATGCTAAAGATGAAATTCAATTCTGATGCTCTTTTACCGCTTTTTTATATTACCTTGACATTAGTTGCGCGTAATTGTAAATTACAACTAACTCATGAGCATGAAGGCATAAAAAGTGTATTGGAGATAGACATTGTTTGCGCTGCATGAAAGGTATATGGAAATTATGCAGTGTTCAGAGATTGTGAAATTTAGCTACAAATAAAGGCATGAGCAGAAATGTATGGTTGTGCGAAAGGCAAAGAAAAATAAATTGCGGTAGCGATTTACATTACTACCAACTAGCATGATATTAAGTCAACGAACAGATGGAACAAATTATACGTACATAAAAATATAAGATCTATATTGCATGCAAAACATTTTCGGTATCACTCTAAGCACATTTGGACATTTGAAGGTTTTGACCTCAATAATAGTTTATAGCCCATTGTTTAGGAAAAAGTTAAGGGCGTTTTGTTGAGGACAAGTCTTTATGATTGAATTAAAAAGGAGGGGATGAACAATGGGCATTCCCAGCTATCAAGAAATTATGCTTCCTCTTTTGAAATTAGTAGGAGACCGACAGGAGCATTATATGCGTGATGTTATCGAAATCTTAGCTGAGCAATTTGATCTCACGCCAGAGGAGCGTCAAACCCTTCTTCCAAGCGGCAAGCAGTTAGTGTTCGAGAACCGCGTTGGATGGGCACGTACTTATATGAAAAAGGCGGGACTTCTCGAATCAACGCGCAGGGGTTACATTCGAATCACCGATCGTGGCATTGAGGTGCTTAAACAAAAACCTACCCGTATTGACGTTCAGTTTTTGAGTCAATATAAAGAGTTTCGAGAGTTCAAGTTTGGACAGGAAACAAACCAAGAGATTGTTGTCGATTTTCCAAAGGAAATTAACGAGACGCCAGAAGAAATTCTTGCTACTGCATACGAAGAGCTGAAGCTGGAACTTGCAAGTGAACTTCTTGATCAGATCCAAAAAACTTCACCTGAATTCTTTGAGCGTTTAGTTGTAGAGCTGCTCGTTATGGGCTACGGTGGAACATTCAAAGAGGCAGCACGGGCTGTGGGGCGCACAGGTGATGGTGGTATTGACGGGATAATCAACGAAGATCGCCTTGGTCTTGACGTAATCTACATCCAGGCAAAACGCTGGAGAGATTCTGTCGGACGTCCGGAATTACAAAGGTTTGTGGGAGCCCTTGATGGGAAAAGAGCCCAAAAAGGTGTATTTATAACTACGTCATCGTTCACTAATGAAGCTCGGGAATATATATCAAACGTACAAAAAAAGATCGTTCTCATTGACGGACAAATGTTGGTTGACTTTATGATAGAATACAATGTAGGTGTGTCTACAACAATGACCTACCAAATAAAGAAAGTAGAATACGACTATTTTGCAGAGGAATAATTCATTGTATCAGCGCCCGTTATTTAATTTGGCAAGCTAAAATATAATAAATATATTAAATTCAAAAGCAATATTTCCAGTTTTATTTATATGATTTGTACACTTGGAACATTGGGGGAACAATAAGGGAATAAAAGAGAATTTATGTGAGACTTGGGATGATATGGTGTCCTCGAAGGTTTAATAGAGATCACTTCTGTATGTTATTGTTCTGGTACTTATCTGTAGATTATTATAGAACTCCCGTCAGACCTGCGTCTTTATCAGGAATAAATAGTGCAAATCCTCATCGTTCAAGGCAATTGCTTTAGAAAATTTTCCAATAGTGTGAGCTAATCTTAAATTGCTTCGACAATAGACCACCAACGCCTCTACCGAAGGATGTGACACGAAGGTAAAGATGTTAAAGAGCATTTCTCCTTTGGCCTCAGAAACGTAGAAGTTTATGCCAGGATGATGATAAGGTTCTTACCACCGGAGGTCTTCCGCGCTATTTGAAATAGAACCTTTTTGCTCTTGACGATATTGATCTATTTATGTACATTTATATATACTACTGTAGATTTACATATATTTATTAGGCCAACAAAAGATGAAGGGGAACAAGATGAAAGCAGAAGAACGATGGATTGGCATAAAAGATGTGTCCGCCCATTTGGGCGTGAATAAAAGCTCCGTATACCGCTGGATAGAAAAGAAGGGTTTGCCAGCTCATCGGGTTGGAAAACTTTTTCGATTCAAGCTTTCAGAGGTTGATGAGTGGGTTCAATCAGGTAGTGCTGGTGAAGCTGGTAGCCAATCCACTCCAAAAGAGAAAACCGATGGATAAACGAAATCAAGCTACGGGATCAGCCGAGACCAAAATCAAGGCAAAATTTGGCAGAAAGGGTGATATCGGAGTGCATCCCTATAGCAGCAAGATCATCAAGGCGGGGGCCCTCCTTCCAGATACGAAGGTTCTTTTTTCCGTATGGGACCCTAAACTTTCTATCAGCGAAAACATCCATCGGATACGTCATCAAAATTTGCTTGGTAAAACATCTCGATCTCGAGCAGAAGATATCCTTGACATATTCCGGCAAAGATATCTAACTGAGGAAAACGTTGCGCGAGCCTTGGCCGCTCTCGTGAAACGGCAATCTGACGGAAACATCCTTGACCGAATTTTTTATTTTCACACGGCGCGTGCGGACTCGCTTTTAAGGGATGTGGTCATAAATCTTCTGGTGCCTAAGCGTGCGCAAGGATATATGGACGTTGACGTCTGTGAGGTCGAACAAACTCTGAGGAAATGGGTTGACGAAGGCAAGACTTCAGGTTCGTGGGGGGAGTATACCATTCATCGAGTCGCTCGAGGTTTGCTTTCAACTCTTCGCGATTTTGGTGTGTTACAGGGAGCAACCAAGAAACGTATTGCCCCAATTTATTTGCCTGTCCAAGCATTTTCATATATAGCTTTCTATTTGAAGCAACATGAACCATCGGGAACCAAGCTGCTTGACTTAGTCGATTGGAAGTTATTCTTTCTTTCCAGGGAGGGAGTGGAGCACTTTCTTTTAGAGGCGCACCAACAAGGCCTCCTCGAATACCACGTAGCAGGTAGTGTTACGCGTCTAACCTTCCCAGCGACTACCCTGGAGGAGTATGTGAATGTCATCGCTCAGTGATCGCATAAAAGTCCTCGAGGACGACCTTAAGGCCGATCCGCCTCGGATCAGCGTTTATCACGATCTGCCGTTCGCCATTTTTAGGTATGACCCGGAAGAAGAGTGGGCACTCAGGCGTGAAGCGAGGTTGTTGGCAACACGTCTCGGAGAAGGAGGTAAACACACTCAGATAATTCGTATGTCTGATTTACTTTGGAAAGCCGTCGAGGAGACCGAGGGAATCGAAGCCGTTGTGGAACTCGAAAAGGACCGAGGTTACCTTGCGGCTCAAGAGCAGCTTACAACGTACCTGTCCGACCGGGATTGGCGACCTTTAGCCGACCTTTTAACGGAGCGTCTTCAATCACTGGATAAATCGACGGACATCGTCTTTCTGATTCGTGCGGCGGCGATGGCTCCCGGCATCTATCACGTGTCAAAGCTCCTGAATCAGATGTATGGGAGAGTATCGTTAGTATCAATCCTTTTTTACCCCGGCTCTATCGAGGGAACGACGGGATTGCGGTTTATGGCTTTGAAGGGTAGGGATATTTTGGGAAACTATCGAGTTAAAATCTACGGATAAAACCGAGGGAGAGCACATGGAAACAATTGGTAAGCTTCTTTCGAGGGATCTAAGTCGGAAGATCGAAGAGATCATCCAGGTCGATCAAGCTGATGAGCAGTCCGTGTATTCGGAAATCACCGAATACGTCGCTACGGACAGCATCCGTGACCAGTATGCTACTATTTTAAAGGCTATCGCCGAAGTCCCATCGGAGCCTCATGAGAGCATAGGCGTCTGGATTTCAGGCTTTTTTGGTTCAGGCAAAAGTTCATTTGCCAAGAATCTCGGATACGCCTTAGGGAATAAAAAAGTCCTTGGATATGACTTCTCAGCTTTGTTCAAACGACAAATTGGTGACGAGCAAGTTGCGAATTTGATCGACTTTATTAACACAAGATATCCAACTGAGGTCATCCTCTTTGATATTGCCAAGGAGCAGAACACACTTACCCAACGGATATCCGAGTTTATCTACACAGCTCTTTTGCGTGAGCTCGATTATGCCGAAGACTTCGACATCGCCGAGCTTGAGATAGAGCTTGAAGCAGAAGGAAAGTTAGAGCAGTTCATCGCCAAATGCAAAGAGATTCACGGACAGGAGTGGCGCATCGTTCGGAAGGGCGCACAACGTATATCCCGTGCAAGTGCGATATTGCACGAACTTAACCCAAATACGTATCCAGCGGCTGACTCATGGGCGCGCACGCAACGCAATCATGATGCGATGATCAGCGTCAGCAAGGTCGTTCAGCGAACCTTTGAACTCTTTGGGCGCAGGCGTCCTGGAAAGGCAGTTGTCTTTATTATCGACGAGGTCGGCCAGCACGTGGCCAGGAGCAGTGACAAGATTGAAGATCTACGTGCCACAGTCGAGGAATTTGGCAGGGTCGGCAGAAATTTATTGAAAGCCGGAAAAATACCCGCACCGTGTTGGATTGTTGTAACCTCTCAGGAAAAGCTTGACGAGGTTGTGGCTGCCATTGACTCAAAGCGTGTCGAATTTGCAAAACTCCAGGATCGATTCCGCTATCGTGTTGATCTTGCGCCATCGGACATCCGCGAAGTTGCTACACGGCGAGTCTTGGCTAAAAAGGAAGACGCCGTTCCGCTTCTCAGGGAGCTTTACAACAGAAATCAGGGTGCTTTGAACGCCGCACTTAGACTTGAGCGTACTTCGCGCCGTACGGATATCAGCGAGGAGGACTTTATTCAGTTTTACCCTTACCCTCCGCATTATATCGACATCTGCATCAGCATTATGTCGGGGATTCGCCTCCAGCCAGGTGCCCCCAGGCATTTTGGTGGAAGCAATCGGACGGTTATTAAGCAGGCTTACGAGATGCTTGTGTCCGATCGGACCAAGCTCGCGGAGTGCCCGGTTGGCACCCTTGTCACGTTAGATCGAGTCTACGAACTTATCGAGGGCAACCTCTCCAATGAACGCCGAACCGACATTCACGAAATCAGTGAGCGATTCAAGGGAGACCCAGATGGGCAATGGACTCTTAGGGTTGCAAAGACGATTTGTCTTTTGGAATTTGTGCGAGACCTGCCTCGAACAGAAGCGAACATCGCCGCTTTCTTGGTTGATAGAGTAGGAGACCCAACTCCGCGACCTCAGGTAGAAACGGCTGTAAAGAAACTTCACGCCGCGCAGTTTATCCGCAACACTGAAGATGGATGGAAGCTCCAAACCGCTCAAGAGAAAAACTGGGAAACCGAGAAGAGGGCCTATGACCCTAAACCCCGCGATCGAAATGAGATTATCCGCGAGACCCTGCGGAAGATTTTTGGCGAACCCGCACTTCGCACGTATAACCACAGAAATTGCCGCACTTTTCGAATTGGCATCAGCGTCGATGGCACGGCTGTTGGCGATGAAGGTGATATTATACTAACTCTATTTAAGGCAGAAGACGATACTGAGTTGTCCAAACGCATTGACGAAGCGCGGGATGAAAGCCGCCAAGGGGGCCACAAAAATGACATCTACTGGGTGTTTTCGCTCACGCCAGAGATCGACGAGCTTGTTGCCCAGCTTTTCGCTTCGAGAAAAATGGTTGAGAAGTATGATCAATTACGAGCTCAAAGCAAAATCTCTTCAGATGAAGCTGCTTGCCTTCAGGACGAAAAAAACCTTGTCTTAAATTATGAATCGCGGCTGCATGACAAGATCGTAGAGGCCCTCGAAAGGGGGATTGGCATGTTTCGCGGCGTGGCGCAGGATGCCTCGTCTCTCGGCAAGAGCCTTAGTGAGATAATCAGAAAGCTTTTGGACCAAGTCGTTCCCGACCTTTACCCAAAGTTAGAAATGGGGTCACGACCTTTGCGTGGAGATGAGCCAGAAATGTTTCTTAAGGCGGCTGATCTCAAGGCACTTCCGTCAATTTTCTATGTGGGTGGAGATGGTTTGGGACTTGTTATTAAAGAAGGCTCGAATTATGTGCCAAACCCAGATGCTTATGTGGCCAAGGAGGTGCGCGATTACTTGGTCAGCCAGCATGAATACGGCAACCGGGAAGCCTGCTTTGGGAAAGCTCTCGAGGCTTGGTTTAAGGGGACGCCCTATGGATGGGAACGAGACATGCTGAGATTGGTCCTCGCCGTATTGTTTCGTGCAGGGGTCATTGAAGTTTCCTTCGGTGGTCAGAAGTTCGATTCTTACAGTGACCCGCGGAGTTGGGAACCCTTCGTCAACAACATGAAGTTCAAATCTGCCGTTTTTACTCCGGTTAAACCAATTGACTTGAAGACACTAACGCAGGCGGTCCAAAGCCTTGAGGCTCTGACGGGTAAAACTGTGAACGTGGAGAGAAGCGCGATCGCTACGGCTGCAAAACAATACGCTGAGGCTGAAATCAAGGAAGTTATACCTATCATTGCACAAGCTGAGGCCTTGAAGCTGCCCGTAGTGTCTGTCATCAAGGAATACATAGAAACCCTTACGAACATTGAAAAAGGTTCTGCCGACGACTGCGTTAACCTTCTGGTAGGCAGCACGGCTTATATTAAAGAGAGCCGTAAACGCATGCGCAAGATCGCTGAATGCCTGAGTGAAAAAGGTCTGGGAATCCTACAAAAGGCAAGGTTGGCTGCCAATGAGATGGTGCGTCAGCTTGAAACGCACGGTGAGGCCGAAATTGCCGAGAAAGGTAAGCGGCTTCGAGAACTTTTACAATCAGAAACCTTTTTTGAGCATATGACGGAGATCGATGCAAAAGCGCAAGAAATCGTGGCCGCATACCGTGCTCTTTATGAAGAAATTCATGCCGAGCGAGCCAGGCAGTATCAAGATGCCATTGAGAGGGTTAAGAGCCGCCAGGAATGGGAACAGGTGCCTGAGTCTATGTGTGAACCGGTGCTTGAGCCGCTTGTGTCGCGCGCTTGCGCAGAAAGCGATTTCCTAGAGATGAGCCTTACATGTAGCGCGTGCCATGCCAACATAAACCAGATGGAGTCAGACATAGCAGCCCTTAGCGGGTTTTTTGCCAAGGTCGTTTCTGAAATCCAGCGTTTGATAACACCTCAGGGGGTGAAGGTCAAACGCGTTCGGGTATCTGATTTTATTTCAGGTCCTTTTGAGTCGGCGGATCAGGTCAAGGAAGCCGTGGCCAGGCTGCAGGAGCATTTGCTCAAATTGCTCGATGAGGGCGTGAGGATCGTGGTGGAGTGATATATGGATCAAAATATACGAAGTAAACTTCGAGCAGTGGTTCTTGAGTGTCGTAGTCTCTTGGAGCAGTCGATCAAAGAGGAACTGCAGGGCCGTTTTGGCATTTATGCTTCTGGTAAGAATGGCCATCTCATTATTGAAGACGAGACCCGCATGGGACACCTCGACCGAGAAGAACAAGAGCTACGAAAGGCTCTCCTCGATCACCTCAAGCTTTTCGGGGCGGAAGGGCAAACTGCCGCTGACGCCCTCGATCAGTTTATAAGAGAAACGGCTTTCACATGGCTCAACCGCTTCGTTGCTTTTAAGATGCTTGAAGCTCGGAGCCTTATTCGCGAAACCATATCCCGCCTGGGGAATTCAAACGGCTTTAAGATGTGGCTTACTGAACCAGGAAATGAAGCGCATCTCCCGGATTATGAAAAGGGAGACTTGCCACAAAACGGCCGAGGGGAAGGGCCACGCCAGCGGGCCTATCGGTCCTTCGTTTTTGCCCAGTGTCGTAAACTGTCCGAGGAGGTGCAGGTTCTCTTTGACCCCGATTCCCTCCCCAGCCGTTTCTTTCCCCGGCCAAGAGTCTTAAAAGAACTCGTGGACTTGCTTAACGATCCCAACCTTACAGAAGCCTGGCAGCCTGGAAATGAAGAAACAATTGGGTGGGTGTATCAGGGGTTCAATTCGGAAGAATTAGAGCAGGCATTTCGTGAGGTTCGTATTTCAAAGAAGAAATTTGAGGCACGAGACATATCTACGGTAACACAGCTCTTTACTCCTAAATGGATTGTCCAGTTTCTGGTGGAAAATACATTGGGTCGCCTTTGGCTTGAACTGCATCCTGATTCTAACTTAGCCAATTCGCTTTCATACATAGCTCCCTTTGATTACCGCCAGAAGGCAAACAACAAAGGGCAGAGGATAAAGTCCGTAAAAGAAATTACCTTTCTCGATCCTGCCTGCGGCACCATGCACTTTGGCCTGGTAGCCTTCGACCTGTTCGTTGAGATGTACCGGGAAGAAATGGCCAATGCCGGAAAACCAGGTTGGCCAGAAAAACCACCTGTTGAATCCGAAGGCGAGATTCCAGCCGCTATTATAGCCAACAACCTCCACGGGATCGATATTGATTTGCGGGCTGTCCAACTTTCCGCGCTTACGCTTTACCTCAAGGCCAAGACATTAAACCCAAAGGTGCAGCTAAAAGAAAGCCGTCTTGCCTGCGCAAATGTCCACATGCTGGACGGGGATAATTTAAAACAGTTTATAGAGCGGGCCAAACTCGGCCCTACCCATAAGCGCATCCTTACTGCCCTGCAGGATCGGCTTAAAGAGTCAGAACATCTCGGTTCTCTTCTTAGACTGGAAGAAGACATTAGGCAACTTATCGCCGAAGAACATGAGCGATATAAGCGCGAAGGCAGGCAGCTTCTTATTCCTGGGCTTGCGGAGCAGCAGTTTGAAGTCGAGGCCGGCCAGCAAAAGTTTTGGGAAAAGCTTGAAAGCCAAATTAAACAGGAGCTCGATGCCTTTGTGCGCGACCACACAGGAGCCGAAGCGGAGCAGACGTTCTTTGCCGGTGAAGCCGCCAAGGGCCTGCGCTTGCTTGACCTGATGGCTCAGCGATACGATGTTGTGGTGACCAATCCGCCGTACATGTCCGCAAGAAAAATGAATGCAAAACTGAAATCGCTTATGGCAGCAAGTTACCCTGACGGGAAAAGCGATCTTTACGTGGCATTCATTCAGCGGTGCCTTAACTTCACCAGTCCAAAGGGGCGGGTGGGCATGCTCACCATGCATTCATTCATGTTCATTTCTTCCCATGAGAAACTGCGGACATCCATTAGGAAAGAAGCGGTTATCGAGTCCATGGCGCATCTTGGTCCTGCGCTCTTCGATGTAGGCAATCCTGGAACATTGCAGACTTCAGCATATGTCTTCCGCCAAGAGGAAGACCCTAAGGTGCGTCAAAACGCTGTTGGCACCTATTTTAGGTTGGTGAAGGAGCCAGACAGCGAGGCGAAGCGCAGGAGGTTTGAGGAAGCGCTAATTAACCTGCGTGCTGGTTGGGACGATCCTATTGTTTACAGATACAGCCAAGGCGATTTCGACGCCATCCCCGGCAGCCCGTGGGTGTATTGGATCACGCCGGGCTTAAGGGAGGTATTTGAGAAATTTCCAAAACTGGGCGAGATTGCCCAGCCGCGCCAGGGCCTGGCTACAGCCGATAACTTCCGATTCCTTCGTTTTTGGTGGGAAGCGGGGCTTGACAGAATTGGCTTTGGTTGCAAGAACACACGGGAAGCCCAGGCCACCGGCAAGCGCTGGTTTCCCTATATGAAGGGCGGCGGTTTCAAGCGATGGTATGGCAACCAGGAGTATGTGGTTAACTGGGAACGAAACGGTGCAGAAATTCGCAATTTTATCAACCCTGAAACAGGCAAGGCCTATTCGCGGCCACAAAACACTGACTACTACTTCCGCCGCGGGGTGACTTTTAACCGAATTTCCTCAAAGCTATTTTCAGCCAGATACATGCATGATGGCTTCATAATTGATTGTAATGGCCCCGCTGCTTTTGGAAAGGATAACATTCAAATTTTGGGAATAGTGAACTCGCAACCGTTTATTTTATTATTATCTATTATTGCTCCAACAATAACCTTTCAAGTTGGGGATGTATCATTGGCTCCGGTTCCAAGACATTTAAGTGAAACATTAAGCGTTTTGGTCCATCAGGCTATAACTTTCACCAAGATCGCCAGTGAAGAAGACGAGACAACCTGGGACTTCGTCGCCCCACCCGATTGGCCCGATGGCACCCGAAAGGCCGCCGAGCGCCATGTCCAACTTGCTGAAATTGAGCGGCAGATCGATGAGGAGGTCTATCGGCTATATGGTATTTCAGACGAAGACCGCCAGGCAATCGAGGCAGAACTGGCAACGGGCAGCATACCTCAATTAGACGATGATTCGGAGGAGATAGAGCCGGGAGGTTTCGCCGAGCAGGAACCCTCTGAATCGACATGGTCGAGCGAGGCTCTTGCCAAGGCCTGGATCAGCTACGCCGTGGGCGTCATAATGGGGCATTTTCGCCCTGGCATCGAAAATGGCGTTGGTCGGGGCCGATTTGATAGCAAAACGGCTGAACAGTTGCAGGCTCTCGAAGACCAGGATGGCTTGCTTGTGGTGGACCCGACTCATCATGACGACATTGCCTCCAAGGTCTTATGTGCGCTGGATATAATGTTCGGCGAGGATGAGGCCGCCCATCTGGTTAAGCAAGCTTTGAACACTAATGGCGATCCGCTCTTATCGCTCAGGGACTACCTGACCGATAAGTTCTTTAAGGAGCATGTTCAAAAATACCGTAAACGGCCCATTTACTGGTATTTGCGTTCTGCCAAGGGCAGCTACGGTCTGTGGCTTTACTACCACCGACTGGACAAAGACATCTTGTTTAAGGCCCTTTTGAAGTATGTGGAACCCAAAATCCGCCTGGAGGAGGATCGCCTGAAAACCCTCCGAGGGCGAAGAGAAAGCGTGGGAAGTTCAGGCCGCGAAGCGAAGCAACTCGAGAAAGATATCGATCGCCAGGAGCAATTTGTCTCTGAACTGCGTGATTTTGAGGAAAAGGTGCGACGCGCTGCCAACTTGCACATCGATTTCGATCTGAACGACGGCGTTATTCTAAACATCGCCCCCTTGTGGGGATTGGTCCCTTTGAGGGAGGCCAAAATATACTGGGAGGCGCTTCGAGAGGGCAAATACGACTGGTCGTATATAGCGTATCAGCTTTGGCCAGAGCGCGTGGAGGAGTTATGCCGTAAAGATCGCTCTATTGCCATTGCTCACGGGCGAGAAGACCTTTGCGAAGTGGAGCCTCCAAGGCCTCGATAAAGGAGCAGGTGAAGAGATGAGCCGCGGCGTTGTTACGGAACACCTCATAGGCTTGATAGAAAAACAGGTTGACGATAACGGCCTCGTAGTGTGGTATGACCCAGACGCCGCCTATTCCGAGGTGGTAAAGGCTTTGGAGTTGCCTGACACTACCGTCCTCCGCTATGAGGGAAGTTTTATCCGTCTCCGCTGGGAAATCGACCAGAGGGGGTTCATGGATGGCGAGGAACCTCCACGTTTAGTGATCTATGTCCCTATGGCCCAAGAGGAAACGCATCACGCGCTCATCGAGCTTGAGGCTGCGGGCGTGGTCATGCAACCGGGGCAACAGCCGCCGTCACGCAATACCCGCTTGGCTGTTGTGGCGCGGAACGCACTCAAGGATGTTTTGGGTGTAGAGGTCGCTACCCAGGTGGAGAAGCAAATTGAAGCAGGCAAGCTAACCTTGGCCGACCTCAACACCTTGGCCGATAAGGGCGGTGAAATATCCAAGGGTGTGATTGCCCTTATCTTTGACACTGGCAACCCACAGGAGATCGCCCTCTACTTCCTCGATAGCGACCGCTTTGACGAGAGCATCATCGAGAAGGGAGCAAGAAGTGAGCTTGTAGAGATTTTGCGGCGAGATTTCGGCTTTGATGCCCTTAGTGAGATGGAATTGGCCGATCTCCGCCAGCATTTCGCCCGCTATGTCCTTATGACTGACCTTATTTCCGGCTTCGGCGGTGCTGTTCCGTCAAAACTATCTTCTGTTCAGGTTGCCTCTACGCCAGTAACTATTGATGCATGTAAGGCCTTGGCCAAGGCTTGGCGTCTGCGCCGGGATACGCGGGAAAGCTACGTGGCCGCTGCTCAACGGGTCGAGCAGGAGTTTGATCTGACTGCTTTGGAGTTCGATCCGAGGGCAATCGAAAAGCTCGAATCCTTCCAAAGCATAGAAAAAGCACTGCTGCGTCATGCCGAAAGCCGGCTCTTGGAGGAGGCTGACGTTGAAATCCTCACGCTGGCTGAATCGCGCAAGGCTGGCTTTTGGTGCGATGTGAATCCTTGGCTTCAAGCTCGTTGGGCGCTCGTTGCTTCAGCCGCCGAAGTCCTGTTGGAGGCGGACCGCATAGAGCAGGCGCTCAAAAAAACTCCAGATTCATTTACCGAAATGATTAAAGAATATGCCGAAGGCACTGAGCCTTGGTGTTTGCTCGATACCTGCCATCGCCACATGGAAAGCTGCTGGTACAACTACGAAACATATGGCGAGGACCACGATAACATTGAAAAGTTGGTTATCAGGGCCAGGCAGCGTTATGTAAAAGTAGGCTCTGATATGGCACGGCTCTTTCTGGCTCAGCTCCAAAAAAGTGCGCCCGACAAGGGCGTTTTACGCCAACGAGAAGTCTTTGAAAAACACGTGAAGTCTTCGCTTGGACACGAGAAGATTGCTTACGTGTGGGTGGACGCGCTTCGGTTTGAAATGGGCAGAGAGCTGGCGCGTTTGCTTAAGGAAGATCTTGATGTGAACCTATATGTTGCCCTTGCAGCGGTTCCTACTATCACCGAGATAGGGATGGCCGCGCTTTTACCCAACGCTCACGACGCCGCCAAGGTTGTGCCAGCAAGCGGTGGCAAGCTGGCACTTGAGATTGCTGGAACGGTCGTTAAGGATCGCAAAGACCGCGTCGAGCTTCTAAAGAAACACGCAGGCATAAATGTCTTCGACACCAAGCTGGATAGTCTCTTGCCCAAACCGCAAAAGAAGGTTAGAGAGGAAATCGCAAATGCACAGCTGATTCTCGTGACCTCGCAGGAGATTGACCAGCTTTGTGAGCAGGATAACATCGCTCAAGCAAGGAGGCAAATGGATGGCGTCCTGAACGACCTTAGGCGGGGGATTCGAGTGCTATTGGATTTGGGCATTCAGCGAATCGTTCTTGCGGCAGATCATGGATACCTTTTTGGTGAGGAGTTAAGCGAGGATATGAAGATAGATGCACCAGGTGGGGAGACTATATTTCTTCACCGTCGGGTGTGGGTGGGGAATGGCGGCAATGTGAGTGATGCCTTCCTTCGCGTGCCCCTCACCAGGTTTAATATGGAAGGCGAATTTGACTTGGCCACCCCATGGACCTTTGCTTGCTTCAAATGTAAAGGTGGTGCGAGGGCCTACTTTCATGGGGGTCTTTCGCCGCAGGAATTACTTATTCCAGTCATTATTTTAACCCCATCGGCAAAACCGTCATCGGATCTACATCCGATGATCGACTGGAAACTTATACCCGGGAGCCAGAAGCTTTCTACGCGGTTTTTCTCGGTCCAGATTACGGGTGAAAATACTGGGTTATTCGATATTGCCCCGCCTAAGGTACATGTTGAGTTACGCGCAAAGGGACAAGTTATTTCACGCGCCGTCAGTGCCTCATACGGCTTCGAAGAAGCCACAGGCGATGTGATTCTTAAGAACGACGAGGCAAACAAGAGAAAAATCGTGCCCAACACGGTTACCCTCATGATTATTGAGGAGCCGGACCAAAAAAGTGTCAGTTTATATTTGCTTGACGCTGCAACAGGATTTGAACTGTCACGGCTCGACAAGATTGAAGTAGCCATTGCAATGTGAAGGCAAAGGATGAATGATGAACGATGTCTGAACTTGATCGTAAGGTCACAGAAGTTTTTGCAGGGAAGGTTGTCCGAAAAGATCTTGTCCGGAAGGTGAAGGTTGGGGCAAACGTTCCAGTCTTCGTGTTGGAATATCTTCTCGGAAAATATTGTGCCACTGACGATCAGGCTGCCATTGAGGCTGGCCTTCGCGTCGTAAACACTACGATCAGCTCGAACTTCGTCAGACCTGACGAGGCCAATAAAGCCCAATCAATGGTCAAGGAGAAGGGCAAATATACCTTTATCGATAAGGTAAAGGTTCGTTATGTGTCAGATGACGACAAACACTGGGCAGAACTGGTCAATTTTGGCCATAAGTTCGTTCATGTGCCAGAACATTTTCTGCGCGATTACGACCGCCTCTTAATGGGCGGCATCTGGGCCCAAATTGACATCCGTCATCAGTACGACGAGGATGCTAAGGGCAAGCGAAGCCCGTTCTGGATTGACAATTTGAAGCCCATTCAGATCGCTACCTTTGACTTAGAGGAGTTTCGGGAATGTCGTCGCGAGTTCTCGACGGATGAGTGGCTCAACTTACTTGTGCGGACCATCGGCCTTGAGCCTCAAAACTTTGATCGTAGGCTAAAAATGTTGTTTCTCGCGCGACTGATTCCACTGTGCGAACACAATTATAATCTCGTTGAACTGGGGCCTCGCGGAACAGGCAAAAGCTACGCCTATCAGGAGCTTTCGCCGTACGTGATCCTTCTTACTGGTCCTACCACAGTTGCCAATCTCTTTTATAACATGGCGACCGGCAAGATGGGGTTGGTAGGCATTTGGGACGCTGTAGCATTTGATGAGGTAGCGGATCTCCAGAAAATGCAGAAAGAGGTGATCACAACACTCAAAACCTATTGCGAATCGGGTGCTTTCGCCCGTGGGAAAGATGTCCTTACCGGAATGGCCTCGATAGCCCTGTTTGGTAACACCAATCAGGCAGTAGAGGTTATGGTACATTCCTCACATCTTTTCATGCCTATGCCAGAAGTAATTCGAGAGGACATGGCTTTTCTTGACCGCCTTCATTTCTATATCCCAGGGTGGGAGATTCCTAAGATGCGAGTCGAATATTTCACTTCTCATTATGGATTTGTAGTTGACTATTTTGCCGAGGCGCTTCGCGAGCTGAGAAAACATGGCTTCACTGAAGCTATAGATCGCCATTTTTCCCTTGGATCGCATCTAAATGCTCGAGATGTGAAGGCAGTTCGAAAAACAGTCTCAGGGCTGATCAAGCTCATCTATCCTCACGGCGAGATGAGCCGTGAGGAACTTGCAGAAATTGTTGAACTGGCCCTTGAGGGGCGACGAAGGGTCAAAGAACAGCTCAAGAAACTGGGCTCTTTTGAGTATCACCAAACCTCTTTTTCTTACATCGACAATGAAACACGAGAGGAAAAATTTGTGGGTGTTCCGGAGCAAGGTGGGCGAGATATGATTTCTTCCGATCCTCTTGCCCCTGGGTCAGTATATGCTGCATCCGTGGATGATCAGGGTAAGGTTGGTCTCTATCGCCTGGAAGTTGGATGCTCTCCTGGCACTGGCAAACTGAGGATTGCTGGCGGCATCGATGGAATAATGAAAGAGTCAGTCCAGAGAGCTTTCGCCTACCTGTCGGCCAAGAAGGTAAGGATGGGCATCTCTCAGCAGATAGATACAACCGACTTCCATGTTGAGGCCATCGACCTTCTTAGTAACCATGTGCCGTGCGAGGCGGGCGTAGCTTTTATCGTTGCGGTGTATTCTGCCATTAAGAAGCAGTCAGTTCTGGCGGGCCTTGTGATATTAGGAGATCTCAGCATCCAAGGCAATATCAAGTCATTACGCTCTCTGATAGAGCCTCTTCAGGTTAGTATGGATAACGGTGCCAGGCGTGCGCTAATTCCACTGGAAAACAAACGGAACTTTTTGGAAGTGTCGGGCGACATCATCGAGCGAGTTGACCCAATCTTCTTCTCGGATCCTATGATAGCAGCGATGAAAGCGCTGGGAATGACGTAAGTGATGCTGTGTGTTTGTTGTAAAATTTTACTTCTAGATAATAGTTAAAATTGTAAGCATCCCGCTTTAAGATGTTTTAGATAGAGAAGTTACAACTTACGGCTAGGACTGTGTAAAGAAGTCATACACTAAGTACATGGTAGAATCACATTTCACATAGTATAACATATTGCAGCAGGATAGACTTTAAGATATTCCATAAATCGCCTCATACAGCCTTTCTCCCAGCTTGATTATTTCATC
>LFRM01060702.1_pt1 | contig 24674 bp, 11 predicted proteins | sample 618341 | NCBI WGS metagenome assembly LFRM01 (sample SAMN03654438, study PRJNA283298) | anaerobic digester metagenome | isolation source: pool of bioreactors CSTR01a, CSTR02a, and CSTR03a thermophilic anaerobic... | place: Denmark: Kgs. Lyngby | collected 2014-05-21 | reverse complement strand
CTTAACCTAAAAAGTCAAATATCCGGAATTCTTATATTATAACTCTTATCTGACTAATAAACGGGAGGTCAACACTTTATCGGACAAAAAGTTAAGCTACATTAGCTAGAGCCTTTGGCTTCAAGCTTTTGACGAATTCATGGGGGCTGAGATAGCCAAGTGATTTCTGCTTTCTTGTTGGATTGTAGAAATCATAGATATAGCTAAAGACCTTATCCCTTGCCTCGTCCCTTGTTTTAAAGTTAGCACCGTGGACAACCTCTTTCTTCAGTAAAGCGAAGAAACTTTCACTCCAAGCATTATCCCCTGGCTTACCCACTCTCGAGTAGCTTGCAAGCCATTTGAGCTCCTTAATCAGCCTTCTAATCAGCTTAGATGTGTACTGGGAGCCACGGTCGGTATGAAAGTAAAGTCCTTCGGGTAAGTTATGTCTGGCAACTGCAATCCTGATTGCCTTTTCAACAAGCTCAGCCTTCATATTTGGTCCCTGGGATGTGCCTAGGACCTCTTTGGTGTAAACATCGATTATGTTGCACTGGTATTCAAAGCCCTGAGCTGTTGGGATATAGGTGATGTCACTGCTTAAGACTTGGTAGCGCTCTGTCACTTCTAGGTCTCTAACAAGATTTTCAAAGCTGTCATCCCTTGCTGCACTGCTATCGGTAAGAGATCGTTGTTTGCGTTTTAAATGCCTCGAGGTAAGACCTTCTTCCTCCATGACTCTTGATACAACCGGAAATGATGCTCTTATACCTCGAGTTCTAAGGATGCCACAGATCCTTTCTGCGCCATAAACCCCTCGGCCTTCTTTAAAGACCTGAAGGACAAAGGGGCGAAGCTGGTCCTTGCGGCTGATACGGTTATCACGCTCTTTTAGCCAGCTATAGTAACCAGATGTTGATACGCCTAATACTTTGGCCCACTTCGACTTGGCGTAGGGTTCTTCTTCCATAAGTTTGTAGCAATCAGTTGTTGTTACTTTTGATTCTTTGCGAAGAAGGCCGTAGCTTTTTNNTAGGATATAGTTCTCCTCTTCAAGTTCAGCTATGCGCTGTCTAAGGGCACTATTCTCATCATTGGCTTCTGAAAGTTTTGTCTTTTCGCCTTCGGGAGTATAGAGCTGTCTCCAACGGTATAAAAGCTGCGTTTGAATACCCAAACTGTCGGCAACTTCTTTAACGGTTCGCTCGCTGCTGTTACTAAGCCGAACTGCACGTTTTTTGAACTCTTCATCATATCGAGTTCGTTGTCTTTTTGATGACATGGTAGACCTCCTAAATCTATTAGTTCTATCTTACCATTTCATCCGATATTATAACGAACTCCCTCCCTACTCCTTCTCAATAAAATATAAAATAATTACTGTTAGTCGCTTAATATGGTTCTTATCACAGTTTTACTTAAATCAGGGAGGTCAACACTTTATCGGACAAAAAGTTAAGCTACATTAGCTAGAGCCTTTGACTCCAAGCTTTCGACGAATTCATGAGGGCTGAGATAGCCAAGTGATTTCTGCTTTCTTGTTGGATTGTAGAAATCATAGATGTAACTAAAGATCTTATCTCTTGCCTCATCCCTTGTTTTAAAGTTAGCCCCATGGACGACCTCTTTCTTTAGTAAAGCAAAGAAGCTCTCGCTCCAAGCATTATCACCAGGTTTACCCACTCTAGAGTAGCTAGCATGCCATTTAAGCTCTCTAATCAGCCTTCTAATCAGCTTTGATGTGTACTGGGAGCCACGGTCGGTATGAAAATAAAGTCTATCGGGTAAATCATGTCTAGCTACTGCAAGCCTTATTGCTTTTTCTACCAGCTCAGCCTTCATGTTAGGGCCTTGGGCTGTTCCAAGAACCTCTTTGGAGTAAACGTCGATTATGTTGCACTGGTATTCAAAGCCTTGGGCTGTAGGAATGTAAGTGATGTCACTGCTTAATACCTGGTAACGTCCCGTTACTTCTAGGTCTCTAACAAGATTTTTATAGCTGTCATCCCTTGCTGCTCTACTGTCCGTAAGGGATCGCTGTTTGCGTTTCATATGCCTAGAGGAAATACCTTTTTCCCTCATAACCCTTGATACTACTGGGAATGATGCTCTCATACCTCGAGTTCGAAGGATGCCACAAATCCTTTCAGCACCGTAAACCCCTCGGCCTTCCTTAAAGATTTGAAGGACAAAAGGTCGGAGCTTATCGCAGCGACTAACACGATTATCTCGTTCTTTAAGCCAGCTGTAGTAGCCAGATGTGGATACGCCTAAAGCTTTGGCCCACTTCGACTTGGCGTAGGGTTCTTCTTCCACGCGTGCCCTTTAGGGTATTAACTTGTAGCAGTCTGTCGTTGTTACTTTTGATTTTTTGCGAAGAAGGCCGTAGCTTTTTGCCTGTGCCCTTTAGGGTATAGGATATAGTTCTCCTCTTCAAATCCAGCTATACGCTGTCTAAGGGCACTATTCTCATCATTGGCTTCAGAGAGTTTTGTCTTTTCGCCTTCGGGAGTATAGAGCTGCCTCCAGCGATATAAAAGCTGGGGGTGAACACCCAAACTGTCGGCAACTTCTTTAACAGTTCGCTCACTAGAATTACTCATGCGAACGGCACGCTTTTTAAACTCTTCATCGTATCGAGTTCGTTGTCTTTTTGATGACATGGTAGACCTCCTTGATCTATTAGTTCTATCTTACCATTTCATCCGATATTATAACGAACTCCCTCATTCACCTTACCTAAAAAAGAAATTCACACAAACCTACAGCTTCTATTTCTATTACCATTTTACTAATGCCTTTACCAGAAAATTGGTCCGGCTGAATTTTGTCTATAAAAATCCGGTAAGATTATAGGCCTTCTGGTTAAAACATGGAAATCTAATATTCTTATTTCCTTCCATCCAAAGTCAATATACTACTCAAGACTTCGAGATGGATCTAAGTTTTAACCAAAAGGCCTTTCTAGTTCAATTCAGGCAAAATACCAAGAGGTATTTTCTAAAACACACATTAATCTACCGCTCTATACTTAATCAAATTTTCTTTTATATCTTCCAGGGATTATTATTAAGTTATTATTAATCTGAAAGTTTTAAGGCCTAGCAGACCTTACCCATGCACCACTTTCATCTACGTAGTAGCCATCTGGTGTCCAGCTGCTAACATACATAGCTCCATCAACCCCAACATAGTACTTCCCATTAATCCACTTGCTTGTTGCCATGGCTCCATTCGCTTCTAAATAGTACCATTTGCTGCCAGATTTTACCCATCCAGTCTGCATGGATCCGTTGCTAGTGCTCAAATAATACCATTCGCCATCATGTTTCAGCCAGCCAACCCTCATCGCACCGTTGCTGGTACTCAAATAGTACCATTTGCCACCGGATTGTACCCAGCCAACTCTCATAGCTCCGCTATTGCCTAGCAAGTACCATTTGCCACCTTCGCGAATCCATCCTGTTTGCATTGCACCTTGATCATTTAAGAAATACCATTTGCCACCAGTTCTTAACCAACCGGTTGTGACATTTCCTGACTCATCGTAGAAATACCAGGTGTCATTTTCTTTAACCCAACCTGTTTCTACTTGATCAATTTCAACTATAGTAACAAGAGCTTGGGAAGCAAAGTTGCCATCAACAGTTGTAACTGTTATAGTGGCTGTCCCTGCTGAAACAGCAGTTACTTTTCCATTAGCATTAACTGTAGCTATTGAATTATTAGAAGAGCTCCAAGTTACGCCCTTGTTATCAGCATTAGCTGGTAATACACTTTCTACCAGTGTCTCTTCTCCTCCTATCATTAGCTCAAAAGCTGTTTTGTTTAAAGTTACTCCCGTAACTGCAACTGAAGCCGCCTTTACAGTTACAGTAGTTGTAGCCTCGAATCCACCATCAGCAGTTTTAACTGTTATTGTGGCTGTCCCTGCTGCCACAGCTGTTACTTTTCCATTAGCATTAACTGTAGCTATTGAATTATTAGAAGAGCTCCAAGTTACACCCTTGTTATTAGCATTAGCTGGTAATACACTTTCTACCAGTGTCTCTTCTCCTCCCACCATTAGTTCAAAAGCTGTTTTATTTAAAGTTACTCCCGTAACTGCAACTGGAGTAGGTCCTGTTCCTTCAGTGAATTTATAAAGTTTAACAGCTGTATGGCTTCCTTCATAACCGATGTTGAAATAACTATTACTTCCACTGTTATAGTTTATGAAGAACGGGTCACCAGGTGCTCCCTCAGAAGTACTGATGGTATAAAGCATATTGTTAGTACTATTGTAGAGCCAACCACCTCTTCCTTGGTCTCTGCTACTTGCAGTACCAATTAAACCACTTCCACCTGATACTCTTTCCAGATATCCTCCAGCATTTTTAAGATAGGTGTTATTACCCACTTTTTCTGCTGTCCACTTCATTGTTTCTATTACATCAGTACTTGTAACTTGACTCCCTACTACTGTTACTCCACTTGCCTTTAATCTTTCGCTACTTACAACCTCATTGGTTAAAGCATATTTGTTGCCACTTGAGGATTCACCTACTATTAGGTATATTCCTCCATCTTCAAAGAATCCTACCTCTTGATAAGAACCTTCTGCCGGAGGCTCAATAGGTGGCTCTTCAGGTGAGGAAGCACTACCAAAGACTACGGTTTTGCTATTCCTATTATTTCCTTGTAGATCCTTGTAGGTGAACTTTATGGTTGTATCATCATTGGATTTATTAAGTTCTGCTAAAACTCCAAAATCTTCGATAGGATCACTATCGCCAATATTCGTTCCATATTTCATCATAGATCCATGGGCAAGATAAGTGAAATTGATATCTGTACCCGAATCGTTTTTTTCAGTTTTAATATTAAAACCTTTAGTCATCACATTTCCATAATATGGATCACCAACTGTATGATTGTGTCCCCACATAAAGATTACATTCTCATGATTATTCAATACATCCAGTAATTGTTTTGCATTTCCTGTTTTCCTTTCTTGTATAGATGCATTATAATAATGGATTGGAAAATGGGAAACAACAAAAACCGGTTTACTAGAATCTGTATTTGCCAAAATGCCTTCTAAATTAGTAATATCTTCCTGTAAAAAAGACCATCCACTAGTTGACGTTCCACCACCGGTAATTGATGATTTAATGGCATAAACTGCGTAGTCTTCTCCACTATAAACCAAGCCTTCCGCATATGAGCCTGTTTGCGTATCGTGATTACCTCTAACTAAAACAACATCAGTACCCGTACCATATATTTCCTGGACTTTTCCCTTACTCTGTTGTGCTAGGTTCCAAGACTGATTCTCCTGACTTCTGTTTGGATAATCTCCTCCAAAAATCATTCGATCCAAAGAGGTAACACCACTATCCTTCAGATTATTAAGCCAAGTTTCTAAGTTATCTACATAGCCATGAACATCAGATGTAAAAGCCAAGTACTTTGTCCCTGTTGATTCCGCAAAACTAAAGGACGGAAAAACAAGGGATAAAACTAAGACCAAACTTAAAAAAAGTACCTTAAAATTTGCTTTTTTATTATACTGCTTTTTTTGCTTAGTTTTTAATCGTCCATAAAACTTATCTAACAACATAAACCCCTCCTTACAAAGTTATTTGAAACAAGTTCAATTGCTAAACCATGTTGCTCTAAATAGTTTTGACTCTCTCGCTCCCTCATCAGTATTTTCTTTGCCTACTTTAATTAGCCCATGAAGAGCCACTAAACTTAAATCATTATAGAATTAATTATCTTCTGATAAGATAGATTTAATCTATTAGTTATAACATAGTTTACCCTTGTACTAACCATTTAATCGACAGATAGGTGGATAGGGGAGTGCCACTCTATAGCTCCACTGTTAGATTGACGCACCACTGGCCTTTTAGAGTTTTATTGACTCTACTATCTCTTCTTTATTTCTGTATTTTTGTTAATTTTGCTTGCCATCGTTACCATCTATTAATAGAAGCTATTAAGGGGGAATAAAAAAGCGATCCTCCGAAAAATATTTCATCAGACCGCTTAATCTAAAGGTTTTAAATAAAATCCTTTAATCTCAGCTTATCTGCTATCAAGGTAATTTAGTAAAAACTCTTTTTTAACTAACCTATTATTAATCTACTGCTTTGAATAGCTGACTAGATTCTTATTTATATGAAATTCTTAGGGTTAGCTTAAGGTGTCCTCTCTTTCACCCACTTGCCATTCTCATCTACATAGTAGCCATCTGGTGTCCAGCTGCTTATATACATAGCTCCATCAATCCCAACATAGTAATTCCCATTAATCCACTTGCTTGTTGCCATGGCTCCATTTGCTTCTAGGTAGTACCATTTGCTGCCAGATTTTACCCATCCAGTCTGCATGGATCCGTTGCTAGGACTCAAATAATACCATTCGCCATCATATTTCAGCCAGCCAACCCTCATCGCACCAGAGCTTGGACTCAAGTAGTACCATTTGCCACCGGTTTGTACCCAACCAACTCTCATAGCTCCTGAGTTTGGATTTAGGTAATACCATTTACCCTGGACATTTTTCCATCCAACCTGCATGGCACCAGTTGTTGGATCTAGATAGTACCACCTACCACCTGTTTGTAACCAGCCTTTAACTAGCTCACCATCACTGCCATAATAGTACCATATTTCCCCATCCTGAACCCATTTACTTATAGTAATTACTTCCCCTATAACACTTATGTTGGTAGACGCTGCGAAGCCACCTTCCACAGTAACTACTACTATTATTGTGCTACCTTCTGCTATGGCCTCGACCCTACCACTGTCATCTACACTGGCTATAGAGCTATCGGAGCTATGCCACCTAACATTCTTGTTAATAGCATTTGTGGGAAGAACTGTTGCTTCTAGGATCTCACTTTGCCCAACCTCAAGTTCAAGAATGGTCTTGTTTAGGCTTACTCCTGTTACAGGAGCTACTGGTTCATCCTTTGCAGTGACATTTACTACAGTCTGAGCTTTAAATCCACCATCTACAGTAGTAACTGTTATAGTTGTGCTACCTGCTGCCTTAGCTTCAACTTCTCCTTTAGAGTCTACTGAAACTACTGTAGGGCTAGTGCTCACCCAGGTAACATCCTTGTTATCTGCATTAGCTGGAGTTACTGCCGCAATTAAAGTTTCTTTTTCATTCACTTCTAGATCGAGACTTGCCTTATTTAGGCTTACTCCTGTCACTGGAGTATCTGGATCAACCTTTGCAGTAACAGTTACTACAGCATTAGCTTTAAAATCGCCATCTGCAGTAGTGACTGTTATGGTTGCGCTGCCTGTAGAATTAGCTTCCACCCTACCACTGGCATTTACTGTGGCTACAGAGTTATTAGAGCTACTCCAACTAACGCTTTTATTACTAGCATCATTTGGAAAAACTGTCGCTATTAGGCTCTCACTTTCACCCACCTTTAGTTCAAGGCTGGATTCATTTAAGTTCACTCCTGTTACTGTAACTACTGGATCAATCTTTGCAGTGACAGTTACAAAAGCATTAGCTTTAAAATTACCGTCTACAGTAGTGACCGTTATGGTTGCGCTGCCTGTAGAATTAGCTTCCACCCTACCATTTGCATTTACTGTGGCTACAGAGTTATTAGAGCTACTCCAACTAACGCTTTTATTACCAGCATCAGTAGGTAGAACTATAGCAGTTAAGTCCTCACTTTCACCCACCCTTAGTTCAAGGCTAGATTTATTTAAGTTCACTCCTGTTACTGAGGTTCCCTGTGTTTCTCCCACCAGCTTATATAATTTGATTCTGGTATGATCAGTATCATAGGCTATCCTATAATAATTATTACTACTGCTATAATCTAAGAAGAAGAGTTGATTATCGGGAGCTTGAGGGTTAGTAGATATTGTATAGAGCATGGCATCGCTAGCATTGTAGAGCCAGCCACCTTTGCCCTGGTCTTTAACTGTTTCACTGGCACTTATGTTGTCCCCACCAGAGACTCTGTGCAAGTAGCCACCATTCTTAAGATAGGTGTAGTCACCATCTTTTTCTGCAGTCCATCTCATTGCATCTAAAACAGCGCTAGCTGGAACATATTCACCCTCAATAGTGATTTCACTGGCTGCTAGATAGCTGCTACTCGCTACATTGCTAGTAAGGGCATAGTTTTTATTATCGGTTTCTCCAACTATCAGATATGTTCCATTATTCTCAAAATAATTTACCCTTTGGTAGAGAGTACCAGAGGGTGAAGATGTTTTAGGAAAGGTAAAGGATACACTCAAGCTTCCATTGCCCTTTAGGTCACATATGGCATTATTACCATTTACTGTGGCAGTTGTCTCAGCTGTAAATTTATTGCCTGATTCTGGCTTTAACACTACTACTACTGTATAGGCAGTATCATAGCCAAAGGTACTACTTGCTGGTAACCAGCTTACTGATTCCACACTGTATCTACTAGCACTTACACTTGCATTTGTACTGGGTGTGTCACCAGCTACTGGGGTTACTACTCCACTGACAACAGCACTATCTATTGGGTCAACCTCAGGTTGAGTATAAGTTTCAATTTCTATAGATTTCTCGGCCCTATTACTCCCATCTTTACCTTTGTAAGTAAAGTTTATAATTGTTCCACCTTCGGATTGGAACAATTCTGCCACCAAACCAAAATCCTCAATATTATCCTGAGACATCATGGACCCATAGGATAAGTAGGTAAAGTTGATATCTGTACCGGGATCAGAGCTTGTTGTCTTTATATTAAATCCCTTGGTCATAACCTGGCCATAATAGGGATCTCCCTCAGTGTGATTGTGACCCCACATGAAGATTACATTCTCGTGCTTATTTAATACATCCAAAAGCTTCTTAGCATCACTAGTTGTCCTATTCTTAAAATAGTGGATGGGACAATGGGATGTGACAAAGACAGGCTTAGAGCCTGCTATCTTATTGAGTTCTGCCCCTAAAGCAGCTATTTCATCATTATAAAACTTATAAGATCCGAGGCGGTCGTTGGGAAGATAATCGGCTGAATATATTGCATAAACCGCATAGTCATCACCATTGTAAACAAGTCCCCTTGAATAGCTTTCATTCACCCCTTCCCTCGTGTCATGATTTCCTCTTACTAGGACTACAGGTGTTTCAGATCCATATATATCCTTTACTACCTGTACACACTCCTGAGCGCGATTCCAAGATGTACTCTCTTGTCCCCAAGTAGGATAATCTCCACCAAAAATCATTCTATCCAGAGGATAAACACCGTCATTTTTTATTATCCTCAGCCAGTTTTCCAAATTATCAATATATCCATGAACATCCGATGTGAAGGCTAGATGCTTTGGCCCGTCTGCGTAAGCAAAATTTGCAAAGGGAAAAACTACTAGAGCAACAATTAGCAAACTTAATAGCAGTAGCTTAAAACTAAGCATACTAGCATTCCTTCTGTGTCCCGATTTGGAGTTACTTGTAAAATTCACATTAAACATTGGATACCTCCCGTTTTTCGTAGTTTTTTGTTTTTAATCAATATATGTAGTAATAATAGATCTCGTCGCTTTTACAGTGTTTTGCAATCCTTTACGTCATCCAAGAAACACAGGATACTAAAAAGGATTTACTAAAAATAACACTCTTATGTAGACCAAGCTCTCTACAAATAATTCAAATCATCTCAGAAAGTTTTTTAAAGATCCACTTAGTCACTTGACTAGAACCGGATTATTACCTTCCTTAACACTTAAAAAGCCTTAAGGAGGGAAAAAGAAAAAACGATCCTCCGAAAATTATTTCATCAGACCGCTTAATCTAAAAGTTTTAAATAAAATCCTTTAATCGCAGCATATTTACTATAAAGGAAATTTCGCAAAAGCCCTTTTTAAACTAGCCTTTCATTAATCTTCTACATTGACTAGATGACTAGATTTTTATTTATATGAAAGTCTTAGTACTAGCTTAGGGTGTCCTATTTTTTACCCACTCGCCATTCTTATCTACATAGTAGCCATCTGGTGTCCAGCTATCTACAAACATAGCTCCATCAGACCCTACATAGTATTTCCCACTAATCCACTTACTTGTTGCCATAGCTCCGCTGGCTTCTAAATAGTACCACTTGCTACCAGATTTTACCCAACCTGTTTGCATAGCTCCATTATTTTTATTCAGATAGTACCACTTACCACCATCTTGCAGCCAACCTGTTTGCATAGCTCCATTATTTTTATTCAGATAGTACCACTTGCCTCCAGATTGTAGCCAACCTATCCTCATGGCTCCGCTATTTGCGTTTAGGTAGTACCACCTACCATCAACATTCTTCCACCCTACCTGCATGGCACCAGTTGCTGGATCTAGATAGTACCACTTGCCACCTGTTCGCAGCCAGCCTTTTACTAAATTACCGTCGTTATCATAGTAATACCAAACACCATCCTCTGATTCCCAGCCACTAAGAGTTGGGGGGGTCTCTTCTACCAGCTTAAATAGTTTGATTCTAGTATGATCTGTATCATAATTTACCTTGAAATAATTATTACCACTACTATATTCTAGGAAGAAGGGATGATCAGGAGCTTCTGGATTCGTGCTTACTGTGTAGAGCATGTTCTCACTAGCGCTATAGAGCCAGCCACCCTTGCCCTGATCTTTAACTGTTTCACTGGCATTTATGTTGTCTCCGCCAGAAACTCTGTGTAGATAGCCACCACTACTTTTTAGATAGGTATAGTTACCTGCTTTGTCAGCAGTCCATCTCATTGCCTCTGTTACAGCACTAACTGGTACATAATCCCCTTCAACTGTAATTTCACTTGCTGCTAAATAACTACTGCTAGCTACATTACTAGTAAGGGCATAATTCTTACCACTTCCTGTTGATTCACCAACTATCAGATAAACTCCTTCATCCTCAAAAGAATTTACCCTTTGATAGAGAGTGCCTGAGGGTGAAGCTGTTTTAGGAAAGGTAAAGGATACACTCAAGCTACCATTACCCTTTAGGCTACAGGTTGCAGGATTGTCATTTACTGTAGCAGTAGTTGAAGATGTAAATTTATAGCCAGAATCTGGCCTCAGTACTACTTCAACTGTATAGGCAGTATCATAACCGAAGCTACTAGTTGCTGGTGACCAGCTTATTGAATCTACCGAAGTATTGCCACTTACAATTGCTGTATCGTCAGGAATAGCTCCAGCTACTGGGGCTTCTATGCCAATAATCTCAACGCTATCTATTGGATCTCCCTCTGGTGGAGTATAAGATCCAATCATTATAGACTCACTTGCTCTATCATTCCCCTGTAAGTCTTTGTAAGTAAAATCTATTCTAGTTCCACTTTCAGATTGAGTTAGCTCTGCCACTAAACCAAAATCTTTTATACTATCCTCAGACATCATAGAGCCATAGGCTAAGTAGGTAAAGTTGATATCTGTACCGGGATCGGAGCTTGTGGTCTTTATATTAAATCCTTTGGTCATAACCTGACCATAGTAGGCGTCCCCTTCAGTGTGATTGTGGCCCCACATGAAGATTACATTCTCGTGATCATTTAATACATCTAGAAGTGCTTTGGCATTACCTGTTGTCCTTGATCCGTATGTGCCACTAGCCAAATAGTGGATGGGACAATGGGATGTAACAAAGACAGGCTTAGAGCCAGCTATCGTATTGAGTGCTACCTCTAATTCCGCAATTTCACTTAGTGAGAATGTCCAGTTCGATACGCTAGTGGATGAACTAATTGCATAGACCGCATAGTCATCACCGTTGTAAACTAAACCATTAGAATAGCTTCCAGCTTGTGAATCATGATTACCTTGAACAAGGACTACAGGTGTATCAGATCCATATATGTCCTTTACTATCTCTACACACTGCTGAGCTATAGTCCAAGATGTATTCTCCTGCATCCTTTGAGGATAATCTCCTCCAAAGACCATTCTATCCAGAGGATTAACTCCATCATTTTTAATTATCCCTAACCAGCTTTCCAAGTTATCCGTATATCCATGAACATCCGATGTGAAAGCCATGTACTTTGATCCGTCAGCATGGGCAAAATTAGCAAAGGGAAAAACCACTAGAGCAACAATTATTAAGCTTAATAGCAGCAGCTTAAAACTCAGCCCACCAGTATTTTTCCTACGTTTTGATGTAGGACCACTTGTAAAATTCACTTTAGACATATGAAACCTCCTGTTTTTATAGTTTTATACGTGTATATGTTATTACATAAATTATAGTTATTTAACCGACCCTTTTCAAGTAGTTAATATCCTTGGAGAAATTTTAGATAATTTCATATGAGTAATGAAATGCGTCTATTTTTTCTAGCCATAAAGTTAGCCTCTAAATCTGACTCATTGGAATCAGATCATAATAGCAAACTTTTGGTATAAGAAGATGAAATAATATCTTTCCCAAATACTGAAAAATCATGAAAAATATAAAAGAATAAGCGATCCTCCAAAAAATAGCCTTTTCAGATCGCTTAATCTCAATAGTTATTAATCAAGCATCCCTTACTGGTAGACCAACAATCTATCAATACGATTTGGTGCAAGCACTTCTAAACTATTTTCCTGTTTGTTTTCTCTTTTAACTAATTCATATCCATCAACAAAAGCTATTTTGATTAAGCCTTCATTCACTTCAGTAGCTTATGGTCTAACAGATTTAATCCATTCTCCATTTTCGCCCACATAATAACCATCTGGCGTCCAGCTGTTTACAAGCATGGCTCCGTCAATTCCTACGTAGTACTTACCATTAATCCACTTGCTAGTTGCCATGGCTCCACTTGCTTCTAGGTAGTACCATTTACCCCCAGATTTTACCCAACCAATTTGCATGACGCCTGTGCTAGGACTCAAGTAGTACCACTTACCACCTGTTTTCAACCAGCCTGTCTGCATTGCGCCGGTGTTAAGATTCAAGTAATACCATTTACCACCTGTCTGTAACCATCCAACCCTCATAGCACCATTGCTAGGACTTAGATAGTACCATTTACCACCTGTTTGCACCCAACCGGTTCTCATAGCGCCGGAACTCGGATTTAGATAGTACCATTTACCCTGGACATTCTTCCATCCAACCTGCATGGCGCCAGTTGATGGGTCAAGGTAGTACCATTTACCACCTGTTTGTAACCAGCCTTTAGCTAGCTTACCATCGCTGCCATAATAGTACCAAGTCTCTCCATCCCTTACCCATTCGTTTGTAACTACTACTTCACCAACAACACTCAAGCTTGAAGATGCCACGAAGCCACCTTCTACTGTGGTTACAACGATTGTTGCGACACCTGCAACCTTAGCTTCAACTCTACCACTGTCATCTACACTGGCCACAGTACTATTAGAACTATGCCACCTGACATTCTTATTAGCAGCATTGGTTGGTTGTACTGTTGCTTCTAGAGTTTCGCTTTGGCCGACTTCAAGTTCAAAACTCGACTTATTTAGGCTTACCCCTGTTACTGGAGTATCCGGATCTGGTTCTACCTTTGCAGTGACATTTACTACTGCCTGAGCTTTAAATTCACCATCTATAGTGGTGACTGTTATAGTTGCACTACCAGCACCCTTAGCCTCAACCTCACCAACAGTATTAACTGTAGCAACAGAGCTGTTGGAACTACTCCAGGTAACATTCTTGTTATCTGCATTAGTAGGTGTTACTGTAGCAATTAAGGTTTCTTTAGCATCCACCTCTAATTCAAGACTGGTCTTATTTAAACCAACTCCCGTCACCGGAACATCTTGTGCTTGACCTACTAGTTTATATATCTTGATATTGGTATGATCGCCCTCGTAGCTTATCTTGTAGTAACTATCACCACTGCTATAATCTAGGAAGAAAGGATCATCAGGAGCATCTGGATTTGTACTCTTTGTATAAAGCATGCTTTCACTAGCATTGTAGAGCCAACCGCCCCTACCCTGGTCTTTAGTAGTTGCAGCAGATGTTAGGCCGCTACCTCCGGAAATTCTTTCTAAATAACCTTCTTCACTCTTTAGATAGGTATAGTCATCCTCTTTTTCAGCAGTCCATCTCATTGCTGCTGTAGCAGCACTTGATTGAATATTATCTCCCTCAACTGTAATTTCGCTACTAGCCAAATAGTCACTACTAGCTACATTACTAGTAAGTGCATAATTCTTACCACTTCCTGATGATGTGCCAACTATCAGATAAACACCACCATTCTCAAAGGAATTTACCTTTTGATAAATATTGCCTGAAGGTGAGGCTGTTTTGGGAAAGGTATAGCTCACCTTTAAAGTACCATTTGCATTTAAGCTAGTGTTGGCAGTATTGCCATTTACAGTGCCATTTGTCGCTGCTGCAAACTTGTAGCCAGATGCTGGCTTTAATACCACATCCACTGTATAGGTAGTGTCATAGTCAAAACTACTACCTGCTAGTGACCAACTTACTGAATCCACACTGTAGCTACTGGAACTTACACTCGCATTAATACTTGGTGCTGCACCAGCCACTGGAGCTACTACACCAGTTACAGAAACACTTGTTATTTCTTCTTCTACAGGGCCAGGGCTTCCTACGGTCAGCTTATACAGCTTAACATTTGTATGAGTTCCCTGATATTTAACACCAAAATATCCTTTCGAGTCATATACAAATGAAAATTTAGTCGATGTTGATTCTGTACTTACTGAATAAAATCTACTCTCATCTGAATCATATAACCAGCCACCATATCCTACACCTGGGCGACTTTGGGCATCAGTGTTTATTTCTTCCTTCTGTGATACCCTCTGCAAATAGCCCCCATCATTCTTTAGATAAGCACGGTCACCATCTATTTCTACTGTCCAGCGCATGGCTGAGCTGATACCAGTGGTGGTTATATAATCTCCAGCTACTATAGATACTGAGCTTGCATTTAAATAGCTAATATTTGCTACCTCATTGGTTAGGGCATAGTTGTTTTCTCCAGATTCACCAACTATCAGATAAACGCCACCTTCCTCAAAAGAGTTGACTCTTTTATAGAAATCTCCAGTTGGTGGACCTGTTTTAGCAAATGTATAGCTCACCTTCAAAGTACCATTTGCATTTAAGCTAGTGGTGGCAGTATTGCCATTTACAGTGCCATTTGTCGCTGCTGCAAACTTGTAGCCAGATGCTGGCTTTAATACCACATCTACTGTATAGGTAGTATCATAGTCAAAGCTACTACCTGCTGGTGACCAGTTTACTGATTCCACACTGTAGCTACTGGCACTTACACTCGCATTAATACTTGGTGCTGCACCAGCCACTGGAGCTACTACACCAGTAATAGCAGTGCTTGTTATTTCTTCTTCTACAGGACCAGGGCTTCCTACGGTCAGCTTATACAGCTTAACATTTGTATGAGCTCCCTGATATTTAACACCAAAATATCCTCCCGAATCATATACAAAGGAGAACTTTGTGGTAGAAGATGTTGCGCTTACTGAATAGAATCTACTTTCATCTGAATCATATAACCAGCCACCATATCCTACACTTGGGCGGCTTTGGGCATCAGTGTTTATTTCTTCCTTCTGTGATACCCTCTGCAAATAGCCCCCATCATTCTTTAGATAAGCACGGTCACCATCTATTTCTACTGTCCAGCGCATGGCTGAGCTGATACCAGTGGTGGTTATATAATCTCCAGCTACTATAGATACTGAGCTTGCATTTAAATAGCTAATATTTGCTACCTCATTGGTTAGGGCATAGTTGTTTTCTCCAGATTCACCAACTATCAGATAAACGCCACCTTCCTCAAAAGAGTTGACTCTTTTATAGAAATCTCCAGTTGGTGGACCTGTTTTAGCAAATGTATAGCTCACCTTCAAAGTACCATTTGCATTTAAGCTAGTGGTGGCAGTATTGCCATTTACTGTGCCATTTGTCGCTGCTGTAAACTTGTAGCTAGGATCTGGCTTTAATACTACATCCACTGTGTAGGCTGTATCATAGTCAAAGCTATTATTTGCTGGTGACCAGCTTACATAATCTAGTGAGGCATGACCACTTACAATTGCTGTATCTCCAGGTGTGGTACCGGCCACTGGGGCTACTATACCAGAGACTTCTATACTACCAATTGCTTCATCTTCTGTTCCGGGATCACCTTCAAAAAGTTTGTAAAAACTTATTTTGCTATTGGGAGATTCTAAAACATTAAAGTATTTTGAGTTACCACTTCTATAGTTTAGGTAATAACTTTTTTTAGATCCAGAGCTATAGACATAAAGCTTATCCTCACTTGAAAAGTTCCAACCATTTGTTCCTGCATCCATACTGGTACCACCAGCGTTCAAGTTTTCACTGCCACTAACCCTTCTTAAATAACCACCATTATTACTGAGATAAACAAGCTGATTGTCTATTTCAGCAGTCCACCTCATGCTGCCACTTACATCACTTGCAGGCACACTATCTCCTGTAATAGTAATACTGTCGGCATTTAAATAACTGCTATTGGTTGAATTATTATTTACTAGGGCGTACTTATTCCCAGTCCCTTGAGATGATTCACCAATTATTAAATAGACACCACCATCTTCAAAAGAGTTAACCTTTTTAAAATAGCTAGTCGTTGATCCGTTATCAGCAAAAATTATTGAAGGAAAAACTAGTAGAACAACTAAAAGTAGGCTTAGTAATCGGAACTCCATATTAATTTTGCTACTGTTATTCTTCCTCTGTTTAGGTTTCGTGCTGGTTTTTAAATAGGTCATAGACATTAAATCCTCCGTTTTTATGATATATCCTTCTTTTTTTGCTAAAGCCTTTCTAGCAAAAGAGGTAGAGTTAACCCTGAGTCACATTGTAACGCCATTAGATTTGTTCAAAGTTAATTTCTCTTACTTAGTACCCTTTTCTAAAATCTATAGCATCTTTTTAAAACTAATATTCAGGCATTACAAAGACTCTATTCTTGATAAGGCAAACTCCTTATAAAGTAATAATCTTACCCCAATATCCAAGACACTAGGGTAAGATTAATTTTCTTTTGATTAGGGGCAGCTTAGCAATTAACGACTAGCTCCTTTAACCCAAGCGCCGTCCTCACCCACATAGTAGCCATCTGGCGTCCAGCTATTTACAAGCATAGCACCATCAGCTCTTACATAGTATTTGCCACCAATCCACTTATTTACAGCCATGGCTCCGCTGGCTTCTAGATAATACCATTTGCCATTTGATTGTACCCAACCGGTCTGCATAGCACCAGTATTCTTATTCATATAATACCATTTGCCATTTGATTGTACCCAACCGGTCTGCATAGCGCCAGTATTTATATTCAGATAGTACCATTTGCCACCGTTCTGTAGCCAACCTACCCTCATGGCTCCAGAAGGATTCATATAGTACCACTTGCCATTGACATTCTTCCAACCTACCTGCATGCTACCATTTTCTGGATCTAGATAGTACCACTTACCACCTGTTTGTAACCATCCTTTAGCTAGCTGGCCATCAGCCTTATAATAGTACCAAGTATCATTGTCTGAGACCCATCCCGTAAGGATTGGTGCTTTTTCTTTTACTGTGACATTCGCTGTGGCAGTAAATTCACCGTCTACAGTAGTTACAGTGATAACTGCATTACCTGCTGCCCAAGCAACAACCTCACCCTGAGAATCAACTGTAGCAACATCTAAATTAGAGCTTGACCAAATAACATTCTTATTATCAGCATCAGCAGGTGCAACTGTCGCTATCAAGGTCTCGCTTTCATCTACCTCCAGTTCAAGACTTGGCTTATTTAAAGTAACGCCTTTAACTGCCACTCCCCCTACTAGTTTATATAGAACAAATTCAGTATGAGTTGATTCATAGTCAATCTTAAAGTATCCATTGCCGCTACTATACTCTAAATAGAAGGGATGATCAGGTGCACCAGAAGTAGTAGATATTGTATAAAGCATGCTGTTGGTCGCATTATACATCCATCCGCCCCTACCTTGGTGTTTAGTAGTTTCGTCAGCATTGATATTATCGCCACCTGAAACTCTATGCAGATAACCACCACCATTCTTTAGATAGGTATATTCACCTTCCTTTTCAGCTGTCCATACCATTGTTGCATTAACAGAGCTAGCTAAGACATGATCCCCTTGAACTTCAATCGAACTAGCCTTTAAGTAGTTACCGGATTTCACATTATCAAGGGCGTATTTTCCACCACTGTTTGGCGATATTCCTACAATAAGGTACATCTCACCATCTTCAAAGGAATAGGCCTCCTGATAATAATCACCTGTCTGGGCAAAAATTACTGATGGAAAAACGAGTAAGGTTACTAAAATTAAGCTTAAGAGTGTAGTCTTAAAATTAACTCCATTTTTCTTTTCCCATTGCCAAGATTTTTGACGTGTTTTGGAATTCTTACTAATCATTTGATACCTCCTGTTTTAATAGTGTCCCCTCATGTGTCTTACAATAAAATAATAGCATTGTTTCCCGATTTTATCAAGTTTTTAATAGATCCCTTTAAATTATCATTGTTTTTTACACAAATTACCACAACACATCTTTGATTTATTCTTTTAAGTGTTTTTAACAGCTAAAAGCCTTTTATTTGACTCTATAAGCAAATTGTTTTTTATCACAACACAGGTTTAGATTTAATATTAATATTTTTTCGTAAACAAAAATCCGCAAATAGCAAGAAGAAGCTTGCGACCCCTCCACCCCATGTACTGTTAGTCATAAAAAATTAATATAGCTATGTAATTAATCTTGTGATTCAATTGCTTGTGTATATATAGATTTAAGAAATAAAGTGGTCTTTCATAAAGATTCCATCCAATCAGGCCTTGTTACTTCCGTAAATTGTGTCACTAGCTTAAAAGTCATTTAACAAAGCTAGGACTCTAAGAATCCAACCAGTTCATAAAGCAAAATTTAGATAGAAAAAACCTACTTGAAGTCATATGAAAGATAAAAACCAAAAACCAGGGATGCAAAACCACCTAATAGATTGATAAGTGGTCCATCAAAAGACTTAGATAGCAACCAGCGATTTGTAGTGAAGAGTTTACCTAGATTGCCTTAATGTATACTGAAAAATAATAACTTAGCTTAGAAGAACAGACAAAAACAGCTAATCAAGCTAATACCAATATCCGTCGGGAAGAAAATCCACAAGCTCGGAGAAGTACCCTATATGTTAATTTTAACCTACAGCAGTCCATTGTACAAGAAAAAAACTAGAATAATAAAAAAATAACCCTTAGAAAAATAAAAAAAGAGTGGTTACTTCCACCACTCCAGCCACTTGTCCACACTCCTATTCATTTCCTCTAAAAAATCTGAAGTCCACTTCCTATTATATATGTCATCAATCTGGGCCAGGGCCCCTCTTATGGGGTCCTTCTTTTCCAGGTCTTCTAGTAGGGTCTTAAGCTCCCTCTTCTTATAGGTATCCTTATGGACCATGGCCTCCCTCTTAAACCTTGGAGGCTGCTTTCTATTTCTTTGGTGCTCAGTAGGATAACCTATAGTGAGCATGACTATGGGCATGGTAAAGTCAGGTAGATTAAATAGGTCCCTGTGAAACTCAGCATTTTCTAGGATATCTCCTATGTAGCAGGAGCCCAGTCCCAGCGCCTCAGCCGCCATGGCAGCTGCCTGGGCAGCAATCAGGGCGTCACAGGCCCCTAGCAAAAGATCCCCATGGCCAGGCCTTCTGGTCTTGGAGTCCTTCTCTCTAAAGACCTCATACCACTTATGGTAATCAACAAGAAAGAGCAAGGCAAGGGGAGCAGTGGCAATAAAGGGCTGATTATCACAGCTAACTACAAGTTTATCCTTTATCTCCTGGTCTTCTATCTCAATTATTGAGTAGAGGCTCATATTTCCAGCAGTTGCAGCCCTAATTGCAGCCTCAATTATCTGGTCCTTCTTTTTATCCTCTACAGGCCTATCTTCATAGACCCTAACTGACTTTCTATTCATTAGAACTTCTAGCATATTAGCCTCCATGGAAAAGTTTATAAAGCACTGAGATTGCTGTAAAGGAAAAACAGTGCCACTAAGGACACTGTCTTAACCTATAGTCTATTTTCTAATACTACCACATCTTGATATCTTCAGCCTGTTTATTTAAGCCCTTTATCAGCCTATTTATAGGCATAAAGTTCATAACAAGGGCTGCTATAAATAGGTCTGAAATTAAAAAGGTTGCATTATAAACAAAGGAGTAGACTAGAGGGTGGGTTCCCTCGGGAGCATAGGCCCCAAAGAAGATGTAGCCACTTAAAACATGGCACAAAAGCCTCATGCTGGTAGCCACCAGCATTCCAAGGTTTACCTTCTTAGGAAAGAAGGCCACAAGACCTATAAACATAAAGGCCAGTGGATAATCCAGCAGGACCTGAATAGGGTGGTAGATTGAGGCCCCTAAGAAAAGGTCAATTATCCCAAAGAGCATACCAGCCAGCATACCAATAGCAGGGCCATAAGCCAAAGCCAAGAGATAGATAGGTACCATAGAAGCCAGGGTCACAGAGCCTCCCTGGGGCAGCCTGAAGACTATCATCATGTTAAGCACGGTTGCCACTGCTAGGAGGGCGGCAATCTGGGTCATGGTCTTAGTCTCGAGTTTTATCTTTTTAAGTGAAAGTAGTCCGACAAAGCCTAGGACAAGAATACCCAGAAGGATTAGATAAAGAGGGTTTGATAAGAGCCCTCTACCCGCCTCTACTAGCTTGTCCGGTTTACTAGTTAAAGTTCCAATAAATTCCTTAAACATGGTTTCTCCCATTAAAAAAACCCCAAAAGGGGCTCGCTTTCCTACGCTGGTTTCCCAGATCAGGTTCAAAGAGTTTTTCTCAGCCCCCACGGGGCACCCCTAGCAAACTAAGTGTAGCATAGCAAGAAGAAAAAAGTAAAGGTTTCGCCACTTCAAAAACTAGGGCTAACCCTATAAATATGATTATATTTAAGATAGAAACCAAGTTTAATTATTAGCTTAATTATTGACACAAATTAAATATTTGTCTATTATGTAATTAACTAGACATCTAGATAAAATGGGGGGTGAAAAATGAAAAAAGTACTAGTTCTACTCATGGTTTTCCTACTGGTAGCCTGTGGTGGTAATAACAAGGCTCAGGATAGTCCAGTAGATGCTAAGAAAGACTCTACTGAGGAAACTGTTGACAAGGCACCTGAAGAACCAAAGCAAGTGGTCATCAAATACATAGAATCCGACGAAGAAGACTATAACTGGCCTGGAGCCAGCCCTGAAGAAGATTTTCTTATCGATAAGGAGAGCGGAACCATAACAGAGTACAAGGGAAAGGATGCCATCCTAGTTATACCAAGTAGCATAGATGGGACCCAGGTAAAGGCACTGGGAGAAAAACTATTTTATGAAAATCACGACCTTACCCATGTCTATATTCCCGATGGAGTAGAACTAATAGACAGCTACTGCTTTAATTCCTGTTTTAACATAGTAAAGCTAAGGCTACCTTCAGACCTACAAGTTGTTGGTCCCCTAGGCCTATTTGGCCTAAACCAATTAGAGGAACTAACCTTCCCCAAAAGTCTTGCCTACCTAGACTTTGCCAGCCTAGGCTTCACACCTGAACTCAAGAAAATTTCTTTTCTAGGAGAATTCCCAGCCATCCACTATGAGGCCTTTGATAGAGAAGATATGCTTAACAAGGTCCTCAGAGTAGCAGATGAGGAAAAGGAAGACTTTGAGAGATTTTTTGAAATAGAGATCACTACAGATGGAGCCTGTAACTACCTGGATGATTTAGCAGAGGATAAGGACCTAGTTCTTGAAGGTGACACCCTTATAGGTTACAGCGGAAATGCCAAGACTATAAGCCTGCCAGAAGGGATTAAAAAGATTGGCAAAGAGGCCTTCATGCAAGTTGAAGGTTTAATTAGGGTCAAACTGCCCGCCAGTCTAGAGGAAATAGAAGAAGCAGCCTTTATAGGCACCGGCCTTAAGCAAGTAAAGTTTAAAGAAGGACTTAAAAAAATAGGCGATAAGGCCTTCTCAGGCGCCAGCCTAGTAGACCTGGCCCTGCCTTCCAGCATAGAAAGCCTGGGAGAAAGAAGCTTTCCTAGTCTGAATTTACAAAATCTCAGCCTACCTCAAGGCCTAAAGGAAATACCTAAAGACTGCTTTACCCAGTCTGATATTTACCGTATAGACTTCCCCGACAGTATAGAAAAAATAGGACCCCAGGCCCTATCTAATAACTCCAGGCTCAGCTACCTGGTTTTCGATGGCTACCAGCCACCAAAAATTGATGACAGCGCCTTCCAAAAAAGCAACCTAGATGACATAGATATTCCCTGGGATGCCAGCAAGGCTGAGGCCCTGGTCTATACCCAGCTCTTTGAAAAACAAGAACTGGCCTCTGAAGGCTTTACAGTTTGGAGGGCCGACCCGCCAAATGGGCCTGGTTACCCCGTAGACAATGCCATCACCTTTGATGAGGTTGAGGGTCTGGTCACCAAGGTTGAAGGGCCAGTGGAAGAAATGACCATGTTCTGGAACTTCTATAGCTCAGAAATAGATGACTTCATCCTGCCAGTCATGGGTCTGGGAGAGGCTGTTTTTGAAAAGAGCTCCATAAAGCGCTTTTTTATCCCCCACTCCAATGAATTTAGGACTATAGGTAAGAGGGCCTTTGCCGGCAGCCAGCTAGAAAAGATCCACCTCTTTGATTCCATGGAGGCCATCTATGATGAGGCTTTTAAGGATTGTAAGAACCTAAAGGAGATTATTATTCCCGATGGCCTAAGATACATTGGAAAAGAGGCCTTCGCTGGTTGTGAAAACCTGGAAAATCTTGTTTTTAAAGGTTATGATATCCACATAGAAAAGGACGCCTTTAAGGGCTGTGATAAGCTGACCCAGGTAGTTTTACCACTGGGCATAGAAGCAGAAGAGGGCCTAGGCCTAAACCCAGAAATAATAGTTTTTGATAACAAGGCCAGCGACGAGGATCTAAAAAGACTGGGTGAAGCCATAGAACTACCCTGGTATTTAAATCCAAGAAGAGAAAAAGATCCCGAGACCTTTATCAAAATGCCCGACACTGACTTTACCAGTGCTGAGGACTTTGAATTTGACAAGAAAACTGGAACCATAACAAAGTATAAGGGCCAAAATAAAAAAGTTGTAGTACCAAGAGAAATTGATGGAGTCAAGGTAGAGGTCATTGGTCAGCTAGCCTTCTTTATGATGTCTGCCGAGGGTGAGGATGATCTCAAGGAAGTAGTCCTACCAGAAACTATTAAGCATATCGAAGATAGCGCCTTTCTAATCTGTGAGACTCTAGAAAAACTCACCTGCTATGGTCCAGTGGAACGAGTGGGAAATAGGGCCTTTGAAGATGCAGTGTCTCTAAAGGAAGTGAGCTTTGTTAATGGGGTCAAAGAATTTGACATATTCACCTTCCACCAGTGCCACTCCCTGGAAAAGATTAACATGCCCCTTTTAAAAGAAGTACCTGAAAGCTGTTTTCAAGACTGCAACCTTAAGGGAGACATTAGGCTAGACCTGGAGGTGATAGGACCTAGAAGCTTCAAGGGTTGTAAAAACATAAGCTCTATTACCATAGGTAAGGAAATAAAACTGATAGATGAAGCAGCCTTTACAGGATGCAGTGGCCTTAAAGAGATTATCTTTGAAAAGATAGAACCAGGTCTTTTTGAGGGCTTTGCCCACTTCTATGAGGCTGGAGAATGCGACTTCATCCTACCTGCAGGAACAACAGAGGAAGAAAAGGATGCCTTTATAAAGGACCTACTATCTACAGGGCTTACCGGCTTTGAATCTAGAGTTAAGATAAGGTAGACTTCCTAAGAATATTTGGAGCTCATCTGAGCTCCTTTTTTTCTTCTAATAAAGCCCTGACTTCATGTTACAATCAGACTAGGAGGTAAGCCATGAAATTTTCAACTAAAGGGGCCCTGGAAAGCCTTAGTAAGATTAAAGACCAGCTAGATGGACTTCCAAGTCTAGATATAGCTAAACTAAATACCGAAGAAACCGTCCTCATCCATGTGGACATCGTCGAAGGGTTTTTAAACTTTGGAGCCCTCCATTCCAAGGACGCCCAAGGCATAGTGCCCTTTGTAGAAAAGCTTAATGAGAAGATGAAGGACTATAAAAAGATTTTTGTAATTGACCGCCATCCAAAGGGAGCTGTGGAATTCAAATCCTATCCACCCCACTGTGAGGAGGGTAGCGGAGAAGATGAGCTGATTGAGGAGCTCCTGCCCTATACAGAGGACTCACTCATTATATCTAAAAACAGCACTAACCTCTTTCATGCAAAGGACTTTCTAGACTTCTTAAAGGACTTTCCGCAGATAAAGGATTTTGTTTTTGTAGGAGTGGTTACTGACATCTGTATCCTCCAGGCGACTCTAAGTCTAAGAAGCTACTTCAATGAGCACAATCAGGACAAGGAGATCCATGTTCTAGTACCAGCTGTAGACACCTTTGAGCTTGAAGCCACCAACCACCCAAGAGGCCTCCACAATCTCTTTAGCCTCTATAACATGCAGATGAATGGAATTAAACTTTACAGGGATATCCTATGATATCCCTCTTCCTTTTTATCCTACCCCTACAAGAATCTCCCCTGTCTTCTTTACAAAAAAGCTAGTCTTTGGTATCTTGACTTTGACAGTCATAGAT
>LFRM01104688.1_pt1 | contig 24760 bp, 22 predicted proteins | sample 618341 | NCBI WGS metagenome assembly LFRM01 (sample SAMN03654438, study PRJNA283298) | anaerobic digester metagenome | isolation source: pool of bioreactors CSTR01a, CSTR02a, and CSTR03a thermophilic anaerobic... | place: Denmark: Kgs. Lyngby | collected 2014-05-21 | reverse complement strand
CGGATCCTTTCATGGACGCCCTGAACCGCTGGGGCTTGCCTTGGCAGGAGGATTTTAATCCGGTTATGGTGGATTGACCATGATGGATTTGCATACCCTTTCAGGAATACGGACACCCTGCTATGTCGTCGACGAAGCAAAACTGGTGGATAATCTAAAACTTCTGGACGCTGTACGACGGGAAGCCGGCTGCAGGATCCTGCTGGCTCAGAAAGCTTTTTCCATGCATGCGGTATATCCGCTCATTGCCCGCTACCTGGACGGCACAACCGCCAGCGGCCTGCACGAAGCCCGGCTGGGCTATGAATATTTTGGAAAAGAAACGCATGTTTTCTCACCTGCCTACCAGGTGGAGGATTTTGCGGCGTTGCTCAAATACGCAGATCATCTGATTTTCAATTCATTCTCCCAGTGGATCCAATTTCGAGAACAAGCTCTGGCAGCCGGTAAAACATGCGGCCTGCGGGTTAATCCGCAAAGATCCACACAAAAACAGACTATTTACGACCCCTGTACACCGGATTCACGTCTTGGTGTCATCCGCAAAGCTTTCAGGCCGGATCTTCTTACCGGGTTGAGTGGTTTGCATTTCCATTGCCTATGCGAACAGGATGCCGACGCGCTTGAGCAGGTTCTGGCAGCCTTTGAAGCACAATTCGCAGCGTTTATGCCCCTTTTTTCCTGGGTGAATTTCGGCGGAGGGCATCACATCACCCGGCCTGGTTATCAGACTGACCGGCTGGTGCGCTTGATCCGACGCTTCCGCCAGCAGTACAAGGTTGATGTCTATCTGGAGCCGGGTGAGGCGGTTGCTCTGGATGCCGGTTATCTGGTCGCGTCGGTGGTCGATGTCCTGCATCATGATATTGATCTGGCTATCCTGGACACTTCGGCGACCTGCCACATGCCTGATGTGCTGGAAATGCCTTACCGGCCCCGGATCACGGGAGCCGGCAAACCTGGCGAAAAGGAGCATCTCTATCGCCTGGGTGGTCCGACTTGCCTGGCCGGCGATCTCATCGGGGATTATAGTTTTGATCAGCCGCTGAGCCCCGGTGATCGCCTGGTTTTTCAAGATATGGCAATCTATACCATGGTTAAAAACAATACCTTTAACGGGATGCAGTTGCCGGACATCATGCTCCTGGAGAGAAATGGGGCACTGCGTCTGGTGCGACGCTTTGGTTATGAAGATTTTAGAAGTCGCCTGTCCTGAAAGGGAATGAGCATTATTTACCGATGACTTGTTTCTTCGTGATTGAGCACAGAAAGGAGGGACATAGCTATGGAACGCGTCATATTTCTGGTCGATATGAATGCCTTTTATATAGCCTGTGAGACCACCCGCAACCCACAGCTGGCTGGTCGGCCAGCTGCGGTGGCTGGTGATCCGCAGAAGCGGGCGGGCATTATTCTGGCTGCGAATTATGAAGCGCGTGCTTTCGGTGTCAAGACCACGATGACGTTGTATGAAGCTTGTGGTTTATGTCCTGATCTGAAGCTGGTTCCACCTGATCATGCCTTTTATGAAGAAAAATCAAAAGAAGTCATGCTGTATCTGTCGGGTTACACGCCGCTGCTGGAACAGAACAGTATTGATGAGGCCTATCTTGACCTGACCGGCTGCGAAGCGCTGAATGGCCCGCCTCTTCAGGCTGCCCGAAGCATACAAAAGGGTATCAACAGGCAGTTTGGCCTCTGGTGCTCCATCGGCATCGCGCCAAACAAATTTCTGGCTAAAATGGCTTCGGAACTGAAAAAGCCGATGGGAATCACATGTCTGGAACATCCAGATGTCCCTGCCCGGCTCTGGCCTTTGCCCATCCGTTCCCTGTATGGTGTCGGCGCGGCGACAGCCGCGCGCCTCCAGGATATTGGTATCCAGACCATCGGTGACCTGTCTGCAGTAGACGCGTCCTTTCTGACCAGACTATTTGGCAAATATGGCTTGGAACTGCACCAGCATGCACATGGCCTGGATGATCGTCCGGTCACCCCGACGGCGGGCGACTCCGTCAAATCAATTGGGCGTTCCACGACCCTGGCACATGATTTGACAGATCTGGAAGCAGCCCGGGCGATCATTCTGGCACTGACTGACGAAGTGGGCGCTTCAGCCCGCCACCAGGGAAAGAAGGCACACACAGTACAGCTGACCTTGAAGTTCAATGATTTCAGGGTCATCACACGACAGTCTCGTATCCGACCAACATGTACAACCAAAGACCTGTATGCGGCTGCCTGCCGTCTGCTGGTGGAAAACTGGCAAAGGCAGCGCCCTGTTCGCTTGCTTGGTGTCTCGATTACAGGTTTTGACCAGCCCTGTGATCTCAGACAGCTTTCGGTGTTTGACCTGGCAGGAGGAACCCGGAAGGAGGAACGGGAGGAGAAACTGGACCGGACCATTGATGCGATCCGCGACCGGTACGGTTCTGGTTATGTGACCTATGGCAAGCTGGTCAGCAAGGCGAAAGACCGGCCGGAAAGGGACTAAGCCTTTGCAAATCATGTTTTGGCAAATAACACATCTTTCCCACGGTCTTATCTGCGCTTTTTCCTGCTGCACTGGCTGTTTAACCGCGGGGCAAGCTCCTCGGCTTGTCAAACACCAGCACCTGAAAAGTCTACCTGCTACGCTGGGTGAAAAAATGTGCATATGGTAAATGATCGTGTATCCGGTTGTTGGGCAAGCGGATAAAATCTCATCGTATGGTGTGGGAAGCGGCTATGCTATAATGCGAACATAGATGGCAGCCTGCTAAAGGCAAAAGGCTGCAGTTGAGGAGACCTATATGAAGCTGGAAGGCAGGCAGCTTTCTGCGTGCGTTCAGAATGCTCTGGACGAACAGATTGATACGGACGGATATATAAGTTATTTGCGATTCAGTGAAAAACAAATGGCCTTTTATGCCGAAAATTCCTTTTTCCGCTTGATGAGCCAGTGTTCTTCCGGTGTCTGTTTCAGCTTTATGACAGACGGCGAGATCCTTAAGCTGGATTGCCGTACGGCAGATCTCAGCCGTAAGGTTCTGCAGCAGATCAAGGGTGAAATGACCTTCAGCGAGATTTTGCAGAAACTTGGGGAAACGGTCATAAAAGTGAATCAGGCCCGCAGTCGTCTGGATATCATACAGCATTTTGACCTTTATCAGGATACGCATTATCTTGATGCTGTACGTCTGGGTGATTCTGAGATTGAATTCAAGCTCGATAATCCCCAGCGTCAGCCTGTCCATGTGAAAATATGGCTGCCACTTTACAAACCACTGTCAATTCGCAGCCTGGATGCCGATGGCAGTATCCAGCCTGTCCAGTCAGCACGTCCACGCATGCTGGCTTTAGGCGACTCCATTACGCAGGGCTTTGTAGCCGGCAAGCCATCATTCAACTATGTTTCGCAGTTGGCTGAATTTCTGGATGTTGATGCCATCAACCAGGGTATTGGCAGCATGGTCCATGACAAGGGCATACTCACAGACTGGGAGAATTTGCCACAACCGGATCTTGTTACCACTGCATACGGCACCAATGATTGGCACAGCGGAAAGCTGCTGCCGGAAATTGAAGCTGATATGGCCGCGTACTTTCAGCGGCTGGCCTTTGTCTTCCCGGATATCCCGATTTTTGTCATCACACCGATCTGGCGTGATGATCTTCATAAAAGCAAAGAATGTGGCAGTTTTCAGCAGCTTGTGGCATGCCTAAGCCAGCAAGCCATAGATGCAGCGGGATCCCGTGTTCATCTGATCGACGGGCTGGAAGTATCGCCTCACAATCCTGCCTGCTTTTCTGATGGCTGGCTGCATCCGAATATTGCCGGTTTTTCCTATATGGCTCCGCGTTTGTATAAAACCGTAAAAGACTGGCAAATACAGGCAGATCTGCCGGATAAGACGTTTGTTTCCCGCAAGGCAAAGATTGAAGGCTGATATCAGAGAGGAGATGAGCCATCATGAAAAGGTCAGATATTAATCGTTATCTGGCAGAGGCAGTTGTCTTTATAGGCATGATGAACTTCAAATTGCCGCCTTTTGCGTACTGGACACCGGAAGAATGGCTGGGTAAAGGGCCAGAATTTGATGAGATCAGAGAAAATATGCTGGGGTGGGATATAACGGACTTTGGCAGTGGCTCATATACTGAAGTCGGCCTGCTGTTATTTACCCTGCGCAATGGTAGCTCAAAAAAACAGTCCGGGAGCAAACCTTATGCAGAAAAAATAATGGTCGTTCGGGAAGGGCAAGTCACGCCACTCCATTTTCATAGCAATAAAATGGAAGATATCATCAATCGCGGTGGTGGTAATCTTCTGGTTGACGTCTATAACGCCACAATTGATCATCAGATCGCCGACTCAGAAGTAACGATCAGGGTTGATGGCCATGCTCGTGTGGTAAAAGCAGGATCCGTGATACGGCTTCGCCCCGGGGAAAGCATTGCCCTGCCTACACACCAGTACCATCGATTCCGGGCAGAGCAGGGGTTTGGCATGGTTTTAGCGGGAGAAGTGTCTCAAGTCAATGATGACACAACTGACAATTATTTCTATAAACCTGCGGGACGCTTCCCGAACGTTATTGCGGATGAAGCGCCACGCTACCTGCTTTGTCATGAATACCCGCCTGCAGCGGGGCTTTTATGTTGAAGTGATAACGTATGTTGCTGGCTGATAAAATGAAGATCATAACGCTCCAACCCTTTGCCGCTGCAGTAAGCAGCGAAATGTCTGTGGGATTGTTGTGTAAATATGATAAAATGAACCATAAAACGATTTGGCTGAGTGAACACAGCCAGGCGAACACAGGGAGGATTAAGATGAATCTTTATGATTTTGCCATTAAGATGGAACAGGACGGAGAGAAATATTATCTGGAGCAGGCCGCCAGTCATAAAGGTCATGCGATCAGCCGTGTTTTCACACTGCTGGCCGGAGCTGAGCAGAAGCATGCCAGGCTGCTGCAGAAAAGGGCAGAAGGTTTGAATGTCACCGCGGAACTGTCGCTGCTCACAGATGACCGTAATGTGTTTAGTGAATTAGAGGACTTCAAGGCTGATGTCACATCGATCCCGCGGCAACTGGATATTTATGCTCACGCGCTGGATCTGGAAGAGAAAAGCGTGGCACAATATGAAGAGCTGTTGGACAAGATGGCTGCCTCCGAAGACCAGGAGCTTCTACGGTTCCTGATTGACCAGGAAAAACAGCATTATGAGCTATTCGATACATTGCTGACCCTGCTGCGCCGACCTGAAGACTGGGTCGAAGATGCCGAGTTCGGTAAAAGGGAAGACTATTGAACACAACTTTCCCACAGACTTATCGGCGCTTACTCCTGCTGCGCAGGCTGTTTGACCGCGGAGCAAGCTCCTCAGCCTGTCAAACAGCAGCGCCTGAAAAGTCTACCCGCTGTGCGGGGTGGGAAAGTTGTGTATTGAACTTATACCGGTAAAGCTGCCGCTGGTTGCAGACTGAAAATCAGGAAGGATAAACATGCAGAAGACCATACAAGCGGATATCCCTTTTAGACTGAACCTTGGCCTGCTCTTAAAAAAACTGAAAATTGACGATGATCTTCAGAACGAAGACTATCAATCCTTTTGCCGCATGCTAAAGGAAGCAGAGCAGATTGCCCGGCCCAAGTATGTGTTTGCTGTTGCAGCGCTTGAGGAAAAACGGGAAGAGGAGATCCTTGTGGAAGGGCATATCTTTACATCAGCCCTGCTTCGGCGCAACCTGGGTGAATCGCATCGCGTGCTGCCTTATGTCGCGACTTGCGGCACTGAAATTGATGCATGGTCGCGCGGTTATACGGATTTTCTGGAGCAGTACTGGGCTGACGAGATAAAAAACCAGGTACTCCGGCAAAGCATCCAGCATATGCGCAAGACCGTTCAGAACAAGTACTTTGCCAAGAGCGACCTGTCACAGATGAGCCCCGGCTCATTAGCTGACTGGCCGATCACTCAGCAGAAACCGCTCTTTGCCTTGATGTCCGATCTGGCGGATGCCATAGGGGTCAAGCTGACGGATTCCTGCCTGATGATTCCCTCCAAGTCGGTTTCTGGTTTCTACTTTTCCGCGAAAAATCACTTTGAGAATTGCCGTCTGTGCCCCCGGGAGAACTGCCCGGAACGACGCGTTCCGTATGAGGCAGCATCAGCTGAGCTGTAGAAAAGAAGCGGGATATGCCTGCGGTTGATCATGGCTGTACCCATAGGGTGTAACAAAAAAGCCCCCGCCGGCATAACCGGCGGGGGCTGATGATTTTGCATTGGAGATTAGCTTAACGGCCTCTCATCTGCTGGTAACACTCCCGGCAATAAACTGGCTTATCACCTGATGGCCTGAAGGGAACCATGGTCTCACAGCCACATTCTGAACAGGTGGCCGGGAACATTTCGCGTTCGCCTCTCTGTTGGAATCCACCGCGTCCACTGTTGCGAGCCTGTTTTCTAGCGGCACGACATTCCGGGCAACGCTGTGGTTCGTTGTCAAAGCCTTTTTCAGCGTAAAAAGCTTGTTCGTTCTCTGTAAACATGAATGTTGTTCCGCAATCTTTGCATACGATGCTTTTGTCTGGCATTTTTTTAATCCTCTTTCACTTTGCCCCGGCAGGCTCCATAGCCTTACCGGAATTTGTTCTGGTCGTTTGAACCGTTTTGATGGGAGTGTTCAGTCGGATGATTCCAAGCTGATTGTCTGGATACCTCTGTTAACTGTCATTGCTTTTATACATACATGACCGGTGTTCCTTGTTTGATAAAACCTGTGCTGTATGCATAATGCTGTTTCTGTCCGGATAGGCAGGTTTTCCTGACGCCGGGCCAAGTCCATTAAGCTGTCGTTTTAACGACTACTTAAGTAAACGCCGAAAATGGCGATTTGTCAAGTGATTATTTTTTCAGCTCTGTTTTGGGTCTGCGACAACATCATGGGATTAATCACATCCTGGATACGATTTTAATGATCAAGGCTGCCGCTTAGCACGCTGCTCCGCGAAGGGTGACGCAGTTTTCGCAGTGCTTTCGCCTCAATTTGGCGGATGCGTTCACGGGTGACGTTGAATTCACGGCCGACTTCCTCAAGTGTCCGTGACCTATTGTCATCCAGACCGTAACGCAGGCGCAGGATTTTACTTTCTCTGGGTGTTAAGGTCATCAGAACTTTAAACAGCTGCTCGCGAAACATCTGCTGTGAGGCATGCTCGATAGGTGAGGTGGCATCTTCGTCTGGGATGAAGTCACCCAGCATGCTGTCGCCTTCTTCGCCGATGGGTTTTTCAAGGGATATGGGATCGAGGGCGTATTTCATGATTTCTGTTATTTTATCGACCGGCAGCTCCATTTCCTCAGCGATTTCCTCAACATCCGGTTCCCGGCCAAGATGCTGGCTCAGCCGACGCTGGCAGCGGATTGTTTTGTTGATTAACTCAACCATATGCACGGGGACACGGATGGTTCTGCTCTGGTCGGCAATCGCCCTGGTTATCGCCTGGCGAATCCACCAGGTGGCATAGGTACTAAATTTAAAGCCTTTGGTGTGATCGAATTTATCAACTGATTTCATCAGCCCGATGTTGCCCTCCTGGATCAGGTCCAAGAAATGCATGTTGCGGCCGACATAATGCTTTGCTATGCTGACAACCAGGCGCAGATTGGCTTCGCACAGCTTCTTTTTCGCTTCTTCATCACCGTTCCGAATTGCTTCAGCCAAATCTATTTCCTCATCGCGGGTGAGCAAGTCGAATTTGCCAATCTCTTTCAGGTACATGCGCACAGGGTCATCAACAGCGATCTGGGAGAGGTCTTCAGAAAGTACATCACCCTTATCTTCATCAGCCTGATCAGATTCCTGATTGACTGTTATGCCGTGTAAGCTAAGCTGAGCAATGATCGCGTCAGCGTCGTCCGGATCCTGATCATTGAATACAAGCGCTTGAAGGATATCGTCGCGCCCCAATTTCCCGCCTGCGGCGCGAGCCCGTATCAAGAGGTCTGAAACCAACTGTGTGTTTATATGATCCTGCATTAATATTCCCCCCCATGGTAGCCAGCCGTTTCCAGTTCCAACGACTCGAAAGTGAGTCGGTTGACCACCAGGAAACGGCCTGTTGCTGAGCCAAACTGCCTGTCCGATGAATACAGGTGAATCATCTCAGAATGAATGTGTTCATGCATGCATGAACGTATAAATCGGCACGAATTCCTTTTATTATATCATATTATGGCGGAAATTGCATGTCGAACAGGTGTATTCTCCTGACCATCAGATCAGACCAACCGAGATTGGCGTGGTATGCAAATCAGTCAGGAGCGTTTTCCTGAACGCAAGAAAACGTATGGTATCGCTTAGATTCTTTTATAGCGCTGTATATTGTCTTCATTGAGAAATTCATACGCTTCATTGACCATCTGAAATTTTCGTGTCGCATCAGGGCTTTTATTGATATCAGGATGGTATATTTTAGCTTTTTTTCGGTAAGCCAGCTTGATTTTATACTGATCTGCCGTTACTGGAACGTCCAGAAGGGCACAGCTCTCTTCATACTTGCGTTTGAAGTCGAGGTAGGGATTGGCTTGAACCTGTTCCTGTTGCTGCCAGGTTCCGCCATATTGATGCCATTGACGAAATCTATCTTCCCAGGCTTTTTGCTGCTGTTCTCGACGATCCCTTTCCCGGCGTTGTGCATCTTCTTCAGCCTGACGGTATGCCTGGCGGTAAAAACGGTAAGCATGATACATGTACCGTTCAGGATCCTCAAGATGCCGGGATAAATGAAACAAATACCGGGTGCTGATTTCTTTGAAAGCCTTAAGGAATGAGACAGAAGCTGCACCCAGTAAAGGGAAGACCAGGATAATCAGCGAAACAACAATGAGTGAAGGATGTTGTGTGATCCAGTGGCCAACCGGGCCGAGAAGCAGGATGACAGCCAGGCAGCCACCCATGCTGATCAATATGGCGCATCCCCTGAGGAAGCTTCGCACCAGCAGAACACCAGTTTCAATAATGTAGACGAGCCCGTCAAGCAGGAAGGCATGCGCCCGGGCGATGCCGTATACTATTTTACTGAGTATGTTCCTGATGATGTGCATATCGTGGCGCTCCTTTATGGTATCAAAGTAAAAGGTTCGGGAACGTGCTTTGCCGGGTGCTCTTTACGCAAGCTGTCCGCCCCTCCGTGGTTGGGTATATCTCAAAGAATTTTCTCAATCGCCACATCCGCCATGAAAGTGGCGACGTATGACATCGTTAAGTGGAATAGGGACGTGTTCCATTTGGTGGACTTGCCCCAACCCTCAAAGGTGGTCGTGGCATCTTCACGAAGCATGCGTCTCCATGCACCATTATTTAAAAGAGCTTCCTTTGATATAATCGGCGCAATCGTTTCGAAATCCAGCATATGGCTTTTTTGTCCGGTTAAGGTGTAGTCGACAATTTTGCGGATTTTGGCATGGTCCCATTTTGAATCATCAAAATCCATTTGAGAGAAATCAATTTCGGCCGCTCCCGAATCATACCGTTCCAAAAACTGAGTTTCATAACCGCAGGTGCCCATTTCGGAATAACCGGAATGAGGACGAGTCGTAAAGCTTTCATCACTTGAAACAACAACCGTGTTCTTAATCATCAAGTCAAGAATTAAACCGTGCCGGTTATCTCCACTTTGCCAAACGCGGTTGATAAGACCTTGATAAAGCGTGTGAATGGCAATGATATTTTCACCTTTTTTCAGAAATCTGCTTACGTCTATGCAGTTGTACTGATACTGAAAATGATAAGAAGGCGCAGGTCCCTGTCCTGCAAAAATTCCGTTTATATAAAGCTTATAATAATCATCTGCCGAAATAAATATTTCAGCATGATCGCCGCAACGCTCGAGGTTAAATTTCTTTCTGAATAAAATATGCCTGTTTCTGTGGTTCGCACAGGGCAAATCCACTTTATCAAGTTGCCTGTGAAAAACATTCCGGGGTTCCAAATCATAAAATTCGGAATCAGTAATCCATTGCCCCTTAAATGAATGTTCCATAAAGATACCTCGCAAAATTCCGGATATGAAAAACCCAGAAACCATTGCGGTTTCTGGGCCTGTCAGTGCGATATGTTTGATCACACATTTTGGTTGCGGAGGCAGGATTCGAACCTGCGACCTCCGGGTTATGAGCCCGACAAGCTACCAGCTGCTCTACTCCGCGTCGTTTGCCACACAATGTCGATTCGCCCACTGCCTGTTGCATTTCTTGGTGCTCGTGGCCGGACTCGAACCGGCACGGATGATAAGTCCGACGGATTTTAAGTCCGTTGCGTCTGCCAGTTCCGCCACACGAGCAGGACGCTCTTGTTGTGCGCTCGATTATCATAGCATCTCATCGCAGTCTTGTCAAATGCCACTTTATTGTGACAAGTCGGCTTGTGTCCCCATCGGATTGACCTCCTGAATGATGAGGATCAGACGCATGATGTTTTGTGGGGAAACAGGATGTTGATCAAAGCCAGAAGCAGCAGCAGACAGGTTGTACCAAAGAGAAACCAGACACCGGACAGGATGCCGCTCTTTTCTGCGATAATGCCGGTGAAAAGCGGTACGATTGAAGCCCCCAATCCGCCCAGTGACATAAGCAGGCCGCTTGCTATGGCTGATTCAGCGATCAGCCAGCTGGCATTGGTTACAACCATGCCGTAGCAGGCCGACATGGACAAGCCAAGTAGCACCACAGCAATGACAAGCAATGCCGGCTGGCTGCCGGACGCCAAAAGAAAAGCCGCAATGGCCACTCCGGTCGCCTCCAGCAGCAGGTAGCGGTGAGGGCGGACGTGCTGGCTGAAGAACGATGTGCCGATGCGCCCGACTATCATGGCGACCCAAAGCGTTGAGAGCAGGCTCTGGGCTACCGCCGGATCAAAAGAACGCTGGCGGGTCAGATAGCTGACGAGCCATCCGCTGAAACCTGTTTCCACACCAACGTATAAAAACAGGATCAGCATGTAAAGATACAAGTGCCAGGATCTTAAGAAGGCCAGGGAAACGGGCTTTTTCTTTTCTTTTTGTTTTTGTGATTCCGGCACCGGCAAGTAGGCGGTAAACACAAAGAGCGCGCTGGCGCAGATCGCTAGAAAAACGACTGGCCAACGCCAGCTGACTTGCAGACGGACGGCCAGTGCTACAAGTAGAGGGGCAATAAAAGCACCAACCGAAAAAGAAGTGTGAACCCGGATGATCTGGCTGCTGTTGCCGCCTGTTACCCGCACCACCAGAAAATTGATCATGTTGTTGCTGATGCCCCAGGACAGTCCGGAAAGGAAGAGCACAGACTGAAGCGCGAACAGCGGTGGCCTGACAGCAATCAGAAGCAAACTGGCAGTAAACCCAGCAGCTGCGAGCAGCAAGGTCTTGCGACGGCCAATGCGCAGGGAAAGTGGTCCGCTGAGAAAATTCGTGAGGATGCTGCCAACGGCTTGTATGGTTAAGAGGAGTCCTCCTTGCTGGTAGCTCAGCTGGTATGCCTCAATCAGAAAGACCAGCAGTGAGCTGGTCATGAGCACAAGCATGCCATTTACCATAAAAAACAACATCAACCCGACGAGTAAACGTGTTTTGTCTTTTTTTTCCATGTCTTTCATCTGTAACCCATTTTCTTTCGGATGAATCCTCTCTGCTCCGGTTAACCGTCCCGGAAGATCCGGAAGCCCTTCATGGCCAGGCAGCGGGATGACGTGGCTGATGTCTTGCCAACAAAGGCAAGCTCAAGGATAATGCTAGCTAATGAGGCACTGCATCTGATCCGCTGGCCGCCTTATGCGACGGGCACGGTGCCTGGTTTACCTGCCGGTACAAAATAAACAGCGGCACCACCCAGGTATGTTGTGTCGTACCACAAGGTGAGGTCAATGTGTTTTTTCTCACCGCTGTCCGACAACTCGGCAAGCAGGCAGCCGGATCTGTCCTGCAGCAAAGCTGTGATGGTGACCCAGTGCCAGCTGTCCAGATTTTCCAGATGGCCGTTGGACAGGTTCAGGAAGGCAACCGGGCTGTCCAGCTCCAGACCTGCCTGGATAAAATGCCGGAAATCTGAGAATGAACGGCGTTGACTGACTGCTCCCGGCACCTCGAAAACATGGCTGGACAAATGCACCTGTCGTGATCCGGCAAATCGTGTCACACCATCAGTCAGCATGCCGGATTCATTGACACCCATGCGTCCCGGCGTGACAAAGTGCCAGATCTGATCCATAAACAGGCGGAACTGGTTGCCATCTGCCAACGGCAAACCATAAAGCCGTTCACAGCCAGCATGCGTGCGCGCCAGGTAATAAAGGATGGTGGCCGAAGTACAGGGGCCACAACCGGCTTTACGCTGCCAGTGGTCCTGGTACCATTCCTGGTCGCAGCCAAAAGCCTGGATCAGGGTGGTCGGTTCAGCTTCTGGCGGCAGGTTCAACGGCAGTGGTATGTTGAGGAGATCCGGCTGGTTCAGGGAAACCAGACGTTGAGGATCTGGCGACTGGGAGGCTTTGTCTGGCGGTTTTAGCATATCTGGCTCCTGACCATGAGACATCCGGAACCTGGATCTCTCATTTCTGCGGCAATAGCGGTGGTTGTGTATGGCACAGTATAACACGACTGACAAGACAGCAGCTACAGGTTCAGAAAAGAGGAGGACAATGAGGCTTTTTTATGCGATCGAGTTCGAACCAGCATTCCGCAAAATGCTATGGGAGCAGGCCACTTGCTTACGATGCCAGGTTTATGGCGGACGCTGGACATGTGCTGAGCACCTGCACCTGACCCTGGTTTTTCTGGGAGAAATACCACATGAGCAACTTGACTCATACTGTGAGGCGATGCGTCAGGCTGCTTTTGCTGAAGTTCCTTTCAAAATGGAAATCGCCGGATGTGGCTTTTTCGGCCGAAAAGAAGCTGTCCTGTGGCTGGGCATTTGTAACCCGGCAGTAATCTGTCGGCTGGCTGCGGCTTTGCGCGCTGCTTTACGGCAAAAGGACCTTGCGCACGATCAAAAACCCTTCCAGCCCCATATCACCATTGCCCGTCAGGTAAACCTTTTGGAAAAAGAGCCTGAATGGACGGACAAGAAGCTCTTCTATACGGTCAAGCAGGTCAGTCTGCTTGAAAGCATCCGGGAAAACGGGCGGCTTGTCTACAGGACATTGCTGCGCTCTAACCTGGGTGGCTCATAACACAGCATTTCCACATGGCGCATCAGGAAAATACATCGCAAGGCCAGCAACAATGCCAGATCAACCACGAGCAACCACGAAAGAAAGATCGCAGGTTAAGCCCGGATCCGCTATAATCAAGTTAAGCAGCTGCTGCTCTGCAGCCATTTTGACCGATCAGGAGATGGGATCATGAAAAAACTCAACCAGCTTGAACAACTGATGTCGTGTTACTTGGAACAGCCGGAAGCAGGAGGCAACCTGCACCATGCCTGGGGTAACCGGGCTGTCCTGCAATTGATGTATGCAGCCAGGCTGGCCCAGCTGCATGACGTTTCCATCAGGACGCTTGTGGATACCGGCATAGACCAGGCCTGGCAAAGTTTTCAGGAAAATGGCGCGCTGACACGCGCAGACTGCCAATTGATCGAGCAGACACTGGCACCTCTGGCCGGACTGGCCAAATCATATACCCTGATCTGCGTCGGCCATGCGCACATAGACATGAACTGGATGTGGTCCTACGATGAGACTGTTTCCATTACACTGGATACTTTTCGTACGGTCTTGACCCTGATGGACGCTTATCCGGATTTCACGTTCGCGCAGTCGCAGGCGTCTGTCTATGAGATTGTTGCCAGGCATGATCCGGACATGCTCGAACAGATTAAAAAACGTGTGCATGAAGGGCGCTGGGAAGTGACCGCGTCGACCTGGGTTGAAGCGGACCGTAACATGCCTTCTGCGGAAAGTATGGCCCGACATTTCCTGTATACCCGCCAATATCTGGCTGATCTTCTGGGTATTGACCCGACAACGCTGGATATCGATTATGAACCGGATACCTTCGGTCATCATGTCAATGTACCGGAGGTTCTAAGTGATGCCGGCGTCCGTTATTATTACCATTGCCGCGGCGCTGACAACCCTTACCTATACCGCTGGCAGGCACCATCCGGACGCAGCGTGATCACCTGCCTTGAACCGCTCTGGTATAACTGGGGGATGGATGGCCGCTGTGCCATGGTCGTTCCGGAACTATGCGCGTCTGTCGGTATGAAAACCGCCCTGCGTGTTTTTGGGGTAGGCGACCACGGGGGCGGTCCGACACGCCGTGATATTGAACGGATGTTGCAGATGAACACCTGGCCGATCTTTCCTTGCTACCGTTTTGGCACGTATCATGATTTTTTTCATGAGGTTGAGAAGGTTGCCGACCAACTGCCGGTTGTCCAGGGTGAACTGAATTTCATCTTTGATGGATGTTATACATCGCAATCGCGCATCAAAAAAGGGAACCGTCAGACGGAACAGGCTCTTTTTGCTGCGGAGACAACGGTTGCCCTGATTCATCAATCAGGAGGAATACCCTATGACGCCTCTGCTTTGCGCTCTGCCTGGAAGAAAGTGCTGTTTAACCAGTTTCATGATATCCTGCCCGGCTCCGGTAAGATGGACACGCGCGAACATGCCATGGCGCAGTATCAGGAAGCTTTGGCCTTGATCAATACACAGCAGATGAAATCTTTGCGGGCGCTGGCCGCACAGATTAACACAAGCGCCCTGTCGGTTGCTGAGGACATCCGCTGGTCGCGCTCTGAAGGCGCAGGTGTCGGATACCCGACGGGACGGGGCCTTTTGGCACGTACATCCAGCCACAGCGGACTGCGCCGGTTTTTTATGGTTTGGAATCCGCTTCCTTTCGAGCGGGAGCAGCTCTGTGACATAACGCTCTGGGACTGGCCGGGGGACAGCAGCCGTATACGGGTTCAAGACGGCTATGGTCAGCATCTGCCGCACCAGCTGTTGACAACGGGCAAAGATCAATACTGGGGACACCAGTACCAGAATGTTTCTGTTTTCCTGCGTGTACCTGCTGCAGGGTACCGTACCATCATGATTGATGAATGGCCGTCCCGTTCAATTCCGGTCTCTTCGTTTGACTTGCGCACATTGAAGCTGGACAGGCATGTGCTGGAAAATGATTATCTTAGAGTTGAACTGTCGCCGCTGAACGCAACCATTGTATCCTTTATCGATAAAGAAACAGGACTTGACCTTGTGGGAGAACAACAGGCAACAGGCATGTTCCGCCTGATCAGGGAAGACGCCTCTCGCGGCATGACCGCCTGGGTGGTGGGTGCTTACCAGCAGATCAGTTCGCTTCATGGAACGGTGCGCTTCACAGAACGCAGTTTTGGCCCTCTCTGTCAGAAAATAAGCTGGACAACAACCTTCGGCCACGGCTCAAGCCTGAGCGTGACCCTTGCGCTGCACCATCAGGAACGCCTGCTGCGCCTGCAGGTTCAGGTGACGTGGCAGGAAATCGGCAGTCTGGCTGACGGGCTGCCGCAGCTGAATTTCCACCTACCGCTGAAAAAAGGGGAAAAAGAGCTGCGTTACAGCGTCCCCATGGGTGAAATCGTACGTCCGCCGCTGCCACACGATGTGCCGGCCACCGTTTATGCGCTCGCTGCCAGTAAGGAATCCGGAGGCCGGGCGGTTGTGTTGCTATCAGACAGCAAATATGGTTTCAGGGGCACTGAAGAGGGTCTGGCCATGACCTTGATCCGTTCCAGCATTGATCCTGATCCTTGGCCGGAAGTCGGCGAGCACCAGATTAACATAGGTCTTGGTCTGGTTGATGATGACGGCACCTGTCCCGGCTTGACGGCTTTGTCTTTTAATGAACCTTTGCTTGCCCTGACTGTTCCTTCCGGACAGCGAGGCTCACGACCATTGCAAACTTCGCTCTTTGCCGTCAGCGGCCAGCGTGTTTTTCTGTCAGCAATAAAAGAAACAGAAGATGGCCACGCCTTGCTCGTTCGCCTTTATTCGCTCAGTGATCAGCCGGAAGTGGCACGCCTATCCTGCTGGAGCAGGCCAGTGCGGGCTGTCCTCACCAACTTGATGGAGCATCCGCTCAACCAGACTGAAAATCAGCCGGAAATAAACGGACCGACTGTCCGTGTTGTTATACCGGCGCATGGCTTGCTCAACATCCGCCTGGAATGGTAAGCTATGGAAAATGAAAGGAAGGTGAATGGCTTTGCCATATTATGATCTGCGCTGCGCAGCCTGCCAAACAGCCTTCAGTATCAAGGCTACGGTAAAGGACAGGACAGATAAAAGTATCAGCTGTCCGGATTGCGGTGCCCGTGATCTGGAGACTATATACCGAAAAGTGAACATTCTGCGTTACAAGAACAAAGACTGTGATGTTTGCCCCGGCTCTTCGGCTTTTTCTGGTGGCTGTCGCGGCGGCGCCTGTCCAGCAGGACGCGTGTGAAGACGAGCAAGATAGTCTGATGATGTCCTCGATACGTAGACATCATGGAATAAAATTCTTGACAAATGCCCGCCGGCACCCTATGATGGCCACAAGAGGGCGATGAAGGGGAGAGTAAGCTGTCGCGACCTGCTCCAGAGAGTTTTCGGAAAACCGAACGATCGGTTGGCGCTGAGAGAAAACGCGGAGACGACAGCTGAACATGACCCTGGAGCCTGGACAGCTGAATCCGCAGCGGGTTGAGGCTGTTCCGGTCAGACGACCGTTAAATCGTCAGGGTATAAGCCGGCTGAGGGCTGGTCGTACCTGTTAAGGCCGGTTTTGTGAAAAACCGGTAAAATGGAGTGGTACCACGGGTTAACAGCCCGTCTCCTGCAATACAAGCAGGCGGCGGGCTTTTCTATCGCCGCCTGAATTTAGGAGGCGATGTTTCATGACACAAGAGAAAAAGCCGATTCTGATCGGTGGTGCCTGGCCATATGCCAACGGCCCACTGCACATCGGCCACCTGGCCTGTGCCTGAAGCGGCGAACAAATGAGCAGCAGTTCACCGGGGGGTGAAAATATGCGATAATAAAGCATCATCTTCCGGCTGCCATTCATGCAATCGCTGTCGGACCCGATAAAGGAGTATGCCAATGCCGCCCATAAGCCTATTAATTAAACCGGCTTCAAGCTTGTGCAACCTGCGCTGCCAATACTGTTTTTACCATTCATTGAGCAAAAACCGGCGGATCGCCTCATACGGCCTGATGCCGGAAACCATTCTCGAACAAATTGTTCGCAGGGCGTTTGAAGAAAGCGATACACTGGTTACCTTTGCTTTTCAGGGCGGTGAACCAACAGTGCGTGGCCTGCCGTTTTATGAGCGTTTGATCTGTTTTGTCGAGCAATATAACCAAAAGCATATACCTGTCCAGTATGCCCTTCAGACCAACGGTCTGCTAATCGATGAGCAATGGGCACGTTTTCTGGCAAAGCATCGTTTTCTGGTTGGCCTTTCATTGGACGGCTATAAGGAGATGCATGACTCCCTGAGGGTAGACAGCAATGGCCAAGGATCATACAAGGCGGTTCTTCAGGCGGCTTCATTGATGCAAAAGCACCAGGTCGCGTTCAATATATTAACGGTGGTCAGCAATCGTCTGGCCAGGCATGCAGAGAAAATTTACCGTTTTTATGAGCGCCAGGGATTTAACTATCTGCAGTTCATCCCTTGTCTGGCTCCGCTGGGAGCAGATCCCGCCGATGATCCGTATGCGGTAAGTCCCGAGCGCTATGCAGATTTTCTGCTGCGCCTTTTCGATCTATGGTATGCAGATATAGTGCAGGGTAAAGAGGTCAGCATCCGATTATTCGACAACTGGGTGCGCATGGCGGCCGGTGAACGGCCTGAACAATGTGGCCTGAGCGGCGTCTGTACCTGCCAGCTGGTGATCGAGTCTGACGGCGGCGTCTATCCGTGTGATTTTTATGTTACGGATGAATGGCGCATCGGTCAGATTCAGACCGATCGCCTGACAGACATGATGAAATCTGAAATAGCCGAACGTTTTGTCACCCAGTCACAATATGTACCGGACAGCTGTCGTTCCTGCAGCTGGTATCCCATCTGCCGTAATGGATGCCGCAGAGACCGGCTGATCCTTGAAGATTTGTCCATACCTGGTCAAAACCGCTTCTGCACAGCTTATCAGGCCTTTTTCAGTCAGGTATATCCGCGGCTAGCGCATCTGGCCCGTTTCTGGAAACAGATGCAGCAGCGTGCATCACTGTCACCGCCGGTCAGACACAATCAGTCAGGAGGTGAACGCAACTGATGTTGATCAATCAGACCGGGCATAAACGCACTGCGTTCCTGGCTGGTCTGCTGCTGACGCTCTTCATGTTGAGCAGCTGTAGCGGACTCACCGAGGATTTGTTTGGTCCAGACTGGACCTGGCCTTCCCTGAGCACGGCTGGGCAGCCGGCGACCCTGCTGCCAGATCAAACATCAACAGCAGTGGAAACAGCTGCAACTGCCTCAATAAGCACCCGGGCGAGTTCATCATCTGGGTTATCTGGTGCAACGGCAACCCTTGATTTTATCCGGGAGACACCTGCGTTTGATGAGCAGGTCAAAGCCTTGCTGTTGGCAGGACTCGAGGACAGGGCGCGCAGCATCAGCCTGGATCAGGTGTTTCATGCCTGGCTGGTGCCGGAAAAGCAGGTGCAAGGAGCCATTGACCGGATTTATAACCTTTTTTCAGAAATATATCATCGGCAGCCGCGCTTTTTTTATCTAAACGGTTCTTTTCAAATATACTATTCTGTCCTGCGTGACGGAGACAGTGAAATTGCCGGAATGCGTATAGAACCAGCCTACTGGTCGAGTACAGAAGCACTGGGGGACGCAGCGCTGTCTGATATGATCAGCCAGGTCGACAGCGTCGTGCACGAACTGGCCAGTCAGATCGCCAGGCAAACGGCTGATCCATATGAACAGCTTGTCTTACTGCAAGAATGGCTGGTGCGCCATATTACCTACGATGCAACAGAAGATCAGGGTACAAACCATGCCGGCAGCGCTTTGCTGCAAGGCGTGACCCTCTGCCAGGGCTATGCCCAGTCATTCCAACTGGTTGGTCAGGCTTTGGGTCACGATGTGCGCCTTATCAGCGGCGAAGCAGATGGCATCGGCCATGCCTGGAACCAGGTAGTCCTGCAGGGTACGGCTTATCATGTTGACGTGACTTTCGACGACCCGACACCGGACGAAGATCCGCAGAGGCCTGTACGTCATGCCCATATGTTCCGATCCGATGAGGTCTTCGCACAAACCCACCAGTGGGACCGGAGTGCCTTTCTGCCTTGTCCGTATGACGGCGCTTTTTTCTATCACCGGCAGAATCTCGTAGCCGCTGACCGTGACGCGCTGCAGAAACAGTTACGATCGACTATAGCCAGCCTGGATTTGGAAACAACAGGTTATGGACAGGTGGAACTGCTCTATACAGGACTGGATGCTCCAGGGAAAAATGAACTGGAAACCCTTTTTGTGGCTGAACTGCGTGGCCTTCTCGATGCGCGGAAAGTCTATTACCGGGCAGATTGGGTTAAGCAGGTAGCTATGATGCAAGTCAGCTATGAGCATGGAAATGCGATACGATAAGGTCAGGGCGGGTTGAATAGCAGATAAGGGGGAGCACTTGATTTATCTCTTTGCCGTAAATCCGGGGTCGACTTCAACCAAAACAGGTCTGTTCCGTGACAGCACCTGCCTGAGTGAACAGACGATCAGGCACAGCGACTGTGAACTGCAGCAGGGAGGTGGCCTGAAAAGACAGCTTAGCCTGCGCATGCATGCCGTTGAGACAATTCTGCAGGCAGATCTGCTTCGTCAGGGTTTAAGCCGCAAAGACCTTGCTGCTTATATCGGACGTGGCGGGCTGCTGCATCCGCTCACCGGAGGGACTTATCTGGTGAATCAGGCTATGCTTGACGATCTGGCTGACGGCCGTTATGGTGTTCATGCCAGCAACTTTGGAGCGCAGATCGCTTCAGAACTGGCCTGGCCCCTGGGCAAGCCGGCCTATGTTGTTGATCCACCGGTTGTCGATGAGATGATGATGCTGGCCCGCTATACCGGACTGCCGGAGATCCGGCGGCGCAGCGTCTTTCATGCGCTGAACCACAAAGCCGTCGCACGTCGTGCAGCCGAACGTATCGGCCGGCCATACGAGGAATTGAATTTGATCATTGCGCATCTTGGCGGCGGTATATCCGTCGCTGCCCATGATCACGGAAGCGTGATCGATGTCAACGATGCTATGGAAGAAGGGCCTTTTTCCCCCGAAAGGGCCGGCTCGCTGCCGACCCTGCAACTATTGCAGCTTTTTTCAGATTCTGGTTTTGATCTGGCGGCCATGCGGCGAAGGCTGGTCGGCCAGGGCGGCCTATTTGCCTATACCGGATTGACCGATAACCGAACCATTGAAACCATGGCCGCCAGACGCTCTGATTATCACCAGCTGCTGCAGGCCATGGCCTACCAGGTGGCCAAATTTTTAGCTTCTTTAACGGCGGCTTTTTCTGGTCCGGCTGACGCTGTTGTGATTACAGGCGGACTAGCCCGCAACGCCTTTCTGATCCATGAAATTCGCTGCAGAATTCACTTCACCGCCGAAATCATGGTTTTTCCGGGTGAATATGAACTAGCCGCGCTGGCTGAAGGCGCACTACGCGTACTGACCGCAGGTGAACCCGCGCTCATCTATGAGAAGGAGGCATGACACAGCATGCGACATTTAGCCGATCTAGAGCAACTCGTCAGCCAGAAGCCACCTGGACGCATAGCTGTCGCGGCTGCCCATGAAGAAAATGTGCTGCGTTCTGTACATGCTGTGTACAGCAAAGGTTATGCCAGCCCTATTTTAATCGGAGATAAAGAGAAAATATTCAGCTGTGCTGATGCTCTGGAACTGGATGTTTCCAAGATGGGTATCATCAAGGAGACAGATGCGGTCAGGTGCGCGGAAATCGCCGTAAACCTGGTGCAGAGTGCCGAGGCAGACGCGATTATGAAAGGGCAGCTGCAGACGGCGGATTTACTCAAGGCCGTTCTATCCCGTGATAAAGGATTGCGGACCGGTGGCCTGCTGAGCCACATTGGGCTTTACGATGTGGTGGGATACAACAAACTGCTCCTGGTGACTGATGCGGGCATTAATATAGACCCGAATCTGCAGCAGAAAGTGGACATTATCCGGAATGCGGTCAAGGTGGCCGGAGCGCTGGGCATACAGCTGCCAAAGGTTGCCGTACTGGCAGCTATTGAGACGGTTAATCCGGCCATGCCCAGCACGTTGGATGCTGCTGCTCTGGCAAAAATGGCGGACAGGGGGCAGATTAAAGACTGTCTGGTTGATGGTCCGCTGGCAATGGACAACGCCATCAACCTGGAAGCAGCGAAACAGAAAAACATAATCAGCCCGGTGGCTGGAGACGCAGATATCCTGCTGGTGCCTGATATTGAAGCCGGCAACATCTTGGTAAAAGCACTGACCTTCATCAGCAAGGCACGTTCCTGCGGGACGATAACCGGCGCCAGGGTGCCACTGATTGTAACATCACGGGCTGAAAGCAGTGAAGCAAAATATTTCTCGATACTGTTGGCCTTGACCATGCTTGGACATAATGATCCGGAGATAGGGAGGGAATCCTGATGGCAAAACATAAGATGAGCATCATTTCTGTCTGGGTGGAAGACAAAGCGGGTGTGCTGTGGCATATCACCCAGTTGTTTGGCGAAGCGAACTGCAACATTAACAGCCTGGCGGTCGGCAGCACTGAAAAACCGGGCATTTCCCGCATGACCATCATCGTGGATGGAGACAGCTCGGCGATTGATGTGGTTCTGGCCAGCCTGAACCGCATCACCAGCCTCGTTAAGGTGAAGAAAATCGATGATGATGAATCAGTGCTGATGGAATTAGGTCTGATCATGGTCGACGCGCCTGATGAGAAAAAAACCGACATCATCAACCTGGTCAATGTATTTCGCGCCCGCATTGTTGATGTCGCCACTCAGTCGATGACCATAGCCATATCCGGCGGACCGGTCAAGCTGCAGGCGCTGATTGATCTGCTGCGTCCTTTTGGTATTCTGGAGATTGTGCGGACCGGTGCCATTGCCATCGACCGGGGTGTGCGCAGCTTGGAATAACAGCCATCAGGCGACAGTGCCTGTTTCAAACTGGCTGTTATATAGCTCTGCATAAAAGCCCCTGGCCGCCAGCAGTGCTTCATGAGTGCCTTGTTCGACAATATCACCATGATTCATGACCAGAATCAGATCAGCGTCACGGATGGTGGAAAGACGGTGCGCGATGATAAAACTTGTGCGGCCTTTCATAAGCTCGATCATCGCTTTCTGAATCAGCAGTTCCGTACGGGTATCCACAGAACTGGTGGCTTCATCAAGAATAAGGATACGCGGATCGGCCAGAATCGCCCGGGCAATCGTCAGCAGCTGCTTTTGCCCCTGGGATACATTGCTGGCTTCTTCATTGAGCACCATATCATAACCTTGAGGCAGCGTGTGTATGAAGTGGTCGACATAAGCAGCCCTGGCAGCTGCGGCGACTTCATCGTCGGTCGCATCAAGACGGCCATAGCGGATGTTGTCTCTGATGGTGCCGTTGAAAAGCCAGGTGTCCTGCAGCACCATGCCAAACAGATCGCGCAGCTCTGCGCGGCGAAAATGGCGAATGTCAGTATCATTTAGTCTGATGGATCCTTCATTGACATCATAAAAGCGCATAAGAAGCTTGACAATGGTGGTTTTCCCCGCACCGGTCGGTCCGACAATGGCCACTTTCTGACCGGGGACGATGTGCGCGCTGAAATTCTGGATGACGGGTTTGTCCGGCAGATAACTGAAACTGACCTGGTCGAAAGCAACCTCGCCTGTGACATGGTCTGTGGAGGCAGGTTCTCCGTGGTCCGCAGCTTCCTCTGGCTCATCGATGAATTCAAAAACACGCTCGGCCGCCGCCATGGTCGAGTGCAGCACATTCGCCACACCGGCGACCTGAGCGATCGGGTGGGTGAATGATCGCATATACTGGATAAATGCCTGGATATCACCCACTGTGATGATCCGGGTAATGGCCAGCCAGCCACCCAGGATGCTAACGACAACATAACCGATGTTGCCGACAAACTGCATGATCGGCTGCATCATGCCGGATAAAAACTGCGATTTCCAGGCTGATGTGAAGAGCTTCTGGTTGAGACCGTTGAAGCGCTTGACTGAATCGGCTTCGCCACTGTAGGCTTTGATAATCAGGTGGCCGCTGTACATCTCTTCGACATGGCCGTTGACCTGGCCCAGTACTTTCTGCTGTTGTGAGAAATATTTATGCGACCGTTTGACGACAAAAGAGATGAGCAGCGAGGAGACTGGAACGATAAAAAGCGCGGCCAGCGTCATCAGCCAGCTTATGGTGAACATCATGACCACCACGCCGATCAGGGTCGTGATGGCTGCGATAAGCTGGGCCAGGCTTTGGTTCAGTGTATGGCCGACCGTATCAACATCATTAGTGACACGCGACAGGACTTCGCCGTGTGTCTGCCGGTCAAAATAGCTGAGCGGCATGCGGTTGATTTTCGCTGCGATGTCTTTCCTGAAATGGTAGCTTACTTTCATAGACACTCCGGCCATGAGATAACCCTGGATGTAGTTGAAAAGCGTGCTGACCGTGTAGATGATGGCCAGCCAGACGAGAACGCGTCCTATATATGGAAAATCGATCGAGGCACCACTTTTGTTCATAATTTTGGCAACAGCACCCTCGAAAAGCCTGGTCGTGGCTTTCCCCATGATTCTGGGACCAATAATGGCAAAAACAGTGCTGCCGACCGCGAAAAGAAGGGCGATGCCAGTCATCAGCCTGTAAGGGCGCATGATTTTCAGGAAACGGCGTAATGTTCCGGACAAATCCCTGGCTTTTTCTCCTGGAATCATGGCAGGCGGCCCGCCAGCCCCCGGTCCACGCGGCCGTCGTGTGGCATTCGTGTTCGGAGCTTCATCTGGTGATAGCCCGGGTGCTTTTTTTTGCTTCATCTCGGTTTTGTCCGGGTTGTTCATAAGGCCAGCTCCTTTTCTGAAAGTTGGGATATGGCGATCTCCCGATAGACAGAACATGTTTTCATAAGTTCCTCATGCGTCCCCAGTCCGGCGATCCGCCCTTCGTCGAGGACAATAATTTGTTCAGCATGCCGGATCGTTCCGATACGCTGCGCGACAATGATGATCGAGGCGCCTTGGGTGTTTTTGCGCAAGGCCTTGCGTAAAGCAGCGTCGGTTTTGTAGTCCAATGCAGAAAATGAATCATCGAATATGTAGATATCCGGCTGGCGCACGAGGGCCCGGGCTATTGATAAACGCTGTTTCTGGCCACCCGATACATTGATGCCGCCCTGGGCGATCGCAGTGGCAAAGCCTGCTTCGGTTTCTGCAATAAACTCATCTGCCTGCGCTGTTGCGGCTGCTTGCATAATCTGGTCGTCAGATGCATCAGGCTTGCCGTAGGCGATGTTGTCCCTGATGGAACCTGTGAACAGGATACCCTTCTGGGATACATAACCGATTTTCTGCCGCAGTTCCTCCTGGGGCACTTGGCGGACATCGACCCCGTCGACCAGCACGCGACCTTCACTGACATCATAAAAACGGGGGATCAGATTGATTAATGTGGATTTGCCGCAGCCGGTGCTGCCAATAATGGCGGTTGTTTCACCAGGGC
>LFRM01305775.1_pt1 | contig 24774 bp, 17 predicted proteins | sample 618341 | NCBI WGS metagenome assembly LFRM01 (sample SAMN03654438, study PRJNA283298) | anaerobic digester metagenome | isolation source: pool of bioreactors CSTR01a, CSTR02a, and CSTR03a thermophilic anaerobic... | place: Denmark: Kgs. Lyngby | collected 2014-05-21 | reverse complement strand
GCGAGTATGCCAATGGCTACCATGGCAAGATTGATGCGTTCAAGCATGCTTGAGGTACTTAATCAGGATTATATTAAGACTGCTCAATCTAAAGGGCTTAAAAGGTCCGCTGTCATAATAAAACATGCGGTTAGAAATGCTATTTTACCTGTGGTTTCTGCCTTAGGAACCATAGTATCCAATTTAGTGGTGGGAAGTTTTGTTATTGAGAAAATTTTTGGTATTCCAGGACTAGGTTATTTCTTCGTTTCATCAATTAGTAATCGAGATTATCCTCTGATTATGGGAACTACTATTTTCTATGCCATAATTCTAGTTTCCATGTTGTTTATTGTTGACCTGGCTTATATGGCTATTGATCCAAGAATTAAGTTAATGAAGGAGGGCTAAAAGATGAGTAGTATAGATTATACAAAAGACATGTTTAAGCCCGCCACCACGGATCAAAAAAACTTTGAAAAGATTCGAAGACCTAGTATTAAATACTGGGCTGATGTTTGGAGAAGACTAAAACAAAATAAATTAGCCATGGTAGGATTGGCGATTATTATCATTGCCATTGTAGGCACTGTGTTTGGATTTGGTCTTTTTGATTTTAAATATTATGAGCAAGATCTCAATGCCATCAATACCCATCCTAATAGTACGTATTGGTTTGGTGCAGATGATTTAGGACGAGATATGTTTACTAGGGTTTGGCAAGGGACCATGTATTCCTTGATTATTGGATTCTCTGCTGCATTTTTAGATTTATTTATTGGAGTTCTCTACGGAGGAATTGCGGGTATGGCATCAAGAAATATTGATGCGGTAATGATGAGAATTGCAGAAGTTATATACTCTATTCCATACATCCTAGTGGTTATTTTAATCTCGGTGGTCTTTTCAAGTCAAGGTCAAGGGGCCAGCCTATTAGTTTTGATTATTGCTATGAGTATTACCGGATGGGTTCCCATGGCCATACTAGTTAGAGGGCAGGTTCTTCAGCTTAAGGAAAGTGAATATTCCATGGCAGCGGGATCTATTGGTGCTACTAGAGGGTGGATTTTAAGAAAACATATTCTACCCAATACCGTTGGACCGATTTTGGTAAATTTAACATTAACTATCCCTAGAGCTATATTTGCTGAAGCGACTTTGGGCTTCTTAGGGCTGGGTCTTCAACAACCAAAAGCTAGTCTAGGTAATCTGGCTAATGCCGGATTATCAGGCTTGGCAGTAGGTCATTTTTACCAAATTATTATTCCAGCCTTATTCATCTCCTTCATCATGTTTGCTTTTAACGTGCTAGGTGATGGAGTGCGAGACTCCTTAGATCCTAGATTAAGAAAGTAGGTAGAAGACCATGAAAAATATATTAGAAGTAAGAAATCTCAAGATATCTTTTAAAACATTTTTTGGAGAAGTTGAAGCGGTAAGAGGCATTGACTTTGACGTGGAAACTAAAAAGACCTTGGCTATTGTTGGTGAGTCTGGTTGTGGAAAATCGGTGACCGCCAATGGAATTATGCAGCTTTTACCTCAACCCCCAGCTTTTTATAAAGATGGGACCATCACCTTTGAGGGGCAGAGTCTGCTGGATAAAACTAGACGAGAAATGGAAGGCATACGAGGTAATGAAATTAGTATGATTTTCCAGGACCCCATGACTAGTCTAAACCCCACCATGAGGATAGGAGAACAGATTGTAGAAGGTCTCATGAAACATGAGAACATGGGAAAGCGTGAAGCTCAAAAAGTTGCTGTGGATATGCTTAAGATGGTTTCAGTACCTCAACCAGAGAAAAGAATTCGTCAATATCCCCATGAGTTTTCAGGGGGAATGAGACAAAGAGTTATGATTGCTCTAGCTATGGTCTGTAAACCTAAACTGCTTATTGCAGATGAGCCTACTACAGCTCTGGATGTTACAGTTCAAGCTCAAATACTAGATTTAATGAAAGATCTACAAGATAAGTTTGGTACGTCAATTATTATTATTACCCATGACTTAGGTGTCGTGGCAGATATCGCTGATCGTATTGCGGTAATGTACGCGGGGCAAATTTTAGAAGAAGGGGACCTTGATAGTATCTTCTATAGACCAAATCACCCCTATACAAAACGTTTGTTAGAATCGATTCCGCGGTTAGATATGGAAAAGGATAAGCCTCTTCAAAGTATTGAAGGGACACCTCCTGATTTGTATATTCCACCAAAGGGTTGTCCGTTTTTTGATCGGTGTGATAAAGCTATGAAAATTTGTCAAGATAACATGCCTGAATTTACCATATTACCTGGGGATCATAAAAGCAGATGTTGGCTTAATCACCCCATGGTCCAAGAAAGTGAGGTGTAAATATGGAACCTTTAATTTCCATAAGAAACCTAAAGAAATATTTCCCTGTTAAAGGAGGAAGCTTAAAAGCTGTTGACGGAATCAACCTAGACATTATGGAGGGAGAGACTTACGGCTTAGTTGGTGAATCTGGCTGTGGTAAATCTACAGCAGGGAGAACCATTGTAAGAATATATGAGCCTACTGGCGGAGAAATGTTTTACAATGGAAAAGACATTTTTAAATTGTCTAGAAGCGAAATGCTTGATATTCGAAAAAACTTCCAAATGATCTTCCAAGATCCCTATGCATCTCTTAATCCTCGGATGACAGTGCTAGATATTGTGGCAGAGCCTATGGATATACATAAAACTTATAAAAATTCAGATGAACGATATGAAAAAGTTATTGGTTTATTAGAACTGGTTGGACTTAATGAAGAGCATGCAGATCGTTTCCCCCACGAATTCTCTGGAGGGCAAAGGCAAAGAATTGGAATTGCGCGAGCTTTGGCTCTAAATCCTAAATTCATTGTGTGTGATGAGCCGATTTCCGCTCTGGATGTATCTATTCAAGCACAGGTTATTAATATTTTAAAAGATTTACAAAAGAAGTTAGGATTAACCTACCTTTTTATTGCCCATGATTTATCCATGGTCAGATATATTTCTGATAAAGTGGCCGTCATGTATCTAGGTCATATTATGGAGAGAGCGGAGACTCAGAGCTTATTTGATAATCCCCTTCATCCTTACACAAAAGCTCTTTTATCGGCAATTCCTATTCCCGACCCTGGTATTCAAAAAGGGAAACATAGAATTCTTCTAACTGGAGATGTACCTTCCCCCATAGACCCTAAGCCGGGATGCCGATTCGTTGATCGATGTGCTTATGCCGTTGATCGATGCCATCATGATACTCCTGAACTTATTGAAGTTCTCCCTAATCATTTTAGTGCTTGCCATCGAACTATTGAAATCATGGAAGCAAAGAAAAGAGGAGAGGAAGAGAGTCTCATGACTAAAGACTTGGAGGGAGCTCCATTATAATCGCAACGCCTTAACTCCTTGAGAGATCGCGGTCTAAACAGCCGCGGTCTTTTATCAAGGGAGCTAAATAATTCATATCTACTAAAGATAACCTTAAGTGCTATTAGAAAAAGACGAAATCAAAAGGGATATTAATCCCCGAGATTTCGTCTTTTTAATTCGTCTTTTATGAGAAATGTTATTCCATGATTAAGTGAAATACAGCATCTTTTAAAATTAATCCTTCAACGAATTCACCGCTTTGAAAGATCAACTTTTCATTCACAATTTTAAACTCATACTTTTCCGTATCACTGACCATTAAAATTAAGGTTTTGGATTTAACGGTATAGGTTCCAGTTGGTCGGTATGATGTGGCGCTACCTCGATTAAATACAAAGGAGCCATCTTCGTCTAAAATAACCCATGGTAAGTCCTTAACTTCATTGTTTTCCATGATATATTTCCCTGGCTCTATAAATGATTGATCATCATTTGAGCAACCAGAAAATAATAGGATTATTGAAAGTAATGTGAATATTGCTAATTTAGATTTCATGGTAATTTTACCCTCCTAAAGCTATAGGATAAATAGCCTAAGTTTTCTAATGTGCTGACCTATGTAAGTTATTGGTCCATATGGAGAAAATTGAGAGCATACGTGGCATGAAGGAGACTACCATTAATAAGGACATCTTCATCAATATCAAAGTGATCATTATGATGAGCGGCGTCCGTCTTTTTCTTCGTGTTTTTAGAACCCAAAAAAGCAAAACATCCAGGTTTATGTTCAAGGTAATAAGCGAAATCTTCACCACCAGTGGTTTTCTCCATGGTTACGATATTTTCCTCTCCTAAAACTTTAATTGCAGCATGACGGGCGATGAGGGATGCTCCCTCATCATTGTAAAGAGGTGGGATATATTTAAAATACTCAAGCTCTGATGATGCTCCATAAAGAGAAGCTGTACTTTTTATCACTTTCGAGATGGAGTCGATAATATTATCCCCAATAGCTTTTTTGAAATAACGCACCGTACCATCAAGGGTGGCTTCTCCAGAAATCACATTAAAAGCATCCCCACTATGAATAGAGCCTACAGAAATCACTAAAGGATCCAAAGGAGCATATTCCCGACTAACAATAGTTTGAAGGTTCATCACTGTAGCTGACGCTACCACCACAGCATCTACTGTTTGGTGAGGCATGGAACCGTGACCAGATTTTCCCTTGATGTTTACGATGAATCGATCCGCTGCAGCCATTCTTTCTCCGGATTCCAAAGAAACCTTACCAGTTTCTAAACCTGACCAGATATGAAGACCAAAGATAGAGTCAGTTTTTTTATACCAGTCACCAGTATTAATCATGATTTTAGCACCTTGACCAATTTCTTCAGCAGGTTGAAAAATTAAGTATATGGTACCTTCGACCACTTCAATATTATCCATTAAGATTTTAGCTGCCCCTAGCAGCATTGCCATATGAGCATCATGGCCGCAAGCGTGCATCTTTCCAACATTTCTTGATTGATAAGTTACATTATTCTTTTGTGTAATCTTTAGTGCGTCAATGTCACTTCGTAGTGCTACAGTTTTCCCAGGTTTTAATCCTACAATCTTCCCGATTAGGCCGGTGGGGTGGCTTTTCTCATAAGAGATATTTAGTTTATCTAATTCTTTTGCTATAAATGCTGTAGTTTCAAATTCTTCTAAACTGAGCTCAGGATGCTGGTGGAAATATCGGCGAAGTTCAATGATGTATTGTGTATGTCTTTCTTTCATGGCAGCAATATTCACTGTGTCATCTCCTTAGGGTTTTTGTTTATCGTATCGGAAACTATATTGGGTGTCAATGGAAACAATCGACAGCTATACATTTTAGTTGACAAGCTGATAAGTTGACAAAAGCAAAAGAAAGAGAGGAGAAAAACACGAACAATAAATACTAATAGCTGATTAGAAATACTCAAACAACAGAGGTTATAATCCATTGTTGTCTAGTTTAGGTCAGAAGATAAAATTGGAGATTTGACATTGAAATGGCTCTTATGACATAAATAAGTAAAAATAGGTTAGTTAAATCCAATAAAACAACAATCTAAACGATTACTTTTGATAAATCGGGAAAAATATTATTATACGAACAAAATAGCTTGTAATTAAATTATAGTTCGTATAAGATAAAGGTGAGTTTAAAAGAAATCAACATAACGACGAATAATATGCTTTAACATTTAGGAGGAAGAAATGAAAAAAATCACAACTATTATCTCAGCTCTTGTCTTAGTAATGTCGCTTGCCGCTTGTGGGGTAAAGGAAGATCCTAAACCGGAAACGACACCAGGAGAAACAAACAATGAAACTCCAGCAGAAACAGGAACTGGAGAAACCATGGAAGCCAAAAAGAAAGAAGATATTAAAGTTGGGGTTATCCATATTGGGAATCCTTCAGATGGATCAGGATACAGCTATGCTCATGATCAAGGTATCGTTGGAATGCAAACAAGCCTAGGCCTTGAGGAGAGTCAAATTATTCGAAAGAATAATGTGGACGACACAGACCCTACGGCTACAGAAACTGCAATTTTAGAGTGTATTGAGGAAGGGGCTAATATCATTTTTGCAACAAGCTGGGGATACATGGATACCGTAGAAGCTTTAGCAGCAGAATATCCTGACGTAGTCTTCTCTCACGGAACAGGTTATAAGGGAAATGGATCTAATTTCAATAACTATTTTGGACGAATTTATCAGGCTAGATATCTTTCAGGTATTGTAGCAGGTCTTAAAACTGAAACAAACATTGTTGGATACGTAGCAGCCATGGGTATGGACAACTCAGAAGTAACTGGAGGCGTAAATGCTTTTGCCATGGGAGTTCAGTCTGTTAACCCTGATGCTGATGTTTATGTTAAGGTCACCAATAGTTGGTATTCACCAAGTGAAGAAACGAATGCAGCTAAAGCTCTTCTTGCTGAAGGAGCAGATGTTATTGCTCAGCACGTAGATACAGCTAACCCTCAACTTGAAGCAGAGAAAGCTGGAGCGTTTGGTATTGGCTATAATTCTGACATGAGTAAAGAAGCTCCTAAAGCGACTTTAACTTCTGCTGAATGGGATTGGTCTGCTTACTATACTCTTGCCGTGGACAATGTGATTAATGGAAAATGGACTGGAGAGAACTACTATGGCGGTATGGATGACGGATTAGTGATGATTTCTCCACTTAACGAAAGTTTAGTGGCTGAAGGAACTCAAGAAGCTATAGACGCAGCCAAAGCCACCATTATGGATGGAAGCTTCAATGTATTTGATGGAGAAATCAAAACCAATGATGGAAATACTGTTGGTGAAGCAGGAAAAACTCTTGATGATGCAACCATCACCGGAGGAATTAACTGGTACTTTGAGAATGTAACCCTGAAGTAAGAATTTAAAGGACAAGGGGTGGGCTCATCTCTTTTTTCGAAAGAAGAATGGAGAGTCCACCCTATTCCTATTTTAAGATTTAAAAATGTGAAAATTAACTGGGGATTTGAGGGGATTAAAGTCATGGAAGACGTAAATTTAAATAAAGAAGAAAAAGAGATAGCAATAAAACTCAGAGGGATTACAAAGACTTTTGGTACAGTGGTGGCTAATGACCAGGTTAATCTGGACATTAATTATGGAGAAATTTTAGCCCTTCTGGGAGAAAATGGTTCAGGAAAGACAACTCTAATGAATATGCTCTCAGGGATTTACTTTCCAGATGGTGGCACCATGGAAATGGATGGAAAAGAAGTCATGGTCAGTTCACCTCTTAATGCCATTGATTTAGGAATAGGTATGATCCATCAACATTTCAAATTAGTAGAAGTTTTTAATGCTTTAGATAATATTATTATGGGAACCAAAGGGAAGTATAGAAAGAAGAAAGTCATGAAAGAAAATGTGACTAAAATCAGTGAAAAATTTGGCCTAGAGATGGACTTAGAAAAGAAAGTATACAATATGGCGGTGAGTGAGAAGCAGACCGTAGAAATTATGAAGGTTCTTTATCGAGGAGCAAAGATTCTTATCTTAGATGAACCAACTGCGGTATTAACTCCTCAAGAAACTAAAAAGCTTTTCACGATATTAAGAAAGATGAAGGAACAAGGAAGCGCGGTTATCATCATCACTCATAAGTTAAACGAAGTTATGGATATTAGTGATCGAGTAGCAATCCTTCGTAAAGGCCAATTAATAGATGTGGTTAAGACAGATTCTACCAATGAGAAACAGCTAACGGAGCTCATGGTAGGGCGACCGGTTAGTTTAGAGATTCAACGCCCTTTGGTGGAGGAGCGCAAGACCATTCTTAATGTGGTGGATCTTTCTGTTGAAAACGAAGATAAAACCATGGGACTTAAGGAAGTTTCCTTTAAGCTAAGAAGTGGAGAAATCCTAGGGGTTGCTGGGATAGCAGGCAGTGGGCAAAAAGAACTATGCGAAGCTATCGCAGGATTAATTGATGTGAAGGAAGGGGCTGTTCTTTATAATAAGAAGAATATTATTGGGAAAACTCCAGATGAAATTATAAAACTTGGGATTAGTATGAGCTTTGTTCCTGAAGACCGTTTAGGCATGGGCCTTGTGGGATCCATGGGTATGGTAGACAATGTGATGTTAAAATCCTATAAGAATAAAAAAGGGCTATTTGTTGATAAAAAACCTTCAGAAAAGCTGGCAGAAGAATTAGTGGAAAAGCTAGGAATTGTGACACCAGGCATCGAGACCCCAGTAAGGATGATGTCAGGTGGTAATGTTCAAAAAGTATTATTAGGACGTGAGATTGAATCAAAACCTAATGTATTAGTGACGGCCTACCCTGTGCGAGGACTAGATATAAACTCTTCTTATTTAATTTATGATTTACTAAATGAACAAAAGAAAAAAGGAGTTGCTATTCTTTTTGTAGGTGAAGATTTAGATGTACTACTTGAACTCACGGACAAAATTATGGTGCTATGCCATGGCGAACTCCAAGGGATTGTAAAGTCTAGAGAGACAACCAAGGAAGAGATTGGCTTGATGATGACGGGCCACCTAAAGGAAGGAGGAGATGACCATGAGCGAGAAAATTCTTAAAGGATCTGAACCGATCTTACGAACGGTGAAAAGAGATGAAAGATCTAATCGGCAAATTTTAAGATTAAGGGTAGTGGCTTTTCTCTTGGCTTTAGTGGCTGGAGGACTCTTTATTTTCCTAATTGGTTTTAATCCTTTTATGGTGTATAGAACTATTGTGTCTGGAGCGTTTAGAAGTACTATGGCCATCCAAGCCACGGTGAAAATAATGATTCCTCTACTTATGGCATCTTTAGGCGTAACTTTAGCCTTTAAGATGAAGTTTTGGAATATTGGAGCCGAGGGTCAAATTATTATGGGGGCCGTGTTTTCTTCCTATTTTGCATTGTTTCATGCCGATTGGCCCCATGTGATTTTATTGCTAGTCATGTTCATGGCAGGATTTATAGGGGGAGCTCTTTGGGGACTTATTCCAGCTTATTTCAAGTCAAGATTTGGAACTAATGAAACACTTCTTACTTTGATGTTAAATTATATTGCTCTTCATGTGATTTCTTATTTGAGAGATGGTCCGTGGAAAGATCCCACGTCATCAGGATTCCCGAAAATTGCTCGATTCTCTGTTAATGCCCAGCTAGGAAAGGTTTTTGGCGTTCAGTTTGGATGGATTATTGCCCTGATTATGGTGGTTTTAGTCTTTGTTTATATTAGATACACAAAACAAGGATATGAAATCAGTGTGGTGGGGGAAAGTCATGCCACCGCTAAATATGCAGGGATGAATGTGAAAAGGATTGTACTTCGCACCATGCTCATCAGTGGAGGTATTGCAGGTCTTACAGGAGTGATTCAGTCTGCGGGCTCAGATATCACTCTGGCGTCTTCAGTGGCTGGCGGAGTAGGATTTACGGCCATTATCGTGGCTTGGCTAGGGGGACTTAATCCTTTAAGCATCTTAGGGATATCCTTTTTGTTTAGTGTGTTAGAGAAGGGGAGTAGTGTCATGCAGTCTACCTACGGGCTTTCCACGTATTCAGCAGCAGTACTTCAGGGAATTATATTATTCTTCATTCTGGGGACGGAATTCTTCATTCGATATAAATTTATGATCAAAACTAAGGGAGGGACCAAGTAATGGATATGACAATTAATTTTTTAGTGGCAGCTGCTTTAGCGGGAACACCACTTTTATTTGGAACCTTAGGAGAAATCTTAAATGAACGTTCAGGTCATCTTAACTTAGGTGTAGAAGGTATGATGGCGCTGGGAGCTTGTGGAGGATTCATGGCTGGATACTTTACGGATAGCCTGTTCTTAGCCTTAGTTTTTGCTTTTCTAGCAGGTCTAGGAGGAGCGTTAATCTATGCCGTGTTAACCGTGACTTTTCTGGCCAACCAGAATGTCACAGGGTTAACCCTTTCAATCTTTGGTGTAGGATTAGCCAACTTCTTTGGGGAGTATATGCTTAATTTCTCTGAGACGAATACTTTGAAATTACCTGATCGTATTCTAGGACAAATGACAGCGGTTAAGATTCCTGTACTTAGTGATCTACCAATTCTAGGACCGTTGCTATTTCAGTATAATCCATTTGTATATCTGGGAATTTTAGTGGCGATTCTTTGTGCCCTTTACTTAAATCGGACAAAGATCGGACTAAATTTAAAAGCTGTTGGTGAAAACCCTGCAGCAGCAGATGCGGTAGGAATTAAAGTTACGAAGATGAAGTATATTAACATTTTGATCGGTGGAGGTATTTGTGGTATTGGTGGAGCGTATACCTCTATGATTATTAATGGTGGTGTATGGATGAGTAATAGCGTTAATGGCATGGGATGGATTGCCGTAGCTCTTGTTATTTTCGCCTCTTGGAGTCCTATGAGGGCAATTTTTGGATCATTTATCTTTGGAGCATTTAATGTGCTTAAGTACTATATGCCTAGAACTTGGTTCACTCTTCCCAATGCTTTTTATGACATGCTTCCTTTTATTATTACAGCAGTGGTATTGATTATGACGTCCATTCGTAAATCTAAGGAGAATGCTCAACCGGCAAGTTGTGGTGTAAACTACTTCAGAGAAGAACGATGATGGAGCTAATTTAATAAATTCAAATGACTCCTAGGGAAAAAGAGACTTAGTGCGACTAAGACTAACTTTTCCTAGGAGTTTTATTATTATGGAAGACAAAGAATGTTTAAGTCATGGGAAAGCAGAAGAATTCTTATAGTGCTGCTTCACTTTAGTTTACAGCGAGTTTATGAATAGTTGAAATATTTTGACAATAAAATAATAAAGCGTTATGATGAAACTAAATCATAGATTCAGACTTTATGTTGTGTTGTTAAAAGAAATAAGAGAGGTGCTTTATGGATCAAAAACAAGTAGAAATCATGAAAAATGGTAAAGGCTTTGTTGCTGCCCTAGATCAAAGTGGTGGAAGTACACCTAAGGCTTTGGCTGGTTATGGTGTGGAGAAAAGTGAATATACTGGAGACGAAGAGATGTTTAATCGGGTCCACGAAATGCGAACCAGAATCATCACCAGTGAGTCTTTCTCATCAGAGTTTATTTTAGCGGCCATACTGTTTGAAATGACTATGGATAGAAAAATAGAAGGCATGTATACGGCGGATTACTTATGGGAGAAAAAAGGTATCCTTCCCATTCTTAAAGTGGATAAAGGATTGGCTGAAGAATCTGATGGAGTTCAACTCATGAAGCCTATTGCTGATTTAGATGAAACTCTGGTAAGGGCTAATAATCGTCATATCTTTGGAACGAAAATGCGGTCTGTTATAAAGAAAGCTAATGAAGAAGGAATTAAGAAAATCATTGATCAACAATTTGAATATGGAAAGAGGATTATTGCTGCAGGATTAGTTCCTATTATTGAGCCGGAAGTTGATATTAAAAGCCCAGATAAATCAGAATCAGAAAAAATCATGAAAAGCGAAATTCTTCGTCATTTAGATCAACTTAAAGAAGATGAAATGGTCATGTTAAAATTATCCATTCCTGAGGAAAACGACTTCTTTAAAGAACTTATAAACCATCCTAGAGTAATGAGAGTTGTTGCTCTTTCAGGTGGACACTCTAGAGAAAAAGCGGTAAAACTCTTAGAAAAAAATCCTGGCCTGATTGCTAGTTTCTCCAGAGCTTTGCTTGAAGGTTTAAATGCTAAACAAAACCAACTAGAGTTTGATGCTACCCTTAGGAAATCGGTAAGAGAAATCTATGATGCCTCTATAGTTTAATATGTTATAGATGAAATAGAGAGAATAATATTTAAGTGAATTACAAGAAACCCTGAAACTTCAAAAGAGAAGATTCAGGGTTTTCTTTGATGAAAAATTAGATAGAATATATCATAATTTAAAACTGAAAATGAAATGAATATATTCTATTTTAACTTTGCTAATATTTTCTCCGCTTTAGGAGCTCTAAGCATGGATGCAGCAGGCATATTAGATCCCAGAAGAGGATTTAAGTAGTATTTAAAAGCCTCAGTTACATTATTGCCACGAGTATTAATAAACTCATCAGGCATTAGTTTGGTTTTTGCTGCAATATCTTTAAGATCACTGAGCTTATAGTCTACAGAATATATGCCCGTACGATGGATAGTGATAGATCCATCAATGTTATGCCATAGAGCGAATTGAGCAGCTTTTTCGCCAACTTCTCTGGCTTCTCTTTGGTCTACATCAGAGACGCAGCCGAGGAAAGATCTTTGTAGGTAGCCTAAAGTATCTGAACGGACTCTTTGTATGGGTAAGTTTTCTTTAATATACTGGGCTAGTAAGTCTCCTAGTGCACCATTTCCAGAAAGTGAAACATTTCCATGAGAGTCTTTCTCTCTTTGCCCTAATCGAGATAAAATCGGAACGCCATGCTCATCTTGAATTCCTTCAGAGACAGCCACTACGCAACGACCATATTGATCATAGATTTTTTTCACGTCATGAAGAAATTCTTGGGTTTTAAATTTACGCTCAGGAACGTAAATGAGATGGGGACCATCATCAGGATATTTTTGAGCTATGGAAGAGGCCGCAGCAAGAAATCCTGTATGTCTACCCATGACTACCCCAATATGAACTCCAGGAAGTGCACGGTTATCTAAATTGATTCCGATGAAGCTTTGGGCTACAAACTTCGCAGCTGAACCATATCCAGGAGTATGATCATTTATCATCAGGTCATTATCGATGGTTTTTGGAATATGAATAGCTCTAAATTCATAGTTGGAGCGTTCTGCTTGTTCATTGACGATTCTCACGGTATCCGCAGAGTCATTTCCACCTATATAGAAAAAATACCGAACATTATGAGCTTGAAAAACTTTAAAAATTTCTTGGCAGTAGGCTTCATCAGGTTTATCCCTTGTGGAAAAGAGGGCAGATGAAGGGGTAACGGCTACTCGCTCTAGATTATTTGTGGTTTCTTGTGTTAAGTCTAAGAAATCTTCATTTATAATGCCTTCTACGCCATTAATTGCTCCATAAACTTTTGTGATTTGAGGGAATTTACGGGATTCGAGTACTACCCCCACTAAAGATTCGTTAATAACCGCAGTAGGTCCACCGCCTTGTGCTACAACAACCTTACCTTTTAAAATCATAAATAAATGCACCTTCTTTCCTCATAGTTAAAATAGTAAGAATTTTCTTTAATTATAACATATTGCCAAATCTTTCCAAATAATATTGAAAGTATCCTCTTGAATTTTGGTGAAATATGTAGCCGTTAGATTGATAAAACTGAACAAAATAGGATTTAGGATGTGGTACAATACTTGAAGTGTATCTTATGAATTCTAATAAGAAATAGAATACTGAAATCATGTAGAATAAGGAGAATAAAATGGATAAAAAAGATATCATGGAATTAAAAAAGCGACTGAAAAAAGATCAATGTACGTTTAGTAAAGTTTGTGGATGCTACGTTAATGCAGAGAAGAAAGTAGTAACCACATTTAGAGAGACCTTTTTGAATTTAGATGACACGGAATTACATAAATATTTAGAGATATCAAAGAAGGTGCTTTCTGGCACTGTTGGAAATAATATACTTGAGCTATCATTTCCTATTCGCCTTAATGAGAGTAACGATAGACAAAATGTGTTAATGAAGCTTAAAAGCACTCAGCTTAAGGATAATGAACTTTTAGAGGATTTCTACCAGAAAATTATCGATCATTATGAGTATGTGGGAAACTTTATTATTCTACTTTTCCACGATAATTACGATGTTATGTCCAGGACTACTGATAACATCAAACTTGATGAATCTGAAGAGGTTTATGAATATATTTTATGTGCGATTTGTCCCGTTTCACTCTCGAATCCAGGGCTTAGTTATTTTGAAGAAGTAAATAAGATTAAGGCTCGAGAAAGAGATTGGATGGTGGACGCCCCCATCACAGGATTTGTTTTCCCGGCATATACAGATCGCAGCTCTGATGTGAATAAAGTCATGTACTACACGAAGAATGCGAAAAATCCCCACGTGGAAATCATGGAGGAAGTTTTAGGGTGCGATGCTAAACAGACGTCTACTATACAAAAAGATTCATTCCAAGCTTTAATTAAAGGATCTCTTGAAGTAGATGAAGCTAAGGCAGATTTGATTTATATGGATGTACAGGATAGCTTAAGTTATATGCTAGAAGAACAAAAAGCCATGGGGGATGATGCTGAACCCATAGCATTGACCCACGAGGATATGGAAATTCTTTTAAAAGATAGTGGGATTTCACAAGATGTCAGTGCTAAAATCGGTGAAACATATGATGAGTATTTCGGAAAGGATCTTCCTTTGGCAGAGTATCTCTTAGATACTAAAGTCTTAAAAGCTAATGATCAAAGAAAAATAGAAGTTCATCTGCGTAAGCAAGTAGAAATTCTCTCCAATGAGCTTATTCAAGTGAAAAATAATGTTAATGAAGAAGCTAACACTGAGAAGAATGAAGAGAATGAAGAATATCATATTATTCTTCAGGTTAAGCCAGAAAAAGTGTCTTCCATTAGAACTCAACTTATCGATGGACAAAGGTGTCTTGTGATTCCGGTTAATGAGAATGAGTATACTAAAGTTAATGGGAAAGGTGACATGATTTAGAAGATGTTTTGACATAGTTCGAAGGCGCTAAGCTAAGAGAAAAAGAGAGGAGTAGACTACAACATGTAGTTAATCCTCTCTTTTTTAGCAGGTTTTAAAAACTAAGCTCTTCATCAATTCTTGCGCTATAGTCCTCCATTAATAACTCTTGATATCCAGCCGTTTTATGGCTTCGTAGCTCTTGGACTAATGGAAGAAGCTCTTCTGACAATATCCGATCAAGTTTATTGATTCTTGAAACTATAGAGATTTCACTTTTTATTTTATAATAATTTGATACAGACATTTCTAAGAACTCCAAACGAGTCTTATAGCGCCGCTTTAAACTATCTGCCATTTGAAGACCTTCTGGATCGAAATCACCACTGTAGTAGATGAGTGTGCCATTTCTCACCATAATATCCAAGAGAGTCAATACCGATAGGGCAGGCTGGCCACTAGTGCAAATTAATGTTGGCTTGATGTCGTATTTTTTGTATCGGATAAGCAAGTGATAAAATACAGCTGGGTTTTCAAAAACAAAGACTTTACCTTTTGTTCCCTGTACATTATGAAGAGATTTTAAGTTATATGCCGTTAGTGCTAGGGGCTCACCTTGATCTCTAAACCAAGCATATCCAGGATTCTCAACACTATTTTCATCGTGCACCAATAATCCATAAGTCATAACTTGATTGGATATTTCATCTCTTAATATGCCAAAAGAAAGTAGTAAAGCGCTGATTTCTTCAGCAGATGTTACTAATGGTATTTCACTAAGGAAACAAAGGGCGTTGATGAGTAGCTTCCCACCCTTGCTTCCTAAATCAAAATAATGAGAATTCTTTGTGATCAAAGAAGAGAATGCAGGAAGAGGTATAGCCCCTAGGGGATTAAGTTCAATATATTGAAGAGCATGGTCAAGAAACTTTATATCCTTCTTGAGTATTTTTGGCGACATAGTGTAATTCTTTAAGAGTAAGGTATAGCCGAATTTCTTAGTGGACAGAACCTGACTAAACCACTTCTTGGTCAAGTCACCCTTAAGTGAATTGAACTGATCATTAAAATACAACTCCTTCTCTTCTTGTTTATTGGCTCGTATAGTTTTACGACTTACCAACTCTTTTCCGAAATAGAGACTTAAGACTTGAATAAAATCAATCTCTTCGAATTTACCACTGGAGATATGCTTAATAAATTTCTTAACAGATAGAGAACCACTTTTTAAGCTAAACAAGTTCTGATCAATGCTGCCTAGTTCTATGGCTTCTTTCTCACTGAGGTTTTCAAGTTGGATCCGCCCTGATAAAATCCCTGATTTAACATACTTTTTCCTAATCAATTCTAAGACTTGATGGTACTCTGGATGGGTTTTTAAATAGTTAGCCGCTTCTTGATTCAAGTTTTTTTTCATTTACTCATCCACCAATACTTTTTCCTGCCCATTCCAATGGTAGCGTATAACTGTAACCATCTTCTCGTTGTTTTCTCGGATAAGTTCACTGATCGCCAAGTTGTCTACCGTGTCGTAAGTTCCCCAAAGGATTTGAGAGTTTAGAATATAATCCAAATCTAATTGTTTAAGGAGCTTGAACATATCTCTAATGTTATCTTCATCCACCCCTGCAAAAGCTTCATCCATGGTTATAATTCGCGGACAATCCTTATTGGCCTTAAGATACCGAGCATACAAGGCAGAAAATAGAGGAATGTACATGGACATAGCTTTCTCTCCACCTGAAAACTTAAAAAACTCATTATTGGTCAGCTCTTTCTTACGCTCATTTTCCATGGTGAAGTACAATTTAAACTGATACCATTTCCGATAATCTAATACTTCTTTAATAATACTATGATAATTACGAGCTTCCCCTGTACCCTCATAACTACGTAGAGTTTCTTTCACTTTTAAAATAAAGTGACTAGCTAATTTTTTTAAACTCTCTTCTGTATTTCGATCTCTTTTCTCTAGAATATCAATAATATCAACCACATTAAGTTGGCCTTCTTCTTCAGCTTTATTGGGGCTCCAAGTAAGACTAAGTTTTAAGGTGCTCGTTGTATTCATACCGCCCATAATAGTATTGATTTTTTCAATCCAATCTTTAGATTGAAGGATTTTCGCCCTAATTTTTTCACTAACGGTATTCATCAGAACTTCTTCAAAAATATGTCTTTCTTCTGTGCTAATCAATAATTTTTGCTCTTCTACCGTTGCTTGGATGCTATCCATAAGTTGGATAAATCCTGAAGAAATTCCTTGGATTTTGCACTGAACATCCCATCGTTCGCGGGTAACCCCTTTTGGGATGTCTATTTCAGATTCTGTAAGGATGTTTTTGAGTTGAAGATTATATTCTCGCAAATCAGCTGAGTTTTGGTTAAAACTGTCGATGAGGCGCTTTGTTACCATATCTCGAGATAGGTTTTTCTCTTGAGGTAAACTATCCAGCATATTTTTAGCGAGTTTGAGAGGAGAACTCGTATCTTCTTGGAACACATAACCTAATTGATATTCTTCTAAGAAAATTAATTCCAAAACTTCTAAGATGTTTTCTTGAGAAGAGATGGTTACTTTAGTTGCTTCAATTTCTTTTTTTAAAGATAAAATACTCTCGTTTAAACCTCCGACTTTAATGTTATAGTTGGTAATCTTATTGGGATTAATATTCTTAATATTTATGCAACGCTGAACTTCAGCTTCAATTTCGTCAATGTTTGTTTTGGAAAGAGCCTCTTTAATTCCATGAAGTTGTACTTTGATTTGATTAATAATAGTTTGAATTTTGTGGATTTCTTCAGAAAAATCTTCCACTTCTTCTTTAAGAATTAGGAGTTGTTCCTCTAAGTTGATCTTATGTTCTTTTTGAATGGTGCAGGTATGATTAAGGCTAATGCTGTCTCTAATGATATCTTTAAGATCATCAATTTTTAGTATAGCATCCGTATAGGCTATAGAGGTTTTTGGCAAATCTATTTCCTTGATCAAGTGAAACACTTCTAGTTTCATATCTTTATGTTGTTCTTTAAGGCTGAAGAATTCGTCTTCACCTCGCTTAATCAGGTCTTCTAAATTTTGTAGAATCCTTATGGTTTCATGGATTAAAAGAAGGCCAGATTCCATATCATCTAAGCTAGGACGGCTCTGATACTCTCTAAGTAGAGCATTCATACGTAGCTCTAATCTGGTTTTATCTGAATTTAGTTGAAGTATTTCTTCGTCAATTAGACTAATCTCCTCTTTATGCTTTAGTATAAGCTCTTCTTTATGACGCCTTCTAGCAGCTTCGCCAATAAAAATATGTTTACGATCAGCATTTGCCTTTCCACGAAGTATCCCAAGATTGAAATGGGCATTTTCATCTAGATACGTGTCATGGGATCCTTCAAGAAAAATACTTTGCAGGATTTCATCCATAGATTTCTTCAAATCGTTAATTTCTAGAGAGGCATCGATTTTAAGCAATGATGATAAATTATAGCTCATAATATTGGGATTAGAAAATAAGTATCGGTCTTCAGTTCCTTTAGGAAAGTCTAAAGCTACATCTCTATGTTTGTCTTCAATAATTAAGGCGTCTAATAAGCCCATCTCATGGAGAGCGGCTTCCACAGCATCTCTGGTTCTATCAGAAACTGTTCTTTCAAAGTCTATGGCCTTATAGAGTGGCATAAAAGGGATTCCTAATTCCTGGAGTCTTATTCGATTACGGATTACGCCTTCACTACGAGATGGCTCTTTGTCATTTTGGTCTTGAAGGTTGATGATTTTTCCTTTAATCTCTGTTTTAATCTCTTCTAATTTCACCATATGATCTTGGACATTAAGGAGACTTCCATTTAGAGTATGCTGAAGTAAACTAAAGCTTTGAGATAATTTCTCTTGGACAGTATGAAGTTGAATGGGTTTTTCTAAAGCTTCCAGGTCTGAAAATAGCTGAGTTCTCTCTTGTGGTTGAAGAACCCACTCTTTATTTTTTGAAGCTAGGCTTGTAATAGACACTTTATAATTTTCCTTCTCTGATGAGAAGAGTTCTTCTGAGCGATGGAGGTCTTTATAAGCTTTTTCTCTATCAGCTCTTAGACTGTCGTTTATCCTTTCTTTTTCTTCCATGATTTTTTCATGATGCTCCAAGGCTGTTAGTTTGGTCAAAGCCTCTTTAATTTTCTTGTCATAGCTTTTAAGAAGGATTTCAATTCCAAGTAAATCATCTCTCACTATGCTTCTTCCTGCTTCAAAGGAGATTTCTTGTGAATTATGGTCGATGTCTCTTAACAATGAATTTAGATCACTATCATTTGCGACCATATCCTCAGATAGATCTCTAAGTTTCTTTTCTGTTTGAAATAAATTACTTTTTTTAGTCGATAGACTATGCTCTTTCTTAACTTTATCTTGGAGATAGCTATCTATCCGATTTTCCAGTTCTTTCTCTTCTAGTTTAAGTCTAAAGCCTTCCCCAGATATTAAGTTTTCATAAGTGGCGTTGGCATGGTTAAGTTCCGTAGTTAAGGTTTCTAGCTCATTTGTAATTTCAAGCAGAGACTGGTGTTGATCAGCTTTAGTTTCATCCTGGGTTTTAAGCTTTCGAATACTTTCATCTAAAACTCTTTGGCCTTGAATGAAATAATTAGCTTTTTCACTTAAGGTGTGTTGATTATACTTATCATAATGATATTTAATATTTTTTGTAGCTTTCAGGGCAGCTTGATTTTCTTCTAAGCTATCCTTAAGGCTATCCATATTCTCCAAAGCTTCCGACACTGGGCGTAGATCATCTTCACTAAGAACTTTAAGAGAGTCTGTGAGTATTTTGTAAATTTCTGTAGGCTTAAAGTCCTTAGAAAGCTTAGGACTTCTAATACTAATGAGCAAATTAAGTAATTCTTCGTAGGAATCCATGTCGTCAAACCCGAATAGATATTCATTAACTTTAGCCATATATGATCTTTGACTTTCCGTATAAAAATTGGCATCCCCTAATTCGTTTTTAAGTTGCATTTTGGTTAAAGGAATTTTTTGACCAGCATCTCTATAAAGAAATAAGTCCTTATTAATCCGACGTCCATCATGAAGGATGAAATACCAGCTTTTAGGAGGTTGGTTTTGTTGGGCTTTAATTCCCATACCTAATGTTATAGAATGATCACTATCTCTTCGTTTAAATTCCATATAGAGATATCCGGTTCTTTCCGTATTCTCGTCATCTAGAAGGTAGCCAGAAATAGTACGGGCATTAGTTCCAAAAGGATCTAGGCGATAGGGAGATTTATTACCATCAAGAAGTAGAGGTATAAAGCTTTGCATGGTCACAGATTTCCCACTACCATTACTACCCCTTAAAAGGAGTTTCCCATCAGACAATAAGAATTCTTCAAAATCATAGTACCAAAAATTAACAAAGCCTAGTTTATGGATTAAATAACGATTATTCATTTTGATCTCCTTTTATTGCAAAGTCTTCATAATACATTCCAGTAATTTTGCCGCATAGAGGAAGTAGAGTAATGGTGTTGTCCTGTATATTAAGAAATAAGAATCTCTCCATTTCTTCTAAAACCTGGCTAAAAAAACGTTCTTCACTCATTTCTCGATACTCTTTGCTAAATCCTTCTAACTGCCTTATTCGAACATCCATCACTAAGTGATTAAAATCATCCATGGATAAATTGATATGGTCTTCTGTGGATAACTGATAAAAAGAAGTGTCTAACCTTTGACGAATCTCTGCACAAATAAATAGAATGATATCGCTTAACGCTTTGCTGGAGGGAAAACATTCAATACCTGTTTCTCGATCTGGCGGAATGAGCAAGGCTCCGTTCTTATGGACATGGAGTTTCCACCCTAAATAATTCTCGAATTCGTCCTCAATGGAATTTCTATAATTTTTAATGTATTCATAGTCTCCAGGAGCATCACCCCGATACACAATGGGAGAGAGGAGTAATCGTTGATAAACTCTGTTTTTTCTATGAACTCCATTTTCTCCATGGTCACTAATTAAATTTGCGATTACTTCATCCCATTTTAAGGTATGTTCAGTAAATTCTTCTGAAAGATTCTGGATAAGATATCTTGAAATACCGGTACTTTCGAAAAGAATTTCTTGAGTTTCATCTGTAATAAAATCATTTTCGGAACCATCATCTACTTTAAGAAGATGAATGGACTCAGCATATTTAACCACACGAATTAGCATCTTTCTGGTAGTATAATTTGTCCAATCATACTCCTCTCCAATCTCATTAGTAAGCAAGAATTCTGATACGTGAGAAAGCAGAAATTGCTCCTCTTTTCCCCGATCTTCTAAAAAAATAAGGAGTAACATGAACATGGCATATTCGCGACCTGATTGGAAGACCTGAACCCCCATGGAGAAATCTGGAATTCCTGGGATTTTAAGCAGCCTGATAAAATCACTTCGTACAATGAGTTCATAACCCAGCTTGTCGGTGAGAAACGATTTGAAGTACCGTATGTTATCTTTAATTCTATAATATAGATCTCGATCAGTTTCTTTGTAAATCAGTTGGTGTATTAAAAGTCCTTTTAACGATTCCATTATCCTTCCCTCCGAATGATAATTTTGTAATGAGGCATAGAAAGAATACCATCTTCGCAGTGAAGTTTAATAGAAGGAGAGTCTTTCATGTGACTAATTCGATAGAGAAATTGATTTCCCTGGGACTGCCAAGCTTTTCCGCTTTTTTTTCCTCGAGAAAGAAGAGAAAGCAATAAAGTTCTTTCTTTGACACTGACTACAGGGAGTTTTTTAAAGTCGATTTCGTCATCTTCAATAAATTTATTTAGGATTTTTTCATCATCTACTCTTTTTTGAAGAATAGCTTGACGTTTTTGCTCTTTTAGGAAACCTAACTCTAATATAGGATTTTTCACTATTTTTTCTCTGTAGCTTCTAGTTCTGGGTTTTATGTCGTAAACCCGCGGCTCTTCTTCATAGATAGAGCTGTTGATATTTTCCGTATCCCTGTGGATATTAGCGAGTACCTTTGTCATGGTGGTAGATCCCATGAGTAGAGCAGAAAGTTTATGAGCTTCATGAAGGTCTTCTTGATCTTTAAATAGCTGGGCTAATTTGAGATATTCATTTTTACGATTGGCATGACTGTTTTTCTTATCTGCAATGGATGCCGCAAATCGAGTGATTTTACGAATGATTTCATTGGTGTTATCCACGAGTTGTTCAGATAGAGGAGCTCTTCCTTGGTAAGGGGTAAACCATTCTCGCATGGATTTAAATCTTCCTAGGTTCAAATCCATATATTCTTTCTCTCGCAAATCCACTTGAAGGTTTTTAATTTCATTCTCATAAGAGAAACTTTCTTCTAGAATTTTTTTAATGTCTTCATCAGTGATTTTACCTAAGATTTCTTGTATGAGCTGGGTATTTAGTTGAAGCATGCGGATGAAAGAACGTAGATATTTAACAAAACCTTCTTTGTAAATCAAAAAATCTGTAGATTTCATTAATTCTTCATTTTTTGGATTATAAAATCGTGAGATATAATCTTGATAATTTTGGTTAAGTGTTTGAAAACGAGAATTTAAATCTTTCCACCAATCGTATTGGGCTTTGGCATCTCGGTGTATATCATAATTTTCCAGAATGAGTCTAAAATTCTCTACCAGCGAGGCTTCTAAAGTGGCTGTATTTTCCATAGTCATTTGTTCAAGTCTTATTAAAAGTCGTTCAATTTCGATGGTGGTTTGGGAAAGTTGATATCTAAAAGCACGGTTTTTAAATTCATCAATACTGGTGACTCTTCGGGTATCGGCTATGGCAATGAGATTACCGTGGTCAACTAAGGAATTTAAATCGCTTTTAAGTTGATCTTCGGTATACTCTTGGAATTCTTCAAAGACCATTAATTGTTCTAGAATATCCTCTTTTAATACCCAGTTCTTCATCTTTTCATAATAACCAAATATAATTCGAATGATCGGGCGGTAACGCTTTGTATTTTCTACATCCAAATAGGATGTTTCTTTGATTCTTTTAGACAGATTTTGGTCCATTCGCATATTTAACACCTCAGCATTTTATCGTTTATCTATATGTTGATAATAACACAGAAGTTTTCATGTTTTCACAAATATTTATGGTGATTTTGACATACTTGAGATTGTTTTGACCTGAAAGGAAGAAGATTTAGAAGGGTGCACTAAAACAAGTGATTAAGTGAGTAAAAGTGATATCTTCCACTCTGCTTATCGCATTTTGTCTGTTTCACATGAGTTGTAGAACCGCCATCTAAAACATAAGATGAAAATCTTAAAGAAGTTTCAGGTGATTAAAATAAACAATAAGACTTAAGTGATATTTGTTGTATAATGAAATAATGTAATTATGTAAAACTATAAAATTATTATGTGAGGATGATATGAAAAAACAAGTTTTAACATTATCTATTCTATTGTTTATCTTTTTAAATATGCTAGTATTTTTTGCAGGGTATAAAAATGAAAATGAAATAAATACGGTTCAAAGAGAAAGCTTTTATGTTCGGGAAAAACTTAATATTAATAACTCTAAGGATATTATGCTCAACCAAATTTCACTTATTTTAGCGGACTTAAAATTTATTGGGAGTAATGTTGTGGATATGGAGCGTTTAGATGTAGATGTTCTATATGTTAATGAATTGTGGGAGGATTTTCTAGAAAGTAAAAGGTTTTACGATCAAGTTCGATTCATCGATATAGATGGACTTGAAAAGATTCGTGTTAATTCAGGTGAAGAAGGAGCCTATAGTGTTCCAAATGAATTACTCCAAAGTAAAGCCTCAAGATATTATTATAAAGATACCATCAACCTAAACCCAAATGATTATTATATTTCTCGTTTAGACTTAAATATAGAAAATGAAAATATAGAGATACCCTATAAGCCCATGATTAGATTTTCAAAACCTATCTATGACGAAAATAATCTGCTGGGAATCTCTGTTATCAATTATCGTGCTAATTATTTACTTGATAGTCTAGCTATGAATAGTCAAAACAATAAGTCCACAGACGTTTATCTTTTAAATGAGGACGGATATTGGTTATTATCTAGTAATGATAAATATATCGAATGGGGATTTATGTTCTCAGAGTACGAAGACGCTAATTTTAAAAATTTAGAGCCTGAAGTGTGGAGTGATGTTAAAACTAACAAAGAAGGTTATATCGAAACAGATAAAGGGATCTATAGTTATACAGCGGTATTGCCTGAGGCTAAAAACCAACAGGGGCTGAGCAATATTGATGCTGAGAACATTATTCTAGGTGAAGGAAATTGGTATATTGTCACTTTCCTATCAAATGAAGATCAAAATTTTATCGAGATTTTTACTTTTGCATCTTATTTTCAGTATCTTTTTGAAGATCAGCTTGAAATCACATTGAGTATTATATCAGCGATACTTTTAATTAGTGTTCTCTTTGCATGGTATATGAAGACCAAGATAGAGGCAGATAAAGCCTCAAAATATGACGAGATGACTTTAGCCTACAATCGGAAGTATGGTTTAGAAAAAGCAGAAGAGTTATACAAGTATTGTATGAAAAATAATCTGGATGTCGGAGTTGTTTTTTGTGATATCAATGGGCTTAAGCATGTTAATGACCTGTATGGTCATGATTTTGGAGATACTTTAATTAGGTTATTTTCAGAAACTATTCAGAATGAAATCAGATGGGAGCAGCATTGTTTTATAAATGAGAATTTGCGGCGCATTTTTTCCTGGTTTAGAAAAAAAGAAAATCAGAGAGAGAGCGATCTATTCATCAGAATGGGTGGTGATGAATTTTTACTAATCTTTAGAGATGTTAAGGAAGAAGATTTACAGAAAATTTGGGAAAGAATTATGAATGATCATAAGACCAAATTCATTAAAGATGTTCAAGTTAGTGCCAGTGGGGGATTAGTCTTGGTTTCTCCAGAAATGGATATGTCTTTAGAGAATGTCATTAAACTAGCAGACAAAGCCATGTATGAAGAAAAAAGTAAGCATTATTTAGCAAGAGGTTAATCAGAATATGAAGAGAGGAGCAGAGTGCGATATGAAGTACTCTGCTCTTTTTAGAGGAACCATAGAGGTTTTCCATAACCTATCATGAATTGATCAGCAAAGAGTAAACCTTCAGAGCTAGTCCGGTGTATTGCTAAATAAAAATTTTTCTAGATAAGTTTTATTCATTAAATGAACTGTTTCGAACTTGCCATTGTAAAAGACAGCCCAATTATTAAAGACTCCTGG
>LFRM01310643.1_pt2 | contig 24814 bp, 23 predicted proteins | sample 618341 | NCBI WGS metagenome assembly LFRM01 (sample SAMN03654438, study PRJNA283298) | anaerobic digester metagenome | isolation source: pool of bioreactors CSTR01a, CSTR02a, and CSTR03a thermophilic anaerobic... | place: Denmark: Kgs. Lyngby | collected 2014-05-21 | reverse complement strand
GGCCTAAGAACGACAAGGTCCTTTCTACCGGCGGCATAGCCAGCGGCCCCATATCCTTCATGAAGGTGTTTAACTCTGCAACTGAGGCGGTTAAGCAAGGCGGCACCCGCCGGGGGGCCAACATGGGTGTCTTGCGCATCGATCACCCCGACATCATGGAATTCATCACCTGCAAGCAGGATTCAGATGACCTGACCAACTTCAACATCTCCTGCGGCGTAACGACAGCATTCATGGAAGCCGTGGAGGCGGATGGTTTCTACGATCTCATCAATCCCCGCACCAATCAGCCCAGCGGCAGGCTGAAGGCTCGGGATGTCTTTAACAAGATTGTTGAGATGGCATGGCATAACGGTGAGCCCGGCATTATTTTCCTTGATCGTCTAAATGAGTTTAACCCCACTCCCCATGTGGGAGAATTTGAGTCCACCAACCCATGCGGTGAACAGCCCCTGCTTCCCTACGAGTCCTGCAACTTGGGGTCAATCAACTTGGCCAAGTTCGTGACCAGGAACTCCATGGATTGGGAGCGCTTACGCCGGGTAATCCAGGTTGCGGTCCATTTCCTCGATAATGTGATCGATGCCAACCGCTATCCGCTGCCTGAGATCGAGCACATGACCAAGGCCAACCGGAAAATCGGCTTGGGCGTTATGGGCTTTGCCGATATGCTCATCCTCCGGGGCATACCCTACGATTCGGAGGAAGCCATAGCTGCCGCCCGGGAGGTAATGTCCTTCATCCAGCGGGAAGCCCGGCAAGCTTCCATCGAACTGGCAAAGCTAAGAGGGCCCTTCCCCAACTTCAAAGGCAGCATCTACGATGACGGTGAGATCCCTACTCTGCGGAATGCCACAGTCACCACCATCGCTCCCACGGGGACCATCAGCATTATCGCGGGCTGCTCTTCCGGCATCGAGCCGCTGTTTGCAGTAGCTTACACCCGCAATGTGCTGGACAACGACCAGTTAGTGGAAGTCAATCCCCTGTTTGAAGCCATGGCCAAGCGGTTTGACTTCTACAGCCCTGAACTGATGAAGCTGGTGGCCAAACGGGGTTCTGTGAGGGGTATTGAGGATATACCGGAGCACATACAGCAGCTGTTTGCAACCGCCCATGATATTGTCCCTGAGTACCATGTTAAGATCCAGGCTGCTTTCCAGGAGTTCACTGATAATGCTGTCTCCAAGACAGTCAACCTGCCCAATGAAGCTAGCCAGGAGGATGTGGCGAAAGCCTTCTGGGAGGCCTATAGGACAGGCTGCAAGGGAATCACCATATACAGGGACGGCAGCCGCTCTGGTCAGGTACTGACTATTAAGAAGACGGAAGAAGAGCAAAAGGGCGGCCAGCAGGGTGTCCCCAAAGCCGTGGTACGGCCCAGGCCCCAAGTCACCAGCGGGCGTACACTGCGGATTCCTACAGCCCACGGCAATATGTATGTTACTATCAATGAGGACGAGTACGGGATCTGCGAAGTCTTTGCCCAGACCGGCAAATCCGGCGGTGATGCCGCAGCCAATAATGAAGCCATCGCCCGCCTGATCTCTATGGCGCTCAGAGCAGGAGTACCCGTAGAAGACGTCATCAAACAGCTGCGGGGCATTCGTTCTTCTACCCCTGTCTGGTTCAACGGCGGCCTGGTACTGTCCGGGCCAGACGGTATCGCCATCGCCCTGGAGCGCTACATCCACTGGCGCAAGACCGGACAAGAGCTGGACAGCGTCACGACTGCTGTGGATGCAGCTGCACCGGCCGGCGAGTGCCCGGACTGCGGCAGCACGCTCAAGTATGAAGAGGGCTGCAGCAACTGCCCCCAGTGCGGATACTCCCGCTGCAGCTAGTTAGATAGGAAACCCCGGCAGCTTGTTAGACTACCGCAAAATACACTGAGAGGGCCGGCGCTAGGACTGGTAACCAGCGCTGGCCCTCTCTACTGAATCCCGCTATTGCATCATTGCTTGATTACAGCACCAACCCCCGGGCATGAACAGTCCAGCGATCCACTACCTGCTCCCCTTCCACAACATAGAAGGAGTCACTCAGATTGACCACTGTACAGACATGAACCGGAATCACTTCCACTTGCTGGCCAATGGAAAAAACACCCTCGGGAGCAGAAATGAAGCCATGTTCTTCATTCACCTTCACGATTCTGGCCTTCGGTACCCCTTTTATCATCCCGTGCCCAAACTTGGGATGTGCTGCCTCAGAGAGCACCTTGGACCCTGCATCCAAAAGATATCTCTCCGGGGCCGGATTGCTGACAACCGTCGCCTTGACTGTCAGGGCACAGTCACCTAGAGCGGCGCCAAGGGCGGCCTGCTGGGCGTCATTAAAAACGTATGTACCTGGGCGCCATTCTGTTATCCCGGGAACCTCAAAATCGGCATAACAGGCAGGAGTGGAACCTGTACTGACAGTCTCAATCTTGAACCCCGCTTTCCGCATTTCATCAGCGGCAGCCACCAGCTTCTGGGCAGATATCTCGGCCTGCTCCTCCACCTCCTGGGTGTTGGCACAGCCATATAAATGCCCTTCATGGGTCATTACTCCCCGCAGGTCTAGATTCTCCAACTGCCCCGCTGCCCGGGCTAGGCCCAGAGCCTGTTCCGGAGCCGCGCCATCCCGGCTGCCTCCAGTATCTATAATCATGGATACCGTAAACTTAATGCCTGCCGCCTTAGCAAAGCTATCCAGTCTTTTTGCCGCGATATAGCTATCAAAGGCCAAGGTCAGCTTGCACCGCTGGGCCAGTGCCGCCGCTTTGGCCAGCTGGTAATCGCCGACCAGCGGATAAGCGATGAAGAGATCATGCACACCGGCATCGGCCATCAGCTCTGCTTCACTGATTGTCGCACAGGTCAGCCCAACTGCACCGGCTGCCAGCTGCATCCTGGCTATTTCCTTGTTCTTATGGGTTTTTATATGGGGCCGCAGATTGATCTCCCTATCCTTGGCTTTCTCTGCCATGTAGGCAATGTTGCGCCTGAGTATTTCCAAATCAGCCAGGAGCACCGGGGTGGGCAGCTGTTCTTTTCTCAACATGATTAAACCTCCACAGCGGCATTATCTCCTAAAGGTGAAGGGCAACCGGCACCGCTTTACGCAAAGCCACTTTGCGGGGGGTTACTTCACAGTCGTAGGCGAGAATCTCAACTCCTGCCTCCGCTGCTTCCTCCAAGACTTGCCCAAAGGCAGGGTCCATCCTGTGGTTGGGAGAGAAGACTGATGCATCCTCTCTTTGAATAACAAAAACCAGAAATGCTTGGAAGCCTTCCTGGAGACTTTCAATCAGCTCTCCTATATGCCGGGTTCCCCTGGAGGTGGGAGCATCGGGAAACAGGGCTGTCCCCTTCTCCACCAAAGTAACTGACTTGACTTCAACAAAAGCCTTCACTTCGGGACTTTCCAAGAGGAAATCCAGCCTGCTGCTGCCCAGGGTTACTTCTGGCTGCAGGCTTGTATAGGAGGTGAACTCGGCCAAAGCACCTTCCTTGACAGCTCGAGAAAACAGCCGGTTGGGCAAGTGGGAATCAACTGAAACCCAACACCGGCTGTCACCATCTTCGTAAAGGACTTTGGCCAGGCGGCCCCTGGTCTTGTAGGCGCTAGACTGAGGAAAAGGTTCAATGACTACTTCCGCACCAGGCACCAATAGCTCTGTCATGCGGCCGGAACTGGGCACATGCACCGAAACCGTACCTTCGCCTTCCAGATCAATCAGGCAGACAAACCGATTCAGCCGCTTGACAAACCGCCCCATCCTCGCATCAGTCTGGAGCTCCACGGTCACTGAAAGCCACCGCCGGCACTGCCGTCACATTCTTGGCAGATCCCGTAGAACTCCAATCGATGGGACTTCACCTTGTGTCCGCTGAGTTTTTCAGCCGCGTCATTTAGTCCGTCAACTACGGGCAGATCAATATCATACACATTGCCGCACTTAGTGCAGGCAAAGTGATAATGGTTCTTCGGATTACCGTCAAACCGACTGGATTCGCCGCTAAAGGATAGCTCCAAGGCGTCTCCGGACTCCACCAAAATCCTCAGGTTGCGATAGATGGTACCCAAACTAATGTTGGGAAGTTCCCTTCTCACTTCCTGGTAAATCCAGTCAGCTGTAGGATGGGTATCGGTCCCTCGCAGAACAGACAGAATCACTTCCCGCTGCTTTGTGTTCCGCACAAACCCCCGTTTCTTCTCCGCCATGAAATCGCCTCCAGAAACGTTGAAACACCGAAAACAATAATGATTACCAAACACATCTTAGCATTCTGCCTGTGCTCTGTCAACGCACGGGAGCTCTGTGGGAGTCTCTCCCTGTCCTTGGCGGAGGGCAACCAAGAAGCCGCAGAGGAACCAAAATATGTTAGCGAGATTGGCAGCGTGAATAGTGTTATCAACTTGTTGGTGGATGAGGGTGCCGATCAGCGCCGCCAGCACGCCCTGCGCCAGAGCCCACCGATGTTTAGCTACCACCTGAAAGCCAGCAACAATACTGAGCCCCACCACAGTGACCAACAATACAAGGCCGGGAACGCCGTACTCAGCCAGCGCATGCAGAAAGAAATTATGGGCCAGGGCCATGCTATTGCCTCTCGGCGAGTACTGCTGATACACGTGGGGGAAAACGGCTGTGCCTATGCCAAAAACTAGATGATCAGGGATCATGCTCAGCGTGACAGACCAAACCTCTAATCTATCCCTATTGCGCTCCAGGCTGAACATTCTATCTATGCGCCGCTGCACGCTTGGGCTTGTTTGCACCACCATGGCGACAATCAGCACCGCTACTACTGCCCACACGATGTTCCTGCGGTTGCTGCTGAAAAGCATGTAGGAGGCAACGCCTCCAGCAAAACCAAGCCAAGCGCCCCGGCTGCCGGTAAACAGCAGGCTTGGTACTGCAGCAAGGGCAGCTAAACGAACCCCCACCTTCTGCCAGGGCCTTTGCAGCCAATCAGCATAACTCCAGGCAAGCAGTATAGCGATTAGTAGGCAAGTGCCGGTACCGTTGGGTCCCTGTGCAAGAAGTTCAAGCCGAACTACCCGCTTGACCCGGGCGGCATAGATACCGTATCCTGAGGCAATCAGCAGGCCGATCACTAGAAAAGGTATGGTTCTTCGGAGAATCCAGCAGTCTTCCCAAAGTAAGTCACTCGCGCGAAAGAAGAACGTTATGATTATCAGGGCAAGACCAATAGTGCTGGGAACGGCGATATCGGGCCTAATGGAGGCCAGGCTGCCGACCATTGCCCAGAAGCCGAGTAGGATAAATAAGATACGTAGATGCTTTGCCTTACCCCCTTCTTGCCTAGAGCGTATGGGCGGGCCGGCTACCTCGTGCCCAAGCAGGCGGGCCCGGATGAATACTACCAATGAGTCCACCAGCAACAGTAAGACACTTACAATCGTAGATGTCAGGGGGATGCCGAGGAAGAACAGGGCCCATCCTAAAAGAAGTAAGGGCCGCTGCCGCAGCAAAAGCATCATCATACTCTCACACGCTGGAGCAGTGGTGCTCTGTCCGGTTGACGGCGATGAATCAGCGGATCCGGTAACTGCATTGCAGAGGGCTAATGACATAGCAATTCTACTCCTTTGGATACGACAACTTTCAATGTGTAACGGTTCTGTGACACTCCTCGAGTACTTCCACATGTACTAACGTATTCCTGTCTGAGGTGGGTAAAGGCAGTCCCTGACCCACAATTTCTCCTTGTCAACGGCAGTGAAATATGCTATTATTACTTTGTCGCTTGAGGCAACACACAAGCTATCACACCATATCTTGCCGAAGTGGCGGAATAGGCAGACGCCCACGACTCAAAATCGTGTGGGGTAACCCCCCGTGTGGGTTCGACTCCCACCTTCGGCACCAGCAGTAAACCCCAGTCTAACTGGGGTTTTGTGTTCTATATAGAGCGACTACTTTCGGCCCCGGCAACGCTTAATCACTTATCTGCTATCACAATGGTTGTGTTTCCAATCCGCCACACCATTTCGACTGATGCAAAACCAGCTTTCCTTAACATGGCAATTTGGTTTGCAACTGTACAGGGCGTATCAATGTGATAGAGCTCACCATATTCGAAGTGTGGCCAACAGAGTCACAACTTGATCCACCCCTTATCCAGCCAGTACTGGTTATCAGCGGAAAGCGGCTCTTCTTTTCTTGCCATCCCTTGGTGCATCATCCTGGTGATGGCAAAGAGAGTCTTCACTCCTATGCTCTTGCAGGCAGGACGCCCTTCTTTGTATCTAGCGGCCAGGCCTTGCACTCTGCGGATGATGGCTTCGCGCCTCCCATCGGATAGCTGCGTCCAGAACACATCCTCCATCAGCGCCATTCCCAGCTTCTTGACATGAGAAACACCCAGCCACTTTAGGCTTGTGGCTACATCTCTCTGTGCCCCTCCCTGAACCCATCCGATAGCGTCGGTCAAAACCACGGCTTTTTTCCGAAACATCCTGTCATCGGGCCTGTGCACCATCCAGTGGACGCACAGGTGATCCAGCAAGGCTTTCATTTGTGCTGTGGTCCTCAGGGCGTACACGGGATATGCAAACAGCAGTAGATCAGCATCCAGCATGGAGTTCCAAATTGGGCGCACATATGCAGCATGGGGGCAGAGCTCTTCACTCTTCAGAAAACAGGTCTTGCAGCCAGTACAAAAGTGCGGCAGGTCCCGGGGGAGGACGTACTCTGTGATAGAGCTGCCTTCACGCAGGACATCCAAGAAAGCCTCTTTGATGTGGTAAGTGCAGCCCTTGACTTCTGTACCTGTGATCACTGTGATCTTCATCATCCTTCCTCCCCTCCGCCTATACTTAGGACTCAACCGACTTCTTCTTACCTTTGGCATACCCTAGTTGTATTCTCGCACTAGGCATCATGTCCTTTGACTACGGAGGAGCGTTGACTCCCCACTGTCACATCTGCATTATTTGAGCATCGCCAACTCTCTAGTCGCCATTACCTCCACCCCTCTGGCTCTAGATTATTAGCCCCTAGTCGCTGCCGTTTTCCTGACACGGTGCACGTGTCCCACGAATGTGCATGGCAAAATAGGTGTTGTCTCTCAAGTGAGGGTAAGACGGGATTCTCCACACCCTAAGTGAACACACTCGGGGTGCTTCGTAATACCAGGAACAAAGGAGGAGTCTAGATGAAAACACCCGCTCATGTACGCGAGTGCTGCGTGGTGAACTTGGAGGGGAAGTAATTAGTGCTAACGGGAAATCTCTAGTGAGGCCCCGCCTCGCAGCTTAGCACTTCACTCTGACACTGCCATGTCATATCCTCTCCACTCCGCAGACTCTATCCGATTGCGGCCGGCGGCCTTTGCCTTGTACATCAGCTTATCAGCCATGTCTACAATCTCATCCAAGGAAAGCTCTGGTGAGTACTGTACTGTAGTTACACCAAAACTTGCTGTAATGTACGAGGAAACAGGAGAGTCTTCGTGTTCGATCTCTAGGTCCGCAATTCTCTGCTTAATCCTTTCGGCTACTTTGACAGCAGAGTGGATATCTGTGTCAGGCAGTATACAGGCAAACTCTTCCCCACCGTACCGAGCGGCCAAATCAACGGATTCCCTTAAGGACTCTTTTAGGGCCCCTCCGATGCGGCGCAGGACGTCATCACCCATGACATGACCATACCGGTCGTTATAGGCCTTGAAGTGATCAAGATCGAATAACACGACTGAGAGCTTTGATCTTGATCTTTTCAGTCTAGAATACTCCCGTTCCAGCGTTTCGTCAAAGCATCTTCTATTTGCTATCCCAGTCAAGCTGTCCCGATTGCTCAACTCTCTCAGCCGCCGGTTAGATTCCTCCAGTGCCAGTTCCATATCTTTTCTCTCGGTGATATCAGTCAACATGGCAAAGGAGCCTTCAAATCTGCCGTTATCATCGACAATTGCTTTTGCAGAAATCAAGAACCAGCGCTTCTCGCCATCCTTGCCCACAAGGAGGCACTCATAGACAGAATCCTTGCCGCGCCGCCTTAGAGAGGCCTGGTGATCATGTACATCCAGATGGCTCTCAGGAACGAAAGAGACATACGGCCTGCCCAGCATCTCATCAGTTGTATATCCAAGGACCGAAGCCATCTTTTGATTGGCAAAGGTAACCCGAAAATCCCGGTCAAACACCAGAATACCTTCAACGGCTGTTTCCACCACACGCTGGAACTGGACTTCAGTCTCCTCCAGGCTTCTTTTCATTTCCGCTACTTCCCGGTCGCTTCTCTCCTTGGCAAGCATCAGCATGATGTAGCCGCTGATCAGGAACATGCAAAAGCTGATAAGCGGTATCATGCCGAAAAGACGGCTGCTGCTTTCACTTAATGCGAACTCAGGGAAACCCCAACACACAACCGCAGCGATGAAAAGCACAGTACCCGCCGCAAAGTAACAAACACCTAAGAGCAGCTCCAGGAAAAACTTGTGGTCTCGTCTATGAAACAGGAATATGGCTGGCAGGAAGAAAAAAAGGCTTTGCAGGAGGAACACAGCTCCGCTCCGATAGGGCGAAGCCCAGAAAACTATAGATGAGCATACAACTATGACCCCGGCCGATGTTAGAAGGTGCACCCGGCGGTCGACCGGCCGGCCCGTCAGAACTCGAACAGCCCAGGCCTCGTAGGCACAGCCTAACAGCAGGGCAGTGTGTGCCAGAACTGTCATGCTGTCAAAGATGCCGACTCTATAGTACAGCAGCAGGGACCCAGCAGCCTGGAGGAACTTGGCCGCAATCCAGAAGGGAACTCGCTGCCTATTGCTTCCTACGAACTTAAGTATCAACAGCAACAGTCCAAACACAAAGGATCCCACTGCCAGCATTAGCATTACAGTTCTCAAGTCCATAGAATACCTCTCTGTTTTTCGTAATGCAGTAGTCTAGGACTGCCTTAGTCTTGCTCGATATCGACACTTAGTACACTTCGCTGCATACCTTCAACTGCCTGCTGAGTTTCTTGCTGAACTTCCGAAATTAAGCCCCGAATATCCTCAACGCTGCTGCTTTGCTGATTCACATGCTGGCACTTACCATAATCGGATTAGACAATAGAACGGTGCCCCAGCAGGATTGGCTATTCCAAGAATCCCGGGACAAATACCACGGGATAGCGAAAGATGGTTGGTGAGATCCGTGTAGATGCAGCAAAGAGGTGCGCCGAGAGCTAGAAAAGATTGTTCAAGCAATGGGCTAGAACTCCACCCATCACCGAGCTAGACCGATGGGATGCATAGCCAAAGCATAGGCTCACAAGAAAAATAGACAACGCTCCTCCAGCTGGATTGGTGAGATTATCCCACAGAACTCCCATGAAATGCCATCCAGGGATATGAAGGATAACAAACATCACCGAAGTTGCTGCATTAGCTGCCCAAAAGGAGTACTCCTCTTGCAGGTTTCTCAGTATTGCTCCACGCATCAGAAACTCCTCAAAAGCAGGAGCGACCAGCAGAACATTGAGTAGTGGAAAGCTAAACTCAGTAGGCAGAAGCTCATTCCCTTGGAGGTAATTGGGAATAATGCCCGTTAACGCGATTAGTAATCCTACTCCTCCTCCCCATGCCAGCCACGCTCTCCAGTTCGGGAAGTTGAACACTTCCTTGACACTAGAACGAGACAGCTTGAGCAGCCATACTGCTGGTACTATCCATATACAAACCTTTGCTGTCACCCAGTAAAAGAAGCTGCCCATGCTCGTCGTCAGCCAGCTTATGCTTTGCTCTAGAGAGATCTTCAGGACCCACGCGCCTATCCAGGCAATGATAAGGACAATAAAGGTGATGTAAGTACATGCAGCTATACCAGCCGAAGATGAGCTTTGCCTGCTCACCGCAGCCCCTCCTTATCTAACTCAATTATTGGAGTCCCGAGCTGCTTCTGCTTCCCGGCTTAGTAATGGGCTGGCCTGCCGTGCACAAAGGGCACTCTTCCGGCCGGTAGGTCTCAATCCTCATACTAAGCAGGGATACAAAGGGGACTTCGAAGTCAGCCTTTCCCTGGCTGCGGTCCACTAGGGACGCCACTCCCAAAATAGTGCAGTTGTGCTGACGGGCAATGTCCAGAACTTCCTTCACCGAGCCGCCAGTAGTCACCACATCCTCCACGACCAAGACCCTCTCCTGCGGCTTTAGGGCAAAGCCTCGGCGCAAGGCCATAAGGCCGTTTTCCCTCTCTGTGAAAACAAAGCGGCAACCCAAGGACCTAGCTACCTCATAACCTAGGTTGATCCCGCCAATGGCCGGCGCAATGACCGTGTCTACCCCCTTAGGAAGCTGGCCAACCAACTGCTTTACGATTTTCCCTGCTGTCTTCGGATACTCAAAGACGGCAGCACACTGTATGTATTGGGCAGAATGAAGCCCTGATGTGAGTTGGAAATGACCGGCCTGCAGAGCTCCCACTTTTTCAAAGAGAGTGAGCAGTTCTTCTCTAGTCATAGCGCCACCTCTATTTCTGATAAAATCTCATTGAACACCCGCTGGGGATCACTGCTTTGGGTTATTGGCCTTCCAATCACCAGATAATCACTGCCGGCCTTGATCGCCTCTGCGGGAGTACTAATGCGCTTCTGATCCCCTGTCTCACTTCCCATGGGGCGAACTCCCGGCGTGACAGCAAGAAACTCTTTCCCTAAGCGGCTCTTGATCGCTGCCGCTTCCTTAGGAGAACACACAACACCATGAAGTCCCGCCTCTTTGGCCAGGGCAGCATACTGTAAGACAACTTCTTCTACTGAACCCTGAATCCTAAGCTGCTGGTTCATGGCTTCTTGGTCAATTGACGTCAACTGTGTAACTCCGATTAGCTTTGTCTCGCCGACCAGTGCTTCCCGTGCCCGCTGCATCATGGCCAGGCCCCCAGCACAGTGGACATTGAGCATGTCACATCCAAGCCGGCTTAAGGTGTTGACTGCTCCGTAGGCTGTGTTGGGTATATCGTGGATCTTTAGGTCTAGGAATACCTTAAGCCCTCTGTCTTTCAACATCTTGACTAGATCCGGCCCCAAGCTGTAAAAAAGCTCCATCCCCACCTTAACATGGGACAACTCCGGTACCTTAGCCAAAAGGCCCAAGAGCTTGTCCTCGGCCTGGAGATCTAGTGCCACGATGATGCGTTCAGTCACCTTCACCGAATACACCCCCGAATCTCTTCAAGGTTCCTGATCCCTTGCTTCCGCATGAAGTCTTCCAGTTCACAAATGATCTGTGGGCATGCAAATGGATTGGTGAAATTAGCGGTCCCCACCATCACAGCACTGGCACCCGCCATGATCAACTCCACCGCATCTTCTCCGCTGTAGATGCCTCCCATGCCGATGATGGGGATATCCACAACCTGAGCAGCCTCATAGACCATGCGCACTGCTACAGGCTTAATTGCCGGGCCCGACAATCCCCCGGTCCTGTTGGCCAATACCGGCCGGCGGCGGTAGATGTCGATCTGCATGCCGATCAGTGTATTGATCAAGGTCAGCCCATCTGCCCCGCCTGCTTGGGCCGCCAGAGCTATTTTCCGGATGTCGGTGACATTGGGCGAAAGTTTAACAAACAGAGGGATCGTACAGACTTCCCTAACGGCAGCAACCAAGTCCTGCAGGACTTCTGGCTCGACACCAAAGGTAATCCCACCGGCTGCAACATTGGGACAGGAGACATTGAGCTCAATGGCCGACGCCAGCCCAGAGGCGCAGATTTTCTTGGTTACCTCTACATACTCAGGCTCAGTCTCTCCAGCTACATTAACTATGATGGGAACATCTTGGTTGGCCAGCCAGGGAAGTTCATAGCGAACTACATAGTCTACACCGGGATTGGCCAACCCAATGGCATTCAACATGCCCCCACTAACCTCTGTCACCCTCGGTGTAGGATTACCCATCCGGGGCTTGAGGGTAGTGGCCTTTACAGCCACAGCTCCCAATTGATTCAGCGGATAGAACCTGGCATATTCGCGCCCAAATCCGAAACAGCCTGAGGCTGGTATCACGGGATTGCGCAAGTGAAGGCCGGCAATCTCTATGCTCAGATCGGGATAACTCATAGACTCACCTCATCCCAGGCAAAGACCGGGCCACTAACGCAGATGCGCCGGGTGACCGAATGATCTTCAGATGGACACGCACAGCCGTGGCATGCTCCCACTCCACAAGCCATGTGTTCCTCCAGTGAAACATAGCCCTTGACATCTTGGCTTGAAAAATGCTGTTTCACGCGGCTCAGCATTCCCTGGGGCCCGCAGGAGTACACGTAATCCCACCTGCGGCCTGAATTGCGGAGACTCACAACTGCATCTATGACATTGCCGTTTATGCCAAGGGACCCATCATCGGTTGTAATGACAAGGTGCCCCAAGCGGGAGAACTCACCGGTCAAAATGCAGTGCTCTTTGGTGCGAAATCCCAGGACGATATCTACATTGTCGGTCTCTGCCTGCAGGGCTTCTCCTAGGAAGTATAGAGGCGGCACTCCCAGGCCCCCGCCTATAATCAAAACTCTGGCATCTTTCTCTGGTCTGGGAAATCCTCTCCCCAAAGGGCCCAACACATCCAGCGAATCACCAATGCAGCGCTCACTGAGCCATTTGGTTCCCTGGCCAACCACCCGCAGGATGATGGTCATGCTTTCCTTTGTGACTGCTGCAATACTGATGGGACGCCTAAGAACATGCTCCTTGCCGGAGCCGACTCGGATCATAAGAAACTGACCCGGCTGTATTGTCTCATAGGGGAATTCGCCGCCGATGGTGATCTGCCAGATCTCTGGGGCGATCTCAGAGATACCTCTTACTCTAAGCAGCATTCAACGAGCCTCCTTAGAACAGCCGCAGCCTTTCATATTATACCTTTCCACCCCATCTACCAATGTCAACACCGGCCATCCCTGAAGCCGCTGGCCGATATAGGGTGAATTTGTGCCTTTGCTGTAGAAGCCATCTGTCTCAACGGTCCGCTGGCATGCTAAATCCAGAACAACAATGTCTGCTGCCTCACCTATCTCCAAATCACAGCTCTTTCCAGCCACCTTCCCTGGACCGGTAGTTAAGGCTGCCAGCAGCCGTTCCAGCTCCAGGTGCCCGGTCAGCACCAGTTTGGAATAAAGGACAGAAAAGGCTGTCTCTAGTCCTGTCACGCCAAACGGCGAGTCTGCATAGATGCCGTGATCCTTTTCCCGGCCGTGGGGCGCGTGATCGGTGGCCACTGCATCAATGATGCCGGTGCGAAGTCCCTCAATTAAGGCTAGTCGATCCGTTTCTGTACGCAGGGGAGGCTTCATCTGGAAATTGCCTTCCGGAAAGGTAGTATCGTCTTCGGTCAAGGTCAAGTGGTGGGGGGTGACTTCTGCCGTAACCGGCAGCCCTTTCTGCTTTGCTTCACTAATCAGCTTCACTGACCGGGCACAGCTGAGATGGGCCGCATGGTACCTGCAACGTGTCTCGGCTACCGTCGCCAAATCCCGCTCCAACATGACGTATTCCGACTCAGGGGGAGTTCCATCAGAAAATAACCCTGGCCCCAAGAGGCTCTTATCTTCCAGATGGTTCACCAACAGCCCATTTAAGGACGCGAGCTGCTCCATAACTTCCTTGATGAGCTTGTCATCAACTGGATCGCCGTCATCGGAAAACACACTGACTCCATGGTCAATGAACTCTGCTAAGTCATTGATTTCCCGGCTGGCACGGCCCTTGGTCACTGCAGCGATGGGCTTTACCCGCACAAAAGCAGACTGCTCAATCCTTTCTTGGAGTTGAAGCAGTCTGTCTACAGTGTCCAGCGGAGGCTCGGTATTGGGCATAGCATACACTGTTGTAAACCCACCGGCCGCTGCTGCTTTAGTTCCCGACTCAATGGTTTCCTTACTCTCAAACCCCGGCTCCCGCAGATGAACATGCAGGTCAAGAAATCCATGGCTCACAACACAATTGCCGGCATCGTAGCCCCTTATTGGGACAGCCGATTCAAGGCTGAGCCTCGCTGCTTCAGTGCCAAAGGCAGCAATCCGCCCATGGAGGATGAGTATATCTTCCTGCTGCAGTCTGCCCCTCCTAAACACCAAGCCGTCATGCAGATACCAACTGTTCATTGTTACCTCCCTGCAGGCACCATTCCAAGACCGCCATCCTGACTGCCACACCATTGTTTACCTGCTGCAGGACTTTGCACCTTGGATCCCGGAGCACTTCATCGGTCAGCTCCACATCTCGATTGACAGGCCCAGGATGGAGAATTATGGCGTTTTTCTTCATCTGCTGCAAGCGGAAGTGGTTGAGGCCAAAGAGCTTATTGTAATCTGCAGTGTCAAATAGATGCTCGTGCCGCTCATGTTGAATCCTGAGCATGATCACAACATCCGATTCAGCAATAGCTTGTTCAAAATCGATCCAGGGATACCTGGCTACGTCGTCTTTACGAAAGGCTTCTGGGCCTGAAAATGCCACCTCGGCTCCCAAGCGCTCAAGGAGCAGTGCATTGGAGCGGGCCACACGGCTGTGGTAGATATCCCCGATGATGGCAACCTTCAGCTCCGAAAAGCCGCCATGGTGCTGCCTGATGGTCAGGGCATCAAGCAAGGCTTGAGTTGGATGTTCATGGATGCCGGAACCGGCATTGACCAATGAGAGATTGAGCACCTCACCCTTAAGTAACCCAGGCCAGTTGTCAGGATGGCGGATCACTGCCACATCCACTCCCAGAGCGTCAATGGTCTGAAGTGAATCGACTAGAGATTCTCCCTTGGTGACACTGGAGTTCCCCACAGCAAAGTCCAGTACCTTGAGGCCAAGCTTGTGAGCAGCCAACTGGAAGGATAGCGATGTGCGGGTACTGGGCTCAAAGAAGAGGTTAACTGCCGTGCCGTTTACCTTTACCTCTTCCTTGCCTTCCCGCTGGTGGTCAAGAAAGCTCTGCGCACGTCTGAGCAGCCTCTCGATTGTGACTCTATCGAGCTGCTCAATGCTGACCAATGAAGACATCTAACTCCCTCTCTTTCATGACCTTAGACGCTTCATGGCACAAAAAAAGGCTTTTACCAGATAGGTAGAAGCCATGGGTACATCTACACAGGCACAGTTTTCTGCCTTGAGAAGACGTCCTTCCCAACCTCTCTGGATTGGATTAAAGGTCATATTTCATTTTCAATCCATGGATACCATAGCAGAAAACCACAGTATCGTCAAGGGATAAGTTCCGGTTCGTGCTGCTGCTCAGCCAAAAACCGCCATAACTCATCTTCTACCGGCAGGGTAAGCTCCCATTCACCGGTCGGTGAAACCATGATTCGCTTTTCTGCTTCAGTGACTTCCCCCACCGGATAGGCCGTGACTCCCACCTGGCGCACTGCTTCCACTACAGGAACCTCGGGCGGTGCCGTGATCAAAAGGCTACCAGAGGAGATCAGCCCCAAGGGATCCAGCTCCAAGGCACGGCAAATCGCCTCGGTCTCCGGCAAGACAGGGACCTCTTCTAACCGGACTCTACAGCCCCGGCCGCTGGCTTCCAATAGCTCCCATAGAGCTCCATAGAAGCCCCCTTCGGTGATATCATGCATGGCAGATACGCCCGCCTTGGCGGCGGCTAGGGCTTCGGACACTACACTGATCTGATGGAAAAACCCGCCGGCTCTCTCCAAGAGGCTTTGCTCCACCCCGAGGCTGATCAGGGCCTCCCTGTGATCAGCTGCCAGGATGGCTGTACCTTCAAATCCGGCACCCTTTGTCACATAGATAATATCCCCCGGCTGGGCACCTGCGGAGGTAACATAACGGTCCCGGGGAGCACGCCCAACAGCAGTTGTTACCACCAGAGGACAGGTAACCTGGGAAGTCACTTCTGTATGGCCGCCGAGAATCTCAATACCCAGCTCGTCACAGGCTGCATCCATGTCGTAAATTACCTGACCGATGAACTCATCATCTACACCCTCCGGCAGCAGCAAGGCCGCCTGCACACCTACCGGCTCGGCACCGTTGGCTGCTACATCATTGCAGGCAACGTGTACTGCCAGCCAGCCTAAGCGCTGGCTGGCGCCGGTGATGGGATCAGTTGAAATAACACAGACTTCTTCGCCAAAATCGATGACGGCCGAATCCTCTCCTAGGCCCGGCCCCAAGAGAATGTCTGAGCGCCGGCTGTGGAGCCGGTCAAATATTAAACCCCGCAGCTTATCTGGAGATAGCTTCCCTGCTTTCACTGTCCAATCCACATCTCCTCTAAGGGCACATAGTTTAAGTCCAATGCTTCAGCCACCGCTTGATGGACTACAGCACCTCCAATGACATTAACACCCTTAGCCAGAGCTTCATCGGCTAAGACAGCCCGGCGGACTCCTAGTTCCGCAATCTGCAGTATATAAGGCAAAGTCGCATTGGTAAGGGCAAAGGTAGAGGTGCGGGGCACGGCGGCAGCTACGTTGCCCACTGAATAGTGTACAACATCGTGTTTCATGTAAATGGGGTCACCGTGGGTGGTCCGCCTATCCACCGTTTCGATGCAGCCCCCCTGGTCAACGTCGATATCCACAATTACACTGCCGGGCTTCATGGCCATAACCATCTCCTCGGTGACCAAAAGGGGAGTCCGGGCACCTGGAATTAACACCGCACCAATAAGTAAGTCCGCATACCCCACAGCCCGCTCGATATTATAGCGGTTGGACATCACCAGCATTATGTTCCCATGAAAGATGTCACTGAGATAGCGCAGCCGTTCGGGATTCTTTTCGATTACAGTCACATGGGCACCCATGCCCATAGCGATCCTGGCCGCGTTACTGCCAACAATGCCGCCGCCCAAAATCACCACTTCCGCTGGCGGCACTCCTGGAACCCCGCCCAGCAAGACTCCCCGCCCGCCGTAGGTCTTTTCGAGGAACTGGGCACCGACTTGGACTGCCATCCGGCCGGCTACTTCACTCATGGGCTTTAGCAAAGGCAAAGACCCGTCGGGCAGCTGAATAGTCTCATAGGCGATGGCAGTTACCCTCTTCTTAATCAGGGCTTTAGTCAACTCCGCTTCGGCAGCTAAATGCAAGTAAGTAAAGAGGATCTGGCCCGGCCGCAGAAGTTCGTATTCTAACGGCAGGGGTTCTTTGACTTTGACCAGCATATCCACTGCCGCGATCAGCTCTGCGCTGTCTTCGACTATCTCTGCTCCGGCAATCTCATACTCCTCATCAAGAATCCCACTGCCGCTGCCAGCAGCGGCTTCCACCATCACCTGATGCCCCCGGCTGGTCAACTCCTCCACACCCGCCGGAGTTAGGGCTACACGATTCTCGTTATCCTTTATTTCCCGAGGCACACCGATTAGCATTGTCTCACTCCTTCCCTTAGAGCGCACATGCCGTCTAGGCTTGCAAGACGCTGTGATATCAAGGAAGCTCACCTATTCCACCAGATGAACCTGGAGCAGGTTGGTTGAACCAGGCTTATCGGTGAGGACACCGGCAGAGATTGCCACCACGTCGCCTCTAGACACCAGGCCGGTACGCAAAGCAGCCTCAATGGAGACCTCCAGCATGCCGTCGATATCGCTGGTGGGCGGCACCAAGATGGGACAAACCCCCCAAACCAGGGCCAGCTGCCGGACAACCTTTTCACTGGGAGTCATGGCTAGAATCGGTACCTCAGGCCGATAGCGGGAAACCATGCGGGCGGTGCTTCCTAACTGTGTAGAACAGATGATGGCCGCGGCATTGACCCCTCTGGACGTCTGCCAGACAGCGTAACTAATAGCTTCAGCGATAGAAGTCCCCTGGTCCATGTGTTTTACAGTGGTGAACTTCTCCCGGTCCAAAGACTGCTCCGCTCGCTCAGCGATGCGGCTCATAGTCTCCACCGTCAGCACCGGGTACCTGCCCACTGCTGTCTCGCCAGACAGCATCACCGCGTCGGTGCCGTCGAGGATGGCCGAAGCCACATCGGTGACCTCTGCCCTGGTCGGCCGGGCGTTGCGGATCATCGAATCCAACATCTGGGTAGCGGTGATGACGGGCTTGCCTGCTTCATTGCACTTGGCGATAATCATTTTCTGGATAAAAGGAACATCCTCAGGCCGCATCTCCACTCCCATATCGCCTCTCGCAACCATGATGCCATCAGCTGCTGCGATGATCTCATCGACATTTTCAACGCCCTCATGGTTCTCGATCTTGGCAATGATCGGGATATCTGCGCCGGCAGAGCGGAGGATACTCCGGACTGTCTCCACCCCTTCTGCCCGGCGGACAAAGGAAGCAGCTACCATATCCACTCCGTGCTCGACCCCGAAGCGGAGATCCTCAATATCTGCTTCTGTAACTGCCGGCAAGTCTGCAGACACTCCCGGCAAGCTGAGCCCTTTGCGGGAGCTCAGTTCGCCGCCAACAGCGACCCGGCAGTGTACATCATTGCCCTTGACTTCAGTGACCTCCAGCTTGAGCAGTCCGTCATCAAGATAGATGACACTGCCGGCCCTTACGTCCCGGGGCAGCCCTTGGTAATTGACTGATACCCTTTCGGCACTTCCCACACATTCCTCAGTAGTAATGACAAACTTCTGTCCCGTCTCCAGCATCACTTTTCCGGGAATGTCCCCGATGCGGATCTTCGGGCCCTGGATATCCTGCATGATACCCAGCACAGTTCCCTGCTCCTTGGCTACCTGCCGCAGTGTCTTCAACCGGGCCCGGTGCTCTTCGTGGGTGCCGTGGGAAAAGTTGATCCTGGCCACATTCATCCCGGCCTTCAGCAGGTTCGCTATAACTTCTGGGCTGTCACTAGCTGGTCCGATGGTACATACTATTTTGGTCTTGCGCACTGGTCATCCCCCTCTAGGTCGATCTACATCTTACCCTTGTAGGATACATTACCAGGAGTCCAACATAAGAAAACAAAGTGGCGAGGTCCCGAAGTCCGAGAACGCCTCACCACCATAACTTGTACCTTCTCGGTGGGCCAAGTCTAGTTCATCCATTGATCATTGAGAAGCTAGAATATGAGCCAACTGATGAAATCCCAAGTCCAAGGCCTTTTCCTGTTTGAAAACCTCTTCCAGCGGGGTGGCCTTGATCTCGGTGTGTACAACTCCAACCATGCATCCCCCGCGGCCCTCCATCAGCATTTCCACAGCCCGAGCACCCAGCCTGGAAGCCAAGATTCTGTCATTAGCGGTAGGGTTGCCGCCCCTCTGGATATGGCCTAAGACTGTAACACGGGTCTCGAAGCCCGTCTTTTCTCTGACATAATCGGCTACATGAAAGGCACTGCTCTCGTTTAAACTCCGACCAGCCTTGAAATTGCCGCCAACTCCTTCAGCGACCAAGACAATACTGTGGGCTTTGCCCAACCTATACCCGCTGATCAGCCGCTCACACACTTCGTCTAGGGAGTCATCCACCTCTGGAATCAAGACAGTCTCTGCTCCCCCGGCCAACCCGGCATACATGGCAATGTACCCGCTGTGCCGGCCCATCACCTCAACCACATAGATCCGCTCATGGGAGGTAGCCGTATCCCTGATCTTGTTGATCACTTCAACGACCGTGTTGACGGTGGTGTCAAATCCGATAGAAAAGTCTGTGCAGGGTATGTCATTGTCAATGGTGGCAGGGATGCCAACGATGTTGATCCCGGCTTCCTGCAGCCGCATCGCCCCTCTAAAGGAACCGTCCCCTCCGATGACTACCAAGCCCTCAACCCCAGCCCGGCGCAGGTTTTCTACGGCTTTGGCCTGGCCTTCAGTGGTCCTAAACTCCTCCGACCGGGCACTCTTTAAAATGGTGCCGCCCCGGTGGATGATATCAGCGACAGAACGGGGATTAAGCTCAATAAACTCATCATGAATAAGGCCATGAAACCCCCGCATTACGCCCAGAACAGATAGTCGATGGTAGCCTGCAGTTCGAACAACTGCCCGGATGGCAGCATTCATGCCCGGGGCATCTCCCCCAGAAGTCAGTACAGCAATTGTCTCCATTCTTCTGGCCCGCCGTCACGCCGCGATATCCGGCAGTCCCGGCGGCGCCGTCCTCCCCCTTCCGCATACCCTATCATTGATCCTCAGATACAGCTAATGCCCTCTCCCGCCACTTGCCCAGCCGGCGGAATCTAGCCAGCCGCTGCTCCACCAGCTCATCAGCGGGAATCTTCAGCAATGACTGCAAATTTTCCTGCAAAGCCGACTTCAAATTGGCGGCGGCTTCCTCATGGTTCCTGTGGGCTCCGCCCAGCGGCTCTGAAACTATGGCATCGATGGCCCCGAATTTCAAAAGATCCTGGGCGGTGAGTTTTAGCGCTTCCGCCGCCTCGGGAGCCTTACTGGAATCCTTCCAGAGGATCTGGGCACACATCTCTGGAGAGATGACCGAATACCAAGCGTGTTCCATCATCAGCATCCGGTCACCGATGCCGATGGCTAAAGCTCCCCCGCTGCCGCCTTCACCGGTAATCACACAGATTATGGGAACCTGCAGGAAAGACATCCGCCTGATACATTCAGCAATGGCACTGCCCTGGCCCCGCTCCTCTGCTTCGATGCCTGGATATGCCCCCACAACATCGATGAGGGAGATGATGGGGCGGCGGAACTTATTGGCTTGCTCCATCAGGCGCATGGCCTTGCGGTAACCCTCTGGATGAGGCAGGCCAAAGTTGCGGCGAATATTCTCTTTGGTATCCCGGCCCTTTTGCGGNNGTTCTATATAATCCAAAGTAGTAGGCCGTTTAGGATGGCGGGCCAGCAGCACCTGCTGCCACGCGGTCAGATTCTGGTAGATCTCCCGCCGCAACGAATCCGCCTTCTTCTCTAAAGTAGCTATCTCCCGGGATAGGTCCATGTCTTCTTCGGTAGTAAACTTCTGCAGCTCGGCAATCCGCAGTTCCAGCTCATAGAGGGGCTTCTCCCATTCGAACATGCCGTTACGCACTGGAAACCAGCCCCCTTCTGTGTAAGGATAGAATCTTACCCAAAACCTGCCTCATGTCCTTGCGCTGAACAATCTTATCAATCATACCGTGTTCCATAGCAAACTCAGCGCTTTGGAATCCCTTGGGCAGGCTTTGCCTTGTAGCTTCTTCCACGATCCGCGGGCCGGCAAAACCAATCAATGCTCCGGGCTCTGCCAGCAGGATATCTCCCAAAGAGGCGAAACTGGCATATACCCCGCCCAAAGTAGGATTGGTCAACACCGATACATACAAAAGGCCCGCCTGATTGTGCCGCTCCACCGCCTGACTGGTCTTGGCCATCTGCATCAAGGACAGGATTCCCTCCTGCATCCTGGCACCCCCGCCGCCGGCAGAAAAAATCACCACTGGCAGTTCCTGCTCGACAGCCAACTCGAAGGTCCTAGTTACCCGTTCCCCCACTACTGAACCCATACTGCCGGCCATAAAATCAAAATCGGCTGCTGCCAGCATACATGGATTGCCATGGATAGCGGCTCGACCGATAACTAAAGCCTCATCCAGGCCTGTTTTCTCCTGGGCCTGGGACAGTTTTTCGGAATAACCGGGAAACCCCAAAGGGTTGTCTGACTCTAAATGAGTATCGAGCCTTTCAAAAGAACCTTCATCTACAGTCATCTGCAGCCGTTCGGCAATCCCGACGCGAAAATGGAAGCTGCATTTCTCACATACGTAGTAATTTTTCTCCAAATCCTTCTTATAGAGTAGATTGGAACAGTGGGGGCATTTCTGCCATAATCCCGGAGAAGTATCTTGTTTGACAGGAACCGCCTGGGGTCGGACGGTCACGTACTTCGGCTTGGCGCGAAACAGATCCTTAAACATTCACCCCACTCCTTTTAGACGCCCATGGACCGGCAAAGGATCTCCTGGGCCTCTTCTGCTTCCAGTTCTGATACGAGGATTTCGTAGTAATTCCTGTGCCTGCCTGCACCCACCGGCCGCAAGGTTGCCATAATGCCCTCATCTTCCAAGACACACTTGAGCTTCTCCGCCGCTGGCAGATCTGGAGCTACATAGACTACTGTCAACACCGGACAGACTCCTCCTTAAGCATCCGACCACAGCTTTGCCAAATCGGCCCCCAAGAGAACGGCTGGCCCGCAGTATTTTGCCAAGATCAATGAAAAACGGCTCAGGGCGCAAAACTCGTTACGATCATATCCCACGCCCCCTGAGCTGTCAAGCATACCTGGTTTACTATAGCTTTCGGAAAAGCCAGCCGCTAGATCCTCCTTAGAAGCGGCCTGGTGAGGAACTCCTCAAAGACGTTGGACTCATCATCGATCCTCTCCACATCGGCGCCGAGCTGTCTCAACTTGGCATCCAGCTGCTCATATCCCCGATCGACCAGCTCGATACCACTGATTTCAGTTTCACCCTTGGCAGCCAATGCTGCCAGCACCAAGGCCGCTCCCGCCCGCAAGTCTGTCGCTTCTACCTGTGCGCCGGTCAGTTCCGATACTCCTCGGATGATGGCTGTATCCCGCTCGACTTTGATGTCAGCACCCATTCTGCGCAGTTCGTCCACATAGCGAAAGCGATCAAAGATAGTCTCCCGAATAATGCTGGTGCCATCGGCGATGGACATCATCGCGGCAAAGGGCTGCTGCAGGTCTGTGGGAAAGCCTGGATAAGGCGCTGTCTCCAGGTCCACAGCAACAGGCCGCCCCTGCGCCCGGACGTGAATGCTGTTGATATCCTCTTCGATCTCCATGCCGGCCTCTTCGCACTTCATAATAGATGACCGCAGGTGCTCCGGCACCACATTGGTCAAAACCAGTTCCCCGCCAGTGATGCCACAGGCCACCATAAAGGTGCCTGCCTCAATCCGGTCCGAGATGATGACATACTCTGTCCCCCGCAGCCGCTCCACACCGTCAATGCGGATCACATCGGTACCGGCTCCCCGAATCCGGGCTCCCATGGAACTTAAGTAAATAGCGAGGTCCACAACTTCCGGTTCCTTGGCAGCATTTTCCAGAACCGTAGTCCCCTTGGCCCTGCTTGCCGCCAGCATCAAGTTGATGGTTGTACCCACACTTGACCGGTTGATATAGATCTTATTGCCCACCAGCTCGTCGGCTTCTGCCTTGACATAGCCGTGTTCAATACTGATCTTGGCGCCGAGTGCCTGGAAACCTTTCAGGTGAAAATCCACTGGGCGGGAACCTAGTGCGCAGCCTCCCGGCAGAGGCACCTCCGCCTTGCCCAGCCGGGCCAGCAACAGCCCCGCAACATAAAAAGAAGCCCGCATCCTTCTGACTAAATCATAAGAAGCTTGGTAGTTCTGCAATCCATCGGGCACCACATGGAGGCGGCCGGCTTCATCAAACCAAATCTCAGCACCCAATTCCTGTAGGATCCGACAAATTGTATATACGTCAATGTCTCGGGGAATATTCTCCAAGACACTTTCTCCCTCAGCTAAGCACGCCGCCACGATAATAGGCAGAGCGCTGTTCTTAGACCCACTGATTTCCACTGTACCTTTTAGGGGCGTACCTCCCCTAATCAGCAGTTTCGCCACTACACTACCTCCCCAATCACGAGGATACTCCTGCGGTCAGCCGCTGCGGCTAACTTGCGTTTAGCTCAAAGGGCTTCCAAGTAGGATCGAACTATTTCCTCCAAGAGTTCATCCCGATCGATCCGCTTGATCAGCAGTCGGGCATCACCATGACTGGTAATGTAAGCTGGATCACCGGACAACAGGTAGCCAACAATCTGATCTACCGGTCGGTACCCTTTCTCTTCCAACGCACGGCATACCTGACGGACCAGCATCTTCATGTCCAGCTCATCGCTATCGGCAGCTGTAAACATCCGGGTTTTTTCCGATAGATCTGCCACAGAACTCTCTCCTCCGTTTCATTTCTCCACAGGCGTTCGGTATCCCCAAGGTCATTACCCTGTTGCATACCTGTTACACTTCCGCATATAGCTGGAAATCCCCTGCCAGGAAAGCCTACTTCCCTGGTCCTGTGTCAATCGCAACATGGATTAGTTATTTCTGCCTATAGCTTAGCCTAAACGGCTGTTTTCATCCGCCGAGCATGGAACAATCTGCCGGGGCGGGGCTCCTGTTACAAAAAAGGAAGGGGACCCCCCGCCGGCCCCGGGAATCCCCATTGATGTCTGGCTGATTAGCTCACAGGACTGCCTCAAAACGCTAGTTCAAGCACCGGCAGCCGCTGGGCAACTAGTGGAAATCACCGTCACCGTGGATTTCGTAGCTCCAGTTCCTGCCGCTATTGTTGTCCCAGTTATTGGCATTATCTCGAAAACAGAAATTGAAGCGGCCGGCCTCTGCTGCTTGGACCACAGCAGTCCAAGTCCCATCAGGGCTTCTTTCCATAGGAATATCCTGAACATAACTCCAATCATTGCGGCCAAAACCAAAGTGCAGGTATACTGCCTCAGCACCGGACTGGGCCAGCAATCCCCGGTACTCTACCTTGATTTCATCCCCTAAGGAGACAGGGGTAGGTCTGACTATGATGCCGTCATCGGGTGCCAGCTGATAATCCCTAGAGAAGTCGCTGCCTATCAGTTCTGCGCCGACTTCCATATCTAGGTTCTGTTCCTTGACTCTGTTCTCATCCTTCTTTTCTCGGCGCACAGCCCATGGAAACCTCATACTCGCCGTCCCTCCTTCTTGGACTGAAAGGTCCTCAGGAGTTAGTTTCTGTTGATGCTGCAGCCTTTATGTGAGAACCTTCCGCCATGGACGGCAGAAATCATCCAAATACTAAAAAAGCTCCATCCGCATGGATAGAGCTTCGAGTTTGGTACCCCCAAGGGGATTTGAACCCCTGTCTTCGCCGTGAGAGGGCGATGTCCT
>LFRM01062825.1_pt1 | contig 24871 bp, 25 predicted proteins | sample 618341 | NCBI WGS metagenome assembly LFRM01 (sample SAMN03654438, study PRJNA283298) | anaerobic digester metagenome | isolation source: pool of bioreactors CSTR01a, CSTR02a, and CSTR03a thermophilic anaerobic... | place: Denmark: Kgs. Lyngby | collected 2014-05-21 | reverse complement strand
TGATCCCTTGGGCAAGAGTTGCAAGCAGGACAGCCCGAATGGTATGGCTTTTCGATCCCGGTACCTTCACTTCCCCTTTCAAGGAACTCCTGTTTATCGTTACATACATCAATTACCTCCATTGGGGTCGCTACCCATCCGAACAGGGGAGAAACAACCATGCAAACCATCAAAATTGGCAACCATATCCATACTCAAAGCATAGCAAGGAAAAAAGTGAGGAATCGTATAAGGATATCTTGGAAGTCGCACTACTGAACAACGCTACCCGCACATGTTTTTCAGGAAGGTTGGATATTTCCTAGATTGGCCAGGTCCGGTCTGAGTTTCTCGGCACCGTCAAGGAAGACGGGCCTGACCTGCTCAACTACCTTATTGGTGATGACCAACAAGCGTATGACCCGCTCAAGCATCCCCTCGATCTCAAGTTCCTGCATGCAGAACAGAGGCGTTGTTGCGCAGTATCCGCCCTTTCGAAGGCCCCCTGCGGGATTACGGCTCTTAAGGTCCCCTGTCTGGGTCAGCAAAAGACAGGCTATGTCGGACTCTTCGATCTCATTGGCCTTGAGAAGTGCTGAGTAGAGCTTGCATACAGCCTCCTCGATAAGGGCTGGTTCATCACGTTCTACGCAGATGGCTCCACGCACTGCACTGATAAGTGGATTGTTCATCTATATCTCTCCTGTTAGCTGACAACCACACCATCGGTTACCAGATTCTCAATAATTGCTACTAAAGTGCTGAGCAAAAATACTCCCGCCATCCTCAGAAGGGTAAGCAAGACCGGAGAAAAAGGGAAAACCCGGTCACTGCTCCATACAATGAAGGAGAATACAATGATCCAGAGCCCGAAAAGGAGGTTGGTCCAACTGATGAGGATGAGGGCAAACTGCAGAAGATCAATGAATGTCTGATTCACTAAAAAATAGCTGCTCGAAAGATATACCAAGAAAAAGAAGAGGTATAGGAGCATCGTATAGGTGTGGACCCTGCTGGAAAAAGCCAACAATCTTCTGGTGTGCAACATAACCCTATGGTACCATCTTATCTTGCTTACGGGCAACTGGGAAACTGACAAATATGGGATCACCTTCCACATGGACTTCCAAACACTCTTCCATACAGCTGTTTGAGAGGGAAAAGGAAGAGAAACTCATCTGATAAGAGTCCAGAGGCCATCGCAGCTCCTTAGCCTTAACGCTAGCCTCGCCCTCAAGGGTAGCAGGATAAAGGCTGACAGTCTCCCCCTTTGAAAGCTTGTCAAACCGTTTGTATGAGGTAACGAGGAAATTGGACTCGTAGCGTGTGAGCCAGAGCATCGGAGGTCCGAACTGTGAGAACAGGGAGTAGGTCTGAAGCAAATGGTCCAGGCGGTAACCTCCCCCTCCTACAAGCACATAACCCCCGTCAACATGTGTAAGGGCATTCTCAATTGCAAGGTAGGTGTCGCTGTATTCCTTCTCCGAAGGATACAGCTCATGATCGACCGACAGGGCCTCCCGGACAAATTGTGTAGAGTCAAAATCCCCAATGACATAATGCACGGTAATGCCCAAGGCCTTCGCTTTGTCGAATCCGCTGTCGGCTGCTATGAGGTAGTCACCTCTGTCGATAAGGTCATCGGGCAGATAATCCGGCCCCCCCCCTCCAGTAAATACTATGGCCTTGCTCATTATTTTTCTCACTTTACCTTGCTGGACTGCACATATTGGAATACCATGGAAGTATAACACCAAATACTGAGGATCTGCCATGCCAAACACTCTTGAACGTTTGAAAAACTTGGGTCTGTGCCCTGCTGACATTCTGCTCCCTAAAAAGGGAGTGGACCTTTCCAAGTGGGCTGTCGTTGCTTGTGACCAGTATACTTCAGATAAATCCTACTGGGAACAAGCCAAATCATTCGTCGGGGATGCCCCCTCAACGCTGAATCTTATTTTCCCTGAAGCCTATCTGGATGATGCGGATCCTGCCAAGCGAATAGAACTTATAAACGCCCATATGGCAAACTACGAGAGCTGTTCACTCTTCGACACCTACGAAAACTGCTTCTTTCTGGTACACCGAACGACCGATACCTATGAAAAGGGAAGATGGGGGCTTCTGGTCCTGTTGGATCTTGAGCAGTATGACTACTCTGTAGGCTCACGTTCACTTATCAGGGCGACCGAGGGCACGATCCTTAGCCGGATTCCGCCCAGAAAGGAGATTCGTAAGAATGCCTCCCTGGAACTGCCGCACATAATGGTACTGATCAGTGATGACGGACGTTCGGTCATCGAACCGCTTGCTGCAAAGAGTCAGCAGCTGAAAAAGGCCTATGATACCACCCTCATGGCAAAAGGAGGCACCCTCAGCGCATGGGTAGTCGACAATGAGGATGACTTTGCCTCGATCGCGAGTGCCCTTGAGAAGATACAAAGCAACCTCGATCCGGAGAACCCCCTCCTCTACGCTATGGGAGATGGCAACCACAGCCTTGCTACCGCCAAAAGCTGTTGGGAAGACGTGAAGGGAACCATTGCCCAGGAAGAGTGGGAAAACCATCCGGCAAGGTATGCCATGGTCGAACTGGAAAACATCTATGACCCAGGTCTTGCTTTCGAACCGATCCATCGGGTTCTCTTTGACATTGAGTTTGATACTTTCAAGACAGAAGTGGAAAAGCACGCCGATCTTGTGGTCATCGAGAAGGTCTCGGACCTCGCCACACTGGACAAACTCATCAACGAACCAAGCGATTTCCAACGTTTCGGGTACCGTGACAAGAGGGGCTATTTCCTGTTCAACCTCTCGGGTGCGACTTCCAGCATCGCTGCAGGAACCTTACAATCAGTCATTGACTCCCTTCTGGAACAAGAGAAGGCAACTGTGGATTATATCCATGGGGAGGAGGTTGCGGCTGCTTTGGGTGCAGAGGAAGGCAACTGTTCACTCATCCTTCCAAATGTTTCCAAGGATACCTTTTTCGAGACCATCATCAAGGATAGTGCTCTTCCCAGAAAGACATTCTCCATGGGAGAAGCGAATGAGAAAAGGTATTACATGGAGGCCCGGAAGATAAAGAACTAGAGCCCAAGCAACGCAGATGCGTCATATTGGCCACAACGGACCAGGGTGTACGGCTCTGTAGTGCAATCTATGAGCGTTGAAGGAACTGTGCCCTGCTTTTCTGATCCCACGACGAAAGCAGGGACACGGTACTTGAAGGCGAAGATGATGTCGGTAATGTTGGTTATTGAAATATAGCCGGACTCATTTACACTGGTTGAGTATATGCTGCTGCCGAGCCTTGTGAGGACTTCCTGCAGAAAGTTGTCCGCAGGAACCCGTACCGCTGTAGTCCCGCTCCCATCCTTGTTGGTAAGGATCGCAGTCAGTGCACAGGGCCATGCCTCTTCCACATCCTTGGGAACTATGCAAATCTTCTTGGCCTGCTCCAGAGTGGCAAGGATGAGAAAAGGTTTCGTCTCCCCTCTGTATTTGACTGACCGCAACGCCTGTTCGGCGGGACCGACCTTCGCACACAATCCATAGATGGTATCACAGGGGAGAACCACAACCTTGTCCTCTTGCAACAACTTGACAGTCCTCTCAAGTGTTCCTGGAACCTGCTTGTATAATACTTCCGCCTCTTCGAGTTCTTTAGTCATCTATGTCACTTTCTCCTCTGAGTAATAATGCCCCATAGTACCGTAATTAGAGAAGAAATTGCTAGGGCCATAAGCCCTATCCAATGTTTTGCAAAACCTGGGAAGGAGCGAAGCTCGGCATCCGGAAGCGAAAACCCATCCGAGAGGACAGGCTCCGTATCGCTGCCGTCAGCAAAGTAGTAAACCTGCTCCCCTTCCTCATGATAGCCAAATCGAAAAGCCGCATCCTTGAGGGCATCCTGTGATGTCATATGTTCTTTTTGCTGTTCCAAGGAATCGACCTGCAACAAAAGTACCTCCTGCCGCTGTTTGAGGACCTCTAATTCGCGTCTTACGGAGCTGGCATGGAAAAATCCCTCCTCACCAAACAGGCCTAGAAGGACAAAATAAGCTAGAATAGTACTTAAAAGAAAGATTACACCGTATTTTCTTATCATGCATTTGTTCATATTATATGGTAAGTATGATACTATATGACTTATGTTCGTGTAAAGTTTATCTTTGGAGGTTTCAATGTCCGAAAACAAGCACTATGGCCGTCAAATAATACTCAGTTTATTTTTGACTGTTTTTATCTTACTGGCGCTGCTTTATCTTGCTTCCAGATATCTTCTACCTCTATATTCAGTCAATCAAGAACAGATTTATGATGTGCTTACAAAATTGTTCCCCCTACTTATCGGACTTGTCATGATTGAAATTGGGGTTCTTGTCGCGCGCAAGCGGGATGAAGATATCGCTGACCAGATAGACAAGCTCCCACCTAATGCATATGACAAACCTTTATACACCCTGCCAGGTGATGATCCCTTGCATCGTCATACTGATGAGATGGTCCACAGCCACCCCTTGGTAGACGAATATAGGGTGTACGAGAGCTCCCAATCACCTGAAGATGAACTGATACCTCCCTCCCCTGCTACGCCAAGAGAGGTGAAGATGCCAACCATTTCAATGGAAGAGCATTACGGGCAGTACGAACCCAAAAGCTATGAAGAGCCCGTCAGCCTTGAAAGGGATGTTGTCGAAGAGACCAAGCAGGCACCCAGTGAGCCTTTGGCAGCTAAAGAGAAGAGTGCTGTCATCGATACCTACAAGACTGACTTCAATTCAATCCTCTCCGCAGAATTAGAAAATGCCCAGGAGATGGACTATGACCTGACTCTCGTACTTGTCGATGTCAGCAAGGGCCCGGCAGAACAGATAGCCAACAAGATAATCATGCTCAGCGGTGAACTGGCCTACAGCTTCACCCTTGAAAACAACCGGATAGCGATGGTGCTTCCGTTCTATAACGCAGATGAAGCGCGATCATTTACCCTCTCTTTGCTGGAAAGTTGCAAGAAGGAGTTCTCAGGAGCCTCCCTGCAGATTGGCTTTGCCTCCAGGAATGGTCGGGTACTCGACAGCTCCCTGCTTCTGCACGAAGCTGTTACTGCATGCATGCTTGAAGATGATGATGACAGTGAGATTGAAGATAGCGAGGATGAACCAACCTAGTTCTTCTGTGGAATATCGAATCGCATGCGATCTCTGGTAAGTACCGTGTTGGGAAATATCTTCTGTGCATCCTCGGCCAGAAACTTCAGCTCCCAGTCGTTGTATCGGGGGCTGTAGTGTATAAGCGCCAATTTTTTCACCTCGGCATCGAGAGCTATCTGCGCCGCCTGCCCTGCAGTCATATGCATTTTCTCCTGAGCTGTGGCTTCCATGTCGGAGGCGAACATCCCTTCACAGATAAACAGGTCACTTCCCCTGACATGGGTAGCAATTGAAGGCAGGTATTGGGAGTCGGTGACAAAGCTGAACTTCCGTCCCTCCCTGGCCTCCCCCATGACAGCTGAAGGCTGTATGACCCTCCCATCATCAAGGGTGACGGAAAATCCCTTCTGCAACTTGCCCCATAGGGGCCCCATTGGAATACCAAGGCCTGAAGCAAGTTCCGGATGAAACTCTCCGGGACGAAGCTTTTCCTCCATTACAAACCCCGTACAGGGCTTTGTATGGGCAAGAGGGAAAGCGGAGACGGTAAACTCGTCATTGTCGATAAGTATGCCAGGGTGCGCCACCTTCACGATTATCTCATAATTGATATACATATCCAGAATCCTGCGGTTGGCATCGATGTACTCCTTCAGTCGGGGAGGTCCGTAGATGGTGAGAGGATCATCGCGGTCAACCTGACTGGACAGCATCAGGATACCAGGAAGGCCGGTAACATGGTCAGCATGCATATGGCTGATGAAGATCGTATTGATCTTCTTCCATTTCAGGTTGAGCATCTTCAATGATATCTGGGTCCCTTCCCCACAGTCAAACAGGAAAAGGTCTCCGTCCCGTCTTACCATGGCACTGGTAAGGAATCTGTTGGGCAGTGGCATCATACCACTGGTCCCTAAGGCAAACACTTCAAAATTCATGAAGGCAGTATATAGGAAAAAGGCAGTTAGTCAAAGCGTGTGGAGCTTAACAGGGGAATATTCCTCACCCTTCTCAAACTCCAGAGCACGGAGAGTGAGCTCACCAGGATAAGAACAAAAAGAATGATGGCGATATCGAGGAAAGGTACCATGACCTGAAAATCCAAAAGATAGAAAGCTAGTGCAGGAATGGATTTTGCAGCGAGAAAGGAGAGCATCGAGCCCAGGTTGAGCCCGAGCAGGATACCGGAGGCAGTCCCAAGGACAATGGAAGTGAGTGTGACAAGCATGACTGTGGAGAAGTAGACCCCTCTGATGAGCGAATTGCCAGATCCTAGAAGTTTCAGCAGGGCTATACGCCTCTTGTCGTCCTCGATCAGTTCCCGACTCAGTTCACTGATGAAATAGCCGCAGAGGATTGCCACCACTATCATGACGCCCAGTACAGCCTGGCGGCTTGTCTCAAGATTGGAGGCCACAGCATAGTTTTCCTCCTCCCAGGAGGTGACCGAAAGACCTTCCCTTTCCAGAATGGAACGGACCTCATCTGCTTCATTGTCAGCGACCAGAAGCTCATAATACGTATCAGCCTTGGAAGAAAACAACTTGTCCATGAGGGAGAAATCACAGAAGATCAGGTTTTCATCAAGCTCCTTATACCCCGAATCATAGAGATTGCCCACTATGCAGAGCTGCGGGCGCAGACTGTTGTTGCTGATCATCATCAGAGCCACCTTATCACCTTGTCCCACTTCCAATTTGCTCGCGATACTCTTGCTTAGAAGGATTTGAGGGAGAGAAGACCCCTTTGTATCGAGGGGGGTATCCAAGAATGTAAGTTCGCCAAGACGCTGGGAATTGAAATAGGACCGCTCCACCCCCTTGAGACGGACCATGAGATTCTTTGACGGACTGTAGAGCAGCGAGTAGGTCTGGGCAACCAGCTGCACATCAACTATCTGCTTTAGGTCAGGGATCGGGGTACCAGCCTTCTCATGAACCTGCAGATGGCCGTTTCCCAGCAGGGCATACTTGTTTGCTATCCCGCGGCTCATGGAGACAACGAAAAGTTGGGCAAAGACAAGAGCGGCAACCACGACGGAAATAAGAAGGATATTGAACAGTATCCTCCTTTTTGCTGCAGGACTGCTTTTGATACCCAGCTTCCGCCCGATAAGCATGAGTGCGAGCTTCGACCTCACCTGATGACCTCCACCTTACGGTTATGAAGCCTGTAGACCTCGTCACACCTTGAAGCAAAGGGAGCATTGTGAGTTATGAGCATCAGAGCCACCTGTTTTTCGGCAACGAGTGCAAACAGCATATCCTCAATGAGGGCGGCGTTCCGTTCGTCCAAAGATCCGGTAGGCTCATCGGCAAAGAGGATGAGTGGCTCATTCACCAGAGCCCTGGCTATAGCCACCCTCTGCCGTTCCCCTCCTGACAACTGGTCGCTCTTGTGGCCCAGGCGATCGCTTAGACCCACACTTTCCAAAAGGTGCAGGGCTTTCTCACGAGCCGGTTTTTCACCGATTCCCATGATCATGGCAGGCACGGCGACATTTTCCAAGGCAGTAAAATCATCCAACAGCAGGCTGCTTTGGAAGATGAAGCCCATAGAGGTGCTTCGGATCCTGCTCAGCTGTGTATCGCTTAGGGTGTCCAGCCTCCTCCCATCGAAAAGGACTTCGCCCTTTTCACTGGAGAGGAGCCCCGCACTTATCTGTAACAAGGTACTCTTGCCGGAGCCACTCTTGCCTGTAATGGCTATACTCGTGGCGGTGTGCAGTTCAAGGTCGATCGAATCGAGGATATCAATAGGCTCACCACCTCGGGCAGTTGCGGGAAAACTCTTGCTGACTCCCTTGAGGGAGAGTATCTTATTTGACTTCGTCATGGGCAAACATCTCCATAATATCCGCTTTGAGTATACGCCTAGTCCCTATGTAGGAGGCAAAGCCACTGAAGCAGAGTATTGCTACGACCAGAACCAGAAGATTCGGTATGTTGAGGGTAATATTCAGATGCACTCCTAAGGAGCTGTAGACACGCTGTGAAAAATTGGGATAAAGCAAAATTCCGGAAATGGAGAGCAACACACCTGCCAGGGAACCTACAGCAGCGACGATCAGGGCCTGCAGCACAAAAATCTGCTGAACCCTACTCTTCATCAGCCCCATTGAGCGCAGCATCGCAATTTCCCGCTGCTTGGCGAGCAACAATCGCCTTGAACTGTTTCGGATATGGATGATGATGACTGCTACCATCAGCAGCAGCATCAGTGACATCATGCTCTGTTCCAGCTGCATGGCCCCATAGAGGGAGGCATTAGCTTCTTTCCAAGTAACGGGTTCAAGGGAAGGGAATTTTTGTCGTATCTCCCTTGCCACAAGGTCACTCTTCTCAGAAGAGAATATACCAATAGAGAGCGGTGCATCAGCATTGAGGGAATAGAGCGTATCCAGGTCGGTAAGGTAGGTGGAGCTGTCAAAGTCATACATCGATGTGTAGAAGACCCCTCCGATGGGCATTGTCCTCTGGGAAGGAATTACCGTAGCCTGTTTGCCTTTCTTCAACAGGGTGATCTCTACAGACGCCCCCAATGGCATGGAAGAGAGATGGAGGTAGGATGAGGAGAGCATACCCTCCTGAAAGAGTACCCCCCTGTACAGGTTCAGACCCTCCTTGAAAGCTCCCTTGCTCTGGATCGCGCGGATCCTTCCAGCCAAGGCTGTCCCACCATTTCCTTGGATCAGAACAGGTATTTCAGAGAATAAAAACGCATGATCGACCAGTGGGAGGCTTTCGAGTTCCCCAACCAAGGCATTGCCCCGCTCGAGGTCGGTGAACGAGAGGGAGGCCTGCACATCGAAGGACTCAAAAGTCCGTATGTCCTCAAACTGATTCTCTTGCAATGCCTGCATGAAAGAGAGCACCATGGTAATTGCGAAGAGGCAGAGGGCAAGGCCGAAGGCAATGCGCACACTGGTCCCCTTGTGCCTGTTCTCCGAGGAGAAGGCGTACCGCTTTGCAAGGAACAGCACCATATCCTATTACCGGTACCTGATGGAGAGCACCCGCTTACCATCCGCAGCGTAGGTTATGTCACTGTGAGGAAGGCCATTGTCATACAAGGTCTCTATTTTCCCCTTGCCTTCTGGGTACAAGGTCACCTTTTCAAGCATCTCACCTTGATAGATTGATTCAGACACCTTGCGCCCCTCCTCATACCGTATGATGCGCACCTGGGAATCAGGGCTCTCTTCACGGATTTCCTTCAAGCTACGATCATCATTATACCGGTATTCAGTGGTAAGGGAAGGCGTGTCATGAAGGACAAGCAGCCCTTCAGCACTGTAAAGCTCACTCTCCTGCCTGCCTCTTGAAGTTGTTGTCAGACGTAACGTACCATCATCACCCATCTCCACTTGTACGGACTTGATCTTGGTATCGCCGAGCCATACATCCTGAATCTGCAGGTTTTGGGAGATCTGGGTTACTTTGGTGAAGGTGTCATTTTTTGCAAACGTGAACCAGGGCTCTCCTACCGGATCGCCGAAATAGGAGATTGAACTCCCCTTTTGTGTAATGGTCAGTATGCTGCTCAGGCTTTTCGTTCCCACATCATAGGTATAGAGCTCCATTTCGATGAGCTTGCCGGCCATAAGGGTCATGCTTTTCGCCATGAGCCCTCTCTCATCGTAATAGAAGTACCTCATCCGTTCCCCTTCACCTTCGGCTATGAGGCGGTTGCCCTCATAGCGTTTGTAGTGAGTGGTGCCGCTCCCATACTCTATGGTGGTAACCTCTAAAAGATCGCCGGCCTGTCTGCGGCTCTCTTTCCAGAGAGCCTCATCCTGGTGATAGAGCACAGAGGAACCATCTTCGAGGAGGAGGGTGTAATCACTCTCCTCTACAAACCTACCCCTATCCTGGCCGATGCTGTTCGAAGGGACCTGCTTTTGTGCCGGCAGGGAGAACAGGAGCATCAGAATGATCAGAAGAGGGGTAGCTTTTCTCATAATCCTACCAGGCTGTCAAGAAATTCATCCTTGTCAAAGGGGTGCATGTCAGCATACGTCTCACCAGTACCTACAAAGGCGATGGGGATATCGAACTTCTCTCCGATCTGTACCAGTGCGCCACCCTTTGCAAGCGAGTCATATTTGGAGAGGATCAGGGCATCAAGCTTGACCGCTTGGTTGAACAGGTCCGCCTGACTTATGCCGTTCTGCCCTGTAGTGCTATCTATGACCAGAAACCTCATATAATGTTCGCTATCAATCCCCCTGCCCTGTACGATCTTGTCGATCTTTGACAGCTCACGCAGAAGGTTCTCCTTGTTATGCATCCTGCCAGCGGTATCAACCAGGATAAGATGCTCCCCCCGGGCTTGTGCGGAAGTTATCGCATCATATACCACAGAGCCGGGATCACTTCCTGGTTTTTGCTTGACCAGACGGCATCCCAATCTCTGGGCATGTACCTCAAGCTGGTCGATGGCTGCTGCTCGGAAGGTGTCCGCAGCAGCAAGCAGGACGGAGTACCCCTGGTTCATGTACATCTGAGCCATCTTGGCGATGGAAGTGGTCTTGCCGACTCCATTCACCCCCAAGATCAGGAATACGGTCAGCTTGTCCTTATCCAAGGTCGGCATGAATGCACGGACCTTGGAGTAGAGGTGTCTCTTTACCATAAGCTGGAGGTCTTCCTGAGTTGTTGGTTTCTCACTTTTAGCCAATTTCCTCATCTCGTCTGAGATTTCCATGGCCAGTTTCGCCCCCAAGTCCCCTTCTATGAGAAAATCCTCAAGATCTTCAAAGAACTGCTCGTTGAAAGTCTTTATTCCAAACAAGGCTTTTAGCCTATCGCCAAACTTTTTTTTCATGTAAAACTCCAAGAGATGCTATCGAACGCCTGAACTCGCAAGAGCGACATAGGAAGCAAGATTCATTATGGTATGCAGTGTGGAGACGAGGGCAAAGCCACTTGTCGCAACCTGCAGGGGCTGCCACAACGGGCTTGCCACCTCGAACGTTTGAGAGAGTGTGGTGCTGGCCACATAGAGTCCAAAAACCAGCATAGTATTTCGTAAACTTTTATAAAAGCCCCTCTGCCTATCCTCAAGCAGGAGGGAATCTTTCATCCATTCAGGCTCCAAAGGGACAACAATCTCCCTTATGGGCTTTTGTATCTGCAGGGTCTTGCTGGCAAACCCATCCTTTTTGGCTACCACTACAAGAGGAGCCATAGAAGCACTTATGCTCAAATCACATCCTTCACCATAGTAAAGCCCGTCTACAAACCAACTGACCTTTCCCAAGGGCGAAGAGAGGCGCATGTCACCCATCTGGATCCGTTTTAGAGATATAGGGACATGAGTGATGGTGTTTGGCAGGACGTTGATGGGTATCTGTTTGGAAACGTAACCCTCCGAACTGATGGAGAGGGAGTACTCTCCAGAGGGCAGCAGTACTTTCTTATCCTCAATGACAAGAGGCTCACCGTTTGCTTCGACAACGAACAGGGAGCTGTAGCTGTCAAAAAGCAGCAAGCCGTAATCAGGGCCGGCACACTTGGCCAGCAAGGCTTCACCGATCTCCTCAAGCATCGAAGATGGTGACTCCCCGACATCCAACTGATCGAAGATCAGCGTGGTAGTGTCTGAAAAGAGATCATACCAGTAGATCCTTATCCGTTCCTTTGAGGCCAGCCTTGTCTGTTTGACAAGAAGCAGAGCATCGAGATTTTCCCGAGAGGCGTACCAAGGGCGGGATTCTGCAAAATTGTCCAAAAGATTGGAGTAACCGGGTTCCAGTGAAACCTGGCTGTAGGAGACTGAAAGGCGGTCGGCGGCGAACACCTGAGGTAAAACCATAGGCTGAAGAGCCTTCTCAAGCTCCTTCTCGGATTTTGAGACATATGCAAAGGAGATGTTTTTGAGTCTGGCGACCTCGGCTTCCGCCTGATCCCTAAACGTCAGATACTCCTTGTACGCTTCATTTGCAGGAATAAATGTGGAGGCGTAGGTAGTACCTGCCTCCTCAACCATGGCCAGCAGTGACACGGCATCATCCTGCAAGGCGACAATTCCCACGGAAAAGGGGGTCTGGTCAGCGGCAAAAAGCGATAGGCATACCAACGGCATCCCTACCAGAGCCAACAGGAACACCCTGATACGCACTATTATGCCTCCTCTTTGGACCACCGCAAGAAGCTTTCGACAAATGGGTCGATCGCACCATCCATGACTGCCTGGATATTGCCTACCGTCTCCCCTGTCCTATGGTCCTTGACCATGGTATAGGGTTGGAAGACATAGGAACGGATCTGGCTTCCCCAGGTGATCTCCTTCTTGGCAATTGCATTCTTCTGCTGCTCTTTTTCCTTTTCCTGCCGATAATACTCGTACAAGCGGCTTTTGAGCATCTTGAACGCGAGATCCTTGTTCATCCCCTGGCTCCGTTCATTCTGGCACTGGACCACAATACCCGATTCGAAGTGGGTGATCCTGACGGCGCTGTCCGTCTTGTTGACATGCTGGCCACCAGCACCACCGGCACGATAGGTGTCCAAGCGGTAATCCTCAGGCTTGATATCAACTTCAATGGTATCGTCGATCACAGGCGATGCATAGACACTGCTGAAAGAGGTATGCCTTCTTTTTTGGGAGTCAAACGGGCTTATGCGTACAAGGCGGTGCACTCCGGCCTCACCCTTAAGGTAGCCGAAGCTGTAAGCCCCACCGACCTTTATGGTGACACTCTTGATACCACCCTCATCTTCCTGAAGGTCAAGGATCTGACTTTTGAATCCACTCCTTTCACAGTAGCGCAGATACATGCGCATGAGCATGCTGGCCCAGTCACTTGCCTCAGTACCACCGGTACCGGCGTGAATGGTCAGGAAGCAGTCATTCTTGTCAAACTGACCGTCCAGGAGTGTCTTGAGCTTGAGTTTTTCATACTCACCAGACAGCGATTCAATTTGGGAGTCGATCTCTTCCTGTTCCTCGGTATTGTCAGGCTCGTCGGCATAGAGGTTGATAAGCTCTGCCATCTCATCCATTTTTTCGATGAGTTCCTTCCAAGGGAAATAGGAGTCTTTCAGGGCGTTCAGTTCACTGTAAAGTGTTTCAGCTCCCCTCTTATCTTCCCAGAATCCGGGTTCGAGAGTTCTTTTTTCAAGTTCTTTTATTTTGTCTTTAAGGTTGGAGGAGTCAAAGCCGCCTCCAAACGGTGTAGGCTTCTTCTTTCATATCTTCAAATAGTGACTTATTCTGAAAATGCATGGTGTCTCCTCAATCTTATTTGCGTTCGAGCCTGAGCCCAAGTGTATGTTTCTGCTCTTCACCAGGGGAGAGCGAGAGAGGCCAGACAAGAAGGTATAACGTGTGTTGGTAGAGTTCTTCCTCGCCCAACGTTGTCTTGTAATCAATACTATAGTCTTCTTTAAGCAAGGTAAAGCGTGTATCAGAAACCAGAGTTATCATCGTATTGTTGGGTTCATCAAAAATCTTGAAGGACTTGACCCCCTTGACGGTGACTTCCGGCTCTTCATAGGGGATGAGCTTGCGGTCTTCCATGACGAAGAAAGAAGTTGGAAGCTTCTTGGAGTCGACTGATAGCGGCATTTCACATCCATACATGAAGTCTATAGGTTCTTCGCCCTTGTTGGTGAGGGTAATTTCAAGAAGGACCGTATTTTGACGAAACTTGAAATGCTTCTCAACAGAGAGCTGACTGCCCATGATGGAGTTCTCTTCACAGGTGGCCTGTGCAAGATATTCAGTATTTCTCCTGTCGAGGACAGAAAGTTCGTACGTACTTCGACCCATATCAAGACAGTTCTTCTTGTCCCGCTTGTCGTACTCGTAAATGGGAAGGGATCTTGGGAAGAACACATCAGTGAATATCCTCTGCTTGGTCCCGCCTACTGGAGGGTGGAGGCTCTGAGAAGTTCCAAAACCGCTCAGAGGGGCGAATGTATCCCCATAGTTATAGAGCGAGGGAAGATAGGTAAGCTCACTGAGGGAGCCACCCTTTGCATCCACCACGGAGCTGATGTTCTTGCCTATGGTAAGGTATTCATCCAAATCATCAAGGTCATAGTCGGTACTTACCGGATAGGTGTAGTCGGGAGCTGTGAACAGGACAGAATCAGCTTCATGGATATAGCGCCAGACCAGTTTGCGAATGGAGGAGCGTAACATGGAGGCGTTTGCATCACAGACATACGGTCCGCCCTGAGACATCTTCTGCAGAAGCAGTTCAAGGCGTTTGCGGACATCCTTATCTTTCCTGTAGCTACGAGCCGAATCGAGCATGGAAGTAAACCTGCCGTAGAGGTACGTTAGCGACTCATCCTTGACAAAAAGATCGTTGAAGCAGGAGAGGTCGCTCCTCAAACAATCATGGCCATACCAACCAGCCTCCAGATATCCCCTTTTCATCGGCTCATTGGGGTCATCGATCTCCTCAATGGATGAGGGCTTGAAGCTACAGAGCAACTTGAACAGCTCTTCGGTCTGTTCGGGAGTTATCCCTCCTTGGCAAAGCTGGTCGACGTTGACCATCGCCGCACAGAAAGAGGACGAACACTCCTGTATCAGGGTCTTGAGCTTGGAATAAAACTGGGAAAAGCCGATCTCATTGGAAGCGAACTGCCTGACTAGAGAACCGACGGAGCTGTTGGTCGGAACGATCTGAACACTTTTCCCAAGTTCATGCATCTGGAATGGCTCTTGCAGGTAATCCTCGTCGCATATTGCATCAAAGGTGGAAATCATCACCCTATCGATACAGCAAATTGAGAGAGTATTGATGTATATCGGATTGAAGTACTGTGCATAGCACCAGAGGGTCTTGCTTCTCTGCCCATAGCGTTTCCTGATCCAGGTGGTATTCAACTCTATCTGGTTGGAACGGTCCTTGGGCGAGAGTAGAGAAAGGACGCTCTGGTCATAGGAGCCGGTGAGCAACTCCACCCTTCCCATTCGGGAGAGATCGCCTATGAGCATGTTCACTTCGGGGTGGGCTTTTTCCAGCCACTCCATAAGGAAGCTGCTCAGGTAGAGTTGCAACACGGCACCATTGTTACTGTGCAGATAGGTCAGCATCGGTTTGAACACAGATTCAAGCGCCCGTTCTAGAACGGGCGTGGGAGATCCAGCTGGAATCTGGCTGTAGGCGCCTATCAGTACTTTTTTCATTAATTACCGCTTAATAATACACTTCGTCGGACATGCCTCTGCAGCATCCGCTATCTGTGAGTGTGGCACAGATTGATCGAATGTCGAGAGAAATTTTTCAACCTTGCAACCGGACTCAGGGAATTTCCTTTCACAGATCATGCAACCTATGCAGGCTACACTGCACTGTTTGCGAATCTTCCCACCGGGTTCGTGGCTGTTGCACTCAATGACATACTCACTGTCCTCATAGATCATCTGCATGACACCATTCGGACAGATAGTAACGCACTTGCCACAGCTGATGCATGTCTCTTCATCGACGATGATGTATCCATCCTCATCCTTGGAGATCGCATCTACAGGACAGACTGCAATACAGCTGCCAAGATGGAGACACCCGTCCTTACAGGAGTTGTCCCCTGCAAAAAGAAGTGAAGCGGCGTTGCAATCAAGCATACCATCGTATTCATAGTCCTTAGTGGTAAACTCAATGTTTCCCCTACACATGACGTGGGCAACCTGACGGCGGGTATCGCCTGATGCCTCAATCTTCTGGCCCATAATTTCAGCCATCTTCGCATCCAGAGAAGATCCTCCGGGAGAGCAGAGACCGATCGGAGCCGCTCCCAGCGCTACGGCCGCTGCATAGGCATTACACCCTGCATAGCCGCAGACACCACAGTTAGCACCGGGCATGATCGGTTCAAGTGCCAGGACCCTGGGGTCCTTCTTTACAGCAAGCTTCTTTTCTGCAAAGGAGAGGCCATATCCAAACAAGCCGCCCAAGACGGCTATAACCAAAACAGCTAATACAATATTCATGGCTTCCTCCTTATACCAGATGCAGGTTTGTGATGAGTGACTTGTCAAATGCCATGAAGGCCAGAGCCATCAGGCCAGCAGAGACAAAGGCAATGGGCATACCTTGAAAGGATCTGCGCACTGGCTGGAGGTCCAGCCGCTCTCTGATGTTACTCATCAGCACAATGGCCAAGGTAAAACCTAGACCTGCTGCAAGACCGGCGGTAAAGGCCTCCATCACATTATATCCGCTGGTAATGTTGATGATGGCAATACCCAAGACAGCACAGTTGGTGGTGATCAGAGGAAGGAAGATTCCCAAGGCCTTGTACAAGGGAGGGCTGATCTTTTGAATTACCATCTCCAGCAACTGAACCAGTGAAGCTATGACCAGAATAAAGGAGAGAGTCTGCAGGTACTGCAGATTAAAGGGAACCAGCAGATAGTAGTAGATAGCCCAGGTCACAACCGAAGCTACGGTGGTGACGAAGGTGACAGAGGCTCCCATGCCGATAGCATTCTCACTGTTCTTGGATACCCCGATGAAGGGACAAAGGCCCAAAAACTGTACGAGAATGAAGTTATTGATAAAAATGAATGTTATTAGTATTGCAATATAGCTCATTTACTTACCCTTCTTGAGCGAGCTCTTCCAATCGAAGAACGCCTTCAGATATCCCATGACCAGAAGAGCACCGGGTGCAAGGGCCAAGACCCTCACCGGATTCTCATAGAACCAGGGGATAGTGATGACACCACTGAATCCACCTACGGGAAACAGGGTGATGGTACCCGATCCGAACAGCTCACGGATCAGTGCTATCAGCGTGATGGCCAATCCGAAGCCGATGCTCATGCCTATGGCATCGAGGGCACTGTCAAAGGTGGTGTTCTTGCTGGCAAAAGCCTCTGCCCTTCCAAGTATGATGCAGTTTACTACGATCAATGGGAGATAGACTCCCAAGGAGTTGTAGACAGCAGGAACGAAGGCATGCATCACCATCTCGGTAACGGTGACCAGGGAAGCTATGACTACAATATATGCAGGTATGTGGATGCTCCCGGGAATCACATTGCGCAACATCGAAATTATAATATTGCTGAAAAGCAGCACAAAGAATACCCCTGCGGTCATGCCGATCGCATTGGAGACCTGCGTCGATACGCCAAGTACCGGACAGAGTCCCAAAGCGACGACAAACACCGGGTTTTGTTCAAAGAAGCCTTTGGTCAACTCCTTCATATGATTATTTTTCACTTTGATCCTCCCAGACTCTTCACGTAGTCACTACCACCTGCTATCGCCTTACCAATCGCCATGAAGGTAACGGAAGAGCCGCTAACAGCCGCAGCATCGGAAGAGTCGAGCATATCCTTGGTAGTCGGCACAGCCTTAACCGAGCCAGTACCCTTGAACATGTCCATGTACCCTTCCTGTTCACTTTTCTTACCCAAGCCGGGTGTCTCACTATTGGTGAGCATCTTTGCAAAGAGCATCTCCCCTTCCAGGGTGTAGGAGGCTACCAATGTAAGCTCACCTCCGTAGCCCGCACCCTTGAGACCTACGATATACCCACGCTTCTCATTGTTTTCAGTAAGGGGGACTGTATAGATGACAAAAGGGACCCCTTGAGTCTCAGCCTGCTCCCCGACACTCCAGCCATTGCTTACGGCCTTGAGGGCCATCATCTCATTCTCACGCTCGGTCTGTGCAATGACCGGTGCCGTGATTGAGTTTGTCAAACCAAGGGCAAAGGCACAAACAGCACATATGGAGAGCAGTATGAATGCGTATTTCAGATTCTTTTTCATACCTTTTCCTCCTTCAGCTGTTTGCGATACTCACGGGTATCACCAAACTTACGGGGCACTATGTAGCGGTCGATGGTAGGGGTCACGATATTCATCAGAAGGATGGATACCGAGACCGCTTCCGGCATGCTTCCGAAAAATCTGAACAAAAAGGTAAAGAAGCCGCATCCAAGGCCGAAGATTATCTGGCCCTTACGGGTTATCGGTGAAGTAACGTAGTCAGTTGCCATAAACAATGCACCGAGCATCAGTCCACCGCTAAAGATCGAAGGGAAGAAAGATCCTGCAAAAAGGCCGAGCTCTGACGGTAATCCGCCGAATACCCAGCTCAGGAGGCCTACGCTGCCGAGATAGGTCAGTGGAACGTGCCATGTGATGATCTTTCGGATCAGCATGTAGATTCCACCCACCAGCAACAGAAGCGCACTCACCTCACCTATGCATCCGCCTACATTCCCTAGGAAGGTGTCGACCGAATATGCAGAGAAGCCAGTGAGTGACGATATGCCCTGGGCAAAGCCAGTGGCCGGATACCCTCCCTGGGCAAGCAGGGCTTTCGTATCAAGGCCCAGCTGTCCAGAAGCGATGGCAGTCTTGGTCAGCGAGAGAGGGGTTGCCGAACTTAGGGCATCAGGGGCGATTGAAGCGAGGGTCCGAGGCAGCTTATAACTGCTCATAGGTGTGGTAAACGAGAAAAATACGAATACACGACCGGCCAGAGCTGGATTCACCCAGTTTGCCCCAAGACCTCCAAATGTCCATTTTGCCACAAAAATGGCAAAGACACTGGCAACGACAGGAATGTACAACGGAATGGTGGGAGGCATGTTAACCCCTACCAGCAGACCTGTGAGGAACGCAGACCCGTCCCAAAGGGTCGACTCCCCGCTCATTCTTCCCAACAGGTATTCACTAAGCATAGCACCGAGGATCGAAACCCCAAGCACCAGAAGGGACCTGAGCCCAAAGGCATAGATACCCCACAATGTTGCGGGCGCAAGTGCCAGCGAGACACTCCACATGATAGATGCCGTATCTGCTTTCGCATGGATATGCGGTGAAGCGGATACGGTCAATGAGGGTTTGTTCATTTCTTCTTTCTCCCCAACTTCTTTCCGGTCTTCATCCCATGTACCAGCGGAAGATGGGCTGGACAGACATAGGAACAACAGCCGCACTCTTTGCAATCCATGAGACTGTGTTGCATGGCTTCTTCGTACTCGCCATTTGTAATATACCGATATAGGTGCGAAGGCATCAGGCCGATCGGACATGCTGCCACACAACGCCCGCAATTGATGCAGGGAGTATTTCTCTTTTTCTTTTGTGCCTGCAGTGCAAGCAGACCGCTCGAGCCCTTTGACATCGGGGTATTCTCATCAAAAAAGGAGAACCCCATCATAGGGCCACCGCTTACCAGTTTTTCAGGCTCGCTGGAAAAACCTCCGCAGAATGCAAGAAGATCGCTCATCTTGGTGCCTATGGGTGCAAGTATGTTCTTTGGCTGGGCGATGCACTCACCTGTAACGCTGATGACCCTTTCATACAGGCTCTTATGCAGGACAATAGCCTCATACAGGGCATGTGCGGTTCCGACGTTCGCTACTACGGCACCAATATCAAGAGGAAGCTTCCCTGAGGGAATCTCCTTATTGATGGTTGCCTTCAGGAGTTGCTTCTCATCGCCCTGAGGGTACTTGACCTTGAGTCCGATGATTTCGATTGGATAGCCTTTCTCCTTGGCTATTGCACTCAGATGCTCGATGCAGTCGATCTTGTTCATTTCGATGCCGATGATGATCCGTTTCGCATCGATGATCTTAGCCCCTATCATGGCTCCTATGAGCACCTCTTCACCTTTTTCAAGCATGATGCGGTAGTCAGCGGTCAGATACGGTTCACACTCGACGCCGTTGATGACGAAAGCATCGACATGCTTGCCAGAGGGAATGGAAAACTTAACATGAGCTGGGAAGGTGGCACCCCCCAACCCTACAATGCCCATATCCTTGACCTGAGCGAGAAGAGCGCTCGGATCTTGGGAAGCCCAATCAAATGTTTCAGTGGGTTCAGGATCCTGGTCCTCATCGGGTACAATGACGAAAGCATCACAATTGATGCTGTTTGCTAGGGTGACTTTGCGGATCTCTTTGATGGTACCATTGACCGGAGAGTGCACATCGGCACTGATGAAGCCGGAAGCACTTCCGATCTTCTCTCCCCGCATGACAGTATCACCCTTTGCTTTCAAGGCTTTTGCCGGTGCTCCAAGGTGCTGTGACAAGGAAATCAACAACTCAGAGGGCATGGGTAGACGTTCAATAGACTGAGCACTACTAAAACCCTTCTGGTCGTGGGGATGCACACCACCCTTGCTAAACGTAGGCACTTTCTGCATAGAAAACGCTCCTTACAACTAATATCTAAAACTCTCAGGGGAATTTTTACAAAATGCTGTTCTATTGTACAGGAAAATACGTATAATGGAAACCATGAATCGGATATTTAGATATGCTTTCTGGAAACTCAAAGGTACCAAAGTATATGCCTTGGTCGGTAAAAGCGGCACAGGCAAGAGTTTTCGTTCGAAACTGGTTGCCCAAAAATATGGGATCGATCTTATCATCGATGATGGGTTGCTCATACGCGGGGACCGCATACTTGCGGGAAAGTCTGCAAAGCGCGAAAGTAATGTACTTTCAGCTGTACGCACGGCAGTCTATGATGATCCCGAACACCAGGAACAAGTGATCAATGCCATCCAAAAGGAAAAATTCCATAAGGTGCTTATCATCGGCACCAGTGAAAAGATGATCTATAAGATAGCCAGCAGGCTCAACCTGCCCCAACCCGAAAAACTGTTCAGGATCGAGGATATTGCTACCAAGGAAGAGATTGATACCGCCATGCGCATCCGCTACACGGAAGGCAAACATGTGATTCCCGTCCCGTCCATAGAAATCACCAGAAACTATCCTCAGATCGTCTATGACACCATGCGGGTCTTTTTCAAGAAAAAGCACCGCTACCCTTTCAACAAGAAGGACATGAGTTTTGAGAAGACGATAGTGCGCCCTGAATTCAGCAAGTATGGGAAAGTTACTGTCAGCGAGGCAGCGCTTACCCAGATGGTAGCACACTGCCTTGATGAGTTCGACAGCCAGATCAAGGTGAAGCGTGTACAGGTCAAAATAAAAAGTGAGGGGTATGCCCTCACGGTAAAATTGCGTGTTCCCATGCAACACCATATAGCCACAACCTTAGGTGAACTCCAGGAGTACATTGCTGACAGCCTGGAGAAGTACGGCGGCATCTTCGTCGCGAGTGTCAATATTGAGATTGAGGAGTGGGCCTAGAGGTCGTGTGCCTCTGCACTTGTAGCGACCTTCTGCTCCTGTTCGACAGGGCGCCTCTGTCCGCGGCCCCTGCTCCTTCTTTTTCTGGAAGCAGCAGAGACCTCCCCCGAACCTTCGCTACGCTTGGGACGGGACGGACCCCTTCGCTGAGGCGGCTTGTTGGAGGGTCGCTGGTTACGCACACAGTTACGGGGGGTCTTGAAACCTCGGGCACTGAGCAGCCGTTCACTGGCAAGCTCCACTTCGTAGTTCGATGGGGTCATCGGACTTATAAGCACCTTGATCTGCCTGAAGGTCTCCTTGAAGCGCTCTTCAATGGTCAGCTGGTCATCAACGAAGACAATCAGGGGATCTACCAGAGCCTTGATCATATCTGCAAGCATCACTTGAGGACCCTTGTTCTCCTTGGCCAGCATGACCCGCTTGTCCAAATCCCTCAGGCTATCCTGCACTTGGGGGAACTTGCTGTAGATCGAGAAGCAGGGAAGCATGAAGACCAGAAGCTTGTATTTCTGCAACTCATTGAAAATCTCCCGGCTGTGACCGGAAGAGAGTATCTTGTTGACCTCTTCGGTGAGACGGCTAGTTGAGGTGCGGGACAGTTCATTGGAGTATTTTCTGATAGCCATGCGGATGTTCAGGCGCAAGGCAAAGCCTGTAGTGACCGAGTACTTTATCGCCCTGATCATCCGTACGGGGTCTTCCCTGAAGGATTCGTCGAGTGGAATTATGGAACTTATCCGTTTCTTCCTGAAGTCCTCCATGGCATTATTGAAATCAAGCAACTGGTTGGTGCTTGGGTCGTAGTAAAAGGAATTAACTGAAAAGTCCCGTCTTTTGGCATCCTGGTCGATGGAACCGAACACGTTGTTGTTCCCTTCCATCGCTTCTTCGCCACTACGGAAGGTGGAGACCTCATGGACCTTGTCCTTGAACACAAGGTGGACCAGCTTGAAGCGTTTGCCTATGATGCGTGCATTCCAGAACAACCGCTGTATCTGACGCGGAGATGCGCTTGTGGCTATATCAAAGTCCTTGGGTATCTGACCGATCATCAGGTCGCGCACCGCTCCCCCTACAAGGTAAGCTTCCGCTCCCGACTGCTGAAGTTTCTTAATCGCCCATACAGCATCCCTATCTATGAGGGCATAGTTGATCTTATGTTCTTTTTGCGTGTAAATATTTGCGACCGGGACTGTCTTTCCATGTTCATCTTGTTTGTATCTAATTAGCATCTTGCTCTCAATGTATTGGTATTGGCAAAGAACCGCATATTGCAGAGCACAAGCGATTCGTTATACACTATTTGTACACCATCCACGCCAAAAGCACAACAGGAGTATCAGATAATGAGAGTTGAAAGAGAGAAACGCACCATCATAGAACCCAAGGTACTAAAGGGATTCCGTGATTTCCTTCCTTCCATGGAGATTCCCAAAAAGGCGATCGTCAACAAGCTGGAAGAGCACTTCTCCCTCTATGGATTTGTGCCCATAGACACTCCAGTCCTCGAATATACTGAAGTCCTTCTGGGAAAGGGAGGCGGGGAAACCGACAAGCAGATCTTCCATTTCCTAGACAATGGAGAGCGTGATGTGGCCATGAGGTTCGACCTCACAGTCCCTTTCGCAAGGTTTCTCGCACTGCACCAGAATGAACTGGCCTTTCCTTTCAAACGCTTCCATATCAATAAGGTCTGGCGGGGAGAAAATCCACAAAAAGGCAGGTATCGTGAGTTCACCCAGTGCGATTTCGATATAGTCGGTGCTGATAATGCTGAGGCGGACTATGAAATACTTGCCATGATGGAGAGCTCCTTTCAGGTGATGGGAGTCACTGATTTCAAGTTCTCCGTCGCCCATAGGGGGCTTTTCAATGCGTTTCTCACCCATCTTGGCGTCGAGGAGAAAAGCACCGAGATTCTTAGGATAGTGGACAAACTGAAAAAGATCGGAACCGATGAGGTAGCGGCAATGCTAAAGGAGTGCACCGGCACAAAGGAAAAGGCCGAGGATATCCTCAGCTACATCAACGTTGAAAATCCCGACGAACCCTTCCTCACCACCTTGGAGAGGCTGAGCAGCCTCGCGGGCGGTGAAATTGAGCACACCGCAAGGATGAAAGCGATCTATGGCTACCTCAGCGATGCAGGCATTGAGGATCACTTCACCTTGGACCCTTCAATCACCAGGGGCCTCGATTACTACACAGGCATCGTCTATGAGACCTTCCTCACCGAGCTGCCCCATTTCGGCTCAGTCTGCAGTGGCGGCCGGTACAATGATCTTGCATCCCTATACACCAAGGAACAGCTGCCCGGGGTAGGATCGTCAATCGGCCTTGACCGGCTCCTGGCCGCTTTGGAAGAGCTTGAGAGCCCCGTCATACAGAGAGCCAGCTCTTCGGACCTCATCATCCTCTGCCTTGATGAGAGCTTGAGAAGTTGGTATGACCAGCTTGCAAGGCGCTTCAGATCTGAAGGCATACGTACCGATGCCTATCTTCTGAACAAGAAAATGGGGGCTCAGTTCAAATATGCAGAGGCCAACCATATACCTTATGGCTTAAGTTGTGGCACTCTTGAGAAGAGCGCAGGGAAAGTAACCCTTAAAAATCTGAAAACAAGGGAGATGCATCAGATGATAAGCATCGAAGAAGCAATCTCCATAATTAAAAGGAATTAATTTGAAAGATATGAAAATGTTACCTGTGTACCAACACAGGAAGGAAATTCTCAATGCACTTGAAAAAAATCAGGTGATCATAGTGGAAAGCCCTACCGGAAGCGGCAAGACAACCCAGCTTCCCATAATCCTCCATGAGGCAGGCTACACGAGCTCACTCATGGTGGGAATCACCCAACCTAGGCGGATAGCCACCCTCAGCGTTTCGGATTATATCCGAAAGCAGGTGAACAGCGCCCCTGACTTTGTCGGCTACAAGATGCGTTTCGATGATACGACCAGCTTCAATACCAGGATAAAGGTCATGACCGACGGAATCCTACTTATGGAACTGAAGGCAGACCCGCTGCTGTCCAACTATTCGGTCATACTTGTCGATGAGGCCCATGAGCGGTCACTGAACATCGACTTCATTCTCGGACTCCTGCAGGATGTCATGAAGAACAGGGCGGATTTCAAGGTCATCATCTCAAGCGCCACCATCAACACCAAAGTGTTCAGCCAGTTCTTCAGCGATGCACCAGTCATCAGCATTGACGCCAAGATATGGCCCATTGACGTAGTCTACCACCCTCTCAAGCAGGAGAACCTCGAACACCAGGTTGAGGCTATCACCAAGATAGTCATGAAACAGGCTCGCAAAAACATGGGGGACATACTGGTCTTCATGAGTGGGGAGTTTGACATAACCAACTGCGTGAATGCCCTTTTTATGGCTGATACAGAGAAATTGCTTGAGATATACCCCCTCTTCGGACGCTTGAGCAAGGAGGAACAGGAGTCTGTCTTCGACGATACAGGAAAAGGCAAGACCAAAGTGGTCGTCGCTACCAACATCGCAGAGACCTCTGTCACCATCGACGGTATCACCGCCGTCATAGATACGGGTATAGCAAAGATAAACTTCTACAACCAGAAGGACTTCACCTCCTCCCTCGTACCCCTTCCAACC
>LFRM01096810.1_pt1 | contig 24887 bp, 27 predicted proteins | sample 618341 | NCBI WGS metagenome assembly LFRM01 (sample SAMN03654438, study PRJNA283298) | anaerobic digester metagenome | isolation source: pool of bioreactors CSTR01a, CSTR02a, and CSTR03a thermophilic anaerobic... | place: Denmark: Kgs. Lyngby | collected 2014-05-21 | reverse complement strand
TAGCTGCTTCTCGTTTGATAAAATTCAAAGACATACCTCAGTTAAACACCGTAACGCTCGCAGTACGCGCGGCTTTGTAATGAAGGCGCAGCCGCAATGGAAAAGCCGTCGCAGTGTCTGCGCTTGTTAGGTGAGTTATGGGAAATCAATACCCACCTCCCATACTTCACCTTCTTTGTATTCTCTGCTTGGGTTTATTATTTGAGCAAGCTTAGCGTCTAAATTTTGGGTTTTCACCGTTGCGCGCTTGGCGCAGCTGACGAACCCATTTGTCCATAGACCGACATTAATGGCTTCCGCGGCTTGCCGAATACTATAGTTTTGTTCAACAACTAACTGCGCTGATTTGATTCGGAACTCCGGACTAAAATTACGTTTTGGTCTTGTTTTCATACGGTCACCTAATTGCTTCCTGGTGCATAATAGCACCTCTAATTAGGTGACCAAATTCACTATGCCACTATAACCTGCCATAACGAACAACACGCCCGTCAGCAAAATATACATAGTATTTCTCATTCCAAACGTTGCTATTCCAGCTATTTGAAAGCGTGTAGATAAAAACCTCTTCGGATCCTTGGCCACTGACACTTTCGGGGTTTCCTAGAACATTGATCACTTGCGGCTTGGTCATGCCGGGTGAAACTGCTGCGAGTCTCTTTGCGCTTGTTGAGCAACCAATGAGTAGAGCGGCCATAAATACTGCAACTACAAGCTTCTTGAGCATAAAATCCCCCTTTGGGTTTAAAACATAACGTCTGAGTTAAGCAGAGCGACGAAGCGGTTTGTGCTTGAACCAATTGTTAGAAAACTTTTCCACACTCAACGTTTTTATAGCTCTACAAAAAGATGTATCGATCCATCAATAGGCCTCTTGAGCGGATTGGCTTGGCAATAGTTGTCTAAATATAGCTTGATAGACTGAGGGTCGGGAAGCTCAACAAATGCCTTACCATTAAGACTGAGAGCAAGATTGAAACCACTGAGAAAGCCTTGCGTCCAAGATATGTAAACGGCAGAAATATTCTAGTTTTTTGATTCCTCAACATATTGACCGCAAGATCTGAGGCCAGCACCTATCTCCGCTCTTTCGGCAGCAATGGATACAACTGGTATAAAAAACGATAGCATTAACATTAAATACTTCATAAATTTCCAAGTGATTAAAGTTACCTAACGCCTGAGTTAAGCTGCGCCGTGAAGCGCTGTCGGCTTGAATGATTTGTTAGGCGAGATTTTGACGTCTACTTCCTTCGAGAACGCTCCTCAATATTTCCGAACGACTCAAAGGCTAATGCCTTTGCCCTCGTTCCGTTATTTGACAACCCTAATTCATCACATAATTTAGCGTATATCTTTGGTGGGAAACCGCCCTTGAAGCTCCAAGTTGTACCATTGAGTTCCATTTGCAGAATCCCAGAGATATTTTTATACTTGTAGCCAAGGCGGTTTGAGACAATATAGTTTGATACTTGGCTACTATGTGTAAATCCAAACTGCGCCATTTCAGCAACAAGATTCTGAAATTCGTCGTCTTCTAGCTTTTTTTGTGCTCTCTCAGCATCGAGCTGTCTTTGTTTTTTATCTTGCTCAATTACTGCTTGCGCCTCAAACTCTTTGCGCTCTAGTTCGCGTTTCTTTTTCTCCTCAGTTTCGAGGTGTTCGCGCTCTAGGCTCAACTCATTAGCACGAACTCGACCTATAAGATCAGAAGTTACATCGTCAAGCCATGCAGGTTTTTGGCGCCCCAAGTTTCGCCAATGGGACTCAACGCTCTCGATGAGTCTAGCTGGGTCGGTAATTTCACCTCGCCTAACTTGTTCTGGGGACAAGGTGATACGAACCTGCATCCCTTTCGGTGTTACTTCTGTTTCAAACCAAAATTTTAATTCTTTGCTAAGAGGGTCACTAGCAAGCTTCTCTGCTAATTGCGGATCTGTTTTCTTGATAGTCTTAATATGGAAGAAAACTTCGGAGCTATTTCCAAGCAGAAGCCCACGAACAAATCCAAATCCTCGCTCGCTAATGTAATTACTAACTAACCCGAAGTCGGTACTCATATTACTTCCTCTAAAAAACTCACTTTGACAACACGTCTCTACGCCTAACCCTTGCAGCAGGGGCACAACGTTAGGAGCGTCCCTTGCCTGTACTTGTTATGCACTATATACCAGATGAAAAGTACATAAACTTGGTTCAATGGTCTCGCTGCAATAACTTACCCCGCGCCTCGTCGTACTCACCTTGTGAAATATGCCCCGCATCTTTTAAACTAGCCCATTTAAGAAGCTCGTCCGCCACGGAATATGAACGCAAGTTTTCACTTTGAGTAATTGCTATCTGTTTAGCTTTTCTAGCCTTTTCTTTATTGGGTTTTGACGCAAATATTCCATTTTTCTCTATAAACTCTTGATGACGTCGCAAAGGTCTCAAAAGCATGTATCTCAGTACAAGATAGCTAGTAAAGCTAAGCGCAAAAAAAATCGAAAAGAATACAATGTCTCTTTCTGGATAATTATAACCAGACGCATCAACTGTTATATACATATATATACCGTAGACAAATAAGAAAGCTAAGACAACAAGAAATAATCCTTGCAAAAAAAATAGCGTATTAGCAAGGTATGAAAAATCTTCATTTTTCCGTGTCAAAAACAATCCTAAAAAAAATATTGGTAGGAAAACAAAAGACAATGGCGACAAAATACTAATTAAAATAATTGATGTCAGCACTAATGCTTGCTCACCACTACTAAGAGGTTGGTTTTTCATTTTAATCCTTAATTAATATGGCTTATAAAATAGGCACACAGAGCAGTTCGGCGATGTCTTTTCAGCTGCATAATGCCCACCACACATGTGAGCAACTTGTTGCGAGTCCAGCGACCACAGGGAGCGAATGTGCTGGTTCTTGCTAGGCAACTCTACCCAATCTGCTTGTTGAGAGCCGGAAGTTTACCTACTTTTCTAATAAAAGAAGTATGTAAATAAACTTCTAAAAATGAGACCAAATCAGGATCAGATACTGTAGCAATGCCAAGCAGAGCTGCGCCTGTAGCTATAGACTTAATTTCTTCAATCGAATTATCACAACGAAATCCATGCTTTGGAAAAGTTTTACTGCCATCACTAAGAGTATCCGGCGTTTTAACATGCCCCCAAACACGATGATGTAAATTTGCCGCTTTTCCAATGTAGAAGACCTCACCATTAGGCTTAGCAAAGAAATATACACCGCTACGCGGCCCTATATCATCGCCTGTCACAACCATGCCCATATCTCCTGAATCTGACCAATCTCCAATATTCTTATTTGTATCTTTTAAAGGAAACTTTACATCTACGCCATGAAAAAACTCTGGCAATAAAGAGCACACTTTATTTATCTCTTTATAAATTTCTGAAGTATTCATGTCCTATCCATATCGCCTAACGCTAAGCGGCGCAGCTTGCTGCGTCCAAAGCTTGAGCCCCTTGTTATGTGGTTATATTTTGCTGCTGAAATTATTAAAAATAAATTTATTTAACGAAGTAGACCACCCACACAAAAGAAAATTAGAATTTACTTTTGATTTATATGCCATAGCAGCCTTCTCAAAGTTACTTAATGCAGATAAAACTTCATCTTCAGTTTTAAGCTGAAACACAAGAACCTTATAATCGCTATCAGCTTGAAGAAGCTTGTTAAAATCATACCTTATGCCCTTTTCATTCATATCCGAGACTTCAATCTCCATCGCTAGCTTTAGACCTAGAAGGTTTCCATCTTCGTCAAACTGACGCCATACAAAATCATAAAGCCATTCACCAGCTCTAGTTTCGGAAGAAGGTCTTGATTTATAGTTTCTCTTATCACCTTCGGATTGAAACTTTAATTTAATATCTTTATTTTTATCTGGACTTGTCCAGATCTCTTTCTTCCACTTAGACTCATCACCTTTAGCCTTAGCTTGATCTCGCTTTCTGGCAAGTGCATCCTCTTGGATTTCCATCATCCACTCTTTAAATTCTTCAATCATGTGCGGAATTCCTTTTTCAGATAACGCCTCAAACACCGACGCAGCTATGCTGCATTCGAGTGTTTGACTTGTTACGAGCAGGTTATAATTAGTTAGACATCGGACAGTTTTGGTTGCCATAGATGACTTTTACTTCACCATCACCATACTCACAAAAAAATTTATCAGCATCCATACCTGTACCAGCCCTTTGGTTAATCAAAGGGGATGCAAAACTCAGTGCAGACCAAAAAACAGATAATGCTACGAACAATAATGCTGCTTTTTTCATTTGATATCTCCATGCCCTGTGTTTATTTAAACTATGCGCTGGGCGATTACGCATAACAACTTATTAACAAGTACGCTCGCTTTGTAACCAGTAGCAGCTTACAGCTAATTAATATAAGCATTCCACCTATCTTACTTGGATCATACAAACTACCTTATCAACCAATTTCACAAATAATTAATCTCTATATATTTTTAATACAAACCAACAGTAAAAAAAGCAACGCTCGGTTTAAAAATAAGCACGTTGATAAATACACAAAAACGCGCAGCCCTTCTCGGAACTGCGCGTTTATGTATTACATATGATTTGGCTATCCCTAGCCCAGCAACCTAAGCCTTATGCGTATTCTTCACGCAGTTGCTTAGCCGCTACCACCATGTGCTCTAGAGCCGCTTTGGTTTCTGGCCAGGCGCGGGTTTTTAGGCCGCAGTCTGGGTTGGCCCACAGGTGCTCAACGGGAATACGTTTGGCTGCTTTACGCAGTAAGTTAGCCATTTCTTCGCTTTCCGGTACACGGGGTGAGTGAATGTCGTACACACCCGGACCAATGTCATTTGGATAATGGAAGGTTTCAAAGGCTTCCAGTAATTCCATATCTGAACGTGAAGTCTCAATGGTGATGACGTCGGCATCCATTGCTGCGATCGAGTCGATCACGTCGTTAAACTCGCTGTAGCACATGTGGGTGTGAATCTGCGTTTCGTCACGCACGCCGCTGGCGGTGAGACGGAAGGATTCAGTGGCCCAATCCAAGTACTCTTTCCACTGTGATTTACGCAGTGGTAAACCTTCACGGAATGCCGCTTCGTCAATCTGAATGATCTTGATGCCTGCTGCTTCCAGGTCAACCACTTCATCACGAATCGCCAGTGCCAATTGACGCGCTTGTTCTTCACGTGAAACGTCTTCACGCGGGAACGACCACATCAGCATGGTCACCGGACCGGTCAGCATGCCTTTCATGATTTTATCAGTCTGCTGCTGTGCGTATTCAATCCACTCAACCGTCATGGCTTTTGGACGGGTTAAGTCACCAAAGATCACTGCGGGTTTTACACAACGTGAACCGTAGCTCTGTACCCAGCCAAAACGGGTGAACAAGTAACCGTCCAGTTGCTCAGCAAAGTACTCAACCATGTCGTTACGCTCGGCTTCACCGTGTACCAACACATCTAAGTCTAAATCTTCCTGCACTTGTACGGCGTGCTGGATTTCTTTCTGCATGGCTGCTTTGTAGTCTGCTTCGCTCAGTTTGCCCTGACGGAAGGCTAAACGTGCTCCACGGATTTCAGAGGTCTGCGGGAACGAGCCAATGGTCGTGGTGGGGAACAATGGTAAGTCCAAACGTTCACGTTGCAGCTTAATACGCTCAGCAAACACGGATTGACGCTGACTGTCGGCTGCTGTTACTGCGGCTAAACGTGCCTGTACTTCTGGTTTGTGAATACGTGGAGAGTTGGCGCGGCTCTGTTGAACTTTGCGGCTCTCTGCCAATGCAGCTTTAACATTCGGGCTGTCTGGGTTGTTCAATGCTTCAGCTAAGATGGCCACTTCTGCTGATTTTTGCACAGCAAAGGCTAACCAGCTTTTGAGTTCTTCGTCGAGCTGATCTTCACGATCAAGGTCAACTGGGCTGTGCAGTAATGAGCAGGATGGTGCCACCCATAAACGGTCGCCTAAACGCTCGTGTGCATGCTTGAGGGTTTCTAATACTTTCTCAAGGTCACAGCGCCATACGTTACGGCCATTCACCACGCCCAGTGATAACACTTTGTAGGCAGGTAGACGGTCAAGAATCGTTGGGTACTGCTCTGGAGCACGGACGAGGTCGATGTGTAAACCATCAACAGGCAATGCTGCTGCTAAGCCTAGATTGTCTTCTAGACCTGAGAAGTAGGTTGCAACCATCTTCTTAACCGGCTCACGTTGCAGCAGGTTATAAGCGCGCTCAAAGGCGCTTTTCCACTCTTGTGGTAAATCGAGGCTGAGGATCGGCTCATCAATTTGCACCCACTCAACACCTTGTGCAGCTAAGCGTTGGAAAATCTCGCCATAAATGGGTAGCAATTTGTCGAGTAAGTCTAATTTGTTAAACTCTTCGCCTTTAACTTTACCCAACCATAACCAGGTCAATGGACCGATCACGACGGGCTTCACTGTGTGACCCAGCGCTAAGGCTTCGTCCACTTCTTCAAATAACTGATTCCAGCTCAGTGAGAACTCAAGGTCTGCCGTCAGCTCAGGGACTAAGTAGTGATAGTTAGTATCAAACCATTTAGTCATTTCTTGTGCGTGAGCACCGCCACAGCAGCTGCTCTCTACAACACCACGGCCCATAGCAAATAAGGTATCGATGGTTGGCTTTTCGCCCGCTTTAGCAAAACGCTCTGGCACCACACCAAAAGTCAGTGAGTGAGTCAGAACTTGGTCGTACCAAGCAAAATCACCGACGGGTACTAAGTCTAAGCCAGCATCTTTCTGAATCTGCCAGTGCTTAGCACGCAATTCACGGCCAACTTGACGTAAACTGTCTTCAGTAATGTCGCCTTTCCAATACGCTTCTACTGCTTTCTTTAATTCGCGATCGCCACCAATGCGGGGGAAACCTAAGTTATGTGCTACGGCCATGATTTTATTCCTTCTAAGTCAATGACGCTATTGTCATGGCTGAGCGTGAATGAAACAAACTACAAATATTACTGATGATCAATAGTTTTATTCATGTTGCTACTTAAGGAATCTTCATGCTGGATATTCGCCACCTCAAAACTCTCGGCGCGCTACGCGATGCTGGCAGCTTAGTCGAGGCAGCAGAGCGCCTGCACCTCACGCAATCTGCTCTCTCCCATCAGTTTAGGGAAATGGAAGAGCGTCTGGGCATGCAGCTGTTTGTGCGCAAAACGAAACCCGTGCGCTTTACCAGTGCTGGATTACGTTTGCTCAGGTTGGCGGATGAAGTGCTGCCATTAATGCGCGGTGCAGCACGTGATATTGCGCGTTTGCAAGGTGGCTCAGCGGGCCGCTTACATATGGCGATTGAGTGCCACAGTTGTTTTCAGTGGTTGATGCCGACCATTGATCAGTTTCGTAATGCGTGGCCGGAAGTGGAACTGGACTTAGCTTCAGGTTTTGCCTTTGCCCCCCTGCCCGCATTGGCTCGTGGCGATTTGGATTTAGTGGTGACCGCAGACCCCATTGATCTGAGCGGTATCAGCTATATTCCTCTGTTTGCTTATGAAGCATTATTAGCCGTGGCCAAGCAGCATCCGCTGGCACAAAAAACCTATGTCGAGCCAGAAGACTTACGTAATGAGATTCTAATCACCTACCCGGTGGACCGTGATCGTTTAGATATATTTAATCACTTTTTAGAACCGGCGGATGTTGAGCCTGCACACGTGCGTACGGCCGAAATGACAGTCATGATGATGCAGTTGGTCGCCAGTGGCCGCGGCGTCTGTTCTTTGCCGAATTGGGCAATGCATGAATACACATCCAAAGGCTATGTCAGTGCCCGTCGCTTAGGTAAAAACGGTTTATTTTCGACACTCTATGCAGCCGTGCGTACCGATATGCTCGACGCGGCTTTTATGAAAGATTTTTTACTGACCGCTAAAGACACATCATTTACGACATTAGAAGGGGTCAGCGCGGTTAAGGAATAACCACGCTAGAGCCGTGTTAGCCAAGCAAGATAATCGACCAGACCGCTGCAATGGCGGTCATGCCGACCATTTGTGCGGCACTGCCCATATCTTTAGCGTTTTTCGACAGCGGATGCTGTTCTAGAGAAATACGATCAATCGCGGCTTCAATCGCTGAGTTAAACAACTCAATAATCAGCGACAACAAACAGATCGCTACCATCAATGCCCGCTCACCACGTGACACATCCAGCATAAAGCTGATCGGAATTAGAATCGCATTCAGTAATAGCAGCTGACGAAAAGCAGCCTCACCGACAAACGCAGCACGCAGACCAGCCACTGAATAACCGGCAGCATTCACAATTCGGCGTAGACCGGATTTACCTTTAAATGGGGACATAGTGACCTTGACTGCGTGGAGGCTGAACAGGCATCGTTTGCAGTATGACTTTTAGTATCAAAACCATACTGCAGACGCTGAGTGTTATTCGCTCTGTGGAATGGATTCCATTTGCTGCAAGAGCAACGCAGCTTGTGTACGAGTACGTACATTCAATTTTCTAAAAATAGCCGTGACGTGTGCTTTAACCGTGGCTTCTGACACGTTTAAGTCATAGGCAATTTGCTTATTGAGCAGGCCATCACAGACCATGGTCAGCACGCGAAACTGTTGTGGGGTTAAGCTGGCTAAACCGGCGCTGGCCGCTTTTTCCTCGGCAGTTACAGCCGCAGTGGCTGCCGTTTGTGCAGGCCACCAAACATCACCATCCAAGACAACTTGTACAGCTTGTTGGATATCTTCTAGGGCGCTGGATTTTGGAATAAAACCGCTAGCACCAAACTCACGTGCGCGTGCCATTATCATTGCTTCTTCTTGCGCAGAAATCATCACTACGGGAACCTGTGGATACTGTCCACGCAGCAATACTAATCCAGAAAAACCATGAGCACCGGGCATATTTAAGTCCAATAACACCAAGTCCCAGTCTGATTTTTCCTGCAAACAACTTTCCAGTTCAGCAATGTTCTCTGCTTCAACTAAACGTACTGTGCTACCCAAGCTTAGCGTCAATGCTTGACGTAAAGCGCTGCGGAACAATGGGTGGTCATCTGCAATCAGTATTTCATAAGCAGCCATTATTTAGGATCCTGTCTCTTTATTATAGTAGAGCTGTGCATCTTGCTAATCGGTGACGAAGCGGCTAAATACAACTCCATTAAGTACCGCCGTCACTTTTAAGCAAGTACTCACAAGCATATGTGCCAATCTGTTTTGTCTTACAAAGTAGAGCTCATACTACAGAAAACCTAGCCAAAGGTCTTATATTGGTCACAATAAACTGATCTTTTATGACCCTCTACTCTGTAATCGTCTTAACGACGAATAAAATGCTCGCGGTAATACTTTAATTCGGCGATTGAGTCTTGAATATCAGCCAGTGCTAAATGCGCCTCGCCTTTTTTAAAGCCATCGCGAATCTCCGGTGCCCAACGTGCCGCTAATTCTTTAACGGTAGAGACATCCAAGTTGCGGTAATGGAAGTAGGTTTCCAGTTTAGGCATATTGCGGTGTAGAAAACGGCGATCCTGACAGATGCTGTTACCACAAATAGGCGAGCTACCCGCTGGCACCCATTTTTCTAAGAAAGCGATGGTCTCAGCTTCAGCTTGCGCTTCAGTGACACGGCTATCGCGTACACGCTGAGTTAAACCGCTGCCACCGTGCTGGCGAGTGTTCCACTCATCCATACCGGCTAATACTTCATCCGACTGATGAATCGCCAACACAGGGCCTTCGGCTAAGATGTTGAGCTGGCTATCCGTAACGATGGTGGCCATTTCAATGATCAGGTCATTATCGGTATCCAGACCGGTCATTTCCAAGTCTATCCAAATTAAGTTTTGTTCACTGTACACGGCTCACCTCAACGTTATTTAACCTGCTAACACCACAACGTGCGAATGTTTTAAATGCAGCTTTTCAAGACTTCAACCAGTGTTTCGTTCTGTTCTTCAGTACCAATAGTGATACGCAAAAACTGCTCGATACGCGGCTGAGTAAAGTGGCGGACAATCACGCCCTGCTCGCGTAACTGCGCAGCCAGCTCACTGGCATCACGATTTTTATGGCGTGCAAAAATAAAGTTCGCCGCCGACGGCAACACTTCAAAATCCAACGCAGTCAATGCTTCAGTCACCCACTCACGACTGAAAATTACTTTATTACAGGTGCTGTGGAAGTGCTCTACATCAGTAAAAGCAGCTGCAGCACCGGCAATCGCGGCGCGATCCAGCGGATAGGAGTTAAAGCTGTTTTTAATACGCTCCAAACCTTCAATCAGATCAGGGTGACCGACAGCAATACCCACACGTAACCCGGCTAAAGAACGTGATTTAGATAAGGTTTGCGTGACCAACAAGTTATCGTACTTTTTAACTAAACTGATGGCAGACTCACCACCAAAATCGATATAGGCCTCGTCCACCAACACCACAGAATCGGGGTTAGCTTGTAAAAGCTGCTCGATTTTATCCAGTTCTAATAAGCAACCGGTGGGCGCATTCGGGTTAGGAAAAATAATGCCACCATTGGGCTGCTGGTAATCCGCCACGTTAATTTGGAAATTCTCATCCAATGCAATCTGCTGCTGCTCAATACCGTATAGACCGCAATAGACGGGGTAAAAACTGTAGCTGATATCAGGGAACAACAACGGCTTGTCGTGCTGAAATAAACCATGGAACGCATGCGCCAACACTTCATCGGAGCCATTACCGACAAACACATACTGCGGAGAGACTGAATAGTAGTCAGCCACGGCATGCTTAAGTAAATCGCTATTAGGATCTGGATATAAACGCAGGTCATCATTGATCTGTGCTTGCATCGCTGCGATCGCTTTAGGCGATGGTCCGTAGGGATTTTCATTGGTATTGAGCTTAATTAGACGCTCAATCTTTGGTTGCTCACCCGGCACATAAGGCACCAGGTTTTTAACAAAAGGACTCCAAAACTTACTCACGTGTTGCGCTCCTAAACTGAATCAGTCGCCACACAAAGTGCGACGACTGTAATGCTCGATAACCGCTCACTTGGACACGGTAATTCTGGCGTTTTAATCTGCTTTGATGCGATATTCTGCTGAACGCGCATGCGCAGTCAGCGACTCACCACGCGCCAATACCGAGGCGACTTTACCCAGCTCAGAAGCACCTTCTGGACTGCAGTAAATAATCGATGAGCGTTTTTGGAAATCATACACGCCTAAGGGTGACGAGAAACGCGCAGTGCCTGAAGTCGGCAATACGTGGTTTGGACCCGCGCAGTAGTCGCCTAAGGCTTCAGCGGTGTAGCGACCCATAAAGATCGCACCGGCATGACGAATCTGCGGCAGTAATTCTTCAGGGTTTCCCACCGACAACTCCAAGTGTTCAGGAGCAATACGGTTGGCTACTTCAATGGCTTGCGCCATATCGGCCACATGAATCAAGGCACCACGCTCACGCAATGAAGTGCGGGCAATGTACTCACGCTCTAAGGTCGGCAATAAGCGCTGCATGCTCTCTTCAACACGGTTTAAGAACTCCGCATCGGGACTGAGCAAGATCGACTGCGCATCTTCATCGTGTTCAGCTTGTGAAAACAGATCCATAGCAATCCAGTCAGGATCAGTTTGACCATCACAGATCACTAGAATCTCTGATGGACCAGCAATCATATCAATGCCGACTTTACCAAACACATGGCGTTTGGCTGTCGCCACATAGATATTGCCCGGACCGACAATCTTATCCACTGGCGGCACGCTTTCAGTACCGTAGGCCAATGCAGCCACCGCTTGCGCACCACCAATGGTAAACACACGATCGACACCGGCAATAGCAGCCGCCGCTAGAACCAGCTCGTTGATTTCACCACGTGGCGTCGGCACCACCATCACCACTTCACGCACTCCCGCCACTTTGGCTGGAATAGCGTTCATCAATACTGATGATGGGTAAGAGGCTTTACCGCCTGGCACATAGAGACCAGCCCGATCGAGTGGCGTAACTTTCTGACCGAGGACAGTGCCATCGGCTTCTTGATACTGCCATGAGTCCTGCACTTGACGCTCATGGTACTCACGCACTCGGCGCGCCGCTGTTTCGAGTGCAGCGCGCTGCTCTGGAGTGATACGCGTCAGCGCCAGCTCAAGACGTTCGCGGTTGAGGATTAAATCACTCATCTGCGCAACATCAAGGCCGTCAAATTGGCGGGTGTAATCAATCAGTGCAGCATCACCGCGCGTACGGACATTATCAATGATATCCAGTACACGCTGATTGATGCTGGCATCAGACACACTTTCCCAGCTTAATAGCTGATCAAGTTGGGTATTAAAATCTGTATCTTGGGCATTTAAACGTCTAACAAAAGTCACTGCAGTCATAGCGAGCCTCAATAATAAGCAAACATTCGGGCGCCGCCAGACTAACAATCCTTCTGCGTGGGCACCCGATCAATTCGGCTATGACGCAGATAGGTTGTGTGCATTAGCACACAAGCAGAGCTTACTATCAGTGTCGTGCGTTAACCGCAGCACTTAGGGTATCAATCAGCGCTTGAATATCAGCGTGTTTCATCTTCATTGAAGCACGGTTAACAATCAAACGTGAACTGATATGGCAGATCAGCTCTTGCGGCTCTAAACCATTGGCACGCAAGGTATTACCCGTATCCACCACGTCAATAATTTTATCAGCCAAACCCACTAACGGTGCCAGTTCCATCGATCCGTACAGCTTGATGATATCAACCTGACGACCTTGCTCAGCATAGTAACGCTTAGCAACATTGACGAACTTGGTTGCTACGCGCAAACGGCCAGTTGGCTCTGGTGTGTTAACGGGGCCGGCAGTCATCAGCTTGCACTTAGCAATCTGCAAGTCGAGCGGCTCATACAAACCCTGTCCACCGTACTCAAGCAAGACGTCTTTACCCGCAACACCTAAGTCAGCAGCGCCCAGCTCCACATAAGTGGGCACATCAGTGGCACGTACGATGAGTAAACGTACATCGTCACGTGTAGTGGTGATAATCAGTTTACGACTTTTTTCTATATCTTCGGTCGGAACAATACCAGCCTGCTCTAGGAGCGGCAGGGTATCATCCAGAATTCGACCTTTTGACAATGCAATAGTTAACATAATACTAGCCCGGTACTCGTCGGATTTTCGCACCAAGGAGTTGCATCTTTTCCTCGATACATTCGTAGCCGCGATCAATATGATAAATGCGGTCAATTAGGGTATCACCCTCGGTCATCAGCGCGGCAATCACCAAACTGGCTGATGCGCGTAAATCTGTGGCCATTACAGGTGCAGCTTTCAGCATCGGAATACCGGTGACAATCGCTGTGTTACCTTCAATTTGAATTTTCGCGCCCATACGCTGCATTTCTAATGCGTGCATAAAGCGGTTTTCAAAAATAGTTTCAATCACTGTACCCGTGCCTTCAGCCAATGCATTCAAGGCAATAAATTGCGCTTGCATATCGGTTGGAAACGCAGGATACGGCGCTGTGCGTACGCTGACAGCTTTTGGACGTTTACCATGCATATCCAGCGCAATCCAGTCTTCACCTGTGGTGATTTCTGCGCCCGCTTCTTGCAGCTTAGACAGTACAGCTTCAAGAATAGTTGGATCCGTATCCTTGAGTTTAACACGGCCACCTGTGACTGCAGCAGCCACTAGGTAAGTCCCTGTTTCAATACGGTCAGGCATTACTGTATAACGTGCACCACCTAACTTTTCGACGCCATCAATAATAATGGTATCAGTGCCTGCGCCTTGGATTTTCGCACCCATGGCAATCAAACAATTGGCTAAGTCGACAATTTCTGGCTCACACGCAGCGTTCTCTAAAATGGTACGGCCTTTAGCTAAGGTCGCCGCCATCAGAATATTTTCGGTACCGGTTACGCTGACAATATCAAAGAAGAAGTTGCCACCGCGTAAACCGCCTTCTGGTGCTTTAGCTTTAATGTAGCCATCTTCAACAGTGATGGTTGCGCCCAGCGCTTCAAGACCGCGGATATGCAAATCAACGGGACGTGAACCAATCGCACAACCACCGGGCAAAGCCACTTCAGCTTGACCAAAATGCGCAACCATAGGTCCAAGAACCAAGATCGATGCGCGCATGGTTTTAACTAAGTCATAGGGTGCAATCAGCGTTTTAATCGTACGTGGATCAATTTCTACACTGAGTTTCTCATCGATAACCGGCTCAATGCCCATGCGGCCAAACAGCTCAATCATCGTCGTAATATCATGCAGGTGCGGTAAATTGCACACAGTCACTGGCGCGCTAGCCAATAAAGTTGCTGCAAGAATAGGCAGCGCAGCGTTTTTGGCGCCAGAAATACGAATTTCACCGTCTAGACGATGTCCTCCGCTAATAATTAGCTTATCCATTAGAGTCTCGTTTGGTTGTTTTAAGAGCGTTCGGCCCAAGCCGTGCGAGTATAAAATTTCATCGTAACAGCGTGGATACTACCATCAGCAATCCAAGGGTTAAGCACCCCATAAACCTGCTGTTGACGCTTCACAGGACTGAGTGCAGCTAAATCATCACTGATCATATTCAGCTGGAAATTACAGCCCTCGCCTTCAACTTCAACTTGTGTGTTCTCTAGTTTTTCTTCTAACAATTGTTTTACTGCGTCACCTTGCATACATAACCTCATCAACAACGACCAGCCTATTTGCGGTCGCTACATTAGCACTTATTCTGTCTGTGCTGCATATTCAGGATCAGGACTCGATGCCGAGAATCTCGGTCAAGCCACAGACTTGAGCAATTTTGCGCATATCTTCAGGGAGCTGGATGAGCTCAATTGTTTTGCCGTACTGCCGGCCATCACGCATAAATGCCAAGAGTAACGCCAAGCCCACACTACTCGATTTTTCTACAGCAGCACAATTAACCTGCACTGCTGTGGCGGACGTTTTAGCAATCAGCGCCTTCCCCTGCTCACGTAAAGCAGGTCCGCTGGTATGATCCAGCACACCGCTGAGATGCAAAACACCTGCATCATCCATTGTCACTGTAGCTTGGCTCACACGTCCTCCTGAGCGGCGCGTGTTTTAGCCACAGTCTCAACCCAATTATCAATCACTAAATCAAGGTTTTGACGATTGCGTTGCATGGCTTCAGCAAACTGGTCACGGAACAACTTACCTAAGTTGATACCATTGATAATGACATTACGCATACGCCAATCATTATCGATTTTAATCATGGTGTAGGACACAGGATAAATAACACCTTTTTTATCTGTGACTTCCATACGCACTTCACTGCGCTGAGCACCTTGCGCGATACTGCCTGGCAATACACGGATGCCTTGATTATCGTACTCAAGTAATGCATTACCATAAAACTGCATCAGGCTGCGTTTAAAATTTTCTTGAAAGCGCTGCATTTGCTCAGATGTGGCACGACGTGAATAACGTACTGTCATCACGCTTTTAGAAATACCATCGGCATCAATCACCTGCCCTAAAATATTATCCATAGCATTATAGAAAGCAGTAGGATCAGTGCGGTATTTGTCTTTATTAAGCAGTAGATCAGCCAACAGTTTATTGGTGGTTTGCTCAACCACAGTATGCGCATCAGTTGCTGCAACGCTGACACCGGCAAAAGCTAAAAAAGTGAAGAACAAAGAATGACGTAACAGAGCCAACATAGTAATTAATCCTGATTAACAGTGTTCATTAAAAACTTACCAATCAGCTCTTCGAGTACCAAAGAGGATTGAGTATCGTAAATCACATCACCATCTTTTAAGACATCATCTTCGCCACCCACACTAAAGCTGATATATTTTTCCCCCAGTAAACCGGCGGTTAAAATTGAAGCGGTGCTATCAGTTGGCAGGTTATTAATACGCTTTTGCACTTCCATGGTGACTTTACCTGTGTAAGTTTCAGTGTCGAAATCAATCGCCACCACCTTACCCACAGTGACACCCGCCATAGTGACTTTAGCGCGCGTGGTCAGCCCAGCAATATTGTCAAAGTGAGCGGTCAATTTATAGGTGTCGGTGTTATTAGCCACGGTTAAGCCACTGACGCGTAAAGCCAATAACAATAACGCGAAAATACCTGCCAATAAAAACACACCCACACTAATCTCTACGGCGCGGATTCGCATCAGAAATCTCCAAACATTAAAGCAGTCAAAATAAAGTCCAAAGCCAACACCGCTAACGAGGCATACACCACGGTGCGCGTTGTGGCTCGGCTGATCCCTTCTGAGGTCGGCTCGCAATCATAGCCCTGGAATACCGCAATCCAAGTCACCACAAAAGCAAAGACCACACTTTTAATAACGCCATTGAGCACGTCATTATAAAAATCAACGCTGTTCACCATATTGCCCCAGTATGAGCCTTCATAAACGCCCAACCAGTCTACTGCGACCATCGCGCCGCCCCAAATGCCCACCACTGAGAAAATCGCAGCCAGTAGCGGCATGGAAATAAAACCTGCCCAGAGGCGCGGTGCAATAATATATTTAAGTGGATCAACACCAATCATTTCTAAGCTGGACAACTGCTCGGTAGATTTCATATTACCGATTTCTGCAGTCAAAGCAGAACCGGCACGTCCAGCAAACAGTAGCGCAGTAACGACGGGCCCAAGTTCACGCAACAAAGTCAGCGCAACCATTTGTCCCACTGCTTGCTCAGAACCAAAATCAACCAGAATGCTATAGCCCTGTAGCGCCAGCACCATGCCGATAAATAAGCCTGAAACAATAATAATCGCCAGCGATAACACACCCACCGAGTACAACTGCTTAACCAGCAGATGAATACCGGTACCGGCGCCGCCACGGCCAATTAACACATGCCATAAAAAGATCAGCGAACGACCCATGGCTTGTAAAATGTGCAGTCCAGAACGGCCAAATAAGGCAATACGATCCAGTAACGACTTGCGCGCCATTTAATGACCTCCTAATAAGTCGTCACTATAATCCGGTGCATCGAAGTGAAACGGCACCGGTCCATCAGGAATACCCTGCATAAACTGACGAATACGAGGATTCTCTGAATTCATCAATTCGTCAGGCTGGCCCTGTCCTAAAACTTGGCTATCACCCAGCACATATAAATAATCAGAAATACTCGCCGTTTCTGCCAAATCATGCGATACCACGATACTGGTGATACCCAGCGCATCGTTGAGTAAACGAATTAAACGCACCAATACGCCTTTAGCAATCGGGTCTTGGCCGACAAACGGCTCGTCATACAATAAAATATCGGGGTCTAAAGCAATCGCGCGCGCTAAGGCAACACGACGTTTCATTCCGCCGGATAATTCATCGGGCATCAATGCAATAGCACCGCGTAAACCTACCGCCTGCAATTTCATTAAGACAATATCGCGAATCATTTCTTCAGGCAGTTTAGTGTGCACGCGTAATGGAAAAGCTACGTTTTCAAAGACATTTAAATCAGTGAAAAGTGCACCACTTTGAAATAACACACCAAACTGTTTGCGCATCTCAAATAATTCACTGCGCGCTAAACTGGGTAAATTTTGGCCATTGACCACAACCTCACCCTTCTCAGGTTTCAACTGTGCTGCCATTAAGCGTAATAATGTTGTTTTTCCGCAGCCCGAAGGGCCCATCACACCCGTGACCTTGCCACGTGGAAAGCGGATATCCACATTATCAAAAATTGTTCGTGAACCGCGTTTAAAGGTCAGGCCTTTTAACTCTACGGCGAAAGTATCGTCAACCGACATGCAAACTCCCGCTAAATAACAAAAAGGTGTTGGAATACGGAGTGTGCATACAGATGTTACGCATGCAGCAAACAGGGCAATATAGCATTGTCGGAGCTTACAACCCAATAGAGAAGCACAAGCGTGATGAAAAAAGAGAGCTCACTCACACAAACGCTGTAAACAACAAAGGCACCTGAGGTGCCTTTGTTGTCAATCAAGCACTGAACTTAACAATCAGTGTTGATGACCACCTTCACCGTGCACGTGACCGTGCTCGATTTCTTCTGCGCTGGCAGCACGCACGCTAATCACTTTAACTTTAAAGTTAAGCTGTTGGCCGGCCAACGGGTGGTTGCCATCAATAGTGACCTGGTCACCATCGATATCGCGAATGGTCACGACTTGCATACCACCATCGGGTGCTGAGGCATGAAACTGCATACCGACTTCTAACTCTTCAACACCTTCAAACATCTCACGACCTAGATTAGTGATCAGCTCAGCGCTGTACTCACCATAAGCGTCTTCAGGCTCAATACTGACTTCAAGCTCATCACCGACAGTCTTGCCAGCTAATGCGTTTTCTAAACCAGCAATAATATTGCCTGCACCATGTAAATAGACCAACGGCTCTGCACCCGCAGAACTGTCAATCACTTCACCAGCGTCGTTACTGAGCGTGTAGTCAATGGCGACAACATGTTGATTGGCGATCAGCATAAAATAAAAACCTTTATCAAATTGAATGAAAGCGAAAGTTTACCTGCACATGCGCGGTAATGCGACTTTAGAATAAATAGACCAATGCCGACTTGACCTGACTCCACTTAGCATCCGAAGATTGGGATACTTTATAAATGATGCTTCTTTTTTATTTCGATTATTCAATTGCATCCAACACTTTCTCTATTTTAAAAGGATCTCTCATGGCGTCTCGTAATGTATTGGTTATCAACTGCGGCAGCTCGTCTATTAAATTCGCCTTAGTCAACGAAGATAAAGATGAGTTTTTAATTCAAGGTTTAGCTGAACGCTTAGGCAGCAGCGAAGCCGTTTTAAATTGGCAGCTGGGCGATGAAAAACATGTTGCACAATTACATGGCGCTGATCATAAAGATGCCTTTGCACGTCTTTTACCTTTAGTACAGAAAGCCAGCCACGGCAAGTTAACCGGTATTGGTCATCGTGTTGTTCATGGTGGCGCACATTTCACTAAAGCCTCTGCTCTGAATCGTGAAGTCATTGATGTGATTCGCAGCGCTGCGGTATTAGCTCCCCTGCACAACCCCGCCGGTTTAATTGGTATTGAAGCGGCCATGTCGCTCTACCCTGACCTCACGCAAGTGGCTGTGTTTGATACTGCCTTCCACCAGACTATGCCAGAACATGCGTACCGCTATGCAGTGCCTGAACATTTGTATACCGATCACCATGTGCGCCGCTATGGTTTCCATGGTACCAGTCATATGTATGTGAGCCGTAAAGCGGCCTCTATGACTGGCTTACCTGTTGAAGACAGCAGCTGGTTAGTGGCTCACTTAGGCAATGGTTGCTCAACCTGCGCCGTAGTTAACGGTGAAAGTTTAGATACCAGCATGGGCTTAACGCCACTGGAAGGCTTAGTAATGGGTACGCGCAGCGGTGATGTCGACCCAAGTCTGCACAATTACTTATCACGCACGCTAGGCTGGGATATTCAGCGCATTGAAAACGTTTTAACTAAAGAAAGTGGCTTGCTTGGTTTATCAGGCCTATCCAATGATATGCGTACTCTGATCGAAGCCAGCAAAAAAGGTGATGAGCGTGCCACATTGGCCATTGAAGTATTCTGTTATCGTTTAGCGAAATCATTGGCCGGTATGGCCTGTGCTTTGCCGACACTGGATGGCCTGATCTTCACTGGCGGTATCGGTGAAAACGCCAACTTAGTGCGTAGCAAAACCTTAGAACATATGCGTTTATTTAACTTTAAGTTAGACGAAGAAGCGAATGCTCAGTGCGTACGCGGCGTAAGCGGTACTATCAGCGCTGAAAATCATCCGCGTGTATTGGTTGTACCGACCAACGAAGAACGCCAAATTGCCGTTGAAACCCTAGCTTTAATCGACGCAAACGCTTAATAGAGGACACTTGATTCATGCACACTTTTCTACTTGCCCCCACAGGATTTGGTGTTGGTTTATCGTCAGTGAGCTTAGGTGTTGTGCAAACGCTTTTGCGTTCTGGCTTAAAAGTCGGTTTTTTCAAACCGATTGCCCAGCCACACTCTGACGACACAGGCCCAGAGCGCTCAAGTGCTCTAATGGAAGCCGCTCATGGTATTCGCCAACCTAAAGCACTGTCTTTAGCTTATGTTGAGCGCATGATTGGTAATGGCCAACTGGATGAACTGATGGAAGAAATCGTCAGTATGCACCAGCAAATCCAAGCAGAATACGACATTATTATTGTTGAAGGTATGACGCCATCACGCCAAGCCAATTACGCTGAGCGCATCAACGTCCACCTTGCAAAAACCATGGACGCTGAAGTTATTTTAGTCAGCGCGCCTGACAGCGATGATCTGAATGTGCTGTCCGACCGCATTGAAATGCAAGCGCAACTGTTTGGCGGCACCAAAGATCCTAAAGTATTGGGTGTGATCATCAACAAAGTTGACGACGCCCCTATCAATGGTTTTATCGAACGTTTAAAAAGCCATTTACCGGCACTGCGCAAAGGCGATCTGCATCTGATTGGCTGCATTGCCAAAAACGAAGAGCTGAATCATGCGCGCACCAGTGATTTTGCTGAGCTGATCAAAGCTAAAGTGCATAACACCGGTGACATTGAACAGCGTCGTGTGCAGAAAGTAATTCTATGCTCACGCACTGTGGCTAATATCGTACCTTTGCTGCAACCCGGTGTATTAGTGGTCTGCCCAGGTGACCGTGACGATATTATTTTAGCCACAAGCTTGGCTGAAATGAATGGTGTGCTCTTGGCAGGCTTACTGCTGACCGGCGACCTGACTCCAAACCCAAGCATTATGGATATTGGTGAGCGTGCGTTAAAAGGCAATTTACCGGTGATGAGCGTACCGACTGGCTCATACGATACGGCTTACAACCTGACTCGCCTATACAAAGGCATTCCAATCAGTGATACCGAGCGTGCTAAAGCGGTCACTGATTATATTGCCGGTCAATTGGATCAAGAGTGGTTAGCAGCCCGCTGCCAGACCACCCGTCAGCTGCTGTTGTCACCACCTGCGTTCCGTCACCAGTTGGTTAAACGTGCGCAAGCTGCTAATAAACGCATTGTTCTGCCAGAAGGTAATGAGCCGCGCACCATTCAAGCGGCAGCGATTTGCCAGAAACGTGGTATTGCTCGTTGCGTGCTGCTCGCTAAGCCTGATGAAGTGCATGCGATTGCTAAAGCACAAGGTATTGATTTACCGGCTGATTTGGAAATCATTGATCCAGAATCCATCCGTCAGCGCTTTATCGCTCCGATGGTTGAGCTGCGTAAAGATAAAGGTTTAACCGCGCAACTTGCTGCAGTTCAATTAGAAGACACTGTGGTGTTAGCCACGATGATGTTGGCTGAAGACGAAGTGGACGGTTTGGTTTCTGGCGCAGTACACACTACGGCCAGCACTATCCGCCCTGCTCTGCAGTTACTTAAAACTGCACCGGGCTACAACTTAGTCTCATCGGTATTCTTTATGCTGCTGCCTGACCAAGTATTGGTTTACGGTGACTGCGCAGTGAATCCTGATCCAAATGCCACGCAACTGGCTGAGATTGCTCTGCAAAGTGCTGAATCAGCGCAAGCCTTCGGTATTGATCCGCGCGTAGCCATGATCAGTTACTCAACCGGCGATTCAGGTACCGGTGCAGAAGTGGAAAAAGTACGTGAGGCGACTCGTATTGCGCGTGAGCGTAATCCTAATATGCCAATCGACGGTCCACTGCAATATGACGCAGCCAGTATCGAAAGCGTAGGCCGCTCAAAAGCGCCTGATAGCTTAGTTGCTGGTCGCGCGACGGTGTTTATCTTCCCAGACTTGAATACCGGTAACACCACCTACAAAGCCGTACAGCGCAGCGCTAACGTGATCAGCGTGGGTCCAATGCTGCAAGGCTTACGCAAGCCTGTGAACGACCTATCACGCGGCGCATTAGTCGATGATATTGTCTTCACCATCGCGTTGACAGCCATCCAAGCTGCTAACCAAGCTCAGTAATACTGATATTAAGGGTCACTGCCGCAGCCAGCGCGGTGACTCTTAAGCCTGACGTAACACTTGCACTCCCCCGCTGAAACGATAACCATACCCAGACAACACTATATTTCTGCTGCGCTAGACGCATTGTTTTGAGGTATCGCTTTATGCTGCACCCTCTTCCGCACCTATTACGGGGCATCATTGCCTCATTGCTGCTGCTCCTCAACACTCTATTTTGGTGTTGGCCGCTGTTTATATTTGCCTTACTCAAAGCTGTCCTGCCCTTTGCACCCATTCAGCGCAGCTTGCGCTTTGCCATGCATTGGATCGCCGAGTCGTGGATTGCCGTCAACTCCTTTTGGATGCGCTTAGTGCAGCCGATTGAGTGGGATATTGAAGGTTTAGAAAAACTTGATCTCACCCACTCTTGGTTAGTCACCAGTAATCACCAAAGTTGGGTGGATATTCTTGCGTTGCAATACCAATTCAATCGTCGCCTGCCATTCTTAAAATTTTTTCTAAAAAAAGAATTAATTTGGGTACCGGTGATTGGTCTGTGCTGGTGGGCGCTGGAATTTCCCTTTATGAAGCGCTACAGCAAAGCCTATTTAGCCAAGCATCCAGAAAAGCAGGGTCAAGATTTAGCCACCACGCGCAAAGCCTGTGAGCGCTATAAAACCAACCCCGTCTCAGTGTTTAATTTTCTCGAAGGCACGCGCTTTACTCACGAAAAGCATGATCAGCAAGCATCACCCTTTGAGCACTTACTTAAACCTAAAGCCGGCGGTATTGCTTTTGTACTGGATGCCATGGGCGAGCAACTGCACGGCTTAGTCAACGTCACGATTTATTACCCTCAAGGTAAACCGACACTCTGGGATCTGCTCAGTGGGCAGATTAAACGTATCGTGATGCGCATTGAAATCACCCCGATCCCACAGCAGTTTATCGGCAAAAGTTATGATCAAGATCTGGACTACCGCACCGAGTTCCAAAACTGGGTCAATCAGATGTGGCAGGAGAAAGATCAGCAACTCGCTCAGCTGATCATCACTGAACGTAGCAAGCCCCCTCTTTAAATAAGACATTGCCACCATAGTCGATAGCGCGCGACTGTTCGTTTAGCAGCGATGCGCGCTATACTTACCGGATTCTTAAAATATCTGCGCTGTGTGCTAAGCCTGTTTTAGCGCACACACTGTTGATTGATCCACACCGAGACTGCTGGTTAAAAGCACTTGATGTTCCCGCCCATAGAGGAGCGTTTCATGACCGTTATTAAGCAAGATGATGTCATTCAAAGCGTAGCCGACGCTTTACAGTTTATTTCTTATTACCACCCGCTCGACTTTATTGAAGCGATGCATGAAGCCTACTTGCGTGAAGAATCCGCATCAGCTAAAGATGCCATCGCGCAAATCCTGATCAACTCACGTATGAGCGCCACTGGACACCGTCCATTATGCCAAGACACCGGTATCGTCACCGTGTTTGTCCGTGTAGGTATGGACGTGCGCTGGGATGGCGCGACCATGGGCGTTGAGGACATGATCAACGAAGGTGTGCGTCGTGCTTACAACTTGCCAGAGAACATTCTGCGCGCATCAATTTTAGCTGACCCAGCCGGTGCGCGTCGCAACACTAAAGACAACACGCCAGCCGTGATTCACTACTCGATTGTTCCAGGTAACACGGTTGAGTTTGATGTGGCAGCCAAAGGCGGCGGCTCAGAAAACAAAGCTAAAATGGCCATGCTCAATCCATCTGACTCAATCGTTGATTGGGTACTGGAAACGCTTCCAGAAATGGGTGCGGGCTGGTGTCCGCCGGGTATGCTCGGTATAGGTATCGGTGGTACTGCTGAAAAAGCTGCAGTGATGGCTAAAGAAGTGCTGATGGAATCCATTGATATCCACGAACTGCAAGCCCGCGGCGCACAAAACCGTGTTGAAGAACTGCGCTTAGAGCTGTTTGAAAAAGTCAATCAGCTGGGTATTGGTGCTCAAGGTTTAGGCGGTTTAACCACCGTACTTGATGTGAAAATCATGGACTACCCAACCCATGCTGCGTCTTTACCGGTGTGCATGATTCCAAACTGCGCCGCCACCCGTCACGCACACTTTGTGCTGGATGGTTCAGGCCCTGCAGTACTGGAAGCACCACCGCTGGATGCTTTCCCAGATATCGTTTGGGAAGCCGGTCCAACTGCACGTCGCGTTAACCTCGATACGCTGACACCCGAAGACGTACAGAGCTGGAAGCCCGGCGAAACTGTTCTACTCAACGGTAAAATGCTCACCGGTCGTGACGCTGCGCACAAACGCATCGTTGATATGCTCAATAACGGTGAAGAATTACCCGTTGATCTTAAAGGTCGTTTTATCTACTACGTTGGCCCTGTTGATCCAGTGCGCGACGAAGTTGTTGGACCTGCTGGCCCAACCACCGCTACACGTATGGATAAGTTCACCCGCCAAATCCTCGAAAGTACAGGCTTGCTGGGTATGATCGGTAAATCTGAGCGCGGCCCGATTGCTATTGAAGCGATTAAAGATAACAAAGCCGTGTATCTGATGGCCGTGGGTGGCGCAGCCTACTTAGTGGCGCAAGCGATTAAGAAATCACGCGTTGTGGCTTTTGCTGAGTTGGGTATGGAAGCCATCTACGAGTTTGAAGTGGAAGATATGCCAGTGACTGTGGCTGTCGACACCCTTGGTGAGTCTGTGCATATCACCGGACCTGCTCTGTGGAAGAAAAAGATTGCTGAAAGCTTAGCGATTGAGATCCAATAACCTCAAGCTTCTGTAAGCTCTATCTAGGCCGAGACTCAGCTCTCGGCCTTTTTGTTTATTGCTAACCGTCTACCCCTAACCCAACCATTGCACCTGGGTCTAGACCTCAACCTTTGTGAGCTCCGCGTGGCCAATCGTCGTTACAGCTGCATTGC
>LFRM01232936.1_pt1 | contig 24895 bp, 22 predicted proteins | sample 618341 | NCBI WGS metagenome assembly LFRM01 (sample SAMN03654438, study PRJNA283298) | anaerobic digester metagenome | isolation source: pool of bioreactors CSTR01a, CSTR02a, and CSTR03a thermophilic anaerobic... | place: Denmark: Kgs. Lyngby | collected 2014-05-21 | reverse complement strand
TTGCCTGGACTGCGTTGGAGTGTCCCTTTACCGCGGACAGGGACACTCCTGAGCCTTGCTGCTTTGCCCTGACTGCGTTGGAGTGTCCCTTTACCGCGGACAGGGACACTCCTGAGCCTTGCTGCTTTGCCCTGACTGCGCAGGAGTGTCCCTTTACCTTTTTCAAGCAAAAAGTTTCAAGGCGGCTATGGCTGTCATTATTATAACTATATACCGAAAGATTTTCTCGTTGATCTTTTTCAGTATGTAGTAGCCCGCTACGGCACCCAAAGCTATCAGAGACAGCATTACTGCAGTGATAGCCACGGACCTGGCGCCGATATTATGCCAGAAAAAATCTGCAAAGGCAGTTTTATAAGATTGATCATGAAGAAAAACCAGGAATTTGCCCCAATAAAGTTATTTTTCGTAAAGCCTAAAGCCAACAGGTAGATAGCAAATATGGGGCCTGCAGCATTCCCGATCATTGATGCAAAGCCGCTCAGCACTCCTACAGGGACGTAAAACCAGGCTTCATCCGGCACTTTAATATTTCAGTGTAAACCAGGACCCCCAGGCAGATTAAAGTGATGATCCCGATCAGCACCAGAAATGTTCTGTCACTGATGTAATTCCCGACAACAACTCCCAGGATTATTCCTGTCAGCGCCCAGGGCAAAGGCAGAAATACCTTTTTCCATTCAATATTTTTACGGTAATAACTGACTGCAAATAGATCGCCTATAAGCAGCATAGGCAGCATTATACCCGTGGAATCTTTGCCTCCAAATGCGGATGCAAGAACAGGTATGGCAAATATCGCAACTCCGGTGATCCCCGTTTTTGAAAAGCCGACCAGCAATGCCACTAAAATTATCGTAATCCATTGCGTCGTACTCAATTCCATTATTTGCAGCAAATGACCCATGCTTTATCTCCTCTTTTAGTTACTCCGACTTATCAATAATTTGAATACTTCTTTATTTACAACGCCCTCTGCGACAATGCAGACATCTTTTGGTGCGACGTGTCTGGCAGGTTCATCTCTCATCGCTCTTCCTGGCCGCTGCCTCCATCACGGTCTTCATTCTGGCTTCAAATATCTCTGCCGGTATAAGAGCAATGCCCTCCTCATCACTCAGTACGATCAGACGTTGCCCATCGGTAAGTCCGAATTTTTCTCTTGCAGCTTTCGGGATGACGATTTGCCCTCGCTCATTGATCGTAACAGAACCCCAGATGTTTTTCCCTTTCGGTGCAGGAGGAATCAAACCGATCCCGTCTGCCGTTTCGGTCCTGATCAAGCTGTCTATGGTAATGCCATATACCTCAGCAAGACGGCTGCATTTTTCGATATCCGGGATCGTGGCTCCGCTTTCCCATTTTGCATAAGCCTGTCGGGAAATGCCGATTTTCTCTGCAATTTCTTCCTGAGAATAACCGTGTATATTGCGAAGCATAATCAAATTATCTTTCAGCATGTGACAGGACTCCTTTACAAATCGATCATTTCAAAATGCTCACAGGCACGCCTGTACGAAAACAAGGTCATTATAACATAGCACAGCGCACCTGTACCGAACGATCCAAGCTGCAGGACTATGTGCTCAAAACCAAATGCGTTCAGCATTTCAAGCCCGGGAAAATGGTGCAGTGCCTCTCCGATCCCGATTGTTAAAAAGGCCGCTATGATGTATAGCACAAAGGGCTTGCCGAATTTATACGCGGTCTTGAAAAATCCGCCAATGAATATAACATTAAACAAGCCAAATATCAGAAGCGCCATACCGAGAGCAAACAGATTTGCATTCATCAAAGCATTATCTCTGTATACGGCAGCTTCCGAAAATACTGTCATTCGAAGCATGACTGCAACTGCCATCAGAACGAAGCTGCACAGCTCGATAAAGCACGAAAACAGGAATTTCCCCTTTACTACATCCCGCTTCGCAATGGGAAGCAGTGCCGAGAAGACGATATCATTTGCCTCCCGCGCATTCTGAAAGCTCTGGAATATGCCCAATGTAACAAAAAACACCCCGCAGAGTATCGGATAGCCGGGAATGAAAAACATAAAGCCAAAAGCAATAAACAGATAGGAAAGCACTGATGCGCTGAGATTCATTTCTTTTTTTAAAATATCAGTCATTCTGTGCACCCCTTTCCAGCCTTAAAAATGTCTGCTCAAGATTTTCGCCATTTATTGAAAAGCGGTTTGCAAAATCTGCCTTTGGCATTGCGGCAATTATTTTACCCCCGGAAATATAGATAATATCGTCTGCACACTTTTCAATATCTGAAATGATATGTGTTGAGAAAAAGATCGCCACTCCGGTTTTTTTCAGCTCTATGAACAGTTCCAGAAGCTCATCCCTCGAAAACGGATCCAGCCCGCTGGTGGGCTCGTCCAGAATCAATATCTCAGCTTTATGTGAAAGTGCCAGCAAAAGATTACATTTCACCTTCATACCTTCCGAAAGCTCAAGCGGAGTCTTATCCTCATCCAGCCGGAACATGGCCAGGTACCTTCGATATGCTTCTTCATCCCATGTATCATAAAAACATTTTACAACCTCAGCAATATCGCGGATTTTCTTTCTGGGATACCAGTTCACAGTGCCCGTGGAGTAGCCGATACGCTTCTTTATCTCTGTTTCATATTCACTCAGAGGTTTATCAAAAAAATAAATCTCTCCACTGTCCGGGTGAACCAGGTTCAGCATGGATTTTATCGTCGTAGTTTTTCCTGCGCCATTTCTGCCGATAAAGCCTGAAATCCTGCCTGCTTCAAGGGAAAATGACACACTGTTTAACCGAAAGGCGGGATATTCTTTCACCAGATCTCTAACAGTTACAATACTCATAGGCCCCTCCGCGAATCAGATTTATATGAATATTGTAATCCCTGGTTGCCTGAATATCCACCAACTACATATAACAGATTTTTTGGCATTGTGTTAAGTTTAGTTACGTCGGAGACATAAAATCAAAAAAATTTACCCACGTTTTTATAACGTGAGTAGTTATTTCGCATAAAGCTAAAGAAGCATCATCATTACCGCTATAATGCCTCCGGCCACATTTCGGGCAGCACGGGGCTGCACGTCCCGTCGCCGGCGGTCAGCAGACACTTTCCGCTATCCTCATGATCTCTTTCACCGACATATCGATATCCTCATAAGTCGTCTTATACGAACTGACACTGACCCTTATTACAGACTTCCAGTTCCATTTGGATCCTCAAAGCCAGCAGGCGCCTGATCCCTGGACTCCTTTGATAATCCTGTCCATTATCTCATCCTACTTATACCTGGCCAAAACCTGGTTGAACACGACATCATTCAGTATTTCAAAGCCTGCTTCTTTCAGCATCTCAGAAAAGTAAACCGCTTTCTGATGCAATTCCCATACAGGATCAGATACGCCCCGTTTCCCCAATCCCTTCAGAGCAGCCCACATGTCGGGCTTGAGATCATAAGGAATGTCATTAAGTCTTATCGGTATGGATTTGAAACAATAGTACAGAACTTTGCTGCAACAAATCCGAAAAGGGAATATTCGCATAAATTCTCTGTAAATCTTGATTAAGTCGATTTTTTCAGGCTAAAATAATATTAGATATTAAAATAGCCTAAGGAGTTGCTACCATGTATATAAAAAGGCATGCAGAAGCAACTGTCAGCAAACTTTCGAAAATGTTCGGCGCAGTACTTGTAACCGGCCCGCGTCAGGTAGGCAAAACAACCATGCTGAAAAAAGCGGCAGCCAATGCAGCATACGTTACGCTTGACGATCCGCTGCTGCTTGCCGCAGCAGTGGAACAGAGCGGTACTTTCTTCAAAGACAATCCACCGCCGGTGTTTATCGATGAGATACAGTATGCACCGAAACTGTTCCCTCAAATGAAAATGATTATCGACAGCGAAAAGAAAAAAGGCTTGTTCTTTATGTCAGGATCGCAGCAATTCCACATGATGAAAAACGTAAGCGAATCTCTGGCCGGGCGTCTTGGTTTGCTTACATTGCTGGGTTTATCCATGAGAGAGAAACGGGATGTTGATTTTACGGATCCGTTTTTACCTACAATCGATTATTTTTCCGCATACAGTCAGAAAGTAAAAAATCTGTCTTATGATGATGTGTGGTATAACATCCATCGCGGCAGTATGCCCGAGTTATATGCGAATAGCGATTTCGACTGGCAAATGTTCTATGGTGCATATGTAAGGACTTATATCGAAAGGGATATACGTGAACTTACACAGGTCAGTGACGAGTTGAAATTCATAAATTTTATGACAGTCGCTGCAAGCCGCATCGGACAACTTTTGAACCTGGCATCTCTTGCCCGGGATGTGGGAATAAGCCAGCCTACTGCCGAACGTTGGATGTCCATTCTCACAACATCTGGCATCGTATACCTTCTCAAGCCATATTCCGCCAACATCGCTAAAAGGACAGTGAAAACGCCAAAACTGTATTTCACTGACACGGGTCTTGCAGCATACCTGACAAAATGGAATACTCCTGAAGTATTGAAAAGCGGTGCAATGGCAGGAGCATTTTTTGAGAACTTCGTAATTTCCGAGATTTTAAAGAGTTATTACAACAAGGGCATCCTGGAACCGCCTCTTTACTTCTACAGGGACAAGAATATGAATGAGGTCGACCTGCTGATCGAAGACGGCGGGATCATACATCCGCTTGAAATGAAAAAACACGCCGATCCGAAAAAAGATGATATCGCAGTATTTTCAGTGCTTGACAGGATACCTTCCGTAAAGCGCGGACCTGGAGGTGTGATTTGCATGTACGACAACCTGGTTACCATAAAAAATAATGACCGTGTTATCCCGGTAAAATACTTATAAAGCCGGACATTGAAGATTATATATCCGATGTCCGGCTTTACTTACTCCTGTTGATGTGTTCGCTAATTTCAACGGCTTATTCGTTGTCAGCTAACTTGCCCGGCAGAGGGATATGCCCCAGTGAAACCAGGGGGATACCTTTATAGTGGGTGCGTTCCTCCCCTTCTGTCAAAACACAGGCAATAACGGAGATCTCAAAACCGATTTCCTTCGCCATGGACAGGACTGCATCCACTGTTCCGCCGGTCGACACCACATCGTCAACGAAACAGAGTTTCTTTCCCTGGAACCGTTCGTACTTCTCCCTGCCTATCCACAGTTCCTGCTTGCCCTGCGTCGTGATGGATTCGACCAGCACATGCTTCGGATCCCTCATAAAGGATTTGCGGGATTTGCGCAGTTCAAGATAGCAGTCCATTTCCCTGGCCATCTCCTGGCAAAGTCCCGAGGATTTGGTCTGAACCGTTACAAAGCCGTCATAGCTGTAGCCTGCCAGCTTTTTGGTCAGCGCCCTTGCCGCATGTTTGTTCCATTTTGACTCGCCGGTCATATCGAACGAGTATATATGGAAGCCATTTCCGATCTCCACCAGCGGAAGCTCTATCTCAAGCTCTTCATCTATGCGCACCTTCCACACAGAAGGCCATTTAGGATTAAGCATGTCTGCATTTCCTCCTGAACACTATTTATTCCCTATACCAAACCTACGTACGCACCGAGATAACGCACAGCAATACCAACCACCATACCAAGGAAAGGATTCTTGGACCATGCTGTCACGCCAAGTGCGATATAACCGCTCATCGGATTGTCTGAAGCAGCCACTGCGCTCAGGTTGGGAGCAAAGGTGAGGGCAAAGCCGATCACGAGCAGGAAACCGGCAATGCTCTGGCTGGGCAGATATTTGCCAAGCCGGTCGATGACGCCTGTCAATACCAGGACACCAGTAACAAGCATGAAAACTATGCCGCAGGCAACAGGCCACGGAGCACCTGCAGTACCGGATATTATGGCTTCGATCGGCGGGCCTCCGAACAGGGCGCTTGGGAAATCAGCCAGGGAGTTGATAATGGAAAGGTGGTCATAATTCTGTGTAGTTCCGGCAATGCTTGCAGTAATACCGCCAAAGGAAATGTTAGCGCCGATGTTCAGCATTACCAGGGACAGAGCGCCCAGGATGACTGTCGTATTTATCCTCGGCTTAATGGGCCTGAACTCCTTCCAGTACTCCCTTTTCCAGAAGCGCCATTCACTGCTCATCTGCATATATTCCCGTCCCTCTTCGACTGTTGCGGATATATCGACCCTGCGCTTTTGCAGGAGCAGGAAGTCAGCAGTGGATATCGCAACCGAGAAGAAAATCGTCCATACGACCTTGTTGGGGCTGTTGTAGAAAACAGCGTATGCAGCAATAGCTGTGATAATGGAAACCAGCGATGTACGCTTGTCCTGGCTGAACATGTCCAGCGACACACCGGCAAGCATCAGGCCTACACCGCTCATCATACCCGAAATTATCGCAACGCCGGCAAAATCGGAGATCTTGCTGATTCCGCCAAAAGCAGCGATAATGATCATCAGCACCGCTGCGAGAAGTATGGAGCTGACGTTATCCCTCAAGTTCTTCTTTACACTGGCTACTGTGATAGTTTCAGCCTGGGAAGAAATTGGGGTCACAGAACCGGTAAGCAGATTGCCAAGACCTCCTATCAGGTAGGCAAAACCTGCCGGCTTCAGTGCAAAACCGCGGGCCTGTGCATAAAGAAGCTGAGGCACGCCATTGATAATAACTGCTACGACTGCTAGTATAAACGGACCGAGATCTTTTAGAAAATCCATGGCTTTCACCCCTGTTTACGTTTTTATGTAAACAATATAGCTCATACAGGCCTATACGACAAATCAGTTATACTAATGCCACCTATTAGCTATGGTAATGGTTGTATCCCATTTGCATATTCAGAGCGGGGATTGGCTTTTACAACATTCTTTACTCTTTGATCCGGACATAAGTGAACCAGGAGGGCTATCTCAATAAAGGATAAGTATTTCTTTATTCCATGCTCCACTCATATATGTTCATGAAATGATGGCCGTTCCTGTAAATGTCGTGCCACTTCGGCACACGGGCAGTGCGCAGGAGCTTTGCGCCAAGTTTCTCACACGTGCGCCTTGAAGCTATGTTGTCAGGGCTGCAGGTGATCAGTACCTTTTTCATCCCATGAGCACGGATAACCGGTTCAAGCAGCCGGCATGCCTTTTCGGCATAACCATGGCCGCGGTGCTGCTCGTCGACCATGTACCCGATATGGCCCGAATAATACAGGCCCTCAGTGTAGCCGATGCGCAGGTTGACCCTGCCTACACGGCTGCCGTTGCGGCGGATCTCAAACGCATAGGCCGGGACCAGCTTCTTTTCCGGCACGGCAGGTTTTTTGCCGATGCAGCAAAGCTCGATCTCGCCGTCTGTCAATTCAGGCACGTCGATAAAGCCTTCGAAAATATGCGGCATGGCATTGTAGCCGTCTATTTCCTGGCGGACTTCATCTTCTTCGGTCCGTACACCCGGGACGCTGCGGTCATCCTTTTTATCCAGGTTCCTGTCCATCTTTTATCACGCTCCCGCCTGTCTCTATCCGTATTCCATTCATCTGCCGGCGCATGGACCGTTAAAAGACGATCCTGACCGGCGCAACGGCCGTCAAACGTCATGCAGCGCATGATCACGCACAAATTCCCGCAAGATCATGCAAAAAGTCCTTACCTGCACAGTACCTTTTGCGTGACGACATCGGAATATATCTCCATGCCGCCGGTCCCGGCTATATGGATCGCATCTTCGAACCGGCCGCCGTTCGGCACAAAGGAAGCAAGAAGGTTCTCCTGCTGCAGTATGCGGCCGGGATTGAACACCACGTCCCGGTACCCGTCGAATATGGCCACGTAGAAAATGTCCGATTCGACGATGTCCTGGAAGAAATGGCTGCCGTAGGACAGTTCCGGCATGAAACCTTCTTTCTTCGATGAATACTCGCAAAGCACTTTCATATTGCATATTTCAGTGAAGTGCACCGGCACCCCGAGGGACGGCGTTGTGCTTCCCCACCTGCCCGGCCCGGCAAGCAGGGCATTTTCCCCTTTCATTTTGCTGTTTATCAGGCCGATCAGCCTCGCCACCTCGTATTTGTCCCGTTCACTCAGCTTCAGGTATGCACCGGCCCTGATGAACACGACATAATCGACCGGCAGGCGCACGCTTCCGCCCATGAAATTGCCCTTGCATGAGAAGAAGCAATCCTTCGCATCCTTCAGTTCCGGTACGTTTACCGGCCTGCCGAGTCCCCTGGTCTGCAGCGGGCGGCATTGCAGGAGGTTTACCCTGAAGCTTCCGTCCCTGCTAAAATTGGCCGTAAACTCGATATCGACCGGGTAATCGTAGGCCTTCGACAATACGGCGAGCATTTCCCGCATTACGGCAGCAAACTCCGTATCCGTGAAAAGATTGCCAAAGTCCAATATATAAGGCGTCTTCCTGTCCTTGTAACCAAGTTCCCGCATGCGGGCCGCTGCAGCATGGTCAGGACTTGCGAACAGCTTTTTGTCCGCTTTCAGATCAAGGGACATTACATCGTCGATTTCCTTGACTGCCAGGGTATTCTCCGGCAGCGAAAGCAGATCCGCCCGGTGCTGCAAGAACTTCTTAATGTCTCCATGGTCCATCGGCGGGAGCCTGAGCGGGTTGTCGAGGCATACGATCCTGGCATAGTCCCCGTCGGTCCTGTCCACGGCCCTGGTGCCAAGGCCAAATACCAGCCGGAGCATCCCCGCGTTCATGTCTATGCTTTCATCCCACACATAGAGGTTGAAGGAATTCCCCACACCTGCAAGATGGGGGAAAAAGTATTCTCCATGCTGGTCCCCTGATACACGCTGCACCAATATTGCCATTTGCTCGTCCTGCATCGCGAGTCCGCGGTTCATCCGGTAATTGAGAGCATCCTCGTTCATCGTGCTCGCATAGACAGTGCGGACGGCCTGTTCAAAAGCTTCGTAGCGCTCCTGGGGCGTTCCCTGGTTCACGCAGAAAACGCTCTCGTATTTGCCGGCAAACGCGTTTCCATAATTGTCTTCCAGCAATGAACTGGAACGGACGATGATCGGAGACTGGCCGAAATATTCAAGCATTTGCATGAACTGCTCCTGTATGTCCCTGGGGAAGGTCCCGTGCAGGAGTTTTTCCCTGAGTTCCGCCGCATATTTGTAATAGCCCTCGGGAGTTTTCTGCATCGTGCGCAGTTTCCACCAGCCATTCTGGACGATATAAGTGTAGAAAACATCAGAACCTATGAAAAACGAATCGTGGGGTTCCAGGTATGACGCAAGGGAGCCGTCGCCCCCGACCTCCAGTATTTTTCTTGCCAGGAGCATGCCGACGCTCTTGCCGCCGATAAAGCCGGTGCCGATCTCCCGGGATGCGATGTCGAGGATGTCCTTCAGCGTGAAATAACGGTCACACAGCCGGAACATACGGGACCCGCCGCCTATGATCATGTTCATCAGGCGCCTTTTCACCGTTTCCTGCCTCTTTCGGGAGGAATTCAGCAACTTCTTTGCTTCGTTGAAGATGGTGTTCCAATGATCCAGCCTTGCTTCGCCGCGGCTGATGCTCTTGAACAGTTCTGCGGCATCGGAACTGGATGTGATGCAGACAGCCTCCCCATCCCGGATCAGGTGCGGAAAGAACATGGTTGGCGAATAGCGCTGCCATACCTTCAGGGGGTGAATACAGGTCCTGTCACCGATCTGGTACAGGTCCAGGAGAAGCTGCGTCGTTTCACGGATGCCTGCAATGGTGCTGAAAGTGTGACGATTTCGCATGATGGCGAAATAAGCGACCGTATCCAGTTCATACAGGTACGGGCAGGCGGCCTTGAAGAAATTGCCGATCATCAGGTCTGAATGCCAGTATTCCAGCAGATCGGTGAGGCAGTCAAAAACGTAGAAAACCCTTTTCCCGTTCTCCCTGATAATGTTGTGTATTTCAACTGCAAAGCTTTCAAATCCCCTGCCGGCATCGACGAAACATGTCCTGATGCCCTGGTCCGAATCCAGCAGTGGCTCATGAGCGGCAAAACGGATATATACCAGGTCAAGGTTTCCCGCTTTCGCGCTTTCTGCAAAGCGGCTGACCATCTTTTTGTAGCCTGATATCGAATCCACCTGCCAGACTACGTTATCACCGAAACGCAGGTAATCGATCACCTGATCGAATCCTTCCAGCCCTGTGCTGACTTTTTCGTACAGGCTCATGGCGCACCCCTTCCGCGCGGTTTTCACTTTGCCGTTTTTGGACTTATGCATCTTCGGCGGCCCAGGACAGTACTTTGAAGCCCCCGGTCCGGTTTTATAACAGGATGTCATCCCTTGTAATAATCCGGTGGTATTGAAACAATTCTGCATCGATCTTAACAGTATTTGCCGGTACCGGCTCCTGTATGACAGAAGCTTTCAGTTTAAACCCCAGAACACCCGATGGCTGTTCCGGCCGACTCAATATCGCCATGCCACTGTTCCTGTGCACGGGTTTTGCATCCAGGTATGATCTTGTGTGAAATTGCAGCGATATTTCCTCTTCACATTCATATTCGACCACGGGAAAGCACATGCCCCTGGGACAGATTTCCGCAAGCCTTTTCTCAAAATCCTGCCTCGCCCTTTCGATTTCGCCGGGAGCCAATTTCTCCCGGAGTCCCGGATTGGAATAGATCTTGTCCGTTTCTTCCCACATGTCCATCAGGTATACCCTGTTTATTTGTACCCAATGTTCCACACCGGTAACCGCATCCTGAAAAATCAGCTTATCGGGATACCTGCCGCCGATAACAAGTTCAACGGGCTTTTCCACCTGGAACGTTACATTGTAAGGCCCCATTACAAAACGCAGTTGCGGATCCTGACCGATTTCAGGAATGGAATCGTAGTCACCGCATAATTTCAGGCTGGCCAGGAACAGCAAATCCACGTCCTGGTGATCGATCCCGTCCGGCTGCCACCCGTTTTCCAGGAACCTGGCGACAAGCAGCAGATGCTCCCAGTCCTGTGCGCCGAGCCGGCGAAGTTCCGTGAAATCCACTTTGAATTCGCTTTCACCGATGAATACTTTCAGTACTGACCTGAACGGGTTTTTCGGTTCCGTTGTCTGACCCCGCAAAAACATCCTGTTGCTTTCAGGCATGACCGGGGCATCCGGCAGTTCCTCCGCTTCGCTTTGCTCGATTTTCTGCCGGAAACTTTCGTCATATTGAAGCATTAAAAGCCTCATCTCCCTGCCATGGCGGACAAGTCCCATGATATTGCATACAACGCCGTCTACGATGGCATTTTTGCCGATCACCTTTATTTCCTCGATACGGTGCAGATAATCACGCAAACAGCCAATATTCATGTTGATCGCTCCTTACTCATCTTACGCTTTGACGCCGCTACTGATCCGGCATTTACGGCGGGACTCCGGATGTTCCCCGCAGCAGCACGGAATGTCTTTTTTTGCTGTGACACCGAACATATGTTGCATCTAAATTGTACCATTTGTATCGTCCACGTTGAAGACAGGAAAAAAATGTTGTACAATCAGCGCATAAAGCAATCCATTTCGAAAGGTGGCACAGATGAAACAGGAGCGGCAGTACCCCAAAGTGATCATATCTCCAAAGGCGGAGCGAAGTATCAAAAACGGACATCCATGGATATACGGCGAAGAGATCCGCAGGACAGAAGGCGTTCTGCAGGACGGCGGGCTGGTGGACGTGTTCGCCGGGAATGCTTTTATGGGCACCGGCTTTTACAATAGCAACAGCAAGATAACGGTACGGCTGATTTCCCGCAATGCCAACGATGTGTTTGATGCCCGCTTTTGGCGCCGCCGCGTGGAATATGCCGTTCGTTACCGAAAAACCGTCATGCCCGGCGCAGACTTTTCATGCTGCCGCCTGGTCCACGGCGAAGCCGACCAGATGCCGGGACTGACAGTGGACCGTTACGACGGCATCCTGTCCGTTCAGATCACCAGCCTTGGCATGGAACTTGTCAAAGACACGGTTTACCGCGCCCTTTGGGACGTGCTTGCCGAAATGGGCGAAACCCTGACAGGCATTTATGAGCGGAATGATATTGCCCTGCGCTCACTGGAAGGGCTTCCGGAATATAAAGGCTGGTACCGTGCCGATGGCTTCCCGGTGCCGGAATCAGCAGTTACGGAGATATGCGAAAACGGCGTAAGGTACCTGGTGGATGTGGAGAACGGGCAGAAAACAGGCTTTTTCCTGGACCAGAAGTACAACCGGGCCGCTGTTGCCCGTATCGCCACGGGCAAGCGTGTCCTGGACTGCTTTACCCATACCGGTTCCTTCGGCCTCAATGCGGCGCTGGGCGGAGCCGAGCACGTTACCTGCGTCGATGTCTCGCAGTCCGCCATCGACATGGCGAAAGCGAATGCCGTGCGTAACGGGTTGGACGGAAAAATGGATTTCCTGTGCGAGGATGTGTTTGACCTTCTGACAAGGCTGGCAGAACGAAAATGCAGGAATTATGACTTCATCATCCTTGATCCGCCTGCCTTTACAAAGTCCCGCCAGACAGTGAAGTCCGCCGCCCGCGGATACAAAGAGATAAACCTGAAAGCAATGAAGCTGCTGCCCCGCGGCGGATATCTGGCAACCTGCAGCTGCAGCCATTTCATGACGGATGAAATGTTCCGAAGCGTACTGGCAAGTGCCGCAAAGGATGCTGCCGTGTCCCTCAGGCAGATCGAGGCGCGTCAGCAGGCCCCGGACCATCCCATACTGTGGAATGTCCCTGAAACAGACTACCTTAAGTTTTATATATTCCAGGTGGTATAGCCCGATTGCGGTATGACCCGGATTTCAGAGAAAACCCGATTTTCAGGATGGATCCCAGGTTCCGGAAAGCATCCGGTTCCAGGGGAAGCCCGCGTTTCAAAGGTGAAATCGGCTGCTTCCGGATTTTTTGACCTTCAGTATCTTTCCCTCAAAAGGGGTGATCGCAAATGATCGCTGTTATTGATTACGGTGTAGGCAACCTTTTTTCGCTGGTGTCGAGCCTCCGCTTCCTGGAGCTCGACTGTATCGTGACAAATAAAAAGGAAGACCTGCTTAGGGCTGAACGGATAATCCTTCCCGGCGTCGGCGCTTTTGGCGATGCTATGGCGAAGCTTAGGGAATCCGGACTTGAGGACACGGTAAAAGAACTGGCAGGAGCAAAGCCACTTCTTGGCATATGCCTTGGAATGCAGATCTTGTTCGATAAAAGCTACGAGCACGGCGAACACAAAGGCCTGGGACTCATCCCCGGCACGGTCGCGCCGCTTGCGGCAGATATCGGCCCGGCGCTGAAAGTCCCTCACATGGGCTGGAACAGGCTTGAGATCGTCAGGGACGACCAAATATTCAAGTACTTCACCAATGGTGAGTGGGTCTACTATGTCCACAGCTTTTACGCCAAAAACTGCACCGAAAACATACTGGGCGTTTCCGAATACGGCGTCATGGTCACGGGACTCGTATGCTCCGGCTCCGGCAAGGTCTACGGCATGCAGTTCCATCCCGAAAAAAGCGGTAATGCGGGCCTCAGACTGCTCAGGGCTTTCGCAGAAATATAACAGGTATACGATGCATACGCCCGGATACAGGCTGACACATTACATGGCTGACGACCGGATACAGCTGCATGAAACACACAGTTGGCATGAAACACGTCTGATGGCCAGATATGGCATGCATAAATGACTGACAAATATATAGCTTGCACGGAATTTGGCTGATTGCAGGAAATGCAGTAAATCGCAGTTTTACACATGGAGGCTGTTCAATGATAAGTAAAAGGATAATACCCTGCCTTGACGTGATGAACGGGAGAGTCGTCAAGGGCGTGAACTTCAAAAACATACAGGACATGGCGGATCCCGTGGAAATGGCACGCCACTACAGTGAGACCGGTGCAGACGAACTGGTATTTTATGATATCACCGCAAGCTTTGAGGGCAGGAAGCTTTTTACCGACGTTTTACGGGCAGTGGCTTCCGAGATCTTCATACCCCTTACTGTCGGAGGGGGAATAAACTCGCTGGAAGACTTCGATATGGTGTTGAAATCAGGCGCTGACAAGGTAAGCGTCAACAGCGGCGCCATAAAAGACCCCATGCTGATCAGCTCAGCAGCGAAACGCTATGGCAGCCAGTGCGTCGTGCTGAGCATGGACGTCAAGCGTGTTAACGGAAAATTCCATGTCTTTGCCAAGGGCGGCAGGATCGACACGGGAATCGATGCCCTCGAATGGGCAAAAATGGGGGAAGACCTCGGTGCAGGAGAAATCGTGCTCAACTCCATCGATACCGACGGTGTCCGCGGAGGTTTCGATCTCCCGATGCTCCGCGCTGTTGGCGAAATAGTGTCAGTGCCGCTGATCGCCAGCGGAGGAGCCGGGAAAATGGAGGATTTCCTTGAACTGTTCAAGTATGACAGGATAGATGCAGGACTGGCGGCAGGCGTATTCCATACCAAAAAGATAGATATACGGGACCTTAAGGCTTATCTCAGGGACAATGGAGTCAACGTGCGCATTTAGCATCAGTACTGCGCATCCTGCCTGTCGCTGCAGGCTTTACGATCTCACCATATCCATACCATTATCAGTGCGCTGACCACGCCCCCGGCAGCGAACACCGGCAGCATCGGAAGCATGGCCTTCAAATGGAACAGCTTCCGCCGGTACTCACTTTCTATGTGCTCCGTTCCCGCAAGGCGCACTCTCCTGATGTTCGGAAACAGCAGCCAGTCCAGGATGCAGGTATCAAAAGCTGCAAGCGCGATGATGTATCCATATACAGCCAACAACCCCTGGATAAAGTTTGTTGCACCTGCTATATGGGCCATCCAGGCGAAAATAAAAGCGAAAATGACCAGCGCGATCATTTTTTTGACTATCATGACAGCGGTAAGTTTTTTCCTGACCCTCTCTTTGTTCTGTGAACGGTAGTACTCCTCCTGTATCTCCGGAGGGTAATCGCTGATAAAGCTGACCGGGTTTATCAGAAGCATCCCGAACACAAGGCTACCAAACGCGGCCATCATGATCGCACACTCAATAATGTAGGTCGTTATGCTGAACATGCCGGCAACTCCAATGATCCGTTTTCTCCAGGGCAGGTCGCCCGTCAGTTTTATTATACATTATTTAAACTTGATTTTTTTACATATGACAGATAGAATGACCAGAGAGGTCGATATTTTATGCAAATGCACGAAAACTGCACCTTATTATTGACAAGGCAAATCAACTGTATAAAATATAATTAAACCTATATGAATAATATGATAACAGATTGGAGCAATTTTAATGAGTACCGGTACTCCCCTGATTCAAATCAGGGGGCTCAGCAAGGTTTTCAGGACCGACGCAGGTGAGGTCAGCGTTCTTGAGGACATCGATCTTGACATCATGGAAGGCGAAATATTCGGGATCATCGGTATGAGCGGCGCCGGCAAGAGCACGCTGGTGAGGTGTCTGAACTTTCTTGAAATGCCCACCATGGGCACCGTATACTTCGACGGCCAGGATCTTGCCACCCTCAGCCAGAAGGAGCTTTACAAGGTCAGGCAGTCCATGGGGATGATCTTTCAGCAGTTCAACCTGCTCATGCAGCGCAACGTACTGAAAAACGTGTGCTTCCCGCTGGAAATCGCCGGTGTCAGGAAAACAGAGGCTGAAGCCCGCGCCCTTGAACTGCTGGAACTGGTAGGCCTGTCCGACAAGGCCAGCGCATACCCGTCACAGCTTTCAGGCGGGCAGAAACAGCGTGTTGCCATCGCAAGGGCACTTGCCAACAATCCCAAGGTGATACTTTGCGACGAAGCAACCAGCGCCCTCGATCCGGCAACGACCAAGGGTATCCTGGCTTTGCTGAAGGACATCAACAGGAGGCTCGGGATCACCATCGTCATCATCACCCATGAAATGAGCGTGGTGGAAGAAATCTGCCAGAGGGTCGCAATTATCGACAACAGGCGCATCGCCGAAGTCGGCTATGTCCAGGACATTTTCACAAGGCCCGCGACCGAAGCGGCCCGCCGGCTGGTGTTCCCCGAAGGGGAAAGGGTGGATCACTTCACCAGTTCACGATGTTGCCGCATCGTATTTAACGGGAGCTCATCCTTTGAGCCTGTTATCGCCAATATGGTGCTTGAGTTCAGGCAGACCGTCAATATCATATTTGCCGACACCAGGAACATTGACGGTAAAGCTTTCGGACAGATCGTCATCCAGCTTCCTGAGGATAAGCTGATGGGTGAAAAAATGATGGCTTATCTTCGCAGCAGGGGCTTAACGGTGGAGGAGGTAAAGGACTTTGTTTGATCCGGTAATAATAGAAATGATTGGTAAAGGGTTCCTTGAGTCGCTGTACATGACGTTGGTGTCATCGTCCCTGGCTTACCTGCTTGGCCTGCCTCTTGGCATCATACTGGTGGTTACCGACAAGGGTGGCCTGAAGCCCTGTCCATGGCTGAACAGCGTACTGGGCGTCATCATAAACCTGCTTCGTTCGATGCCGTTCCTTATACTCTGTATTACGGTCATACCTGTAACACGCTTCATTACAGGAACTTCCCTGGGTCCGACAGCCACCATCGTCCCGTTGGTGATCGGTGCCGCCCCCTTCATCGCAAGGATGGTCGAATCCTCGCTCAAGGAAGTCGACAAGGGAGTGATCGAGGCAGCCCAGTCCATGGGAGCTTCTCCTTTCGAGGTGATATGGAAAGTATTGCTCCCTGAGGCCCGTCCCTCGCTTATCCTTGGCGCTGCCATTTCCGTAACAACCATTCTGGGATATTCGGCAATGACCGGTTTCGTGGGCGGCGGCGGCCTGGGCGACATCGCCATCCGTTACGGTTATTACAGGTATCAGACCGATATCATGCTCGTCACCGTGGCTCTCCTGGTGATCATTGTCCAGGTCCTCCAGGAGGTAGGCCTGAGACTGGCCAGGCTGGCCGATAAAAGAAAATAGCCGGAAGTATCTGCCGGAAGAAGCAGGATCTCAGCCTAAACAACTTATGAAGCCAAAGATATCACCCGGTTAAGTCACTACTGAAATCATTGTTCACTTGGATCATTGTTTACAAGATTATCTATATTGAAACCAGATCACAGGAGGAATGAGTTATGAAGAAAGCAATATCTGTACTTCTTGCAGCTGCCACGGTATTCACCCTGCTGGTTGGCTGCGGCAGCAAATCTGCGGGATCAAAAAAGATCGTTGTGGGAGCTACGCCTGCACCCCATGCCGAAATCCTGAATGCAGCCAAGGAGATCCTGAAGGAAAAGGGTTATGAACTGGAGATCAAGGAGTTCACCGACTATGTCCAGCCCAACCTGTCACTCCATAGCGGAGACCTGGACGCCAACTACTTCCAGCATACTCCTTACCTGGATGACTTCAATGCCGAGCAGAAAACGGACCTTGTGCCCATAGCAAGCATCCATTACGAGCCGCTGGGCATCTATCCCGGCAAGACCAAGAGTCTCGATGATCTCAAGGATGGCGCACAGGTAGCAATTCCCAATGACACCACCAATGAAGCCAGGGCGCTGCTGCTCCTTGAAGCCAACGGCCTGATCAAGCTCGATCCCAATGCAGGACTTAAGGCCACACCCAAGGACATCACCGAGAACCCGAAGAACCTTAAGTTTATCGAGATTGAAGCTGCCCAGCTGGTACGCTCACTGGAAGACGTTGATATAGCCGTCATCAACGGCAACTACGCGATCCAGGGCGGGCTTAACGCCATGACCGACGCCCTTGCAAAGGAAGAAAAGGATTCGATCGCCGCAACGACTTACGCCAACGTGCTCGTCGTACGCAGGGGCGACGAGAACAGGGAAGATCTGAAGGCCCTGGCAGATGCTCTCCGGAGCGAGACAGTCAGGAAGTTCATCGAGGAAAAATACCAGGGCGCCGTCGTTCCCGTATTCTGAAGATGGCGCTTACGGACAGCATTGCAGGAAAGCGTTTGAGGTTGCCCAAAGCCGGTGTTTGAAACTGGCATTTGAGGACGGCATTTGAGGATATTACATAAAGACAGTACTAAAATCATATGACAAGTATCAGGAAAGCATTTGAGAAGTATTTGAGAAGTATTTAGATAGTATTTAGATATTATTTAGATAGTATTATGAAACATCCGCAAAACTCCCGGGTGGTTGTATCCCGGGAGTTTTTTTATCGATCTGGGCTTAAGTCAGATTTTAGTCAAATCTGGGCTTAAGCTGGATAGGACTTTAGTTGGACTCGGGCTTTGGTTGGGTTTGTGTTTTATTGGACTCGGCTTTGGTTTGGTTTGTGGTTTATTGGACCTGGGCTTTGGTTGGGTTTGAACTGTAGTTGAATCCGGACTATGGCTGGATTTGGACTTTAGTTGAAATCTTGTCAGCCCCGGTGAGCAATTTTTCAGCTTTAGTCTGCATTTCCAGTGTTTTTTATGGTGCAATTTCAATAATTGGTAACATAATATCCGTTAAACCGCGTTATGGTAAATGAAAAATTTCAACATCAGTGACTTTAGCTGAAATTTTGCACAATGACGTAATATTTCCCGGTTTCGAACGGGCAATATCCATGCCGTCGGAGCCTTTACGCCACCTAGAATCCCCTTTCCGCCAGCCAGTTGATCAGCTTGCCTTCCCTCTCGTCAATGCCACCGGTATCGCCGCCAGTTTCGCAGACATCCTCACTGTATTTGCCGAGCACAAGCTCCGAATCGATCCTGCCATCCGCAAGGAAAATGACCCTGTCTGCCCTGGCAGCCACCCTCACGTCATGGGTAACCAGCAGGATGGCCGTTCCCTCCCGGTTTATATCATTGAAAATGTTCATGACTTCCGAAGTTGCGCTGGAATTGAGCGCCCCGGTCGGCTCATCGCAAAATATGATCACGGGATGGTTGATCAGAGCCCGGCAGATAGCTGCGCGCTGAAGCTGCCCGCCGGAAACTTTCGTAATGTCATGACTTCCCACCCTGTCGATCCCGAGCCTTTTCATCAGTGCATCCGCGTATCCCAGTATTTCTGCCCTGGGCTTCAGTGCCGCCTTTAATGCGGGCAGGATGATATTCTCCTTTATACTGAGGTTTTTCAGCAGGTGGGAATGCTGGAACACAAACCCCATAGCCGTAAGCCTGAGTCGGCTCATCTGCCTGTCATTCAGGCAGGAGATATCTTTCCCGTTGAAATACACTTCCCCGGATGACATCCGGTCCATTCCGCTTATGCAATACAGAAGTGTCGATTTGCCCGAGCCCGACCGGCCCATAACGGCAACAAACTCGCCTTTCCCTATATTCAAACCGATATCCTTCAGTACGGCGACCCGCTCTCCTCCGACTTCATATTCCCTGCAAAGCCTTTTAGCTTCGAGTATTGCCTCCATTACGGTTCCTCCTGTCTGCACTTACCTTTTATATTTGCACTGATCATTCACGCTGATGCTGGATCATTCCAAAGGCCAGCATTTGACTATGACCATTTTATAGGTCAGAAAATAATTTATGGTATTTGGTCAGAACTGTTTTTTGCGACATCCATGCTACGGCCATACCATCAGCCAGGTTTGAATTTTGCGTTATCCTAGCGGTACTGGCCATTCCACAGGCCAGAACTGTATTTTGTGATGTCCGTGCTATATTGGCCATTCCATAGGCCAGGACTATATTTAGTGATACCCGCGCTGCATCTGCCATTCCATAGCACCTGCACTCATTCCATTATCAGCCGGACGATGCTGTACCTCCTGATCTCCGCCGAGCAGAACCATGCAGCCAATACCGCCGCTGCAGCCACCATGGCGGGATAAAGCAGGTACACCTCCAGCGGCTGTACAATAAAATCAATAACGCTGAGCCCGAACCCGGCTGCAGATATAAGGGAACCGACAAGGCTCTCCCCCAGTGCGTCCGATATGATGATCCCGGCCAGGATCCCGATCACCGCTGCCAAACCGGTCCCGGCAACATACTGCAGCCGGATATCCGAATCAGAAAACCCGATCGCTTTCATATTTGCGATCTGGCTGTAATCACGAGCCATGTTCAGTTTAATAAACAATACGGTGACAAGCATGGTGATAAATACCGCTGTTGCAACTGCGGTGGCAGCCACCTGGGACAAGGGGCCGATGACCATGTCAAAAGTCTGGGCCAGGAATTCGTCCATGGGGATCACCTTCGCAAAGGGTAATTCCCCGGCATACTGCGAAGCCTTTACATCAGCCTGTATCCCTTCAGCCGTGTCGATGAAATATGTATATTTGAGAACATCCTCTTTCCTGTACGGATGGGCCATCTTTGCCGTGTACCCGCCATTCGTGACATCCTGGTAGACCCCGCAAACACTGTATGTCCCCTCTTCGCCTCCGATCCTCAGCGTCAGCTCATCTCCGACTCCCGCGGACAACTTTTTCGCATTCATTGAAGAAACAGCGATCTCTCCCGGTTTCTCCGGTCCCCGCCCTTCGATGTATGATATCCCGAAGTCCGAATGATCTCCGCACTGGACTTGTATATCTTCCCAGCCTTCTTTCCCGAACACTTCATACCTGCAGGTCGCATATGCCTCGAAGCTTCCGATCTCACTATCAGACACAAGCAGTCCCATTATGTCCTCATGCTTCCGGTCCAGGTCCTCCACGAACTGGAGATCGATCCGGATATCGCTGACTCCTGACCCCATGTAGGTTGCAAATTCCGTCGAACTGAAAGTACTGCGCATGCTCGCCGGTATGATCATGATGCACACCGCCAGGGCATTCACCACGATCGGAAGCATCCATGTCCTAAGATGCACAGCAAAGCCCCGGATACTGAGAAAAAGACCGACGGGCAGCAACCTGTTACTCTCAACCGGCAGGAACCTTCCCTTCGCCGGCCCGCGCCTGCGCCTGCGGCCGCCCGCATCCTGGTGAACAAGTGCCTGGACGACGGTAATATGCTTTATCTTTCTCAAAACCAGGCCGGAAAACAGGCTGATGACCACGTGCAGAAATGCCGCCGCCGCAACAGACAGTATGACATCCGTAAGCACCAGGTTCTGCTCCCCGTAATCAAGGGCAATGTCCGCAGTCAGCAAACGGTTGCAGGAAACTGCAGCAATAAGGCCGCCCAAACACCCCGTCGCCGACATGAAAGCGTATTTCGCCCCGTACAGCCTGCATACGTCCCCATGAGAAAGTCCGACCGCTTTCAGCACCCCGATTTCCCGTATCTCATCTTCTATTGCCGAGAGGATCGTAAACCGTAAGTTGATGATCGCCATAAAGACCAGCAGCAGGCTCACCAGTATGAGTATTACGGCTTTCATCCCTTCCCCGGCGGCATTGACCAGCCTGATGAGCGTATATGTCACTGCCGTCCCATTGTCCGGCAGTCCCGATTCTTCGTAAAGCCTCTGAAAGCTCTCTGCCAGGTCCGCATCCGTGAGCAGGAACTCCACCAGGTATTCCGGCCTGCCGATGTTATCCCATATCTCCCGGAAATCATCGTCGCTGACCAGGAATCTTACGGACGAAGCCAGTGAAGACGCCATCTGCGCGTCGCGCACGAAATCCGTGATGACGAATTCCATATAAAAGTTCCCCTCGGACAGGATCATGATGTCGCCGGGTTTAAGGCCGTATTTTTTCATGTATTTGACCGGAACAGCGGCCTCACCGCCGGATACCCGCAGGATTCCGTTGTCAAGGTCAAGCAGGTAGTCAAACTCCCTGTTCTGAGCGACAAAACAGTTGTCCGTCATGCTTTCCGAAAGGACGAACCGCTCTTCTCTGCCTTCCCTTGTCTTTACAAAACAGATGCTTGAACCGTCGACATTTACCATTTCCTGCGTCTGTTGGGCTGCAACGTAATCTACACTGCGGGCAAAGGCGTCGATGTCCGCCTGGTCGAGCCCCCCGGCATGCATCTGCAGGAAATGCGGCGGCCTGGCGATTTCGAAAAGCCCGTCAATGGCGCCAAGGGACCTGGTGATCACAAGGCTTCCCGAAACCATCAGGAAAGCCGATATGAAGATGAACACCCATTGTATTATATTGATCGCCTTGTTCCTTAACAAATCCTTTTTTATCATCGAAACTATCATGATGCACCAACCATTCTCTGAGTCTGAAGTCTGGTGTCTGAAATCCGATATCTGATGTCTGAAACGTTTCAGGTTTGTCATTTCTCAGGAATACTCGTTTTCGATAACGTCACCGGGGTCGTCTGCTTCCCGGCCATTTTCCCTCTCCCGGCAATTTTCCCGCATGCCGTCCATTTCTCCCCCTGCCTTCTGCAAACTGTCTGTTTCCTGTTCCTCCGTCAGGCAGCAAGGCGCAATTTCCAGTTGCATCTGCACCGTTTCCAATTGCGGCTGCGCCGTTTCCCGCTGCGGCCGCATACAGCGGATCGGCTTTATCCTTTTTATCAGGACCCCTAGGGTGGCAAACATAATGCCGGAAATGATCAGCATAAGTCCGATGCCCCTTCCCGGCCCAACGCCGATCAGCCTGCCCACGGTTCCGGACAGCAGGCCGTCCCCGGCAAGCATGGGCTCGAAGACCCTGTCCGCCAGTATCCCGACGCAGGAATAGGCCAGCACATAACCCACCTGCGACAATATGCCGATCAGTCCCCACGCCCTGCCCTGCAATGAAATGCCAGCAGTTCGACAAGCGAAACTGCCGCAGCACTGCCTGTTGCCCGGAATACGAAGACGCCCAGTGCAAAAGCCGTCAATCCGCTTCCAATGCCTGATATGAACTGGCCTGACCATATAACCGCGAAATACCCGAATGATTTTCTCCCGGTCAAAACTATACCTTCTCTCATCATCTAAGCCTTCTCTTCTTCTCCACGCTCACCCTGCAGCAGGTGCGTTTTAAGTCCAAGGCTTCCCCTTTCCGCACCGAGCAGGGTTTCAAGGGAATATACTATTGCCTCAAGCAGTTGCTGCCTTTCTTCCTGCGTGTATGAAAACATCGCGTCATCGGTAAGTGTAAGAGCTGCTGCCAGCATGATCCGGACAGTCTGTTCCGGGAACGGCGTGCTGAAAACGCCTGCCCTTATTCCTTCTTCAACGATTTCGTTCAGGATCGGCACCAGCCCCCGGATGATCCCGCCGAGAGATTTCTGGTGCATCAGCGCATTTTCAGGTTTATGGAGTTCATCGACGACCTCGCTTTTCGGCCCCGCCATCCTCAGCACAAGCACCACCTGCGTCAGTTTTTCCGCCGGCGACAGATCCTTCCTCTTCTTCACGGCCTCCGCTCTTTCCAGGCCCTTTTCCAGGTGCCGTTCAATGACGGCGTCCAGCACTTCTTCCTTTGATTTGAAGTAATAATAGAAGGTGCCCTTGGCAATATTGACTTCGCGGAGGATGTCATTGACAGTGGTATTGCTGTACCCCTTCGTTTCAAATAACATCTCCGCTGTGTCCAGGATCTCGTTTCTCCTCACATCGTGCTCTTTTGTGATCCTCATATGCTCACCCCGCGTTCTGCATCCGTAATACAGGAACGTGATCATCCAGCAGTCATTCATTCGGCCAAATTGACCAATCACCAGGACAAAATCGTGTTAATCCATCCGAATTGCCTTAAGCTTCGACCTGGTGCAATCACCAAACCGACCAGGTAGATCGACAGATCAAATAGTTCGACCGACGGTCGGTCGGTCGTGAACAGATAATATACCATACCGTTCCATTTGTCAACAGGGTTTTTTCACAAAAACTCCGGAAGGGNNCCGCCGTAATTATTGAGCCGCAAGTAAGTTACAAGCTTTTAGTATAAGTATTTATTAGTTAAAAGTATTTTTTAATTACAAGGTTTTTTTGGTTACAGGTAGTTTTTGATGCAAGTGTTTTCTTAGTTTTTAGCAATAAGTATTCCCCTGGGGGTTTTCAGCTATAGGTATTCTTTCCGGGGTCCAGCCGTGTTTTTTTCTTGACACTTGAGTATCCCGCCTTTATGATATATCTGTACAGATACCATACGCATAAGAAGGAGTTTTGATGTCGGTTATCTGCTTGGCTTAAAGCAACTGAACTGAATTGAAGGCTGGCATGCAGGCCAAATGGCCTTATTGCTGTATGCCCAAATCAGTGCTTAAGTCAGGGATAAACGGCTTTTTTGTACCCTTTTGCAGGTAACAGGCAGGCATCTGCTCCGGCAGTCTTCAGGGCTGTGTCCGTTCTCTCTGACGGGCGCAGCCTTTTTTACGGTTTTGGGGTCCGAACTGCCGGTCCAGGAGTTCTTACCGCTGGTTTAAGGATTCGTGCATCCGGCTGACGCGCTCTTACCGCTGGTTTAGGCATCCTTACCGCCGGTTTAAGCGTTCTCCGCTGGTTAAGGGTCCATGCTGCCGGTTCCGGGCTCCACGCCGCCTGGCCGCACAATGGAAAAATCCTGATTTTTATTCCGGGAGGTAATAAGCGATGAACAAAACAACACTTGGTATACTCGAATATCACAAGATCATTGAAATGCTCGAAGAATTCACGGTATCGGATATGGGACGCGACCTGGTCCGAAGCCTCGAGCCTGAAACCGATGCCGGCGTCATCAGGCACCGGCTGATGGAAACAAGCGAAAGCAGGATGCTCCTTGGCAAAGGGGCTTCAGTTCCCCTGAGCAGCCTCAACGGGATCGGCACGGTCCTCGAAAAGCTGGGCAGGGTAACGGCGTTGATGCCGGAGGATCTGACCGTACTGAGACATGTCCTGACAGGCGCAAGCCGCATCATAAACTACATGAAGCCCCGCCTGGAACTGGCGCCCCATGTTGCTTCCTATGCTTCTTCCATGTACCTGCTGGATGACCTTGCATCGGAGATCGACCGGTGCATCACGGACAACAGGATCGATGACAGGGCTTCTCCGGAACTGGCACGCTTAAGGAAAAGGATAGCCGTCATCGAGGACCGGATCGCAGACAAGCTTAACAG